>SL_3KL_010_SEDDRAFT_10001268_pt1 | contig 22767 bp, 19 predicted proteins | sample SodLakKL_010_SED_2_FD_10381 | JGI IMG/M metagenome (IMG submission 10381) | reverse complement strand
GTTGTGTCAGGCCCGGTGATGAATCACCGGGTCACAATATTGGCCGTGCCTAACGGCACTCGGTGCAGCTTTCCTTTCGCCATTATTTGATATACAAATATTTTTGAAGATCATTCTTTATCCTTCTAAACCATTAATAATAGTTTATTTGATGTAATAGAACAATTTTGGGGTTACTTCTTTTAATTTTCCCTCTTGACAAAATCACTTCTTTTAAATAGCGTTGTTCTGTTATCCATTTAATATCATCACAGGAGGCTATACGATGAAAGAGTCACGGCTGACCCTCAATCTTTTTACGAAAGTTCAGGACGATTATGAGAAACGGCAATACATCATCCTGGCGGAACTCAAAAAGATTTCAGAGGAGTTTCAATATTATAAAGTTTATCCTCATCTGAGCAGACTGGTGGAACTCAGGAATACACTGCAGGATGTGATTGCCCGCCTTTCTGACCTGCGAAGCAAGTTTCCAAAGCGAGTCAGTAAGATCGACTGGGTGAACCGCACCATCGAGCACGAAGTCGTATTTGTAGACGGTACGGACCTGAGTGCGGTGGAAAAGCTGATCAATTGGTCGCTTCCTCAAATTGAACGGGTCATTCACGAAGGGGTGGCTATTTATGAATATGTTGAACAAGAGCTTACAGTTGAGCATGTGGGCATTTTACCCAATTACCGGGATGAAGGTTACTTTTTTGTACCCGATAACCGCCATAAAAAGCTGAAACTCTTTCGGTTTGAACTCTCTATTTTCAAAAGCTCGGAGGATGAATACCGCTCACTCAAAACCCGCTTTCTGAAAGCGCTGAAGCAGGGTGTGGTGCAATTGTCGCCCGGATCCATCAAACTGGACTTGATCCGCGAGGAAAAGGAACTGCCAAACCCGGCCACCTATGCGTTTGATACCTCCCTTGATTTTCCCTTTGACCAAACCATCCTCCCCGTGGCCAAACGGAAGCTGATGCTTGCGATTTCGGATTAATAATTGAATGTTGGTTTCGGGTGATCAATAAATTACGGACTCAAAAACAGCGGTGTATCCGATTGCGTAATCAGGTCGTGTGTGTTGGAACCGAACGTCAGCCGTTTGATGGCAGAAACGGCGTGGGCACCGAGAATGATCAGGTCGGCCCCGGTTTCTTTCTGGTGTTCCAGGATTTTTTCGGAAGGCTTTTTATGAGTAACACTCACCTTTGAGATGTTGGTAAATTCGTGCTCTTTCAGGTAATGTTCGGCGTAATCGAGCACCGATTCATCGTTTTCATTATCCGGGTCTTCATCACGTACATGTAACAGTTCGATCTCCAGCTCTTTCCCGTAGGGCATAAGCTGAACAAATCCTTTCAGTGACCGCGCAGAGGGGTTGCTGCCATCAAAAGCGACAAGCACTTTCTTAACCTCTTTGTATCGGTCCATCACCACCAGTGTGGGTGAGACGCCATGTTTTACCACTTGGGCCAGGGTTTTGGTTTCCCGTTTCGGTTCGTTATAGAAAAAATGCGAATCGCGTCCGACAACCAGCAGGTCGTGATATTTCATACCCTCGATGATCCTCTCGTAAGAAGCACCTTCTTTTTTTATCGCCGTGTAGCGTATTCCTGTTCGTTCCACGGTTTCCTGGAAACGATCAAGCAGTTTTTTGGCAATTTCCCGGCTTTCATCATTAAGCTCTTCCCAGAGATTCCGGGCGTGGTGGGTGATATCCGGTTCGCCCATGATGCCGGTCGGGTAGATGTTGCTGGTGTCCACAATGGCAAGGCCGGTGACAGAAGCATTAAATTTTTTGGCAAGTGCTATGGCATATTGTGTGGCAACGGGAGTGTCGTCGTCCGGGTCGAGTGCAATCAGAATTCGTTTAATCATGAAAAAAGGCTATTTGTTAAGGTATAAAGGCAATGTATCATTCAGATGGGTAAAAGAAAATGATTTTTTATGGACATGCCAGAGATTTAAAAAAACCGGTGGCTTTTTCGAAAACAAAATTTTGATAATCAAAAGAAATCATTATAATAACGCTCGATCTTACAAAATAACCTGCTATAAAATCTGACGATACCATTTCATAAATTTTCGAATGGAAAACAAAGCTCAGGCATACTGGAAACGAAATCTAACGCTTCTCTACGTGTTGCTCTTCTTTTGGTTTATTTCTTCCTACATTTTTGGTATTGTGCTGGTCGATCAGCTCAATACCATACAAATGGGCGGTTTTAAACTCGGTTTCTGGTTTGCGCAGCAGGGTTCCCAGTACGTATTTATCGTACTTATTTTCATCTACGTGTATAAAATGAATAAACTGGATAAAGAGTTTGAGTTTGATGAAGAGTAGCAGACATCAAAATGCAGGCAATTCTGCAGAAATAAGTGTACAAACAGAACGGATAGGGGCATAACACAGATGGGAATTCAGGGCTGGACTTTTCTGATCGTCGGACTCACCTTTGCACTCTATATCGGTATAGCAATCTGGTCGCGTGTTGGTTCTACGAGTGATTTTTATATCGCCGGAAGCCGGGTTCATCCCGTTGCAAACGGAATGGCTACTGCAGCAGACTGGATGTCGGCAGCCTCTTTCATATCGATGGCTGGAATGGTTGCTTTCCTGGGTTATGATGGTTCGGTTTATCTGATGGGCTGGACAGGTGGTTATGTTCTTCTCGCTCTTCTACTTGCACCTTACCTTAGAAAATTCGGAAAATTTACCGTCCCTGATTTTGTGGGTGACCGCTACTACTCTGATACTGCGCGTGTTGTGGCTATAATTTGCGCGATTTTTATCTCTTTTACCTATGTTGCCGGGCAGATGCGGGGAGTAGGTATTGTATTCTCACGTTTTCTTGATGTGGATATTACAATGGGTGTGATTATCGGGATGGTGATTGTATTCTTTTATGCGGTTCTGGGTGGAATGAAAGGAATTACTTATACACAGGTTGCCCAGTACTGCGTTTTGATTTTTGCTTACCTGGTGCCGGTCATTTTTGTTTCGCTGATGATGACCGGGAACCCCATTCCGCAGATTGGCTTTGGCGGAACGGTAGCAGATGGCTCAGGTGAATACCTTCTCGATCGTCTTGACGGACTCATGACCGACCTCGGATTTGATGCTTATACCGATGGCTCGAAACCGCGGATCGATGTATTTTTTATTACGGCAGCCCTGATGGTTGGGACTGCAGGACTTCCCCACGTGATTATTCGTTTTTTCACGGTTCCAAAGGTACGCGATGCACGAATTTCAGCAGGCTATGCCCTTATTTTTATTGTACTTCTCTACAGCACCGCCCCTGCTGTTGCCGCGTTTGTTAAGACCAATTTGATAACCAGTGTGAATGAAGTAGAGTATGCTGAAGCCCCCGAATGGTTCCACAACTGGGAGGCTACCGGATTACTGCAGTTTGATGACAAGAGCGGAGATGGTGTCATTCAGTTTCATGCCGATCCCGACATCAATGAACTCTGGGTAGATCCTGATATTATGGTGCTTGCCAGTCCAGAAATTGCCGGGTTGCCCAACTGGGTGGTAGGCCTTGTGGCAGCAGGTGGGCTTGCAGCAGCTCTCTCTACAGCGGCCGGACTCCTTCTGGTTCTTGCTACAGCCATTGCGCACGATCTTTTGAAACGAACAATGATCCCAACGATGAAGGAGAAAACGGAACTCATTACAGCCCGTGTTACCGTTTTCTTTACCGTGATGATTGCCGGGTACTTCGGTATCAATCCACCAGGATTTGTGGCACAGACAGTAGCTTTTGCTTTCGGGCTTGCTGCAGCTTCGTTCTTCCCGGCTATTCTTATGGGGATTTTCTTCAAAAGAATGAATAAAGAGGGAGCGATAGCGGGTATGATTGCCGGAATTGTGTTTACTGCATCCTATATTATCTACTTTACTTTTATCAACCCGGAGATTAACAATGCAGAATACTGGTGGTTTGGAATATCACCGGAAGGGATCGGTACTCTTGGAATGCTTCTGAACTTCGCTGTTGCACTGGGTGTGGCTAAATTTACAAATAAACCACCTGTACATATCCAGGAACTTGTTGAAAATATAAGGGTACCCAGGAAAATGCCCTCTTCATCTGATATGAAGAAGAAAAAACCCAATAAACCTTCTGGCTCCAATCCTGAGTAATTGAAAAATTACTGTTGAAAGCTCTGTTTAAAAGAGAAGAGTCGCTACGATTAATGAATAATATTTTTTACGTTTGGAGAGGCAAGAAAACCAAATAAATACGTTAAGACTAAGAGGGATTAGTTGATAAGAAGGAGCCGTTTTTCTCAATTTTATTATTATTTACAAAGAAAAACTTTTTGCGCTAACCTTTATTAAGAAATTTTAATATATTATTAATTCTTTCGGGAACAAAAGAAATGAAGTGCTGTATATGAATATTGTAATATCTACCCCGATATTACATGTTGTACCCCGAAAAAAGCCAACGTAGTTAGGAAAGCCCGGTTGATAGCCGGGCTTTTCAGTTTTTTTAAGCAATTCTGCACCTAATCTAACTAAATTTCTTTTTAGATTTGATTAGAATTTCATAACCCGATTAAATCTCATTTCGAGTTGTTTGTAGTACTTTTGATTTGAAATTCCTGTTCAACTTTTGTCAAATCTAAATTATAAAAACATTATATGGAGGATTTTTAAAACTCTGTTATTATTCGACTTTATGGGTCGATTTTATCTCCATTTCACTTCGAATGAAGCATATCGCCAGAGCGCAACGAAGCGGAGCGAAGTCGAAATGTTCGTAGATAAGTTTTTGCAAAGTCTTATATATAAATACTGCAGCAGGACAGGTTTGTGGACTTACCCATTCTTTAACCCTTCCCCATAAAGAAATCTTTTTTCTTTTGAAACAAAAGAACCAAAATTCAAGCCCCGACGGCTGTCGGGGTTGTCGGCGGGGTTGAGCCTGGAGAAATCCCGACTCTTCAAAGAATTTTTCGGATTAGTTCATCTTACACTATATGTAATTTAATGATAGTTCTGTTGGAATGAAGATCATTTGTCAACGAAACTTGTCACCAATGTCAGTAAGAATGGAATTATGCAGCCTTTTTGAAGAAAAAACATTGCGGGTTTTCCCGTCATCTGATCGTTGACACGGCAATAGTGGGACACGCATTACACAAAACAGGAAGCTATTTTCAAAACAAGTCGGCCTTGCCTGTAACCAAATTTCTTTTCGATGGAGAAAACAGGAATTGATTGAATAATGCAGGTTCGGTGACTGTGAAATTATTAATATTTTAGCTATTTACGTTTTTTTCTGCATTATGAGCATTATGAATAAACAGCGGATAGTTAGCTCTGCGAACAGCACTTCCTTCAAAAATCGAGTTGAACTGTTCTTCTGATATTTCACTCCAATTATTAACGCCAGGGTTAATCACTTTTTCTCTTGGCCGGAGGTCATCGATCTGGCCGTACTGTGCTTTACGGTTCCAGGGGCATACATCCTGGCAAATATCGCAGCCGAACATCCATTCACCGATTTGAGACTGAAACTCTTCGGGCATTTTTTCTTTCAGTTCGATTGTCAGATAGGAAATACATCGGTTACTGTCAACACGGTAAGGTTCATGGATGGCGTCGGTTGGACAGGCATCGATGCAGCGTGTGCAGGTGCCGCAGTGATCGGTTTCGGGCCGGTCGTAAACAAAAGGCACATCAATGATCATTTCCCCGATTAGAAACCAGGAGCCGTGGGTTTTGTTCAGGAGATTGCTGTGTTTACCGATCCATCCGTTTCCGGCGCGCTGAGCCCAGGCTTTGTCCATAACCGGTGCTGAATCTACAAAAAAACGTCCGTTAATATCACCCAACAGCTCTTTCGTGTAAAAGAAGAGTTTCTTAAGGCGATTTTTAAATACTTTGTGGTAATCCCGGCCGCGTGCATATTTAGCAATTTTTGTTTTGCCCGGAATACGGTCAAATTCTTCATTTTTTTCAAAACGATAGCTGGCAATTACACTTACCACACTTTTAGCCCCGGGAACAAGTTTTGTTGGGTCAATTCTCTTTTCGAAATGATTTTCCATCCAGCTCATTGAGCCGTGCAGGTTTTGGTTAAGCCATTCTTCCAGTTGATAAGCTTCACGGTCCAGCGGGCCGGCCCTGGCAAATCCACACCGGTCAAAACCAAGCTCAAATGCTTTTTCACGAACTTTTATGGTTGCTGCAAGTGTATCCATAGTTGTAAAGTTAGAGGAAATACTTGCGATTTGTAAATCTTGTTTTTAATCGAAATTATACGATTTTGAAGTAGGCATCATTCAACACATCAAAAAAAAATCGCACAGCTGATAGAAATCAACTGTGCGATAATCTGTTCAAATCAAAAGAGGCGGCTTATTAATTTATTTCAAGCAATTCAACTTCAAATATTAATACCGCTCCTGGTGGAATAATGCTGCCCGGAGGCGGATCATTCCCATAGGCGAGATCGGCCGGGATAAAAAACTGGTAACGAGATCCTTCCGTCATGAGCTGAACCCCTTCTGTCCACCCAGGAATTACGCGGTTAAGAGGGAAAGTGGCGGGTTGACCCCGTTCGTATGAGCTGTCAAACTCCTCGTCATTTAGAAGGGTTCCGCGGTAATGGACGGTAACTTCGTCACTGGCTGATGGCCTTACATCTCCATCGCCCTCTTCAAGTACACGGTACTGTAATCCTGAATCTGTTTCGTGAACATCAGAGTTTTGCAGGTTCTCTTCGAGGAAAGCACGCCCCTGCTGTACATGAGTTTCAGCTTCAGAAGCACGCCTCTCCATCTGCTGGGTCTGCAGGTCCTGGAAGAAGGTTTGAATAAGCGTTTGCATAGCCATGTTGTCGATCTCGGCTTCTTCTTCATCAAGGCCTTTTACCAGGCCAGCAATATAATTTTCAAAATCAATATCGTAGATGCCTTCGGCAGCGAGGTTTGAGCCTTGCAAATAACCGAAACTATAGCTGAGCGAATCGGTTTTGGTATTTAAATTAGTCCTTGCCGATTCATAATCGCTGCCGCAACCTGCCAGAAAAAAAGCAAAGGCAAATAAGGCGGCAACTGTTATAATCAATTGTTTCATAAGTTGGGTTTCTTATTCTGTTAATAACCGTTTTGGTTTTATTGGGTGAGAAAGGTAACCTTTTTTAAATCTTTTAAAAAGAGTTATCAATTACAGAGTGAATATCATAATAGTGGGTTGAAGTTAAAGGTGGATAGCCTGAATTGCTGGCTAAAACTGAGTTCGATTATAAATAGTCATTCAAGTGTTTAGGGGTGGTTGTGCCACTGGCATCCTGTTAGGGAAACAAGTAAAAATCCACATTCTCGGTTTATAGATCTAAACTAAATAGTTGAACCACCTCCGTTTCCTCCTTACGAAGTGTTTTATAGGGGAACATATTTCACCATAATTTAAAATCAAACTAAGTTTCAGTTTTTAAGGATATTTGGAGTAAACAAGTCGATGAACTCCTGCTTTTTGAGTCAGAAGTAACCATTTGGTGTAAATCAATGAGGGTAATGACTGCCGGGCTAAAACTTGCGCAATTGCTTAATTCTGATGGTTTGCGGAATTAAGTAATTAACTTCTTATATTATTAGTTTATTTTATTAAAAGAGTTAACCAGAATTAAGATTTATAGCAACGTTTGAAATTTACTGAATTTAATTTATCTGATACACTACAGGCGGGGTTGAAAGATTTGCGATTTGAAGAGCCTACACCTGTTCAGGAGAAAGCGATACCCCAGATACTTAATGGAAAAGACCTGATTGGTGTAGCACAGACCGGAACAGGTAAAACCGGTGCTTTTGTGATTCCTATTATGGAAAAAATCCTGCAAAGCAAACGAGAGGGAGTAAAGGCTTTGATTCTGAGTCCCACAAGGGAGCTTGCCACACAGATTGATGAACAGGTATTTGCCATCGGTTATCATGCAGGAATTTCATCAGCTACGGTAATCGGGGGAAGCGATTTTTCAGTACAGGCCAAAGCATTGAAAGCAGGTGTGGATATTATTGTGGCCACACCGGGGCGGCTGATTGATCAGAACAAAGTTGTAAGTATTGATTTTTCAAACCTGGAATACCTGGTTCTTGATGAAGCCGATCGAATGCTCGATATGGGATTTTTGCCGGATATGAAGAAAATTATCTCCTGGCTGCCCGAAAATCGTCAGACACTTCTCTTTTCAGCAACCATGCCGCCGGAAATTCAGAAGCTGGCTTCATCCATAATGAAAAATCCGGAGTCGATTGAAATTGAACGTTCGATGCCGTCTCAGCAGGTTGAACAGAGGTCCTATTTTCTGAAAAGTGATCAAAAAATTCCTCTTGTGAAAGGAATTTTTGATGAGCTTGAGTGGGATTCATGTATCATATTTACATCCACGAAAAAAGGAACCGACGAACTTCAGCGGCTGCTGAAACGGGAGGGAATTAAAGCGGCGAGTATTCATGGTGATCGATCTCAGGATGAAAGAAACAAAGCACTGGCAGCTTTCAAAAACAATCAGGTTCCTGTTATTGTGGCTACTGATGTGCTGGCACGCGGTATAGATATTAAAGGCGTTTCCATTATTGTTAATTACGATGTGCCAAATAATTCGGATGATTATGTCCACCGTATAGGTCGAACCGGCCGCTACGATAAATCGGGAATTGCCATTACGTTTGTTACACGGAGAGATAAAAGTAAATTTCAGTCTATTGCATCAATAAAAGGAAATAAAATTCAGCAAATCAGTGCTCCCGGAAACTTTAATGATCCATCTCAATTTTCCTGGAGTGATCATTTTAAAGATAGCGGGGGCGGGAAATCAAAAAAGAAAGATCAGAAAAAAGATACCCGCCAAAGCAGTGATAATGAAAGAAAAAAGAGGCCGTCAAGGAAGAAANAGGTTGAAAANCANCCTCAGCAAACNGACAGCNGCNGGCAAAAGAAGCAGGAACAGACACGCGAGGATGTGCGCAAGTCCGATAAACGTGAAACCGGGAAAAAAACTGCCAGAAAAGATCAGGAACATAAAGATCAGAAAAGTCAAAAGAGTGAGAAAAAAATGGAACAGAAAGAAAAAATTGTGTTACCACCCGTTATAGAACAAGCTATTGAAAGAAACAAACGGGCTCGCAAACCGGCAAAAGGAATTTGGGGAATTATCAAAAGTTTTATACCCAAAATTACTAAATAAAGTCAGATTTTCAGTTCATGCAATCAGTTACATCAGTACTGATCTGGAGTGGTGTTATCCTGTTAATTTTGATTTGGCTTCCATTATTGGCAATTGTAAAGCTTTTTGACCGTGATCCGGTGCGATATAAAACCGGAAAACTATTTCGCAGGCTTGGCTATTTCTTATCCAGAGTAAATCCAAACTGGAATGTCAACATCGAAGGACACGAGTATATTGACGACCGCACTCCTTATGTTGTTGTAAGCAATCATCTCTCCAATGCAGATATCCCGGTAATTTCGAACCTTCCATGGGAATTGAAGTGGGTGGCGAAGAAAGAACTTTTCCAGATTCCGATCGTAGGATGGATGATGCGGCTTGCCGGTGACATTCCGGTTGACCGGGGTGCCTCGGCCAGTAAAGTGGGTACTTTTAAAAAATGCCGGTTCTATCTCGAGAGAAACGTTTCGGTTATGTTTTTTCCCGAAGGGACCCGTTCACGGAGCGGGAAACTGAACCGCTTTGCAACCGGTGCTTTCGACCTTGCCATTCGTGAAAAAAAACCGGTGCTGCCCCTGGTACTTGATGGCACACAGGGGTGTCTGCCAAAAAATTCCTGGAAATTTGAGCCGGATGTGTATGTAAAACTAAAAGTTCTCGATCCGATTGAAACAGCACATCTTGAAAAAGAAGACAGCCGTGAACTGATGGAAACGGTGAGAAATTCCATTGCTCAGCAACTCGCAGAGTGGCGAGGTGAATCTCTTGATGAAGTGGATGCTATGCGCCACTCTCGTCCACAGGATGATGCTGTTTGAACTCTTCATCTTTTTTCCTTTCCGGCCTTACCAGCTTCCAGCTAAAAAAGATAGCCAGCAGTGACAAAATGAACCCTGCAATAGGATAAGCAATGGTTTCCGTTTCGTAAAGCAGGTGAATTTGAGCATAGCGTAGCAATATAATCAGTACCGTGAAAACAGAAAGAGATAAAACCTGTTTCGATTTCCCATACGAGAAAGAGAATAAGCCACCCAGAAATGTGCTGATGCCTGCCATCAGTGTCAACAAAACAGCCCAGATTGCTCCGGGATAGGCACTGTAGGAGAACATAAGTATTGTGTGATCGTGATAAAGTGCGACTAAAACTCTTGAGATCGAGTCGAGACTGAGTACAATACTTAGGCCAATGAAACATCCCAGGATACTTTTTTTCATGAGCAAGTGGTGTTTTCTTGAAATGGTTAATTAGTATGATACTACAAAAAGCCTGTAAATAAAAAACCGGAAAAACCTCAGGATGGTTTCATGGAAGCAGCCAGAACTTTTGTATCTTTGCAGCCCCTCAATTTTAAAACCGAAAACTTTATCAAGAAACCAGAGTAATATTTATGCAGCAAAACGATCATTTAGACCCCCGGGGAGAAATAAAATTAACCGATAAAGAGCTTATCGAATCTCCGGAGATAGAGAAAATTGCCGCCGAGGTAATAGAAGCACACAATATCGATTTAGGGCCTGCACAGGTAGGTTATCTGCTGGTCTATCCCAATATTTCGAAACAGCGGGCGGCAAAATGTATGAAAGCCACACGTGAAATAAAACACTATTCCGGAAATGACTACCTGATCGAAGTTTCCGGCGAACTGTGGGATATGCTCGATTCAGATACCAAAAAAATGCTTCTTTTCCACGAATTACTGCATATCGACCCGGTTTTCAAAGCCAAAAATCAGCAGTGGAAAATGAATCTTCGCCGTCCCGATTTTGCCGATTATTACGAGATTAATGACAAGTTTGGCAATGAGTGGTATAAAACCATTCAGGCAACGGTTTCATCACTTTACGATCTTGATCCGCGCCAGGAGAGTAAGGTAACGGTTTGATGAAGTTTGATTTCAGACAGTGGAGGGCCGCTTGTTGGCAAAGGTATGGCCGTTTACTTTGATCTGACGCAGCTTCCAAAAAAGGCCGCCCAAAAACGAATTCGGCTTATTAAACAGAATAGCGACCTGTGCATATCTCTGAAGGGTTTTATCGATGTTTTCATATTCTTTCATGTCTATAACATAAAACCGTTCGGTGTGCCTGATTTTTTTCAGCAGATATTTTTCCTGCGGAGTCGCATAGCGCACTGAGGAGTAGGTGAAGCCGGTATATTCTCCGGCGAGTGCATCTCCGTTGCGGAACAGGATATTTTTATCGTTTTCGCCGATTGAGTCGAATACCCGATCAATTTTTTTATAAGATTCCTGCTCATTCAGAGAGATCATTTCGCGGATATCGATCTCTTTAAATGGACCGCGTTTTTTTTGAAGCTTGTTAAGAATGTTTTTTTTCCCGGCTTCATAAATCCCCACGAGCAGAAGAAGGTAATGGGAAGATTCAAGATTCAGCTCATCCAGATCTGACAGGAGAGAGGTTGTTCTTTTATCACTGAATGAAAAGGTTTCAATTCCGTTGGATGTAATCATACTCGGTTTTATGCAATTATTAATGTGGGCTAATGATAAAAAATAATCCGGTGAAAATTGGGCTTTTTTAAGCTTACCTGCAGGGCTATTTAACGTACAGTTACGATAGAAAAGGAGGCTTTCTAAGGGTTTCTTGCTGATTTGATCAATTCTCCGTGGTTACTTCTCCATATTCTTCCAGCTGCCCCAGAAATCTGTCGAGGTCCTCTCGGGTATGGAGGTAGCCATTTCGTACAACTGCATGGATCTGCTGTGTGTTGCTGATATCCTCCAAAGGGTTGGCATCCAGTATCACCAGATCAGCCAATTTGCCCTCATTGATGGTTCCCTGTTGATCTTCAAGCCCGAAGTACCGGGCTGGACGCAGGGTGGCTGCTTCGAGTACCTGCATAGGGCTTAAACCGCTGTTTTCGAGCATTATAAGTTCCTGGTGAAGGCTGAATCCGGGTGTCAGCAGAGCAAGCGGCATGTCGGTACCGGCCATAATTCCCACACCTGCTTCAGCCAGTTGTGGGATAATATCATAAGCCCATCTTGCATAAGCCATATCTTCTTCAGACGCCTCCTGATCTGTCATACTAATGGCCCGTTGATGCCAGTCTTCCCTTACGGTTTCCGGCAGATACCGGAATGTATCCCTCCAATCATCACTTGCAAACAACCGGTGGTGAGGCACGGTAGTAATGGTTAAGGTCGGGACTTGCCATGTATTGTTGGCAGCCAGGGTTCTGATGACGGTTTCACACCGCTCTTCGTCGAATGTTTGAATGGCGTGAAGCCGCTGTGCACGGTGAACAGATCCCCGCATTTCATTTCCGGATTTTTCTGCTCCATCTGCTATCATCTCTATTCGCGACTCCAGCAGGTTTTCCCAATCCGATGAGCATGATAGTTCAAGGTTTTGCATGTGTTCCATACTTGCCAGCCCGGCCTCAGAAGCTTCAATAACATCCATCGAAAGGGGTACATGAGCGCTCACATTATAGCCTTTTTCATTGGCAATGGACAAAACCTCAAGATAGATATCACGCGGCAGCAGCTCATACAGTTTTATTTCATCAATGTCAGCGCTTATCAGGCTGTCAACGATAGAGGCTGCATGTTCGGGTGAAACGGCACTGATGGATGATGCCCAGCTAATCTGTTCACTCTCGATGTGAGGCCCGGAAATAAACACTTCCGGGGCCATACCATTCGCCTGGCCCGCTTCCCTGGCACGTTCTCTCATGGCTAAAATCACATCAAGCGTGGCACTGGTGTCGCGGACATAGGTAATACCATTTACGATAAACAGGGGAAACATGGCCGGCCTTAGATCTTCAGTGTTGGTGATATGAACATGGGCGTCCCACAATCCGGGAATCATATATTTTCCTTCCCCATCAATAACGGTTGCACCGGAGGGTACATCTATCTCATCGGCAGGACCGGCACCGGTTATTTTATTTCCGGAAACAACGACACTCTGTCCGGTTCTGAGCCCATTCTCAGCATCAATGATGTTGATATTTGTGAAAATAATTGAGTGTTCGCCATCAGGTGCATCGGGAGAGCATGAAATAATCAATGTGAAGAAGCCGAAAGCAGTAAAGACAGTAAATATTTTCGTGATAGCCTGAAAGCGTGAAAGTATTGAGAGTAACATCGGGGTCGGATAAAATGTGTTCATTGTGAATGGTCAAAATTGCTGATGAAATAACATTAGTCATCAATAATTCAACAAGTTAAAAAAAAGCCCCATCTCTCCAAGTTCCTTTTTTCAGGAATAATATCTGTTTTTAAAAAGGGATTTTGGCTTTCGTACCGCTGATCGTTCTTGTGGCTCTGTATCCACCCGGAGTCTCTACTGTAATAACAATACTAACCTCCTGAGATTGATCGCTTTCATTGTCTGTATCACGGGCGGTGAATACAAAATCGGTAACACCCTCACCGGGAAATAATGTATTGGGTACGCTTACATTTACATCTCCGTCAATAGTCATGCCATCCGGTGGATCAACAGTAATGGATGTGTTATAGGGAAGTGGATTCCCGTTGATATCTGTGATGGTCATTTCAAACCGCTGGCTGCCTCCGTCTGGAATATCAAATGTAGATGGGGTAACGGAGATATTGTTTCTGTGTGGAGGGCCGGAAAACAGAACCAGTGCTTCTTGTATCAACTGGTTGTCATTTTCATCGAAGGTGTGTGCACGTACAGTAGCATACCCATCTGTTGGACGGGGATTTCCCGATATTAAATCAACGGCAACCTCGCCGTCGGCATTGGTCATTCCGGAACCTTGAATAACACCACCGGTCGTATTAAAATAGACGGGTGTCTCAGGTTTTACAGGATTGCTGAATTTATCACCCAAAATTACGGTGATTTCATTTCTGACACCGTTTATGGTGTAGCCTTCAAAATTAAATATTGAAACAGCGATACTGAAATGGTCCGGATTCGGAAAACCGCCGTGTATAGTGAGAAGAATTGGTTTGGAGCGGATCGTCAGGCCAACCTCGGGACGTTCAATTTTTGCTTCAATTTTCAGGTTTCCGGCAACATTACCTGCATAAATATTTGATGTTACCATTCCATTATCATTCGTTCTGACCATTTCCGGTGTGATCGTTTCACCGCCTCCAGGCCCCTCAGTTATACGAAACTCTACGTCGGTTTCACGCTGCGGCCCGATGGGTGTTCCAGTTGAATCGAGCACCACAAACGTAAAAGCGCTGTTCGAGTTACCGCCAGTTTCTGCTATGTTAATGGAGCTGGAATTGATGCTTGCAAGTTCAATGGAAGCCGCACCGCCCGGCAGGGCATCTCCATTGCCGTTGTCCTGGCCATTTCCCGGTTGCTGAAGGTTTCTGATTTTGATGTTGGGGACGACAAGGTCGTGTTCGGGAGCGGCAAGCAGGGTGATTGATTCGCTCGAATACCCCTCTTTTTCTACCCGGATGGTAATATTGATGACACTATCCACAGCAACTTCTTCGAAAAGATATTGACCGCTTTCATTACTGAATGTTTCAGCGGCAAGATCTGACGGTGAGGTGATAGAAACAACAGCTTCGGAAACAGGTGAAGAAGTGTCCTGGTCTGTAACTGCACCCGATATATTTACAGGTTCATAAACCGGATCGCAGGAGATAAATAAAAGTACAGAAAGAAGTGCTCCTGGTACATAAAGAAGTATTTTTTTCGGATTCATTTTGACCCCACCAACATGTTCCAAAGTGAAAAAAGACACCGCCGTTATGATGCCTTAAATTAATTAATCTTATAATGTTAAAAAATATTAATGAATAATAGTGAATATCCGGGTTGCAGAAAAGGATTTTTTATTGTGAGTTCTGATTTTAAACAAACGATTGTTGAAATAATAATTGAAAATTTCGTATCTACAATTTCAAGCTTAAGAAAGCCCTGAAAAATCAGGAGATTTGGACGTATCATTATCGGAGCAAAAACAAAACCACAGTATAGTCTTCCATTCATGGATTTAGTTTTTGAGACAAAGCAGAAGGCGGACAAATAAACGGTTTTGGAAAGCATTCCGCAAAATAATTTACTGATTAAAAGTAGAAATAAGCAGGTTTTGTGTGTAGTGGGGGTGAAAATATTAAAATTGACGCAGTATATACATGGGTAGGAAATGATGCCGGAACGAAGGAAGCATTCGAAGCTCTTGCCGGGGAAATTTCCGCTGACTCTGAAAGCAGGATGAAACGTCGTATTACAGACAATGGTGAACTTCGGTATTCGCTGCGTTCTCTCCGGAAATATGCCAGCTGGATTGAGAAGATTCATATAATAACCAATGGACATCCACCGTCCTGGCTCGATTTATCGCATTCGGCCATAAATCATGTTGTTCACGAAGAGATTTTTCCTGATACATCTGTTCTGCCAACATTTAATTCACATGCGATAGAGTGTAACCTTCACAGAATTCCATCCCTGAACCCCTATTTTCTCTACTTCAATGATGACATTTTCCTGGGCAGAAGTACTGAAGTCTCAACGTTTATTCGTGACCATGAATTAAGGTTTTATGCAATGGAAAATGAGAGTAAAAAAATAAAAGAGGAGGTACTGCCTTATGGCTCAGAGCTCTATTTTTTTATTTCACTAAGTGAAAAGCATTGGATAAAAAGAATAACCGAGTTTATACGATTGCTGAAAAATAAACCTCTGTTTTTTTGTATTAATGACGATATCGACCACCATGTTTCTTTTCGTGCAAAATGGTTGTTTTTATTGATGAAGTTTACTCTTCAGAGATTGTTTCCCGAACCGGCTCCCTGGGAAAAAGATCAATATACTTTATAAATTCAGTTTTGGATCCATAACTGACAACTGAATGTTAACTTTAAATGGATATATTTAGATACAACCTCAATAACCTTTACTAAAGGCAGCCCTTTGGCGCAATATTTTCTGTAGAACACAAATTAAAAGACTGTTTATTTTTTGAAAAATTTGAAATACGTATCAAGTTATGAAAACAGTGGCTATGCTGTGGCTGGTAAAATGTATGTAGAAGCTCTTGATGAGGCTGGCATTAATCTGACCTGGACACCTCTGACATATCAGAGAAATATCAAAGGAGGTGGAGGGTATATGCCCTTTCAAGGGGATGTGCAATGGGGCGAGACTATGCAAAATCTTCAATACCGCGAACTGGAATATAAGTCGGTTATTATACATAGTGTACCGGAATTTTACCCCGAATGGAGGGAGCGCGAACCCGGTAAATACCTGGTCGGTTATACGGTTTGGGAAACCACTCGTCCTCCCGATCACTGGAAAGAGCTGATCAATACGGCCGACCATCTGCTGGTGCCTACTGAGTGGAATAAAAAGATTTTTCAAGATCACGGAATAACCATACCCATTGATGTAATTCCGCATATTTCAGAGTTCGAAGGCCGGGAGCTTTACCAACCAGAACTTCTTCCAGTTGATGATGATCAATTTCTTTTTTATGTGGTTTCCACCTGGACGGAAAGAAAAGCTCTCTGGAAAATTATTGAAGCATTTAACATCGCATTTACCCCGGATGAACCCGTACAGCTACTACTTAAAACCAATAAGATCGATACCACCCGTCCGCGCATGTATATCCTTAGGCGATTTACGAATAATAGGTATTATTCTGTACGAGATACTGTAAATCGTTTGTTAACAAAAACCGGCACCGCACCAAATTTGAAGCTTGTGGATGATGATACTCTCCCGCAGGAGTATATACAGTCACTTCATACACGGGGGGATTGTTATATCTCTTTATGCCGCTCTGAGGGATGGGGAATCGGAGCGTTCGAAGCTGCCATGTATGGTAAACCGGTAATCATGACAGGTTTCGGGGGTCAGACAGATTTTCTTTCCAGGGAAAATGCACATCTTGTCGATTACAAACTGATACCGGTCGAGGATAAAACAGGTGCCAAATCATATAACTTAAAACAGATGTGGGCTGAGCCTGATATCAACCATGCAGCAAAAAAAATGAGAGAGGTCTATGAAAATCGTGAAGTGTCAAATAAGATGGGAAAAGCGCTCAAACAGCATGTACAAACACATTTCAGCCGGGAACGGATAAAAGAGATATTTAAAGAGTTTCTGGAAAAAATTCCATGAGCATTACTGCTATGAATGCCCAAGAGCAGCTTCCAAAACACGGATGGTTTCTTTGATGAATTTTTCCTTAGAGAACATTTTGCTCCTGGCCAGGCCTTTTTCTTTAAGTTCCTTTCTCAGCGAAGCATTGTTGTGAACCTTTTTCACAGCATCCAGCATTTCACCAGGATCTTTTGGATCGATTAAGAGTGCGGCATCTCCGGCCACCTCGGGAATAGATGTCAGGTTTGAGGTGATGACGGGACATCCGTTGCTCATTGCTTCCAGAACAGGAAGGCCAAAACCTTCATAGAGGGAAGGATAGACAAGACATAAAGCATGCTGATAAAGAGTATTCAGTTGTTGGTCATCAACATTTTCGAATACAACAAAATTTTCAAAACAATTAAGTTTTTTGATGAAAAAGGTTTCCGGTTCTGAAAGCGGGTAAGTTGTTACTACTTTTAGTTTTGGATTTACCTGGAGATAAGAGGCAACTGATTTAAACCAGTCAAAGAAGTTTTTCCGGCCGTTCCTGGATCCTGCAAATAATAAATACTGTTCCGGTAAACCAGGTATATGAGATGTTGAAGATAGAAGAAAATTAGCAAGGTGAACGGTTTCTGTTTTTTCCGGCGGAATGGAGAACCTGCCGCAAAGGTCATCTTTCGTATAATTGGAAACACACAATGTTTTTGTTGATTGATGAGCGAGATAACCAATTCGTTCGGCATCGTCATGGAAAAAATCAAAAAAAATATGATTGCCCACCAAGCCTTTCATAGTGTCGTGAACAGTCATTACGTACGGTTTTGTTGGCAGGTATTTTAAAAATTCGATTTCAAAATTGAAGGCAGTGATAAAGAGAATATCGTAATTTCCAATGGCCACCGTTTTGTGATATCGTGAAATGATTATTTTCTGATGCATTCGGCTCAATACTCTTCCGGCTTTACCAGGGATGGAATTATAGAAATAGCTCTTTTCAAGATCTGATAAAGGAATCTCGCACTGTACATCAATACCCTGTTCGACAAGGCCCCTGTACAAAGAAAAATAATACCTCTGCATACCAGATTTACCTAAGAACAGAGCCTGTGGATCTAAAAGAATTTTCATACGCAGGCAGTTTTAAATTTATTGAATCAATAATAGCCATCAATATTGTGTTTATAAACCTTTATATTTCTTTTTGCTGCCAAAGTTAAAGCAGTTGATTTTTAAACCCATTCGTCTATTATTTTCTATGCGAAAAATTCCAAACAATTTTCACTTTGTATTTGGACTTAAAGAACAAAATGAGCCGTTCCATTTAATGTTCTATCTCTGCCTGAAATCCTGTTTGGAGGTAAACCGTCCGGATAAGATCTTTTTTTATTACAGCCATGAACCCTATGGCGTGTACTGGGAACTCATCAGGCCCCATCTTGAAATGGTGAAAGTATCGAAAGTAGATTTTTTAAAGAGCTTTGATCATCATAATCTGAGTGTTGAAAAGTACAGTTATGCTCACCATGCCGATTTTATACGTGTAGAAAAATTGATTGAACACGGTGGGATTTATGCGGATATGGATACTCTTTTCATAAAAAAAATTCCAGACAGATTATATGATAAACCGTATGTTTTGGGCCGTGAGCCGGATATATGGTCTCAGACAACAGGCAAAATGGAAAAGTCTCTCTGCAATGCGTTGATTATGTCGCAGCAAGGGGCCTCTTTTGGAAAGCACTGGCTTGAAGAAATGCCCGGTTTCTACGACGGTACCTGGAGTAACCATTCAACTGTTTTACCACAAAAGCTGAGTGAACAATATCCTGATGAGATTCACATCGAACCACAGCGCAGTTTCTACCATTTTTCTTATTCAAAAGAAAATCTTCAGAAACTATTTATGGATCATACCGATGATATTGAGGACGTCTATTCCATCCACTTGTGGAACCATCTTTGGTTCTCCCGGCTAAAGAATGATTACAGTTCGTTTCACGGGGGGAAGTTAAACTACAGCTATATTCAGCAAGCAGAAACCACCTTTGCTAAACTTGCCCGCCCTTTTTTACCGGACGAGGACACTCTAAAGCAAACCCCAACCGGAATAGGGATATTGGAGGCGGCTGCAAAAACCTCCAGAAAGGTTAAACAAGAACTGGAATTTCTTCAAAAGAGAGTCATTCGAAAATTAAAGAAATTTTCTGCATGAGATGCCTTCACCATGATGGTTAAGCCGAAGTGAGTAAATGAAAAAGAAAAAGCTGCTGTTTATCACTCCGGTAAATCCGCTTGCCAAAAGCAGAGGGCGCAATTTAAGGGCATATTCCTGGGTTCACCACCTGATAAAAAAGTATGAAGTAACCATACTTTGTACATCGGTTTCGGGTGAATTTTATCAAACCGATGAAAAAAAGCAGGTTTCGGATATACCGGTCCATTCTTACAGGAAAAAACTGGGGTTTTTACGTCGTATCTTTAATCTGTTATTACTTAAACCGACCGCCTGGAACTCTGTTACCGGAAGCTTCAAAAAGTGGATAGGGCAGGAGAAGATTGGTCAGTACGATGTTATTTTATGTTTCCGACATGTAAACATTCCGGCAGGGTTCTTTCTGTTAAAACATCTGAATTGCAGTGAACTTTGGCTGGATCTGGATGAAGTGGATTCGGAGGTAAAAAGGCAAATTTCGACTCTTCAGTTTCGTAATGGAGATATCAGGCAAGCGATGAGGATGCGGCTGGAATCGCAACTCTACAGAGTTCAGGAGTGGCTGAATCTGAACCGGTTCCAAAAAATATTTGTAACCACGGCTGCAGAAAAACAGAAGCTTCGAAAAATGTACGGTATTGAAAAAAGTGAAATTTTTGAAAATAAATTATCTGTACACCGAACCGATTGTAAAAACCCCGGGCGACCTTTCCGCTTTCTGTTTGTGGGCAACAGCGGTTATTATCCCAATTTCGATGCCATATCGTTTATCGCTGATGAAGTCATTCCATCTGTCAGGGAAAAAACGACTATCCCTTTTAAATGTACGATTCTTGGGGGAGGTGACAGTAACAAGCTTTTGGAAAAGGTGCGTTCTGCAAACGAGATGGAATATATCTACGACCTGGACGACCTTACTGAACTATATGATAATACGGATGCAGTACTGATTCCGCTGAGGGCAGGAGGCGGCAGCAGTTTTAAACTGATTGAGGCGATGAGCTTCTCAAAGCCCGTAGTGGCCACACCGGTGGGAGTGCGAGGATTTAATCTTAATCCGGGCCAAGAGGTGTTAATCGGCACAACAGCTGATGAACTTGCCGAACAGTGTTGCAAATTAATGGAAAACAGAGACCTGTTTAGGAAACTCTCCCTCAACGGACAGAAATGGTTTATTGAACATAATTCATTTGAACCGGTTTTTTAGTCTGAAGGATAGATTTTTGTAGATTTACGATTCAAACTACAATTGTTGTCTCAACTGTAAAAGTGTTGGAGAGTTATCGGACGAGCCTCGATCACGGCCCCTTCGCATTCACTGCGGTGCCTGCACTATCTGTGACAGTTTGGAAAAAGCGGCGGTTTTCGCCCGTATACAATAATTGAAAAAGCCCTCTGCCTGCCAAACCACAACACGTTTCTGTTACCCTTTNAATAGTGTTGCTCTGCTTGTGGGCAACATGAGTGGCTGTCAGTGACAGATAAACTCCCAGCCCTTTCGGACCCACCCTATCCCGACACAAAAAGCGTCTCGGGACAAGGAGGGGAGTTCTTATATTGATTTGTAACCTTACCAAAACTTGACAGGATATTTTCTCATAGCCTTTTGAGATGGGATTTTTTGGACTGTCACTTCTAAAATAGAATTGTCCTGGTTTTTGGGCACTCGTAGTACACTGTTTTACAATACGTTGAGTAACCTTCAAATCATTTTTTGATGGTTCTTTCTGATGTACATAGAGATAAAATTAATCAACTATTATTTGTGTATAATGCGGAATAAAAATTTACCTGTTTTTATTCTTAATAAATTAAAATAATAAAGAAAAACAGAGTAGTATTTAAGGTTGTTTGTTACGAAAAGCTTTTGTCAATTTTTTGTTGTTTATCTTTATAAACTTTATTATCAAAATATTGGCGTACTATATAATGATTATTTCGCATGAATGAGGTTGAATTTACACAGAAAATTATTTGGTCTTTGCCATTTCCTGCGATTCTTTTAAGAGGAAATAGGCTGGATTTTGAGCTGGTATTGGCCAATAAAGCCTTTTTGAAGATAACCGGAAAAAAAGATGATGAAGTTATCGGTGAACCATTATCGAACCTCATTGCTGAATCCGGAAAAAATCAATTGTCCGATCTGCTAAATGCCCTGAAAAATGTTGTTCAGACAGGCAGGGAGGTTCAGGTTACTTCCCGGAAAATTATTTTCCCTGATCAAAACTCAGAGTGGTTCAGTGGAAAAATTTTTAAGGTGAATCTGACCCCCATTAATGATTCTAAAAGCAGCAGATTGATTTTACTAACCTTCTATGAAGATTTTTCCAGAGATAATCAAGAAAGTACGTTTGAACAGAATAAAAAATTGGAAAGACTGCGGGATGAAACTCAAAAGATTGCCAGAGTTGGAAGCTGGGAAGTGGACTTGCAAAAAAACACACTTTACTGGTCAGATATGAATAAAGAGATTCATGAAGTTTCCCCGGATTATGAACCCGATCTGGAGTCAGCTATTCTATTTTATAAAGAAGGTGAAGACCGGGAGAAAATCAGAGAAGTGTTACAAAATGCCATCGAAACCGGTGAGGCTTTTGATGTTGAGCTTCAAATAATTACTGAAAAGGGAAATGAATGCTGGGTTCATGTAACCGGGAAGACAAAAATGAAAGATGGTACTACTATTCGGATTTACGGGGCTACACAAGATATTCATAAGAGAAAAATGACCGAACTGGAGAGCGGGACAGTATTAAAAAATTTACATGAACGTGTAAAAGAGCAAGAGTGTCTATATGAGATTTCAAAATTGTGTAATTTAGCAACCAAAGCTGATGATCTTCTTGCCAGGGCAGTTGACATTATTCCAGAAGGATGGCAATACCCGGAAATTACTGTGGCGTCTATTAAATACGGTGATAAAACCTGGCAAACTGATGGATTTATTGAAAACGATCGGACACTTCATTGTAAAAAAAATGTTTCAGACAAACACAGCCTCAGCATATCGGTAAGCTATACTAAACCGAAACCTGAATTGGATATCGGCCCTTTCCTGATTCAAGAAAAATTGCTGTTGGAATCGATAGCTTCAAACCTTTTACTTGCGACAGAGCGGATTGAAAATTTAAAAAAAATGGAGGAGCTCAATGCCAGTCTTCAAAAGCGGACAAAAGAGCTGACACGTTCAAATAAAGAGCTGGAGCAGTTTGCTTTTGTAACCTCACACGACCTGCAGGAGCCGCTTCGGATGATTACGAGCTTTTTAACACAGCTCGAAAAAAAGTATGGCGAACAGTTGGATGA
>SL_3KL_010_SEDDRAFT_10001267_pt1 | contig 22769 bp, 21 predicted proteins | sample SodLakKL_010_SED_2_FD_10381 | JGI IMG/M metagenome (IMG submission 10381) | reverse complement strand
AACATTGAAGCGTCTGTAGCGAAGCGAAAGTCCTTCAATCGTTACGATTTCGTTGGCAAATAGACGCTTAAAGGACCTACGGACGCTTTAAGGTCTTTTAACCACTAAACGCGTTATAATAATTTAAGAGAAGTTCGTTATTTTAATCATTATGAAATATTCAACGCTATTATTTACATCAATTTTTCTGTTTGTTGTTGCATGTACTCATGCTGATGCGCAGAGCAGTGAAAATGAAACAGTGCCGGTATCGCTTGAGCAGGCCATGAACCTTGCATCGGAGAACGGGAAAAAGGTTCTTATTGATGTCTATGCCGAGTGGTGTCCATACTGCCAGAGAATGCAATCGCAGGTTTATAAAGACAGCACCGTTGTTCAGGCCATATCGGATCACTTTATCTGGGTTCAGATTAATATTGAGTCGGATGAACTGGTACGTTTTATGGGCCATGAAATGACCGAAACACAATTTGCCCGGGCACTTGAAAATGAAAGCATACCCACAACCTATTTCCTGAATAGTGAAGGCTCTATTATTGGAAAACAACCCGGCTACATCGAATCGGAAACGTTTTCGCAATTACTGAATTTTGTTGGTAGTGACGCCTTTCTAAGCCAGACATTTCAGGAATTCATCGAAAGGTAGCACGTATCCATAACCACTCTATTCAGTATCGATGTCAAGAAGCCAATCTGTAGAAGATTACTTGAAAGCCATTTACAAGCTTGAGAAAGAAATTGATGGTGGTGTTACAACTTCCAGGCTGGCAGACGAACTGGGAGTGGCCGGGGCTTCTGTTACCAACATGGTAAAACGCCTTGCTGATATGGGTCTGGTGAATTATGAGTCGTATTATGGGACAACTCTCACCGATTCCGGAGAAAAAATTGCCCTTGAGATTATTCGCCATCACAGATTGCTCGAGCTCTATCTCAAAGAAGTAATGGGATACTCATGGGACGAAGTTCATGATGAGGCTGAAAAGCTTGAACACCATATTTCGGAACAGTTTGAAGACAGAATAGCCGAACTACTCAATGATCCGGCCTTCGATCCCCATGGCGATCCAATACCAAGCAAGGATGGAAAAATGCCCGTCGTGAAGTCCTTTCCGCTGGTTAAAGTCGATGATCATGAATCGTGTGTCATCCATCGGGTAACGGATCAAAACCCGGAGCTGCTCAGGTACCTGGAAAAGCAGGGGCTCATTCCCGGCGTAAAGGTTAAAATAGTAAACAGAGAGCCCTTCGAAGGTCCGCTTACCCTCCAATTAGAGAATAAGACCCTGTCTGTAGGAAGAAAAGTGGCTGAAAGTCTTGTAGTAGTTGTTGAGTAGTTTACCGATCAGGGGGTATGGTCCATCGGGTTGGGATAAGTAAATTCAAAGCTCAAATCTTTCTTCAACTTTGCGTTCGATACAACCCGATAGTCGCTCTCATCTTTGTCCTCATTACTATTAAATTGAGGAAGCGGCATTCCATAATACCGGGCAGCCGATTCGTAGAACTCTTTTCGGGGAGGATGCCCATCCGAAACCACGTTGTAAATGTCACTTCTCTTTTTTTGACTGATCACCAGATCCACTACCCGTATACAGTCGGTTTGATGCACAAGGTTAACCGGCTTCGAAGCTCCGTTCAGGCCTTTTTTCCCGCTCAGATATTTCACGGGATGCCGGCCATATCCATAAAGACCGCCAAATCTGAGAATGGTGTAATCGTTGCCTGAAGAGGCGATAAACTCTTCCGCCTCGAGTACAGCTTCGCCCGATGGCCTTGAAGCCTGACCCTTTTTGGCATCAACCTCATAGGTCAATCCGCCAGTTTCGCTATACACGGAAGTTGAGCTTGCAAAAATAATCCACGATACGCCTGCTTCAGCAGCCTTATCCGCAATGCGCTTGATAAGTTTCGGATAGGAGTCCACCTTTTCAGCACGCCCTCTCGATGGTGGGATATTCAGAAACAGAATATCCGTTTCAAGGAGAGAGGCTAAATCAGAATTGGCCGAATCAAGTGCGTCGGGAAGCTTGATTAAAAAAGCCTCAATCCCTGCCTGCTCTAATAGATTTACTTTTTCTGGTGATGTTGTAGAACCCTTAACGGTATAGCCTTCCGTAATTAAATGCTGCGCGAGAGGGAAGCCCAGCCAGCCGCATCCCAGTACTGATATCCTCATGTGATTGTTACTTATAAGTGGGATGAGAAGGTAACCACTGTATCAGAGATAAGAAAGGTAAAATAGAACGAAAAAATCACCCCGGGCTGAGTTAAGCCGAACCGGGGCGCATGGTATTGGAATCTGGAAAAATAATCAGAGAGTAAACCGAAGCCCGCCCATCATGGTTCTCGGTAATCCGGGCCGCACACCGGCAGGCCTGTCCGACACAATGTAGGTTTCGTCGAGCAGGTTTCTCACATTCATGAACAGGTCAACATTGCTGCTGATTCCGTATGATGAACTCAGGTCGAGCAGGAAGTAGCTGTCGGTGCTGAATTCATCCTGAATGGAGCCGCTGCCGGCGGCTGTTCTCATTCTGGGCGAGTACACAGAGTTGAGGTTCAGGCTGAACGCATTCACATTAAGAGAGAGCCCGGTATTGAGCTGGTGCCTTGGAATGAAGGGAATTTCATCACCCGATTCAACATCGCCCCAGGGACCGAAGCTGCTCGAAAAGTCTGACCGAAACCTTGCATCGGTGAAGGTGTAATTCAGGTTAAATGGCAGCGCGATGTTGGAAATCTGAAACAGTTCCGCAAAATCGGTCATGGTCGAGAATTCGAACCCTGTAACGCGAACTTTTCCTGCGTTGAACTGATCGGTGGTACCTGCACCGCCTCCAGCGGCAAGATCTGAACCAAGCAGATTGCTGTAGTTGTTGAAGAATCCGATCAGCTCTGCATTAAATGCAGCGTTTGCCCAGCGCATGCCGAGTTCCGTGTTTATGCTGAGTTCGGAACGGGTTTCACTGGCTGAAGACGGACTCGGCGGTGAGAAGCCGCGGTGAACGCCGCCGATCAGGGTCAGATTATCCGTTGCCCGGAAAGTAAGGCCGGCGCCCGGTACAAACACGGATACCGAATAGTCAGACTCATTCAGATTCATACCGGTTCTTTCAGGGTCGCCGGTTCCAAAGTTTCTGTTGCTGAACCAGATATTCTCGAAACGCATACCTGGTGTGAAGGTCCAGCGATCGAGGCGGATTTTATCCTGAACAAAGATCGAAAGGGCAGTTGCAGATCCTACCCGGTTGGCCTGGGAACCTGGAGCACCCGAAGTTGTCAATACCATGCTTCCATTTTCCATGCGGTAGAAATCCTGGAACTGAAATCGGTCTTCTTCATCCTGGTGGAGTCTGACGCCAAACTCAACCTGGTTGCTTGCTCCGCCGAGATCAAAGTTAACGCCCAGAATCGACTCTATTCCCTGAGAGTAATACACACGGTTGTTACTTCGTACATTCAGGGCATCATCGGGGCTGTCGAGTCCCCTGAGATAGCCAAACTCTGTGGCGTTGGCTTCGGGGTTTTGCAGAATCTGCGCAAGGTTTCCGGTATTGATGCCATCCACGGATGTTCTGAGGTCGTGAAGCTTGTACCACTCACGGGAAAAATCATTTCTGTAGAGGGTGGAGGTCAGGTCAACCCTGTCTGAAAAGAGAGCAAAGTGACGAAGGTGAAACTGTGTGTGCTCGGTATTGATTTGGTCGAGCTGCGAAGCCGCATAGCGCCGGAATGGCGTGTTGTTGAAGTCTGCACGGCTCAGACCGAGATACGTTTCGTCGGAGGTTTGATCGTTATAGCCCAGTTTGAGCTCGAGTCGCTGATACACAGAGGCGTCGGCTGAGGATCTCACCATGAACTTGCCCATGATATCGCGGATGTCGAAACCGGTGTTGCCGCCGTTGTCGAGCTGTTTGAAACCGTCGTCGCTCATATTGAGAACTTCAATCAGGTATCCGAATCGCTCGGTCCGGTTTCCGAAGTTGGCATAGAGCTTATTTGAACTTCGTTCGCCGATGCTGAACTCCGCCCGCCCCGACATTTCGGTGGGAATCGGTGTTGAGATCATGTTTATGGCACCGCCTGTGGTGTTGGGTCCGTATTTGATTTGAGAGGACCCTTTCCTCACCTCTACGGAGTGAATTCGTGCGATGTTGGGGAAGTAATACGCTGCCGGGGCAGAATAGGGGGCAGGTGCCGCCAGAATTCCATCCTCCATAATATTCACTTTGGTGCTGCGCTCAACACCCGTACCGCGAAGCCCGATATTTGGACGAAGGCCAAACCCGTCCTCTTCCTGGATATTAACTCCGCTTACCGAGCGAAGAACACGATTAATATCGCTATATCCCTGCTTGCGGAGCTGTTGAGCATTCACATAACTGGCAGCACCGGGAATACGGCTAATCCAGACAGGATTTCCAACGACTGTAATCCGTTCAAGAAGAATTTCATCAATGCCATCGGTTGTATCGGCCGGTACGGGGTTATTTTGATGTGCATAAAGGCTGCCGGCAGTCAGCAATGATATGAAATAAAAAAGAGCTATTTTTGGTAACGATGCGGTAATCATTTCGGTTATGTTAGTTGGGACGATGTCTTGTTTAGAATGAGTCTAAATTAAGAGTCTGCTCTAATAAAGCCAACCATTATTTAGATACATTCTAAATTAGATTTCCGATTAGTAAAGATTTATTACCAAATATTTAACCCATTGACAGACAGACGGATTGCCATTGCTGGCGCAGGAATCACAGGGCTCACTTCGGCACTTAAGCTTGAGGAACGGGGAGCAGCTGTTACCGTTTTTGAGAGAAAAGGAGAGCCCGGAGGTTCCATCAAATCTGTAAAAGAAAAGGGCTGGCTGGCGGAATATGGCCCCAACACTCTTTTGCTAAAGGATAGAAGCGTAGCAGAGTTTATTGATTCTCTTGGCCTTGCCGGTGAAAAAGTGATTGCAAACAAGGAGGCAAACAAGCGGTTTATTGTGAAAGACGGAAAGCTCGAGCCTCTGCCTGTGTCCTTAACAAAAGCTTTAATGACAGGGCTCTTTTCCACAAAGGCAAAGCTAAGATTTTTAAAAGAGCCCTTTATTTCCCGAAGCAAAAACAGGGATCAGACCGTTGCCGGTTTTACGGAACGCCGCCTTGGAAAGGAGTTTCTCGATTATGCAATAAACCCGTTTGTGGCGGGAATCTTTGCCGGACGCCCTGAAGAACTATCGCTCAGGCACGCATTTCCTGCGATGGACCATATGGAACAAAGGTATGGGTCACTGATACGCGGGGCTCTGTTTGGTAAAAAAGAGCGGAAAAATCGGGGTGTTACTGCTAGACAGCTCATCTCATTTGGAAATGGCATGCAGGTGCTTCCCAAAACCATTGCAGAGAAGCTGAATGATCTTCGGTTGAATCACGAAATTACCGGTATAGAACAAAGTGATGATCAATGGACCGTTCTCACTCAAATGGGAAGCTTCGGTCCATTTGATGATGTCATTTTTACGATTCCTCTGTATAAATGGACAGAAGATTTATTGCCGGTTAACGGTTCTGAGCTGAAAAGCCTTCAAAGTGCAAATTATCCTCGGCTTTCGGTATTGCTGCTGGGTTACAAGAAAGAAGACATCGCACATCCGCTGGATGGCTTTGGTTTTTTGGTTCCTGATAAGGAGAACAGAAACATTCTCGGCGCACTTTTTTCATCCACGCTGTTTCATGGCCGGGCACCGGATAATGCGCATCTGCTAACAGTATTTATGGGTGGCGGTCGTCAGCCGGAGATCGCCGACAAGGAAGGAGAGGAACTGTTGAAACTGGCTGAAGAGGATTTGCGGGACCTGATTGGGCTGAAAGGGGAGGCCATATATAAAGATCTCGTTTACTGGCCCAATTCCATACCGAACTACCATGTGGGATATGATGAAGTTCTGGATACGCTAAAGAGTATCGAAGAGAGAAACCCCGGATTGCGCTTTGCAGGAAATTTCAGAGATGGAATTTCCGTGCCCGACTGCATCAAAAACGGATTGTCACTGGCCGGTGAGATTTTGTAAATAGGCCAGCTTTTCTATTTTGTTGAGAAGTTAATGAAAACAGTATCATCAGGATAATATGAAAATATTTCTGAGCACCACTCTTGCTTGTCTGCTTTTGTCAACCGGGTTGCAGGCTCAAAATAACCGGGCTGTTTCCGATTCAACTTTTGAAGAATATATGGGAGGTGCGTGGCAGGAGATCCGTGAATCGGAGATGAGCGACAGCCTTCAAAAAAAGTACGCCCTCGAATTCTATGAATACTTCCTGGAAGAAGGTGAAACGGATACGGGTCTGAACGCTATTCAATCTGCATTTATGATGTGGGGCAACACCGGGGAGGCTGCGTACCTGCAGGAAAGTATTTCAGGACTGTCTTATGATTCTAAAGCATGGAGCAGGATCGTTGTATTTATTGGAAATATCTACGCGAGAGATGAAGAGCTGAGTGGAGAAGAGCACCTGGATTTAATTCGTTACCTGAAAAAAAATCTTAGGGAGCCTAGGGGGCGATCAGAGGCTTTGCTTGTTTTTCTTAGGGCTAATAGCCGTATGGACGGTCCTGAAGAGGAATCTGTGGAAGTTGCAAGGCAACTCGTGGAACTGGATGCAAGCGAATTTCACGTGAACCAGGGACTTGGTTTCTTGCATGAACTGGAATCCCTGAATATCGGGCAGGAAGCCCCCGACTTTACAGCGACTGACCTAAATGGCCAGGAGATCACGCTTTCGGAGCTGAGGGGTGAATACGTGCTGCTTGAGTTTTGGGCAACATGGTGTGGGCCATGCATCCCTGAAATTCCGTATCTCAAAGAAATGGATGATATGTATGGAGATTCAGGGTTAAGAATTGTGGGTATCTCCATTGACCGTGACGAGGAAACCCTGCGGGAGTTTATCAGTGAAAGAGAGATGGGCTGGCCCCAGATCTACGTTGAGGAGGGCTGGAGCGGTGGAATAAACCGGCTTTACAATGTTTCAGGCATTCCGAGGATGTACCTGATAGACCCTGACGGTTACATAGCAGCACGCGATTTGAGGCGGGAGGAGATGGTAACCACAATAAGCGGGCTTCTGGAAGAAAAAATGGACTGAAGTCGGTTACACTTCCGGCCTTGAAGAAAATGCCTCCACCATTTGCTGAAGCAGATTCTTTCCGATCAGCATCACCCGTTCCTGGTTGCCGAGGGCAAGCACGCGCAGTAAAAGCCTGAGGTTGTGCATCAGCGCGGGCGGATCGGTGACCAGCGTTTCGTTTTCAATCACAAAATCCCAGTCGATCGGCTGTTCGAATTTCACCCCGTGCTTTTCCATCGACGTCTTGAACATATTCGCAACAAGCCCGTAGCCAATGGTGCTGGGATGGAGTCCGTCGAGGCTGAAAATTCCGCCGCGGTCAATCTTGCCGGTTTCGCTGTCGATTCTCAGGTAATCGGTCGATATTCTCGGGTACCCGTCTTCACCAACCAGAAAAGATGTTTTGGAATTGTTTTTAAGTGCGGCAATAAAATCTTCAGGAAAGGGCTTAATATTTTCGTTGGTATGACGCCTGCGTGCGGCAATGCTTACAAATCTGCCAACAGGAACCGTAACGAAACCAAACTCATCGGCAAGTTTCCTTATAATCTGATTGTATTGATCCACGATTTGATCGAGTAGTATTGCATCTTCACGCGTGAGGTGCGGGTGTTTTTCGGGGTCAAAATCCTCGTCCCAGATCCAGAAGCGAGCGTAGTAATCGAAATAGCCCGATTCAGGAATGGAACCGTCCAGATTTACCCCGCGAATTGCAGGAGGGATGGTTACGTAAGGTATGGTGGGCACAAATACGCGACGTATATTTTCTGAGGCAATTTTTGTGTACAGTGTTCGAAGTTCCTGTTCAAAATGCTCCGGCCTGAACACGGTGCATGTTCTGAATGGGTATGGCGCATTCAGATCTTTTTCCTCCGAAAATTCAATCTTCAGTTTTGTGACCGACCCAACAATGTTGTTATGGCCAATGCAGACAATCAGGTTCTCGATACCTCCATCTTCCTGCAGTAATCTTACGTTATCAACCATGGACTTTTCTTCCGAGTGCGGCATAAACGCGGGGTTGAGCACAAGCCGTGCAGTAGTGTACATGGCGTTATCGGGCAGCACGCTGAATACAGAGTAGCGGGCACTGTTATTAAGAATGAACTCCCGGCAAAACTTTTCATGCATCAGCCAGCAATCGCTGATTGAAAATCCCCAAACTGCCTGACAATGGTATGGAGTGTTTCGATCTACGCTCAACTCTCTCATCTGCCCTTCCCAGTATGATTTAATACGCCGAAGGGTAGAGTAAACATGGCGGCCCGCCTGTACCGTATTTGATAAAGTAATTTCTTTGCCAAGCTCCTCTTCAAGACCGCGAATCAGCACTTCCATGTTCACCGGAATTCCTGCCTGTGCGGTAAAAGATGGAGTTTCGTAGGCGGTCCCATTTCCCATCGCTTTGGCTAATATAGCTGGGAAACTTAGGTCGGTACGGTAGATACCTCCGTTCTTGAATCCCTGGGCCATACTATCGCCCATGGCCACCAGTTTGTGTTTGTAACTATTCTGTCTGAAAAACACGTGATGAATTGCTTACATTGCCGATTGCAGTTTTCCGCCCGGATGATTTTCACCCGTTCTCTTATACCCGATTATTAATCATTTCATTAAAAAAACCAGATATCTCTTTATATGGAACCGGACTCCTGAAAGTTTCAGTTTAGCCATCTGTAATTGTAACGTATCCAGGGTCTGGCAAAATGTACTAACTGACATAATGAATCAGAATATGGCATCAAAAACAAATCGACTTAATGAATTTCGCAAACAACGCTCCATAATGAACGAAAAGGTATTGGAGCTGGACCATCTTGGCATCAAGCGTTTTTTTAATCTCGACAGCAATAGTTACCGCGACGGCGCGCTGCCCGGCAAAACCAAGGAGCTGCTTGGGCTGGTGGCATCGGCCGTTCTGCGCTGCAACGACTGTATCGACTACCACCTCGAACAGTGTGCCAAAACAGGTTCATCGAAAGATGAAATTGTTGACGCACTGAATGTGGCGCTTATCGTGGGAGGGAGCATCGTGATACCGCACCTGAGGCACGCCATAGGCACGCTGGAAATCCTTGAGAGCGAGGGCACACTCAAAACCGATTAAGCCGGACCTTACATTCGCAATTGCCTGCTATCTGACTAAGATCGCTACATCAAACCGAACCCAAACAAATGCCGTTAATTCAGTTTTTGAGACGCCGATGGCTTCTGCGCAGGCCGTTTCCCGACAGATGGCTGCGTACGCTCGAAGGTAAGGTGCCTGTTTACCGGCGATTGCCGCAGAAATACCGCGAACTGCTGAAACAGCGGATGGTTATTTTCCTAAGTGAGAAAAAGTTTGAAGAGTGCGGAGGAATGGTTCTTACCGAGGAGATAAAGGTGATTATATCCGCCTATGCCTGTGTGATGATTATTGAAGAAACGGCAGATTACTATTCAGGTCTGCAGGCGATCCTCGTGTATCCCGATGACTATGTTGCACCCGTGCTCGAGGAGGATGAAGGCGGAATTATTACGGAAGGGGTGGAACACAGAAAAGGTGAATATTGGGGTGCCGGAAACATCGTGCTGTCGTGGAATGAGATTCAGGAGAATTTATATGGAGAATCACGCGGCCACAATTTGATCTATCATGAATTCTCGCACCAGCTGGATGACAGGTATGGTCTTACAGCCGGGATCGATTACGATGGGCGTCCCCTTCGTGATGATGAGTGGACCCACACTCTTGCGAAGGCATACCGCAAACTACAGCGAAGGGTGTATGAGCGGCGCACTTCCGCTCTGGATCTGTACGGGACTAAGAGTCCGGCCGAACTCTTTTCGGTGGCTTCAGAAGCTTTTTTTGAAAAACCGGATGAATTGCACCGCGAAAACCCCGAACTTTATACGATGCTCCGTAGCTTTTACAGCCTTGATCCGCTTCGATGGAGGGGTTAAGGTTTCACAACACGTAAGCGGCGCATTTAAAAACCACACACAAAGCATTAATGAGAAACAACGACGTAATTCAGAGCATACGCTATATTCTTGACCTCAGTGAGGTTGAGATTGCGGATATTTTGAGACTGGCCGGCTACAATGCCACCAGAAGTGAGGTGAACTATATTTTCAATGATAACGATGGCGAGGGACCCGATTCAACACATGAGATGACCGCTTACTTTCTCGACGGACTGATTTATCATCTGAGGGGTAAGAGCGACAAGCATCCACCGCAACCGATTCAAACTCCGGTTACAAATAATATGGTTTTGAAGAAGCTCAGAGTGGCTTTTAAGCTGAGAGAGGAGGATATACACAGAATCCTGAAAAAAACCGGTTTTAAGATTTCGGGCCCTGAGCTGAGCGCACTTTTCCGGCGAAAGGATCAAAAAAATTATCGCCCGGCCGGAGACCAGGTACTTCGGTATTTTCTGAAAGGACTTGCCGAAGAAAAGAGGTGAGGACAAGCCTCAAGCGACAAGCGTCAAGGAGCAGGGCGCAGGGAACAGGGAACAGGGTGCAAGCTGTTGCTGGCTTTAAGCAGCAAGCTACAGCCTGTCGCTTTCCCCTGCTCTCTGGAGCCATTGGCTCGAAACAGCCACTTGTCGCTTGAGGCTTGCAGCCTGAAGCTTTCCGCTTGATATCAGAACCTGTAGTGCACGCCCACCCCGAAGAGGAATGTTGAGAAATTGTAATTCACCTCATCGAAGTTTACGAAACCAAGGCCGAGTTCGAGATTCCAGTAGATTGGAGGCAGATCTTCATTAAATGCCCGCCAGTCGTAACTGATACCGGCACCAAGACCAAATCCCGGAACGGTTTCTGAAAAAGACCCAATGCTGTAGGTCCAGACTCCCACCATACCAAAACCGTATAGATGCCAGAAATCTTCGTCCTGGAACTTGTAAAGGCCGCGGCCGGCAAACGTATTAAGTGCGCCGAAGAAACCGACAATTGCCTGAACGGATATTTCATCGTTTACGTCCATCATTCCGCTAAGCCCGTATGCCGGGAAAGTGCTTTGAAAGCCGACTCCGAATCGTGTAGGTTCAAAATCAGATGCGTCTGCACTGTCCTGAGCTGTCGAGATTTCCGGTAGTACAATCATCATACATACAGCCATGGCTGCAATTGTTAATCTGGTAAGCATATTATTCCTCCGTACTATTTGTTGATATATTATAAAGTTTGGCTTACGACGTTATGAGGCGGAAACCGGCTTGAAAACAACGCACATTCTCTGCGAATACTCCTTACTTACTCTCATCGATACATCCGGTTCTTTCCCTTTTTATGAACACAAGCCTAAAGCGTTAGCTATAGTCTGATATAACGATTCGCAGGTTGTGATGCAACCACCCCCCGCAAATAAATAAGATAAACCTCGTGAGTTGGGGGGTGGTTTCAATTCCATTTTTCAGGTAATAGGGGTATCTTTAAAGCCTTATGAATTCCAAGCGTTCTCACTCCATAAACATTCTGGAAACCCCATTTTCAACCGTTACATCGGGAGGTCATTGGTTCCACGCTACCCGTGATACCATCGAGAGCTTTGTACCGGGCCTGCTAAAAAAGCACTCTTTCGAAGACCTCATTTCCCGAGCCGTAACCTGGATCGATAGTGCCGATTCCCTCGCCATGCTGCTGTTTTTTGCGCTGGCGTTTACAACCAATGCATGGATTGCGGCCGCTGTGGCTTTCATCTTTCACTGGTGGTGGTATCACAAGAAAAGTGCGTTTGTCAATATTGTGTTTACCCCGCTGCTTTCATTTCTCAATAAAGATTTTATTCAGCTTGTTGTTGCTGCGGTTGCACTCAGCTTCATGGGGATCACCGGCATGTACCTGGCCGTGACTTTTGGAATCATCTATTTCTTCCTTTTTAAAGTGAGTTTGCTTAGACGGCTCTGGGACCGGATTGACGTTCGCAAGTCGGGCAGCGGAGACCGAAAAAACCTTCCGCTGAACGACCGCGTGCTGAAAATGGTGCTGGTACGTTACTCTCTGTACGAAAACATGCCGCCTCCCGAAGCTGAAAAATTGGAACACCATGTGCGTCAGGCCGTTGTAGATTATAACACACGCAACAGAAAGAAATGAATAAGACCAGCCTCATCATTGCGAGACATGGAGAAACCGAATACAACAGGCAAGGCCTGCTGCAGGGCAGGGGAATAGATGCACCTCTAAATGAAACGGGACTTCGCCAGGCGGAGTCTATTTCCGGTTACCTTGCCGGCTATGATGCACAAACACTCGTGAGCAGTTCCCTGAAGAGATCCATTCAGACAGCTGAGCCAATCGGCAAGAGTAAAGAACTCGAAGTCGTTTCCGAAAGCGCTCTCGATGAAATGGACTTTGGTGACTACGAAGGGGTTGAGTATATCAAAGTTGCAGAAGAACTGAGGGTGCTGCAAGAAGCGTGGCAGGGCGGAAAGCTTGACCAGCCAATTCCCGGTGGCGAATCGCCGCTGGAGGTATTTGAAAGGGCAAATTCTGCAGTCACGAGATTTATTGATGCCAACCGGGGAAAGCACCTTATTTTGATTCTGCACGGACGGCTGATAAGAATTTTGCTTTCAGAGTGGCTCGGGTTCGGCCTTAAAAATATGCATAAAATTGAACATCAGAACGGGGCGTTGTACCATCTTGTTTATGGTGGCAGGTTTGAACCCATGTATCTGAACAAAACGGATCACCTTGCACAAGATTTCTCCGGCCGGTGATTCATTCCTGTCAAATTATATTCAACTGAAGAATCTTTATGAGTGAGAAAGTTAGAAACATGTTTGCCGACATTGCAGACGATTACGATCGCATCAACGGCATTCTCTCGTTTGGCGTACATAACGCGTGGCGAAAAAAAACAGTAAAGGAAAGCGGAGCTAAACCGGGCGACCGCGTACTCGACTGCGCTACAGGCACCGGCGATCTGGCCCTTGAATTCAAAAAAACCGTGGGACATGAAGGCTATGTGCTGGGAACCGATTTTTGCAAGGAGATGATTGAGCACGCTCCCGGTAAAGCCGCCGGCAAAAAAATGGTTGTAGAGTTTGAGGTGGCCGATGCCATGAATCTGCCTTATGACGACGATGATTTCGACATTGCAAGCATTGCGTTTGGCATCAGAAATGTTGATGACCCTGATGTGGCACTCAAAGAGATGGCACGTGTCGTAAAACCCGGCGGAAGGGTAGTGGTATTGGAGTTCGGTCAGCCAAAAGGTGTAATGAAGCATCCCTACAATCTTTACAGCAAGCATATAATGCCCGCAGTGGGTGGATGGATAAGCGGGAACCGTGAGGCTTATACCTATCTGCCCGAAACAAGTGCAAAATTTCCGGCCGGTGAACAATTCCTTGAGATGATGAAGCAGACGGGTGCTTTCTCAGCGATGAGAGGTGTTGAATTGACCGGTGGTATTGCGTGGGTATATGTGGGTACGGTAGCGCAGATTTAGTATATTCATCCCTGCAGGGTCCATGCACATTGCTGAAAAGCATGCAGATTTTTACTGCAGGTAAATCTTTGCCGTTATGGATTTGCCGCAGAACTCCGGGTTCTCATGTCTGTCTGAGCATACTATACGAATACTCAACTTTTTTAAAACTAATCTGTCTACTCATGATGTTGATTGAAGAAATTAAAAAATACATTCCTCACAGGTATCCCTTTCTGTTGGTCGATCGCGTACTCGAGCTGGAAGAGAAGCGTATCGTAACAATCAAAAATGTGACGGCCAATGAGGAATTTTTCAATGGGCATTTTCCGGGTGCACCCATTATGCCAGGGGTACTACAGGTTGAGGCAATGGCGCAAACCGGTGCCATCATGATCATGAAAAATACAGTGGATGACCCCGAAAACACGCTGATGGTATTCACGGGTATCAAAAATGCAAAGTTCCGCAAATCGGTTGTTCCGGGCGATCAACTCAGGATGGAGGTGGAGCTTGTGAATCAGCGACGCAATTTCATTACCATGGCAGGAAAAGCTACCGTCGACGGCGAAGTGGTTTGCGAGCTCGAGGCATCGGCGGCAATCGTACCCAAAGATAAAGCATGAGCACGCAAAAAAAGAGTGATCGCCCCGACAAAGTAACCACGCAAACGGTTGTGGAGATGAAACGAAGCGGAGAGAAAATCAGCATGCTCACCGCTTACGATTACACGATGGCCGGCATTATTGATGCCGCGGGAGTAGACGTGATTCTGGTTGGCGATTCGGCCAGCAACGTGATGGCCGGATTTGAAACCACCGTACCGATGACTCTCGATCATATGATTTACCATACTTCGTGCGTGGTTAGGGGTGTTGGCCGCGCCCTGGTAATTGCCGATCTGCCTTTTATGACCTACCAGGTTACAGCAAAAGAAGCGCTGATTAATGCAGGGCGAATGATGAAAGAAGCAGGCGCGCACGCAGTAAAACTTGAGGGAGGCAAGACGATCGCTGCTACCGTAAAACGAATCGTTGATGCGGGTATTCCCGTAATGGGGCATCTTGGCCTGACCCCGCAAAGCATTTATAAGTTCGGTACCTATAAAGTTCGGGCCAAAGAAGAGCAGGAAGCCGAACAGCTCTTGAAGGATGCGAAGAAACTTGAAGAAGCAGGCGTATTTTCAATTGTGCTTGAAAAAATTCCCGCGCCTCTGGCAAAGCAGGTTACTGAAGCTGTCTCGGTTCCGACTATAGGAATTGGAGCAGGCTCACACTGCGATGGGCAGGTACTTGTGCTGCATGACATGCTGGGGCTGAATAAAGATTTTTCACCCCGCTTTCTCCGCAGGTATTCCGATATGCATGCATCCATGACCGGCGCCGTTCAAAACTATATTCGCGATGTAAAAAGCGGTGATTTTCCCAATGAGGATGAGCAGTATAAGTGAATTGTAAAAAGCAGTGAAAAGGCAGATGGCAAAAGTGAAAAGGCAGAAGCATCCATAACAGATTCAATGATACAACAGTAGATATGAAACTTTTTTCAGGCATTACTAACCTATGCCCGGAAATCTTTTTTTAATTGAATGGAATCTCCCGAACTACAAACTTTTCACTTTTGCCATCTGCCTTTTCACTTCTAATGAATCTATCAACCGTGTAAAGAATCAATGCAAAAACCTGAAAAGCCACTCATATTAGTTTGTAACGACGACGGCATTTTTTCACCCGGAATAAAGGCGCTCGCAGAGGTTGCCGATGAATTCGGGGATGTCGAAATAGTTGCACCCGACCGGCAGCAAAGTGCGGTTGGGCATGCCATTACCGTGTCAACACCACTGAGGGCGCGTGCATTTCGAATCGACAACAGGTTTAACGGCCAGGCAGTATCGGGCACACCGGCCGATTCCGTGAAACTTGCCCACAACCAGCTGCTGAATCGCAAGCCCGATTTGGTGGTAAGCGGTATTAACCACGGCAGCAATGCGGGAATCAACATTCTCTATTCGGGAACGGTAAGTGCGGCTACAGAAGGAACCATTCTCGGCTACCCGTCTATTGCATTTTCATGTACCGATTACAACGAAGATGCCGATCTTTCGGGCTGCCAGGAAGCCGCACGAAAGGTGATCGGATATGTACTTAATCACGGCCTGCCCAAAGGAGTTACACTGAACGTGAATGGCCCGTCGGGGCCGCTGAAGGGGCTGAAGTGGGCACGGCAGGCCAACAGCCGCTACATTGAGGAATTTGAAGGCAGAATCGATCCTCAAAACAGATCTTATTACTGGATGACAGGAAAGTTTCAGCTGCTTGATGAGGACGATCAAAACGACATCTCCATTCTCGAGAAAGGGTATGCATCCATCACGCCAATTCAGTACGATTTAACTGCCTACTCACTCCTCAGTGACCTGCAAGACATACAGCTTTAATCGGAGGCGCTTCAACTCCAAAGTTCTCTGGATCGAAATGGGTACAAGCTACCCCCTTTTGCCTGCAATGGCCAGAAGATCCATGCAGTAGGGCAGAAACGCATATCATTCGATTCTATGCCGGTTGATACGTCAGCCAAAAGAGGAAAAGAACAGCTATGCCCAAAAAACCGGTTAGGTATGCTAAAACAAAATTCCTGAAACGTTCAGGATCCTCTGATCTGTCAGTAATACCGGCGAAATTTATCGTTTTTTTTGTTGCGAGCTGAAGCAGAGCAAGTATCAAAAAACTACCGCCAAAAGCGCCCAATATGAAAGCAATCATAATATGAATAACCAATGTTTAGAAGGAGCCAACATCATTTCTAATGAGAGGCGATCAGGTATTAGGATCATGAGAGCATATGCCTTCCCATTGAATAATCTATGTTAAAACTCATTGTTTAACAAAAAATCATCGCCCATTTTAGAGAACCAATCAGACTCATCAGAATAATTAAAAAATGAAGAGCAGTCTCTGCTCCAGTATCTGGAATTGTTGAAAATGGTAACGAAGTAGGCCTCCCATATTGATCACGTTCTCCAACTGGCCGGGGGGCTTCAATGGGAAGCAAAACGGTCGTAACCTATACTGCAGCCCATCAAAACCGGCTGTTGAAGCTTTTGAGTTTTGACGTAAGCGATGATTTCAACACAGCCATCATCCTCCCGAGGTGCAAGGCCGGCTCTGAGTAGTAGTTAAGTACTTACGCGATAAGCGGCCTGAGGCGTTGAGGCTATTTCATAAATGAACCTGTTTACGCATCGCCCCTGCGAGACGCGCAGATGTTTGCATGTCATGACTAGGCAGGATTACCAGCTCAGGCAGCCGCTCTTTTAAGGCCCGTACCCGCGCATAGGAATCGAGCATAGCATCGAAGTCTTCGCCCACGCCGGGCAGCCGATCGGAAAGGAGCATGTCTAGTTCGAAAGCAAGGTCGGAGATCAGCAGAATGGGAGGCATCCCGGCACTGTGCAACAACATCGATACCGATCCGGCCGTATGGCCGGGTGTAGGCAAAAGCACGATGGAGCGGTCTCCCATAACATCAAAACAGGAACCGAAGGGGGCAATATCCGGGTCATCGCAGGGCTCCATCTCGAACAAATTCCAGTTCGCCCCCGGCAGGTCTACATGCTGACGAAAATACCAATCGCGCTCTGCTTTCGGCTTAATGAGTGCCTGCCATTCACGCCGCGGTGCCAATAGCTGAGCATGCAGCAGATGGTCGATACAGCCGGTATGATCGAAATGCAGATGGGAGAACACCACCTTACGTACCGAGCCCACATCATGCCCCATCCCGCTTAACTGGTCAGAGACGTTGTCCTCCGGGCCGATCTCCCAGCGGAACAGGCGATACAAAAAGAATTCGCCCAAAGCGCTTCCCAGATATTTGCGAGGATTGCTCCCGATAGCCGGATCCAGGCCGGTGTCGAAGAGTACCAGTCCGTCGCGATGTTCGATAGCAAAGAAATGCACCGGCACACCATCGATCCAGCGCCGGGAAAAGAGCACCCACAGCATCAATGGAAGCCGTGAACCATACCGGTGTTCGGGATGCATGCTTCCCTCTCCCGTCTTGCCTACCCGCACGCTTCGGATGTTCGGAAGATCTTTCGGATCACTCATCGCTGCCTCCTTAGGCTTGTTTTGGCATTACTGCTCCCAATAGAAATTTATGCCTTTTTAGATTCAGATATATCTGATGATCTGAAAGTGGAGGGGCCTTATACGCTCTTTAAATAAGATCGCTTACAATCAGGCTTTTAGAGAAACATTGAAACCCGATTTTGTACAATTATCGCATAGAAACCATTAAAGTTGACATATTAAATTCAAAAGCCAGAAAACCGTTTAACGATCTGGCAGGTTTAAATCTCATCTCGTTCCGTAAATCGACCAAGAATGATTTTTCCGAAGTATTAGACAAGCTAAGGTCTAATCTGAGACAGTTCCCGATCTTGACGAAATAACGCGTGAAGTAGAAACCATTCGTTCAAAGCGTTATAAGCGTGAAATATGCGGAGCATATTGGACACAAATCTGTGGATTAGTTTTCTGATCAGCAGTAGGCATGACCAGCTTGATGCTCTTCTTTTTGATGGTAAATGTACACTTTTGTTCAGCCAGGAACTTCTTGAAGAATTTATAGCTGTAGCAAAACGGCCAAAATTGAGAAAATATATTACAAGAGAAGAAACAGAAGACCTTTTGGGTACGATCGACGAAATCGCAGAATTTGTTGAGGTCACATCAAAGGTTAGTTTATGCCGAGATCCCAAAGACAATTTCTTTCTGGCACTGGCAAAAGATGAAAAAGCTGATTATATGGTGACAGGAGATAACGACCTGTTAGTACTCAAAAATTAATAAGACAAAAATCATGAAAATTGCTGATTTCTTTGACAAGGTTGATTTTTGACATTATTTATTAGGCGAAGACCTGCAGATGGTAATTAACGGCTCTGCAAAAGAGCGACGCGGCTGCGTAATTGAATGTAAGTAACTAAAAGGAAGCACGCCCGCTTGACATAGATCGTTAAGTGGCTTAATTAATGAAGCCGTTCATCAAAACCCAAGTGCGTGAAGCTCGTCAATCTGAGACTGAAACCGTTCGGGCAGCGTTTGGAAATAGGTGAGTGCCCCGCGCAGATGGGGTTCGGCTTCGTCACGGCGATCCAAGTTCCAGAGGCAGAGGCCGAGGGTGAAGCGTGTGATATTCAGCGAGGCATTGTCATCAGGCAGTGAGGATTGTAATTCATAAGCCCGCTCGGCATAGGGAAAGGCTTCTTCTAACCGGTTTTGTCTGCGCAGGGCATCGGCCAGGCCTCTCAGCGGGCCGGCATGACGGAGGTGATCGGCCGGCAGAAGACGTTCGCTGTGTTCCAGGCTTTCACGCAAAAAGGATTCGGCCCGTTCATAATCTTCCATTTCCAGATACACCAGCCCTGTATTCCCCAACAGTCCTGATATGTAGAAATTATCGTTCCCGTATTCCTCTCTGAATAAAGCCAGAACATCTCTGTACGTTACGGCCGCCTCTTCAAGCCGCCCGGCGCCCAAGTATGTTCGTGCGGTATTCGCATGGGCTGCAATGGTATTGAGATGGCTTGGGCCGAAAATCTCCAGCCTCATTTCGTGCGATTCTATGGCATAAGGAAGGGCCTTGTCGTACTCGCCCATGTTCTGGTACAGGCTGGAGATGTGGTTCAATGTGGAGGCGATCTGTTCATGAATACCCGGGTAGCGGGCACGGCTCAGTTCCAGTGACCGAAACAGATACTCCCCGGCTTTTTCAAAATTACCGGTACGCCTGTAGTTGGTTCCCTTATAGAAAACAAAATCATCGTACGTTTCGCCCGCCTCTTCCCGGTATTTTTCATAGATCGGTTCTACCAATCTGAGAATGGAGTCGGTGAGGGCATATTCCTGGTTTACGTCAAGATGGTATGTGTAGTCGAGGTTAATTCCGGCAAATTCGAGAGTGCCGGGCTCCAAATAGCGGTTGGCAAGATCGAGGGCACGGTGTATCATGGCCAGTCCTTCATCATATTTGCCCGCCTTGTCGAGAAGTACGGAGCGGCTGGTAAGCATGCTGATGTAGGTATAGGAGGTGGTATCTTCTGTTTCGCTATACAGATCCACGGCAATAGCAGAAAGAGAATCAGCCACATCATATACAATCAGATTTGCATAAATATCTGCCATTATAATGAGCAGTTCGGCACGGGTTCTCGGGTCATTCTTAAGCTCGTTATTTATATAGTTCGTACTCATATCCACCATGCCCCGGGCGGTGAGTTCCTGGCCACGGTTTTGCACGGGATCAATCGACCGCAACGAACTTCCCAGCACTGATGCAATTCGCGTGGCTCTCGTAGCCTCGTCTTGTGCACGAGCTGTCTCCTTTTTCAGCTCCTCCGTGTAAACAAATACCAGCACAATCATAACCACCAGCGAAAAGATCGCAATAAATGATGCAGCACGGTTGCGGATCATCCACTTTTTCATTCGATACAGGGGCTTACGGGAGTAGGTGAAAACGGGGCGATCTTTGAGCCAGGCCAGAATGTCGTCGCCCAGCTCGGATACGTTTTCGTATCGCTGGTCAGCATCCGGCTGCATCGCCTTATGGCAAACAGCTGTAAGCTCACGGGGCACAGTAGCCGGCTTACAATCGTCCGGACGATAATCCTCGTTTGGATGACATCCTGTAATCAGCTCATGAAGTGCCACTCCAAGGCTGTAGATATCGGTTGCTGTGGATGTGGATTCTCCCCGAAGCTGCTCGGGCGAAGCGTATGCCCGGGTCATCGCCTTCATGCCGGCATCTTCTGTATCCGACTCCTCAAGGATCCTTGCAATACCAAAATCAAGAAGCTTCACCTGTGATTTTTCATCTTCACCGGTCACCAGAATATTGCCTGGTTTCAGGTCGCGGTGAACAACAAGGTTTTTATGTGCGTACTGAACAGCCTCCGCCACTTCATAAAAGAGTTCCAATCGTTTGCTTAGCGGCAGGTTAAGCCGCTTGCAGTAATGGGTCAGTGTTTCACCCTCCACATAGTCCATAGCAAACCACGGGCGCCCCTCGTCGGTAATGCCACCATCAATCAGCCGTGCGATATTCGGATGCTGAAGTCGCGCCAGGATACTGCGTTCGTCTTCGAAACGGCGGATGGCCTGCTCGGTTCCCATTCCGTAATTGATGAGTTTAAGCGCCACGGTCTGATCAAACCCGCCTTCCACGCGCCTTGCCAGGTACACACTGCCCATACCGCCTGAGCCAACCTGTTTTTCAATCTGAAATGGGCCAATCTGAACGCCTTCGAGCGACACCAGGTCGGATAGGTCTACCTGTTCAATGGCAAAACCGTCGAGCATCGAGGTTTCCTGTGTATCGGCTGCCAGGAGGGAGCAGAGTTCTTCGTAGAGAAACGAATCTTCGGTTTTCACCGATTCCATCCGTTCATGACGTGTATCAGGCTCGAGATCGACAATCTCTTTAAAAAGGGTTTGTACCCGGTTCCATTGTTCGGCATTCATGGATTCTCCATTTATTATATTTTATGCAACCTGCAAGAGTTCACTTGAGCAAAGCGAAAATGATCCTGGCAGCGTTGCGGGCAGTATAATCTTCTATTCCAGTTTCTTTTTATTGCTGATTTAGTGTCTCAATCATCTCCGGTTGACCGGAATCCTCGTAAAAACTGGTGAGTACGCCTAAAGCATACCTGGTTTCGTGATGGTCATCTCCCAAAACCTCTCTAAATATCTGATACCCCTTCAGATAATGTACTTCTGCTTTTTCATTCTCGCCGGTTAGTTTATGTACGTAGGCAATGGCAAGGTGACTGAAAGCCGGTTCGGGATGATTTTCACCGTAAATAATGATTTCGATTTCCAATGAACGGTGGAAACTTTTAAGAGCCTGGTCATACTTTTCCATTTTACCGAGTGTGGTTCCAAGATTTCCATGCGATCGAGCCGCCTGTTGACTATCGCTTCCAAAAAGTTCGATGTATCGGGACAGCGCTTCCCGATGAAGTTTCTCTGCCTCGCTAAATTTACCCTGGTTATCAAGACTGTTGGCCAGATTGCTGTAGATAACCGGAATAACCGGGTGATCATCATCATAAAAATCTGTATAGATCTGCAGGATTTCACGGGATAAATGTTCGACTTCCAGATACTCACCCTGTTCAAACAGAAAGCTTGAATAATAAATCATGGCAACTGCAGTATGCGGATGATGATTGCCGTGAATTTTCCTGGCTGTTTCAACACTTTGGGCGAGATATCTTTCTGCTTCTTCGGTGTTTCCCATCAGAATATGTACATATCCGAGGTTTGACAAATAATTAATTACCCGCGGGTGATCGTCACCCAGATTCGTTTGTATATACGATATAGCGTCCTGGAAAAGGGCTTCTGCTTCATCATAGCGGGCGGTAATTTGCAGGATTACTCCAAGACTGTTTTTAAGGGATGCCACCTCCATGGCAAGATCGGGATCATCCGAACTTTGTTCTTCATAAATGGCAAGGGCTTCGCTGTACAATTGTTCAGCCTTATCAAAATTGCTTTTCTGCTGATTCAAAAAACCCATTTGCTGAAGCGTTGAAGCGATGTCGGGGTGATTCTGACGAAGGTTGGCACGCCGGATTCGCAAAGCGGCCGTCAGATAGGAATCGGCAGCTTCGAAATTCCCATTCTGTATCTGAATGTTCCCCAGATAATGGTAATTGACACTGAAGGAAATGTGATCATCCGCATAGATTTGGCGTTTATAACCTTCAGACCTGGTAAATATCTCTTCGGCAGTTTGATATTCCCATAAGCTAATATAGACCGCTCCCAGAATATCAAGCATCTCTGCGAGCAGCTCCGGGTTACCGGCAAGCTCGGTTTCAATTTGCCCGGCACCTCTTTCAAGCATGGTGAATGCGGTCAGGGTATCGCCCCGGGATATCGCCGGGTCGCTGATTTCAAACAGGCCCTGTAGAAAAGAAGCTATCTGTTGGGAGGTATCCGCTTCTTTTTGTGCGCGGTCGCGCTCTTGTGAAGCAATGCTGTACTGCCATGCAAAAGCCAGGATGCCTGTAATCAACACGATTAATATCCCGATAACAGACGCAGTTCCTGCTTTGTGGCGTTTAATAAACTTTCCGGCCCGGTATTGACGGGACCCGGCAGCAGCGGTAACGGGCAGATGGTTCAGATAGCGGTGAATATCATCCGCCAGTT
>SL_3KL_010_SEDDRAFT_10001266_pt1 | contig 22776 bp, 16 predicted proteins | sample SodLakKL_010_SED_2_FD_10381 | JGI IMG/M metagenome (IMG submission 10381) | reverse complement strand
ACAGGGTGTTTTTTAAAAAAAGTTTATATTGAATTATAAGTTGATAACAATTAAGTGCATTTCGTTTTCAAATAATTTTAGTGTGAGAAATGCGGGTTAGTCACTACACTATCGAAGTGATCTGGTAACTTACAATCGTTGCGGATTGCAGAGAAAAAATGTCTTGGTGATCTATCCTGAACAGTACAAGAAAACAGAACTAATCACCTACCTGCTTTCAACCTACTTTATACCTTCGGAGCTTCATCTTCATCATCTTCATTCACAACACGTGTAATTGCTGCAATTTTACCATCATCATCGAGGCGCATAATTCGAACACCCTGCGTATTCCGGCCCATTGTCCGTATGCCTTTACACTGCATACGGATTACTTTTCCACGTTCGGTAATCACCATCAGATCATCAGCGTCAGACACTTCTTTCAGGGCAATAAGGTTGCCGGTTTTTGACGTCACCTTCAGCGTAATAACTCCTTTACCACCCCGGCTCTGCTCTCTGTAATCATCCACAAGAGAGCGTTTGCCATATCCGTTTTCAGAGATGGCCAGGACAGTCGCTTCATGTGTATTTTTAATGACGACCATATCCACAAGCTCATCACCTCTGCCAAGATTCATTCCCCTGACGCCTGATGTATTTCGGCCCATGTCGCGAACATCACTTTCGTGGAAGCGAATGGCGCGACCTTTTTTATTAGCCAAAATAATATTGCTTTCGCCATCAGTTAATGCAGCACCCAGCAAGCTGTCGTCATCACGAATGTTGATCGCAATAATTCCATCGCGGCGTGGACGGCTGTAGGCCTCAAGTGTAGTTTTCTTTACCTGCCCCTGTTTGGTAGCCATTATGATGGAGTGATTGTTAATATACTCTTCATCCTCCAGGGTTTTCACCGGAACAAACGTTTTGATACTGTCGTCTTTCTGGATATCAATCATGTTGACAATTGCACGGCCTCTGGAAAGTCGTGACCCTTCCGGAATCTCATACACCTTCAGCCAGTAACAGTTTCCTTTTTCGGTAAAAAAGAGAATGTAATTGTGGTTTGTTGCTACAAACAGATGTTCCACATACTCATCATCACGGGTGGTGGTGCCTTTCATGCCCTTACCCCCTCTACGCTGGCGGCGATATCCGCTCACCGGCATTCGTTTGATGAATCCTTTATTCGAAATCGTAACCACAACATCCTCATCAGCGATCATATCTTCGATACTGAAATCTTCTGCAGAATATACAACCTGAGTCCGCCTTTCATCCCCGTATCGCCCTTTCAGCTCCAGAAGTTCCTCTTTAATGATTTCATTTTGTCTTTCACGATTCGATAGAATTCCTCTGTACTCAGTAATTTTCTCTACAATATCGCGGTACTCCTGATCTACTTTTTCCCTTTCGAGACCGGTAAGTTTTTGAAGACGCATATCCAGAATGGCTTTGGCCTGGATGTCGGTCAGTGCAAACTTTCTGCGGAGTTCATTATTTGCTTCCTGAGGATTACTTGAAGCTCGGATTGTTTTGATCACCTCATCGAGGTTGTCGAGAGCTATTTTCAGCCCCTCCAAGATATGCGCCCGTGCTTCGGCCTGATCCAGATCATAAATGGTCCGGCGAATAATGACCTCTACCCTGTGTTCGATAAACCGTTCTATCAGCTCTTTAAGTGCCATTACTTTTGGCCGGCCTTTCACCAGGGCGAGGTTTATAACACCAAATGTTTGCTGCATTTGAGTGTACTTGTATAGCTGGTTCAGCACAATTCCCGCATTGGCAGATCTCTTCAGAATTATTACAATTCGCATACCGTCGCGATCCGATTCATCCCGAATCTCGGATATCTCGGTTATCTTCTCGTTATTTACCAGGTCTGCAATTTTTTCAATCAGTGTTGCTTTGTTAACCTGATACGGTATTTCAGTGACAACAATTTGCTCACGATTATTTCGAAGTTCTTCAACATTGGCCCTGGCGCGCATGGTAATTTTTCCGCGGCCTGTGGCATAAGCCTCCTTCACCCCTTCATATCCGTAAATAATACCGCCGGTTGGAAAATCGGGAGCTGTGATATGCTCCATCAGCTCCTTAACCTCGATTTCAGGATTTTCGATATAGGCAATGGTTCCATTAACCACTTCCGTTAAGTTATGAGGCGGCATGTTTGTTGCCATTCCCACGGCAATCCCGGATGCTCCGTTCAGCAGTAAATTTGGGAGCATGGATGGCAAAACGGTTGGCTCGGTAAGCGTGTCATCAAAGTTGTACTGGTAATCTACTGTCTCCTTGTTGATATCTGAAAGAAGTTCCTCCGCAATGCGCTGCATTCGAACCTCCGTATAACGCATGGCCGCTGCGGAGTCACCATCAACTGAACCAAAGTTACCCTGTCCGTCTACCAGCGGATATCTGAGCGAGAATTCCTGTACCATCCGAACAATGGCATCATACACAGAACTGTCACCATGCGGGTGATACTTACCTAAGACTTCACCGACTATACGTGCACTTTTTTTGTAATTACGGTTATGAAGCATTCCCAGGTCACTCATTCCGTAAAGAACTCTTCTGTGAACCGGCTTCAGGCCATCACGAACATCAGGAAGAGCACGTGATACAATAACCGACATCGAATAATCGATGTAAGATGATTGCATCTCGTCTTCAATAGTAATAGGAATAATTTTTTCTCTGGCCATATCAAATAGTATTGAGCAGTGAGTCTTGTGTTATGAAATTAAAATGAATGTCTGTGTGCATTGATAGAAGGCAAATACAGAAACTGTGGTAATCAATGATTTCACTTTTGCCCCTTACCATGCTTTTCACTTCTCACTTTTAGATATCAAGTTGTGCGTATTTTGAATTTTTTTCAATGAATTCCCGCCTTGGTTCCACATCACCTCCCATGAGAGTAGAAAACATCTTGTCAGCAGCAGCTGCATTCTCTATAGTTACTTGCTGCAGTGTTCGGGTTTCGGGATCCATGGTAGTTTCCCAAAGCTGTTCCGGGTTCATTTCACCCAACCCTTTGTAGCGTGAAACATCAAACTTCTTCTTCGACTTTCTCAAATCGCGTATAATTTTATCGCGGGTATCGTCATCCCAGGCGTAATCTATTTTACCCCGGGTTGATGTAATTCTGTAGAGGGGAGGAGTAGCTATATATATGTAACCCCCATCAACAAGCGGATGCATATAGCGATAGAAAAAGGTCAGAAGCAGGGTACGAATGTGCGAGCCATCAACATCGGCATCTGTCATGATGATGATTTTATGATAGCGTAATTTCTCTAATTCAAATTCCTCTTCGTGGCCAACACTGGTTCCCAGTGCGGTAATCATCGCCTGTATCTCTTTGTTTTCGAGAATTTTGTTGATTTTGGCTTTCTCTACATTCAGGATTTTACCCCTAAGCGGAAGAATCGCCTGAAAACTTCGGTTCCTGCCCATTTTTGCTGAGCCACCGGCAGAATCACCCTCCACCAGGTAAATTTCACTGTGTTCAGGATCTTTTATGGAGCAATCTGCCAGTTTTCCCGGAAGTCCGCCGCCACTCATTACACTTTTACGCTGGATAAGCTGCCGTGCTTTACGGGCAGCTGCCCTTGCTTCAGCGGCAATGACCACTTTTTCGAGAATTTTTTTAGCTATTTTAGGATTTTGCTCAAGAAATTCGTTCAACTTATCATACAGAATCACTTCAACTGCGCTTTGTACTTCTGAGTTGCCCAGTTTTGTTTTGGTCTGCCCCTCGAATTGAGGCTCGGCAACTTTAACACTCAATACACACGTCATCCCTTCGCGAAAATCCTCGCCAGATACTGTAATTTTACTGTTCGATTTGATGATATTATTTTTTTCAGCATAATTTTTAAAACAGCGTGTTAATGCACGTCTGAACCCTGAAATGTGTGTCCCGCCTTCTCTCGTGTTGATATTATTTACATAGGAGTGCACATTTTCAGTGTAACTGTCATTGTACTGCATGGCAAGCTCAACCGGTACATTATCAATCTCTCCTTCAATATAAATGGGTTCATCCATCAAAGACTGACGCGTTTCATCGAGGTAGCTTACAAAATCTTTTACACCGCCAGAATAATGGAATGTGACACTGCTTTCTTCATCCTCTTCGGCTCGTTCATCAAAAATATCAACAGTAATTTGCGGATTCAAAAAAGCGAGTTCACGCATCCTGTCGGATATAATATCAAATTTAAACTCAGTTGTTTGAGTAAAAATTTCAGGATCGGGTTTAAATCGAATTTTAGTTCCCGTTTCTTTGGTCTTTCCGATCTCTTTCAGAGGAACCTTGGTAGCCCCTCTTTCGAACTCCATCACATATATTTTTCCATCCCTGTGAATTTCTGCACTGAAAAATATAGAAAGTGCATTCACACAGCTAACACCAACACCATGTAATCCACCGGAAACTTTATAAGAATCTTTATCAAATTTCCCGCCAGCATGAAGTTTAGTAAGCACAACTTCCACAGCAGGCAGGTTTAGTTTTGGATGCATATCCACCGGAATACCGCGCCCGTTATCAGAAATCGTAATCGAACTGTCTTTATGAACAATAACTTTTATATAATCGCAATAGCCTGCAAGGGCTTCATCAATGGAATTATCCACCACTTCATTAATAAGATGATGAAGGCCGCGCTGGGCTGTGTCGCCAATGTACATGGAGGGGCGCTTGCGCACAGCTTCCAGTCCCTCTAAAACCTGAATATTCGACGCTTTGTAGTCAGATCCTTTTTTTGAAGTCATAAATGGGGTTGAGTAATATTGCAGATAGCCTCTTAGACGCTTAAAAATAGCGCTAAATAGCGCAATTTCAAAAAAATAATGGTTTTTTATGGCACTTGATGAGATCGCGGAACCTACATTATTTTCAACACAAGGCGGGGTTGGCAAAAAAACTGAAATAAGCTAACTGAAATATAGAAATTCTCAAAATGATATTAAGGTACTTTTTTTGCTTTTTTACGGCACCACAGAACCGTAATCACCCTTTTTATCACTGCCCGCATCCCGGGGAACTAACCTGGAAAATTGTGTGGCGACCCTCCAAGACAATCACCTGGTTTCGTTCAGCTGATTCTATCCTTCATTATTCGCGACAATATACAGATATTATAAGCACAAAAATTTCGGATATTCTCAACATCAACTTCAAAAGCAATGGTATGAAAAGATGTATGGGACCAAGGAGTAATTTATCTCTCTTCACCCAATCATAAAACACCTCTCAAATTGAAACCGAATTAAATTAAAAAAATTATCCACCCTGATGTTGATAGTTCTTAGAAATACCCGTAATATTCAAGACTCTGCATCATTTGAAAATTACTGTAACAAAAAGTCTGTGTAATGTTTGAAGATTTGTCTTCTAAAATAGAATCAGCTGTACAGTCCCTGAAAGGGCAATCCCGTATCACCGATGTGAATATCGCTGAAACCGTTCGCGAAATTCGCCGCGCGCTCCTTGATGCAGATGTGAACCTCGAAGTAGCCCGCCAGTTCACCAACGATATCAAAGAAACTGTAATGGGTTCTGATGTACTGACCAGCGTAAACCCCGGTCAGCAGTTCACCAAGATCGTTTATGACGAAATGGTGAAAATTCTCGGCGAGGAACGATCGGATCTTTCTGTTGCGCACACCCCTCCCACTGTTATTTTAATCGCTGGTTTGCAGGGTTCGGGAAAAACCACCTTTGCAGCCAAACTTGCACGATACCTTAAAAAAGAAAATAATCGCAATCCGATTCTGGCTGCAGCTGATGTATACCGCCCGGCTGCCATCAATCAGTTAAAAACACTTGCCGGTGAAATTGAAGTCCCGGTCTACTCTATCGAGCAAAAAGATGCAGTCCGAGTTGCCAAAGAAGCCGTTTCGATGGCTAAAAGTCTGGCACTCGATACCGTAATAATTGATACGGCCGGCCGCATGCACGTTGATGAAAAGATGATGGATGAAGTTGCGGAAATCAAAAAGGCGGTCAACCCCGACGAAATTCTTTTTGTGGTGGATGCCATGACCGGCCAGGATGCAGTTAATACTGCAAAAGCATTCAACGAAACGATCAATTTCGATGGAGTAGTGCTCTCTAAAATGGATGGCGACACCCGCGGTGGTGCAGCTCTTTCGATCCGATCGGTAGTTCAAAAGCCAATTAAATTTATGAGTACCGGGGAGAAACTGGATGCTCTTTCACCCTTCTACCCCGATCGCCTTGCCCAGCGGATTCTTGGTATGGGCGATGTTGTTTCCCTCGTTGAAAAAGCCCAGAAAGAATTTGATGAAAAACAGGCTGAACAACTACAGAAAAAGATCCGCTCTGACAAGTTCGACCTTGAGGATTTTTACGAGCAGATTCAGAAAATTAAAAAAATGGGCAGTATCTCAGACCTGGTAGGGATGATTCCCGGTGCCAATAAGGCTGTACAAGATGCCGACCTGAGTGAAGATACATTCAAACCGATTGAAGCCATCATCAGCTCGATGACTCCAGAGGAGCGCCAAAACCCTGACCTATTAAATGGTAGCCGCCGCCGCAGAATTGCGAAAGGATCCGGAACAACTGTAAGGGAAATTAACGAACTCATCAAACAATTTACCCAGATGAAAAAGATGATGAAGACAATGGGTAAAATGAACCAGATGGGCCGAGCTATGGAAGGACTTAAAAATTTACCTTTTGGAAAATAGCCCATTGATTGTTTGAAATTTTATCACAGGAATTTCAAACAGACAGATTCTAAAAAATTTGTATTTCAATCAATACTGAAACTTAAAGAACATAAAAAACCTTAAATAACACAGGACTAAACAATTGATTAAATTACGATTACAAAGAAGAGGAAGAAAGAAGAGGCCGTATTATCATATAGTAGTAGCCGATAGCCGCTCCCCGCGTGACGGCCGTATCATTGAAAGACTGGGACGTTTTGACAACGTAAGTGAAAGCACAGAGCTTACCTACGATGAAGAACGTGTGATTCACTGGCTAAAAATTGGTGCACAACCCAGCAATACGGTTCGCAACATCCTCCAGAAAGAGGGAGTTCTTTACAAAATGCACCTGATGAGATGGGGAAAAAATGATGAAGAAATTGAAGCTGCTCTGAATGAGTGGAAAACAGAACGAGAAGCTAAAGACGGTGAAAAAGTTATTAGCCGTAAAGTTCAGCAAAAAGAGCAGCTGAAATCAGAAGAGAAAGAATTTAAAAAGCAAGTAGAAGAAAAAGCTGCTGCCGCTGCTAAAGAGCTCGAAAAGAAAAAAGCAGAAGAAGCCAAAGCCAAAGAGGAGGCTGAAGCCAAAGCAGCTGCAGAAAAGAAGGAAGCTGCTCAGCAAGCTGCTGATGAAACAAAAGCCAAGGCAGAGTCGGAAGCTGAAGAAAAGAAAGAAGTGAAAGCCGAAGAACCTGCAGCAAAAACCGAGGTTCCTGCTGAAGAAAAAGCGGAACCGAAAAAAGAGAAATCTGCCGAGACAAAATCCGAAAAGGAACAAGCAGAAAAGCAGGAAGAACCCGAAACAAAAGAAGAAGTCAAAGCTGAGGAAGCTCCCGCTGAAGAAGTAAAGGGAGAGTCAAAAGCTGAAGTAAAGAAAGAAGAAGAAAAAGAAGAGCCAAAGGCCGAAGTAAAGAAAGAAGAAGAAAAAACTGAGGCTGCCCCTTCTGCTCTTTCGACAGATATGAATGCAAATGAGGCTATCGAACACATCAAAAACACACCGATTGCAGAACTGAAAGGTTTTGTACCTGAAGGCGAAGACCGTGTTACTGTTCAGCGAGCCTGGGAAGCCAAACAAGAAGAATAATCTGATAAACGGCCGGTTATGGTACAATCCGTTGAAAACCGGTTTGTTGAAATTGGCCGAATCGGCAGGCCGCGCGGACTTGAAGGTGTTGTCCGCTTTATGCCGAATGAACATTTTACTGATGGTTTATTCGACCGGGTTGATCTATTTTATATGAAAAACAACCGTTCGGATCTTGTGCCCGCACGGATTGAACATATCCACGTGGAGAACAAACGAAACCAGCAGGCGTTCTTTGTAAAATTTGATATGATTGCCAGCCGTACCGATGCGGAATCTGCAATGAACCGGGCACTTTTCATGGAACGGAGATTGCTTGAAGATACAAGCCCTCAACCTGAAGATTCTACCGATCTGTTTGGTTACACCCTCTGGTTTAATGAAAAAGAGTTTGGTACTGTGCTCGGGACGATGGAAAATCCCGCTCATCCTATCCTTGAAGTGAAACACGGAAAGGGTGCCATACTTGTTCCGGTTGCAGAGGAGTTCGTGGAACAAATTGATCACGAAAATCAGGTTCTCTATTGTAAAAATCTGGACCAGTTAACAGAGTAATATCCATGCTGAGAATTGATTTTATTTCAGGCGTACCGGATTTATTAAAAAGTCCGCTTGATCACAGTATTGTGGCCCGTGCCCGTGAGAAAAAAAGGGTTGATATCCACATTCACGATTTGCGCGATTATTCAACGGATAAACATCGCAAAATTGATGATTATCCGTACGGTGGCGGAGCCGGAATGGTCCTTTCCCCACAACCTGTTTTTGATTGTATCGTAGATCTGACAAGCGAACGGGATTATGATGAAATCATCTTTACTGCAGCTGATGGAGAACACTTTGAACAGAAACATGCCAATGAACTTTCCATCAAAAAGAATATTATCTTTTTATGCGGCCATTATAAAGGTGTGGATCAGCGGGTTCGGGATGAACTGATCACCAGGGAGTTTTCTATAGGTGATTATGTGCTTTCCGGCGGTGAACTTCCCGCAATGGTTATGGCAGATGCCATCATAAGGCTGCTCCCCGGTGTTTTGGGGGATGCAGAAAGTGCTCTGACCGATTCCTTTCAGGATGATTTACTGGAAGCGCCGGTTTATACGCGACCATCTGAATTTAAGGGACTGAAAGTACCCGATGTGTTGCTTTCCGGCAATCATAAAAAAGTAGAAAAATGGCGTTCTGATGCGGCCCTGGAACGAACCAGACAAAGAAGACCCGATTTATACGAAAAATTTAAAAAGAAAAACTAAAGCCCAGTAACGAGGATACGATCATGGATAAAATGAAATTAGTAGAGCAAACTGTTGTAAGGGACGATATCCCGGAATTTAAAGCCGGAGATACTGTGAACGTACACTATAGGGTGCGTGAAGGGGAAAAGGAACGAATTCAGCAATATGAAGGAGTTGTGATTAACGAACGCGGAAGCGGATCGAACAAAACATTTATTGTAAGAAAGATGTCAGGAAGTATAGGCGTTGAGCGAATTTTTCCTCTCTATTCACCATCCATAGCAAAAATTGAAGTGAAAAAACGCGGTAAAGTACGTCGTTCTAAACTCTTTTACCTTCGTGAACTGCGTGGTAAAGCAGCTCGTATTAAAGAGAAGAGCACAGTCAATAAAAATAATAAAAAATAGAAATTTATTCTTTCAGGGCGATGTAATCTAAAAACATCGCCTTTTTAATAAACTAAAGATAATTCACTGGCTCAATAGGAGTCTGTAAACCTTAGTATTTAAACCCTAATCGAGATTTTCCAAAACAAATGAACATTATTTTATTTGGCCCCCCAGGTGCGGGAAAAGGAACACAGGCAGAAAAGATCATTAATCATTTCAACATTCCTCATCTTTCTACCGGTGATATTTTTCGGGCTAACATCAAAAACGAAACTCCTCTTGGGAAAAAAGTAAAATCCATCCTCGACAGTGGTAAACTTGTACCCGATGAAACCGTGGTGGAACTCGTAGCCGACGAACTGTCCAAAGAAAATTATAATGATGGTGTGGTGCTCGACGGATTTCCCCGAACGGTTACACAGGCTGAAGCGCTGGATCAATTTTTGTCGGATAACGGCAGGCAGATCGATGCATTTATTACGCTCGATGTTCCTGAAAAAGAACTGATCAACCGGATTTTGAGCCGTGGTGAAGGACGTTCGGACGATACTCCCGAAAAAATCAAAACCCGTCTCAAGGTCTATCGCGAGGAAACTGAACCGGTTCTCAATCATTATGAAAAACAGGGAGTTGTAAAAAGAATTGATGGCGTCGGGAGTATTGAAGAAATTTTTGAGAGAATTGCTACGAAACTAAAGTAATTTGATTAATCGCAGAACGAGCTGAGACCGGACAAGCTGTCCGGCCTATTATATGCTTAAAAGTCGAATAATAGCCGGTGTAACATCGAGGATACTTTCCACAGCTTTAAACGGTTCTGTATTCCCTTTCACAAGCAATGGAACCGGATTTCTGGTGTGTGTTTTTACGAAAAGATCCTCAATATTACCATGATCGCTGGTTATCAGGAGCGTATCTTCTTTTTTCAGATTACGGATAATTTTTCCTAAAAACCGATCCAGAATCTCCAGGACACTGTCTGCCATCATCCGGTCCTGTGCATGACCGGCCTTATCGGTGAGGTAATATTCATATAGAACCAAATCGAACTGATTCAACGCATTCAATGCACGGATCGCCGCTTCTTCGGGTTCAATGTCAGGTACATCCAGATTCAGCATTGTTCTCCATGCATTTTGTATAATTTCGGCTGTAATCGCTGTACCTACCTGAACATCGTCAAATCGGTTTAACCGTACTCCGGCTGATTTTGACATGAGTGTTGTACAGCTCCATCGATTGCGTTTCTCTGATTTTTCGAAAAATATATCTGGATAGGCATTCAGAAAGTGTGGAGTCAAACCTATTTCTTTAACTTTATGAAACAGACTTCTCTTCCGCAGAAGTGGTTTGATCTTAGAGTGAGGATAAGGTCCAAAATGTTTGCCAATTTTTTTTGATGCATTTTCTCCGCTGAACAGGCTGGTCTGTCCTGTACCGCTTTGTGGCAGCCCCTCTACACCCAGGTTTGCATCTATTTTTTTAAAAAGAGTTCCATTAATGGAAGTATCCTCACAATCCTGGTGAATGCCATTGTTTCTCGTAAAATGGGAAAAAGCTCTCAGTTTTGATGATGCAACCGGGTTTTCAGAACTGTTTAAGCCAACTCCCACACCATCCACAAAAACGAACAGTACAGACATTATTTCTCCAGGATAAGGGTAACCGGGCCGCTGTTAATAAGATCTACATCCATCATCGCTCCGAATTCTCCTGATTCAATTTTGAGGCCGCTCTCCTTCTTCAATTTTTCAATCATGTAGTTATACAATGGTTCTGCTTTTTCGGGCCGCGCCGCCTCTATAAAGCTGGGACGTGTTCCTTTTTTTGCATTTCCATAAAGCGTAAACTGAGAAACCACCAGAATTCCACCATCCANATCTTTCACGGAACGATTCATTTTACCTTCATCATCCTCAAAAATCCTGAGTTTTGGNATTTTTCGGCAACACCAGTCGACCTCTCTATTTGTATCGTCTTCATGGATGCCTACAAGAAGTAAAAGCCCGTTTTTAATTTCACCTGTAACACTTCCATCCACTATAACCGTGGCATGTTTTACTCGCTGAACTACAATTCTCATATGTGGGTAACCGTGTGGATAACTTTCTGTTTACTTGTGAACAATGACCGATTGAATAAATCACCATAATCTATCCACATCTATAAACATTTAAAAACGATTATCCACAGGCTGAAAGAATAACTTTAGACGTGAAGAACTTAATATGAAAATATAGGTGTGATATTTGTTCAATGTGTAAAACTAAAATACCAATCTTCTAAGTAATTGAAAATTAACAGAAAATTATTAACAAAGTTATTCACAATTTAATGAAAGTTATACAACCGGGAGGTATAAAAAAGTTATTCACATCTCCACAGCCTCTACTACTATATAACAAAAATTAATAATTTCATTTTATTCGAATTCACCTGTGGATAACTCCAGTTTAACCTTAAATAATACTTTTAACCAGATGTATTGTAATCATCAGTATAGTTTCACATTTTAAATAATGTGATGTAAGTGTATCTGATGGAAAAATGAAGTAAAAAAATTCAAAGCTTCTTTTTCTATCACAGATTCATATTAGTAGCATAATGTTTGCGTAACAAATCAAGGATATTTTTCTTTTGATTGCCTAAATAAAAGAAAAAATATCAAAATAGTATTGATGCAGAGTCATTCGCTTAAAAAAGATGTGATGGTTAATCACAAAAAAAACGTCTTTCCGAATCAACTTGTAGAAAAAATTCAGCAAGGAGATAAAAGTGCTTTTGCTGAAATTTATAAGGCACATTTTTACGGTTTGTGTGATTTTTCCTACCGCTATATTAAATCCCAGGCTGTGTGCGAGGAACTTGTTCAGGATCTTTTTCTTTATATTTGGCAAAACAGGAGAGAATGGAATCCGTCTGGAACGGTAAAATCATATCTCTACAAATCGATAAAAAACCGGTCCCTTGATTACCTCAAACATAAAAGAGTTCAGAATGAGTTTGCAAATCAACAGAGAGAAGAGGTCGAATACACAACAGTAACCCAGGATAATCTAAGACTCCATAAAAGCGAGGATCAGTTAATAAAATCCATTCATCTTGCTATTGAGTCGCTGCCGGATCAAAGAAAAATGATCTTTAAAATGAGTCGAGAGGATGGACTTACCTACCGCGAAATTGCAGAAGTTTTGGAGATTTCGGTAAAAACTGTAGAAACTCAGATGGGGCGATCATTAAAAACTCTTCGTGAACATTTATCAAAGTATATTCCGGGGCTTGCTTTTCTTTACTCACATTTTCAGAATTTGATCTGAGAGAAATCAGACGTTGGTAGATTCACCTTTTTTCAAAAATCTTTTCCTGAAAAATAATAAAAACAGTAGGGGTGGCCTTTTTGTCAGTCGTAGTAGTAGTAAACGTAGTGCGCTTAATCGGACAAGAAAAGTACAAGTAATAAATACAAATTAATGCATAATAATAATTTAGACTATAACCAAATTGCAAGATATTTGGCAGGGGAATGTTCACCGGAAGAGGTAAGGAAAATTGAAAAAAAAATGAAAACTGATAGCGGGTTTTCAAGAATAGTGAAAGAATTTGAAAAAATATGGATCACTAAAAATACGGATCACGGTATTGATTGGGATATGGAAGGTGTGTGGTTTAATATCCGAGAAGAGATCGATGAAGAGAACAGGATTACACATATCAAAAAATTAAAACCCCGTTATACAAATGATAATAGAAGAGGGAGTACGGGAATGAAATGGATGATTCGTTTTGCTGCTGTTTTCCTGATTGCTGCACTTACTTCAGTGTTTACGATCTTATATATGGCTGAACCAGAGCAAGAAGAAATGAAAATCTTCAGCGAAGTTGTAACTGAAAGAGGTCAGAGGGCAACGATTAATCTTGACGATGGTTCACGTATACGGCTGAATTCGGGCAGTAAGCTTCTTTACCCGGAAGAATTTGATAGCGAGCAGCGCTATGTGCAACTGTATGGTGAGGCCTATTTCGAAATTGCCGGAGATGAAAGGCCTTTTATCGTAAAGGCAGATGAAGCAGTAATAGAAATTTTAGGTACTGAATTTAACGTGCACGCCTACGAAGATCGGGAAGATATCAAAGTAGTAGTGGCTGACGGAATGGTATCAGTCAGATCGGACCGGGCATCTTATGAACATTCTGCATCTCTTGGAAAGGGCGATATGGCCACACTGAAAAGGGGCAGTGAAGGGGATGTAAATGTTACACAAAATGTAAACCTCCGTCGTCATCTTGGGTGGATGCAGTATCGACTCAATTTTGACAACATACCACTCAGCCAGGTTGCTTCAACACTACAAAGATGGTATGGAGTGGATATTGAATTTGAAAACGACCAGCTCAGGGAAAAAAAACTTACAGCTGATTTTGAAGATGCATCTATCCATGAGGTTATAAGAGTCATTGAAATAGCGCTTAATGTAGAACATGAGATGAAAGGAAGAAAAATTACATTGAAATAAAAAAAATCAAACATAACACCAAAATCATAACTAAAAAAACAACACCACAACCGGAGAAACCATGAGTAAATCACTACAATTTTCCGAATATCGGAGTATTGCGGTATTGGCATTTGCCTTTTGTATTCTTTTTACCGGATACACAAATGCCCAGGATACAAACCTGGCTGCTGCTGAATCGATTGCCCAGGAATGGCTGAATGGAAAAAGTACACTCCTGCACTTTGCACCAGATGAAGTAGATGATAAAAACCGAGCATCCTTAAATAAAATTATATCTCTGGACCTGCAGGATGTAACTATGGAAGAAGCTCTTAATCATATTTCTGAACTGGCAGATATAAATCTTGCTTACAGTAAAAGTATAGGTGAAGAATACTGGAATCGTTCGGTTTCTGTGAAATTTGAGCGTGCCACAGTACTTGGTGCCTTATATGCTGCTCTTGATGGTACTGATCTTTTACTTACGCTCTCTCATACATCAGGTAATGGGCAGCTTGTAGTAGAAAGAAATAAATACTCAGAAAAAGAGCATAGTATAGCTAAAGATTTAGATTATTTTGACAGAACAATAACAGGAGTTGTTGTTGATCAGGAAACAGGTGAATCTCTTCCGGGTGTGAATGTGGTGGTACGCGGTTCAGCCGATGTAACAGGTTCTACTATCGGCACTACAACGGATGCAACAGGAAATTTTTCTGTACGCCTGCCTGATGAACTCGATACAATAGTTTTCTCATATATTGGCTACCAAACCAAAGTGGTAACAATAGGAGAAGAAACTGAATTATCGATAGAATTGATGTCAGATGTTCAAATGTTAGATGACATTGTTGTTGTTGGTTATGGAAGGCAAGAGAGAATTAATCTTACCGGAGCTGTAGATCAAGTTACCTCTCAATCACTTGAAAACCGGCCTATTCAAAACCTTACGCAAGGCCTACAGGGTGTACTTCCGAATGTTAACATCAACATGATTGAGGGCAAGCCTATTCATTCACCGGAGATCAATATTCGAGGAGCCACATCGATTGGCCAGGGTGGGAGTGCTTTGGTTTTGATTGATGGGGTTGAAGGAGATCTCAGTATGCTCAATCCTAATGATATTGAGTCGATATCCGTGTTAAAAGATGCATCAGCATCTGCTGTTTATGGAGCAAGAGGTGCTTTTGGAGTGGTTCTAATCACAACAAAAAGACCAGAACGAGATCAGCTTTCCGTAACCTATTCAGGTAGTATGAGTGTGAATCAGCCTACAGTAAATCAAAGTCAATATGTAATTGACGGACTGGAATGGGCAAATATGTTTGTGGAATCATTTATGAACTGGGAAGGTACTTTTCCACAGGGTTCAAATAAATCTCTGCCTTTTTCCCAGGATTATCTGGCAGAGCTTGAAAGACGTTCTGCTGATCCAAGCCTTCCAAGAACAGTCATCAATGATGATGGTAGTTATTCCTATTATCACAGTACAGATTGGTTTGGTGAGCTTTTTAAGTCAAGTACATTATCGAATGACCATAATTTATCAGTCTCTGGGAGTTCTGAAAGTGTGAATTATTTAATCTCTGGGCGTGTAAGAAATCAGGAAGGATTGATTCGGTTAAGCCCTGATGATTATGAGATATTAAATTTACGGGCAAGAGGTTCAGTTGATTTAAACGACTGGCTCCAGGTAAATAATAATTTCGAGATTTCTAACAGAACCTACTTTAACCCAATGAACTGTTGTGATGCTCAGTATGCACAGCTGGATATCGCTCTTGAAGGGTTTCCATTGGCACCGTTGTACAATCCCGATGGTACACTTAGTCATTCTGGTGCTTATGCTTTAGGCGGATATGCAGAAGGTCATAATGGAATCAGTTTTGAAAGAAGTGTTATTCGGAACACAGTTGGAGCAGAAGCTAATTTACTGGAAGACAGGTTAGGCATCGTTGCAGACTTTACATTCCAGCAAAGGTTAGATGAAAGAGAACAGAAGCGGGTACCGGTTCCATACAGCCGTGCTGAGGGAGTTATTGAAGAGATCGGATCTGCTACAAATTGGCTTCGGATTGATAATGGTAAAAACAATTACCTGGCCACCAATTTCTATGTAGAGTTTCAGGAGAATTTTGCTGAACGGCATAATCTCAGAACGATGGTTGGATTTAACTATGAAGAATCAGTTTCTACCAATTTAGCTGCAAGGCGAGATGGTTTGATTTTTCCAGGAGCAAGAAACATAAACCTGGCATTGGGCGATGATGTAGATACATCCGGAAGTTACCAGAAATGGGCCATCATGGGTGGTTTTTACCGTCTGAATTATATTTTTGATGACAGATACTTGTTCGAGTTTACAGGACGATATGACGGATCTTCAAAATTCCCCGAAAATGAGCAATTTGCATTTTTCCCGTCAGCTTCGATTGGTTGGAGGATTTCACAAGAGCCATTCTGGAATGTATCAAACAATTTTATTAACCATTTACAGCTGAGAGCATCTTATGGTTCCATGGGTAATGGAAATATTAATGCTTATGTGTTTAATGAAACCTTTGGTATTAACCGATCAGGCAGAATTCTGGATGGAACCCGGCCGCGAATGACAAGCAGCCCTACTGTTTTACCCGATGGCCTTACATGGGAAACAGCAACAACTATGAATCTGGGAATCAATATTGAGTTCCTGAATGGACAACTGGAGTTTACCGGTGATATTTACCAGCGGGAAACAACGGATATGTTTACGATTGCTTTAACCCCACCCGCAATATTTGGTGCATCAGCTCCCAGGGGTAACTATGCAGATTTAAAAACAAATGGATGGGAAATGATCCTGCGATGGAGAGACACATTCAGCCTTGCCAACAGGCCGTTGAATTATAATGTACAGTTGTCACTTGCGGATCACACAGCTGAAATAACCCGGTATAACAACCCCGATAAATTTCTGAATGATTATTATGAAGGAATGATTTTGGGAGAAATCTGGGGATATGAAACTGAAGGTTTTTTCAGAGATCAGGCAGATATTAATAATCATGCCGATCAAAGCAGATTCAGGTCTACATCTGGCGGTGTAAACCATCCCGGAGATATCAAATTCAGAGACCTTAATGGTGATGGTGTAATTAGTCCCGGTGATAATACACTGAATAATCCCGGTGACAGAAGAGTGATCGGTAACACAACTCCAAGATATACTTTTGGTGTAAACCTCGGGGCTGAATACAGCAGCTTTTTCTTCTCTGCATTCTTCCAGGGTGTAGGAAAAAGAGATTGGTATCCATCCAATGAAGCCAACTTTTGGGGACAGTACAACCGTCCTTACAATCACATCCCAAACTGGCATATGAATGATGGAATTATCTGGTCAGAAGAAAATCCCGACTCATTTTTTCCAAGATACGTATCCAGGCTTGCATCAACCGGAAATGGTACTCTGCGACAGCCACAAACCGGTTATTTGATGAATGCAGCGTATGTCCGGTTAAAAAACTTTCAATTGGGATATAACTTACCTCCTAATGTAGTTTCAAATCTTGGTATGAGAGCGGCAAGAGTTTATTTCTCCGGAGAAAATCTTTGGTCATGGTCTCCATTGTATCGAACAGCTGATCATCTTGATATTGAGAATCAAATTGCTCAATCAGATGAAATTGCACGGCCAAACGAAACCGTAAGACAAGGATATAATTACCCGATTATGAGAAGTCTCACTGTTGGTGTATCCATTACATTTTAAAGGAAATTATAAAAATGACAACTATGAAAAGTTTGAAGATTTCAAAATATTTAATTTTGTCTGTTCTTGTGGTTGGATTTACCATCGCTTGTGATTTGGTAGAACAACCTCAGGATGTAGCATCTTATGGGGATGTCTTTAATGATGAGGCAGGACTAAGATTGTATACAAACTCACTATACAATATTCTGCCAAGTGCAAATAACATTACACAAGGTGACGCCATGTCTGATTATGGTGCCAGGCGAGATGTTCCTCTTTTTCTAAGAGAAGGAGCTTATGGGCCGGGAACAACCGGTGGATGGAGCTGGGGGCAATTAAGGAATGTGAATTATTTCCTTGATAATAATACAAATACGGATATACCCGCATCTGTAAGAAATCACCATAATGGGATTGCCCGTTTTTTCAGGGCGATGTTTTACTTTGAAAAAGTACAACGTTATGGTGATGTACCCTGGATTGATACCGCATTGGATATTGACGATCCAAAACTGTTTGAAGGCAGAGATTCCCGTGAAATGGTAATGGATAATGTTCTGGCTGACCTCAATTTTGCAATTGACAATCTTAATCCTGGTGTAAATCAGTCCAGAACTCTTATTACAAGGGATGTAGCTCTTGCTCTGAAATCGCGAATTGCCCTGTTCGAAGGGACATTCAGAAAATATCATGCTGATGGACTTGCCCAAGGCTTAGGGAACACAGCCAATGATTGGTTAAATGAGGCGGTGAGTGCTTCGCAGGAATTGATTCAGAGCGGTCGATACAGTGTATATACAGGATCAGGAGAAAACTCCTATCAACAATTATTTAAGACGGATTCACCAAATTCGGCTGAGGATATTCTTGTAGTTGAGCATGATATTGATTTAGATGTACTGCACTCTGCAAACTGGTGGTATACCAGTTCTACATTTGGAGTAAGGCTTAGTTTTATCCGGCCGTTTATCAATACCTACTTGAATATTGATGGAACTCCTTTTACAAACAGACCAGGGTATGAAACCATGGTATTTACCGAAGAGGTTAAAGACAGGGATCTGCGATTGCAGCAAACCATCAGAACACCCGGATATACTCGAATTGATGGAGGACAGATCGTTCAAACTCCTCCTGCATTTTCTTATGTATATACAGGTTATCATCCGCATAAATGGACACTGGATGATGTTTTCTTTGATGGCTGGACCAATAACACAAACTCTGTTGTTATTTTCAGATATGCCGAAATTCTGTTGAATTACGCAGAAGCTAAAGCTGAGCTTGGCACTTTAACCAATACAGACTGGCAGCAAACCATCGGAGCATTGAGAAGCCGTGCTGGTATTACAGGTGGAACAGACGCACTGCCAACAACAGCAGATCCATATCTTCAGTCAACTTACTTTCCGGACATTTCTGATCCTGTGATTCTTGAAGTTCGAAGGGAAAGAGGAATTGAACTTGCACTTGAAGGACATCGGTTTTCCGATATTCTGAGATGGAAACGAGGTGAATTGATGGAGATGGATTGGACAGGAATACACTTGCCAGGAATCAATCAATACTATGATTTAAATGAAGATGAAACTCCTGATGTATATTTTTATGATGTAGCACCACCATCTGACCAACGAACATCAGGTGTTATTTACATTGATGTAACCGGATCAGATTTCAGGGTTACCGGAGGCACAAGCGGGGAGCTTCTCTGGCGGCAGGATATTCCAAAAGACTGGGAAGAGAAAAAGTACCTCTACCCTATTCCGGAATCAGACATACAGACGAATCCAAACCTTGGCCAGAATCCGGGTTGGTAATGAATAATTGAGACAAAATTAACCAAATAATTTAAACAAGGGGCTTTATGTAAAGCCTCTTGTTTTTTATAAAATATTCAAATCATTCTCTATATTTTTTTTGGGAATGTTCTCAATTAAGATAATTCTTGAAATATGAAATTTATAGGAATACTCATTTATACCACATTATTTATATATGCAGGTATTCTGAACGCAGAAAATATAGAAACCACGGATAATGAAAATTACGTCATCATTATCAGCATCGACGGTTTTCCTGCTGATGCTCTTTGGGATGAGCATGTACCCATCCCCACTATTCGCGAACTGGCCGAAAACGGATCATGGTCAACTGCAATGATACCCTCTACACCAACAGTAACCTGGCCAAATCACCAATCACTGGTTACCGGTGTTCACCCTGGAAAACATGGAGTGCTTACCAACGGAATTTTTGTGAGGCCCGGTCCCGGTGAGCCTATCTGGCGCGATAACGATGTGGATCGTGATCAGCTTTCCGACTACCCAACTCTCTACGATGTGGCTTACCATGCAGGCCTTCGCACGGCCGAAGTAAACTGGCCGGTAACCCGTAACACCAATACTTTTCACGATACCTTTCCTGATGCGGTAGACCCGGTTACTCATACCAATCCGCAGCTTCGTTCGGAAATGGTTCAATTGGGCCTGCTTGCCGATGAAACCGAATCAGCTTTTCAGGTTGGCAGTGTATCTCGTGATTTTGTACGCACGAAAGTTGCCACTCATCTGATCCGATCAAGAACTCCCAATCTGCTTCTTTTTCATCTGCTCAATGTAGACAGTTCCCACCATCAGCATGGCAAACAATCCAACCCGGGTAACACTGCCCTGGCCTATGCCGATGCCAATGTACGCATGATTGTGGATGCACTGGCTGAAACGGGTGTATTGGATCATACCACCATTTTTATTGTTTCTGATCACGGATTTATGAATGTAACCCATAGAATTCAGCCCAATGTTCTTTTAAAACAACACGGACTGCTGCAAACGGATGGTAACGGTACTATTGAAAGTGGAAGAGTGCAAGTACTTTCTAACGGCGGTACTGCTATGGTCTTTGCTGCCAATCCTGAAACCAGAGAAGAGGACATTGAAAAAGCTCGCTCACTATTTGAAGAGATGGAAGGGATTGACCGAATCCTTGACCCATCTCAATATGCAGAATTTGGCCTGCCTGATCCGGATGACAACCAAAACATGGGAGACCTTGTGCTGAATGCAGCCGACGGCTATTCATTTACCAATGGAGCCGGAGGAGATCAGGTAATTGTAGAACTGGACCGAACTGCCGGAACACATGGTTACTTGAATGATATTGAAAAGATGAAAACAGTATTTGTAGCATCCGGGCGTGGCATTCAATCCGGAGTAGAACTTGAGCTAGTGGATAACCGATCCGTTGCCCCCACTGCTGCATGGTTGCTGAACCTTGAACTGGATCAGGCCGACGGGGAAATTCTTCAATCAATTCTGTATCCTGAATAGGAAAATTTATCTCTGAATTCAAAAAGGGATGAATGGATATTTGCTTCTATCCCGTAAATCATCTTTTTTGCTGTCTGAACATCACCAGGTAACCGAAATCATACCAAATGAAATTCCATAAAAATGAGATGTATTCTCCGTCGGGTAATTTTCTGAACAGATCGGTATTGTGGGTGGCTTTACTGGCCATCATGATTGGATGCAACTCAGAAACTGAAAGCACCAGCAATGTAGTTCCCTGCCAGGATGGACAGATGAACATTGTTCTCTACGTGAGTGATGATCATAGCCAGGATACCGGTGCGTATGGAAATCCCGTAATTCAAACTCCCAGTCTCGATGAACTTGCCGAAGAAGGCGTGTTGTTTACCCATGCATTTGCCACAACGGCGAGCTGCAGCGCCAGCCGCTCTGTTATTTTATCTGGACTACAAAACCACCGGACCGGGCAGTACGGACATGAGCACGATTACTCGCATTTCTACTCATTTGATCACATCCGAAGTGTATCCAACCTGCTTTCCGAAGTTGGATACCGAACTGCACGATCAGGGAAGTATCATGTTGCCCCCGAAGAAGTTTACCTGTTTGACGAAGCTCTGCCCGGGAGCCAGCGGAATCCGGTTGAGCTGGCTGAAGGAGCCAGAGATTTTATTTCGGCCGGAAGTGATCAGCCCTTCTTTCTATTGATGGCCACATCCGATCCGCACCGGGGCGGCGGGCGAGCAGAGGAACGGCCCTATGAACCGGACCGATTCGGTAATACTCCCGGCGGCCATGAAGGTGTGGATGAAGTTGAGTACGATCCGGTGGATGTGATCGTGCCGGAGTGGCTGCCCGATAACGAAGCCACCCGGCAGGAGTTAGCCCAGTACTATCAGTCGGTTTCGAGGCTGGACCAGGGTTTTGGGAGGCTCATAGATATTCTGAAATCGTCCGGCCAATACGATAACACAGTTATTATTTACATGTCCGATCACGGAATGGCTTTTCCGGGAGCAAAAACCACTGTGTATGAACCTGGTTTGTTATCTCCGCTTATTGTACGCGATCCATGTATCGAAGCGCAGGGACATGAAAACAATGCACTGGTAAGCTGGACAGACATCACCCCTACTATTCTCGACTATGCCGGAGCGGAAGAACCCACCTACTCCCGTCACATCGGGCAGGCTGTAATTCGCGATCAGTTTCCCGAAATGCACGGACTGCACGGCCGGTCATTCAGGCCTATTCTGGAAGAAACGCATCCTGAGGGCTGGGACAGGGTCTATGCATCCCACACATTTCATGAAATTCACATGTACTACCCGATGCGTGTGATTCGCGACCGGGATTATAAACTGATCTGGAACAAGGCTCACGGCCTCCCCTATCCGAATGCTTCGGATCTGCAGACCTCATCCACCTGGCAGTATATGCTCGAACAGGGGCCTGATGCGATGTTTGGCGTTCGCACCGTTCGCGATTATATCCATCGCCCCGAGTTTGAACTTTTCGACATGAGGGAAGATCCCTTCGAATCCAACAACCTTGCCGAAGATCCTGACTATGCTGAGTTACTGGAGGAGTATATCTCTGAACTCAGGGAGTTTCAGCGGAGAACATCAGACCCCTGGTACATACACTGGGTATACCGGGACGAAACCCCGGTAGTTTATGAAGATGTGGAAGAATTTTAAAAAACAATAATCTTACACTTTAAGGTAGATTTTCGTATCACGGAAAAAGTTCGGTTTTCCCGATGAATCGTCAGGTTGAGC
>SL_3KL_010_SEDDRAFT_10001265_pt1 | contig 22780 bp, 18 predicted proteins | sample SodLakKL_010_SED_2_FD_10381 | JGI IMG/M metagenome (IMG submission 10381) | reverse complement strand
AAAACTTAAACCGTATAGGGACATCTCAAAGTTATATCATACAAGAAGAAGATATTCCTGAAAATTATTCTGAAAACCCGACTTCTTTAACTTTAAAGTTTAACTTCCCTGTTATGCTGGAAGAAAACAAATCATACCTTGCAGGAATTGAATATGAGGGAGGCTCTTCAACAGTTATGATTGCAAGTTCCGAAGGAATTATTCAACCCGACAATGCTTCATATACAAAAATTGATGATGAATGGACGGAAGAAACAGCAACTCCACTGATAAGATTAAACATGGGAAACAACGAAGGAGAATGCAATTTATTAGTGGAAATTAAGAAAGAAGATTCTAGATGTAATAAATCTAACGGATCAGCTACTGCATATCCTTTGACAGGAACACCACCCTTTTCTTTTGTTTGGAACACTTTTCCTGAACAAACAGAGCAAACAGCTACTAATCTTGACGAAGGAAATTATACTGTTACAATTAAAGACAAATATGGTTGTCAAACAAAAAAAAGCATTTTTATTCAAGAACATGGAGGAGAAACACCTCATGTAAATTATGAAATAGAAGATTCGGAAGGGTGTGGAGAAAATAACGGCATGATAAATATTGAACCTGCCAGCCCCGGAGAAACTTACGAATACAACTGGTCAACCGGAAGCACAAATAATATGATTGATAATTTGGAAGCAGGAACATATTCTGTAACAATAACAAATCCTGAGAGTAATTGCAAAACAGATACTACAATTTATATAAGCGATAAAGGCGCTCCTGAAATATTAAGCAATATAACAAACGTGTCGTGCTTTGGTTATGATAATGGAGCAATCTCCGTAACTTTAGACGGAGAAGTTGATTCGCCTTCATACATTTGGAACACAGGTAGTTTTTCAAACGAAATAACAAATCTTGAAGCAGGGATCTATTCTGTTACAGTAAGCGACAGCGGATGTATAAATATAGAAGAGTTTGAAGTACAAGAACCGGAAAAACTTCAACTTTCTTTTGATGTACATGCACCACTATGCTATGGAGATGAAGCTTCCGTATCAGTTGAAGTTTTTGGAGGCACAGAGCCTTACTCGTACTCCTGGGATAACGGAATTACAGACCCTGAACTTGAAAACATAGAAGCCGGAGAATACAGCATCACAGTCACTGACAGCAATGACTGCCAAATTAACGACTCTGTTGAAATTCAGGAACCCTCAGAATTATTAATTGAAGTTGAAGACATCAAAGAACCGACTGAAGGAGATAACAACGGGGCTATTTACATTAATGTTGTAGGAGGAACCGGGGATTATTCCTTCCAATGGAACCATGGCCCTACTACCCAAAATGTAACTAATCTGCCTATGGGAATTTATACAGTTACTGTTGAAGATGAAAACGAGTGCTCAAAATCCAAAACATTTAAACTTGGACCGGTTGATGTTAAAAAATATAACATTTCCGGCAATGAAATAATTAATTTATATCCAAATCCTGCTAACAAATATACAATAGTGCATATTAATGATTTAATTGGGAAAGTTGATATATCACTCAGTGATGTTAAAGGAGTTACTGTTTATAAAAATGAATTTAATGTTTCTAAAAATAATCAATCATATAAAATTTATACAGACAAGTTTGACCCCGGTATTTACATATTATCTGTAAATACAGAGACAAAAAATTTGTCTCTTAGACTAATAATAAAATAGTCTATTTCTATTTATTGAATAATCTCGTTCTTTATTTTTTATAATCAAGTTCATTCTAAAAAGTTTAATATTAGCATATTACACTTTTTACTTTATAAACTTTATACTTTATAAACACGTGTTATTATTGTTTTATCAAAAAAAATAAAAAATGCTTCAAAGAGTACAGACAGTTTATTTATTTTTAGTTTTTGTTTTTAGCTTATTATATTTGATTTTCCCATTAGCGACATTAGACAATGGAGAAATTATTATTCAAGCTTATAAAATAGATGGAATTCCCAATGAATTTATTAAAGAAGATAACAAGTTAACAAATTTTTTGCAAATAGTTTTACCGGTTATGGTTTTTGCAATTATGATTCTTTCTATTTATACTACATTTATGTATAGAAAAAGGATGTATCAGATTAAGCTATCCCGCTTAAATATACTTCTACTACTTATTCTTGTAGTTGCGTCATTCTTTTTCGCAGACACTATAAAGAATAATCTTTCTTTAAAAGAAATAAGCTATGGTGTCAGCCTGCTCTTTCCTTTTATATCAATGATATTATTACTATTGGCTATAAAAGCAATAAAAAAAGATGAAGCGTTAGTTCGCTCCGCTGACAGAATACGATAATATTATCAAGCAAAAAGGATAAAGTTATTTTGCTAACTATTTAATACTTTTAGTAACATAGTTAGAATTAAATAATCCTAATGCTCCCATGTATTTTAGCTTAAATTTAATATAGTCACCAACTTTATATTTTTTAGGATTTTTCCCTAAGTCAATGACAATCATATCGGAGCTTCCTCCTGCAAGTTTTATGTTTTTATCAAAGGGTTCGAGAAAGTCAGGAGACAATTCAAGCAACCCAACATCCAGTAATGCCCTCCATGCTTTTTTCCCATAATCTTCCGGGTCAATCTCGTAAGTATCCCCTGATGGGTTCTCGCCCAACTCGCCTTCGGGAACAAGAGGTTTTTCAATTAGCTCAATTATTTCTGCATAGAATGAAATAACATCATCTTTCATCCCTTTGATTTTCTCATCTGTAACAAGGTTATTACCAAAGAAAAGCGTTTCCCCAATCCTAAAATGATTAATATTTGGGGGGAGTTGTTTCTTCTGAAGCATTGGTATAGTTACAGAAGAGCCTCCTGATACTAGCGGAATTTTTTTATCAAAGTTCAATTCAATTATTTGTTTATACAAAGTAAGTTGAACTAACTTATCATGAGAAGGCATCACACCATATAAGCAATTAAGGTTTGTTCCAAGACCGATAATCTCAATATTCGGAAGCTCGAAAATTTTTGAATAAAAATCTACTAGCTCTTCACCCATTACGCCTTCTCTTAAATCACCCATTTCAATCATAATTATTACCTGATGAACTTTATTCTGTCTATGAGCTTCTTCTGACAGCAATTTCATCGTTTCATAATCAGTATTGAAACTAACATCTGCATATTTTACAACATTTTTCAAACTCCTGTGTGGTGGTGGTTTAATATAAATTGTTTTTACAGCAGGATCTATCATTTTAATTTTTTTCAAGTTACTTATCCTGGAATCAAGCAACTCTCTAGCTCCAAGTTGAATAATCTCCTGTAAAAACTCATTATTTCCACACAACAATTTTGTAACTATACCCCACTCAATATTATGGTCTTTAAATAATTTTTTTAAAAACTCAAAATTATGAGCGAGGCTTTTTCTATTTAATACAATTTCTGACATAAATAATATTTTTATTGTTCAGTACGTCGCATTTCTAAATATTTACTTGTAAAACCAAGTTTTTGGTACAAATATTTCGCCGGATTTTCAGGCTCAACATGTAGTTTAATATCTCCTTCAGCTAGCTCAAAAGCTTTTTCCATCAAAATTTTACCAAGCCCTTTGCCACGATAATCCTTATGAACAGCTATATACACAAGTATATTATCGGGTATATATCCTCCCATTTTTGTTTTATTAACTACTACAGCTCCTGTCATTTTATCACCATCTTTTGATGTAATAACAAAACCTCCAAAGCGGTTAACATCATCAAGCGCAAAATTTATGCATTTTAGAATATACTTATGTTCATCACCAAATTGATCTAAATGCTCATACAAAAAATCTGCGATTTCTTTCTTTTCATTTTCTGAAACATTGTCCTTTGGTTTTAATACTTTGTACTCCATGTTTTTAATTATTTTTTGGTTTATAAATAAAATTTATTAAAAAAAATATCAAAGCTGAAAAAGATATGCCAAATATTATTGGGTCAAGCCCAAAAGGCAAATCTAAGCTAAGAATTATAAGCGTTATGGTTGTACCTCCACCTGCAAGCATTGACCAAAATGCTGCTTGTGAAGATGTTTTTTTCAAAAACAATCCTCCCAAAACCGGCACAAAAAGCCCGGAAACCATGAATGCATAAGAATGCAACATTAACTCAAGAACGCTTGGCATAAATGTTGCCAAAAACAAAGCAATAGTGCCAAGTATAAGTGTAATAATCTGAGAAAATATCAAAAATCCTTTTTTCCCTTGTGGTGTTTTAAACCATTTATTGATTATATCTGTAATAAAATTACCTGAAGATGCAACCAGACAGCTATCGGCTGTTGACATAATAGCCGAAAAATAAGCCGCCATCATAAGCCCCATCAAACCAACAGGCAATACTGTTCTTAATAATAAAGGCAACCCCATTTCCACATCTATATCTGCAAGAGCACCATAACCAAGATACTCAAACTGGCCTTGTAGTAAAGCCACTCTTGCAAACAACCCCAGCAAAACACCCATAAAAGCCATAATCGGCCATTCAAAAAAACCTGCAATAAACCAAGCTTTCTGAGCTTGTTTTTTGCTTCTTGTTGCATATATTCGTTGATATAATGTCATTCCTACAAACCATATTGGAATAATTGTAACTGCCCAGTTTAATAACTGTTGCCAACTTATATTAGCTAGGCTAAAAAACTCATCAGGAACTACTTCTCGTATACCGATAATCCCTCCAACACTAAAATAAGCAACAGGTATACCTATAAAAACCAAACCTGATATTAAAATTATCCACTGTATCGTATCTGTATATATTACAGCTTTTATCCCTCCCATTGATGTATAAACAATTACGATTATACCCATAATTATCAAAGCTGTCATTCTGTCTATTATAGGAGTAAATGTAGCTTCCGCTAAAATAGCACCGGCTAATATTTGAGAACTTGTAAAGCCAAGATAGCCTATTGCTGAAATAAATCCTGCTAATAGAGCAACACGCGGTGTAAATAAATAACCTAAAATTTGAGGAAAAGTGTGAAATTTTTTTAATCGGTCAATTTTTTTTACTTTGGGAATTAGTATTACAGCACTTAGCCAAGCACCAACCAAACCGGTAAACAACATCCAAGAACCTGAAATACCCATTATAAAACCTAAGCCACCTAACCCTATTGAAAAGCCACCACCAACATCTGTAGCTACCACAGACAAACCAACATGCCAGCTTCCAATATTTCTACCTCCTACATAATAATCATCAGCACCCTTGTTCTTTATTAAAAAATAAACGCCAATTCCAATAACTCCTAGCATATAAAGAACAAAAACACCTACGTCAATAAAATGCATCTAGTCTTTTCTTTCGCGGTTTTTTTGGTTTTATAAATACAAAGATATAAAAAAAAATCATTATAAAAAGTGATTTTATAAATAAAAAGTATAAAAGACTTATAAAAAAGCTATATATTAGCAAAAAAAAACGTTGGAAAAAAACAGCTTAAATATTGCTTTAAATTACAATAAATTCGAGCAATTATTCAATGAATATTATTCCGAATTATGTCGCTTCGCAATTTCTTTTGTAAAAGATAACGATAGTGCTGAAGATATTGTTCAACAAGTTTTTATTAATTTATGGAACAAAAGGAACGAGATTGACAACGATAAACCAATCAAAGCATACTTGTTATCTTCCATAAAAAATCGCTGCATAAATTATTTGCGCGATAATAAAAAATACAGAAGCTATTACCTTGATGTTGAAGCAGAACTAGAAATACCCGTTAATGAAAAAGATTTAATTTCAGAGGAATATTTTAATGAAAAAGTTCAAACCGCTATTGATAAACTCCCTGAAAAATGCAGGGAAATTTTTATGTTATGCAGGTTTGAAGAAATGAAATATAAAGAAATAGCTAAAAAACTAAACATTTCCCAAAAAACCGTTGAAGCTCAAATGTCTAAAGCTCTTAAAATTATGAGAGAAGAGCTTAAAGAGTTTTTTGTCTTGTTTTTATTGATTTGGTTTGGAAATATGAATTAACTTATAAGGGTATAATCAATTTTATGTGTATTTAATAACGAATACTTTATTTATTTATTAAAAGATGAGTGACAATTACCAACATATTGATTTTGAAATTCTTGCAGGAAAATACTTGGCTGATGAGCTCAGTCCTGAGGAAATTGATATGCTGGAGAATATTGTCAGAGAAAACAAAGATAAAAAAAGGCGTTTTTTTGAAATAAAAAAGAACTGGAACTTAATTGAATCCTCAAGGCATTCATTTAATAAAGAAGAAGCCTGGAAAAAAATATCTTCAAAAATTGACAGCAACAGTGAAACAAAAATAAAACCGATCTATCCTTCAAAATCTTTCTCTAAAAGAGTATGGCATGTTGCCGCAGCATTGTTAATCTTAATTGTCAGCTCATATTTTATATTTAATTTTTTACATTATCGTCAAAAAACAATTATTGCAAAAAATGAAATTATTGAGCATACTTTACAAGATGGTTCGGTTGTAAATTTAAGTTATAACAGTAGCTTAAAATATCCTGCAAATTTTAAAAATGAAAGACGTGTTTCTATTGCCGGAGAAGCTTTTTTCAAAGTTGAAAAGGATCAAGAAAAACCTTTTATTGTTGAAACTCAAAATTTGGAAATCCATGTTTTAGGAACATCTTTTTATGTTTATTCTGATGAAGGCAAGCAGTTTACAGAAGTTGTCGTATATTCAGGAGAAGTGGCAATTATAACCCCGGATAAAAAGAAAACTGTGTTATCAGCAGGAGATAGAGCAGTTTACTCAAACGAAGAAAAACGGATTGAAATTAATGAACAAATTGATCCTAACATACTCTCTTGGAAAACAAAAGTATTAATATTTGAGAACACAAAACTTGAAGAAGTATTCAAAGTTATTGAGAATTCATACAATATTAAAATAAGAATCCGTGATGAAGACATAAGGGATTGCTTAATAACAGCAACATTTAAAGATATGGCTGTAGAAGATGTGCTAACAGTTATTCAAGAAACATTTAACATAAAGTATGCCCGCTCTGATGACACAATTCTAGTTATAGGAGATTGTTAATAATGCTGAAAAATACTTTTTTTCATATATTAAAAGGATTATTATTTCTCGTTTTACTTTTCATAACGGAAAAAGCTTTTCCTATAGACAAGGAACAGAGAATTTCTGTAAATATCAGAAATGCCTCACTAGAAGAAATTCTCCAAGAAATAAATTCTCAAACAGGTATATATTTTTCTTATGACAGTAAAATTGCAAAAGAGCAAGAATGGGTTAATATTAGTATGAATAACGAAAAAGTCGGAGTTGTTCTTGAGTACGTTTGCAAAAGTTTTGATTTGGAATATTCGGTTATAAGAGGTCAAGTTGTTTTTAGAAAAATTGAACCGGCACAAAAAAAAGAAAAAGATACAAAAAAGCAAAAAAGACATACACTAAGTGGTCATATTCGATCAAAAGAAAGTGGTGAAACTTTGCCGGGTGCCACTGTGATGATAGAAGGGGCAAATAAAGGCACAATTACCAATGCTTATGGGTTTTACTCAATCACGCTTCCTGAAAACAGTTACAAAATAATATATAGCTTTGTTGGTTATGAAAGAATAGAGGTAGAAGTTAACTTGAATAAAGAAAAACAGTTGAATGCAAAACTCGAATTACGATCTCTAAGCTTAGATGAAATCACAATTGATATTGATAACCAACTGGAAAATTTGAGGAGAAGTCAAAGTGGTAAGATTTCCGTCAATCCGAGAAATATTGCAAAAATTCCGGAATTTGCCGGAGGAAACGGAGTTATTAGAAATCTTCAAAGCTTCCCCGGTATTCAAACTCATAGCGACGGATCAGCATTCTTTTACGTCAGAGGAGGTAATAAAGATCAAAATCTCATATTGATAGATGAAGCCCCCGTTTATAATCCTGCTCACCTTTTTGGCTTTTATTCGGTTATTATTCCGGAAGTTGCTAAAGAAATTAATATATATAAAGCGGATATGCCTATTGATAAAAGTAGCAGAGTTTCCAGTCTTGTTGAAGTGCACACTAAAGACGGAAGCATGAAAAAACATGGCGTTGAAGGGGTTTTGAATCCTTTAATGTATAGATTTTCTCTTGAAGGACCTATCGTTAGAGATAAAGTGTCTTTTTACACTTCTTATCGAAGATCAAACTTTGACTGGCTTTATAAACAAACTGCCCCTAATAGTGATTTATACATGTCGGATTTTAACACAAAACTAAACTGGCAAATCAATAATGAAAACAGAATTTATTTAGCTTGTTTTTTTGGCAATGATAATTACACTTCGATAACAGAAAATAATCAAAAATTTGGCTTGAAGTGGCAAAACTTCACCTCTACTTTAAGATGGAACAAAATATTTAATAGCCGACTGTTTTCTAACGCTACTATTTATATAAGTGATTATAATTATAACTTACTAACCGGTGGCGACCCCTGGCAATCGGCAATATCAGACCTTGGAATAAAATATGATTTCTCTTATTTTTCAAGTCCCGACGAAACTATTAGATTTGGGTTTTCTAATACCTGGCATCAATTTAACCCCGGAAATATTGAAACGGAGGATGAAACCAATCCGTATTATTATAATATATCTGCAGGAAAAGCTACTCACACCACATTGTATGTAAACAGAGAAAAAAGATTGAGCAATAAATGGGCTTGGACTGCCGGAGTTAAAATGCCGGTTTGGATTAATAAAGGACCAAATATTGTTTATGGGTTTGATGAAGATTATAATGTTATAGACACATTATTGTTTCAAGACGGAGAAAGAGCGAAAACATATATTAACTTAGATTGGAGACTAAGTGCCGCTTATAATATTAATGACTTCTCAGCACTGAAAACCAGCTACGGAAATTACAATCAATATCTTCATCTTATATCAAACTCAATAAGCCCACTATCTTCTTTCGAGATATGGATGCCAAGCGGACATAATATAAAACCTCAACAAGCCCGACAGCTTACTTTTGGTTACACATGGCTTGAAAATAATTATGGTCTTGAGTTTAATTCAGATGTTTTTTACAAAAGAATGTTCAATCAAATAGAATATTCAAATCATGCAAATTTAATGCTTAACCCTTTGGTAGAAGGAGAATTACGATTTGGAGAACGCCAATCTTACGGCTTTGAAGTTTCTTTAGAAAAAAATCAAGGAAGAGTTATCGGATGGGTTAACTACACTTATTCCAGAGTTTTTAATCAATTTGAAGACATTAATGATAATAATAAATATCCGGCTTTTTATGACAGACCTCATGATTTTACGATATTTGTCTCATGGTTGATAACTCAGAGATTAAGCATGTCTTTTAATTGGGTTTATCATACCGGATCTGCGATTACCAGTCCCGTTGGGTTCTACAACTATCAGGATAAAGTTGTTCCAATATATGGAGAAAGAAATAATGACAGACTGCCGAATTACCACCGGCTTGATTGGGCAATTAATTTCCAAATTAACCAACCGCATAGAAGATATCAGCACAGTATTAGTTTTGGAATTTATAATTTATATAATAGGGAAAATGCAGTATCGGTTAATTTTAATAAAGTAGAAACACAAGAAGGAAACTTTGTTGTTCCGGCTAATTTATACGGAACACATGATATTTTGACAACAAAAAAATATATGATGGGCTTTATGCCGTCTTTAACATATAAGTTTAAACTATAGAATAATAGTTTTAAAAAAAGTTTTTTTAAATTTGTAATAATGAAAATATTCAAAAAAATCATACCATTAATCTACATTTTTATTATTTCCTGTGAGAAAGAGGTGGATTGGGATATTGTTCCTCAAGATATTAATACTATAGTTGTTGATTGTATATTAACAAATGAATTTAAAAAGCAAGAAATAAGATTATCTTATCCTATGTTTGATATAAATGAACAACCAAAACCTGTTACTGGAGCAAAAGTTAAAGTATCATATAACCAAAATGAAATGATTTTTGAAGAGTCTGAACATACTAAAGGGCTTTACATCAGCGAGAATTCGTTTGCTGCAGCTGTAAACGTCAAATATTCTTTAACTGTTGACCTTGATACCGCATTTTATAAAGCCGAAACATATATGGTTCCGATTTTCCCGGGCGCATTGCCAAAATTAATATATGATAATAAAAAGTTTAGCATTGATTGGAGTAATCCTAAATTCAGTCCGTTTGAGCAGGCTAAATATGTTGCTGTTATTAATTGGAATCATTTGCCGGGATATGAACACCCAGATTCTATTTCAAAAGCAAAAATAGAGTTTTATACTTTAAATACGATTGATGTTAATTACATAATATTTCCGCAAGAAAAAGAGCGAGTATTTTTTCCGCCCGGCAGTATTATAAATATATCAAAGTACTCCATAAACAATGAATATGGAGAGTATCTTAGAGCTGTTTTGTCGGAAACGCAGTGGCAAGGAAGTTTGTTTGAAAATGAAAGAGATAACCCACAAGGAAATATATCAAATGATGGACTGGGGTATTTTGCTACTTGTGCAGTATTAAGAGATACTATAATTGCGGGCTTTGAAAAAAAGTAAAATAAATATAAGGGTAAAATTACACTTATGTGTTATATGAGTGAAAACATATTTTATTAACCAAAAATTTTAGAAAAATGAAAACACAAAATTTAAATTCGCAAAAGAAAATGAATGAAGCTAAACGCTCTTCATTATTTAGAACTCCTTCTTTTAAAGCAGCTTTAAGTTGTTTAATATTTGTAGCTGCAATAATTTTTTCAGCTTGTGACAAAGACGATGATGATGTAAAAAAAGACCCTGAGAGTATTGTTCCCGAAAGATTTGCTATTGACATTCCAAGCTCTATCAGCTCACAAGATTCAAAAACAAAATCGTCAAAAGTTGATACTTTAAGAGGAGAAGATCTTTACCAGCACCTTAGAAATTTTATAGGTGCCGGAGAAGCATCTGCTAAACTTATTCAAGATGTGCTTTTATGGGTAGCTTTACATAATCTAACACATCCTATGGAATTTACCTTCATTAGTGATGATGATGGTAGAGCAAAACACCTCTCAGTTGTTGAAAATGTTAAATTTGACGGGAAAAATTGGCAATATTGCTTGACAGTCAAAGATATCGAAAATGGAATGACTAAAGATACAAATATCGGTCTTCAGATCTTTTATGATTTAGACCCTATTGTTGGTACTGCGATACTTAATTTTTATAATATTGATCGCAATCATGATAAGGTTTTCAAAGACACTTATTATAAAGTTGAATATAGCGAGAAAGGAAATCTCGGATATGAAAAACATATGATAGTTAGCATTGCGGATTTCCCTATTCCACCACAAGAGCCAAATATTTACGCTCTAACAAATATGAAAATGTTTGTAGGAAAAACCGGAGATATTATCAGCATTTACGGCAATTCCAAGCATCCAAACGCTTTCTTCTTTGATGATAAAGAAACAGGTTTTAACTGGGCTTTTGTAGCAGCTGCTCATGACAAAAAGAATATTGCAGTAGCAGAAGTTGGATTACCACCGATGAATCTTGATGCTGATGACAGATATACTCTTCTTGAAGAATACTCAATGGAGAATGTTTTAAAAAATCAAATTCTCTCAGTTTGGCCTACTATAGATACTGAAATACTTAATGCTTATTTATACGAAACAAAAGCTCCCGCATTTTTTAATAATGGAGGGTTTGTTCAAGGTCAAACAGCCCCTACAGATGACTATCTTCCTCTTGAAGGGAAAATTCAAGATTTGGTACCATATAATCCAAAAAAAGATATTCTAAATCTTCTTATTGAATTCTATGAATAATCATAAGTAACCCATGAAAAACCCCAAAGTTATTGAAAACTTTGGGGTTTTTTTATTACCATTTGAATTTTTGATTATATTTGCATGTTTTGTTAACACCAATATAATTATGAATAAAAATAAATAAATATTACTATATAAAAATATACTATAGCTTAACATAAATGAAATTTTCAAACAACAATAAGATATTACCATCAAAAGCCGAGACCATAAAATTTACTCAAAATCTTTGTGTTTGGCTTTTCCCTGCTATTGAAGGGGAAAAAGGCATAAATACTCCCAATAAAAAAATTATCAAAACATTAAACAAACTTTTAAAACCAATAGAAAACAGATTAAAAACAGACAAAGAAAGTATAATAAACTCTTTTTTATCTTCACTTCCTGATATAAAAAAGAAACTACAAGCTGATGCAGGATTTATAAATGAATGTGACCCTGCATCTACATGTAAAGAAGAGGTCATGTTGACTTATCCGGGGTTTTATGCAATTTTAGTCTTTAGATTAGCAAATAAGCTTTACGAGCTAAATGTTCCATTGATACCCAGAATCATGACAGAACACGCTCATTCAGTTACCGGAATTGATATACATCCAGGAGCTACTATTGGCGATAACTTTTGCATTGATCATGGAACAGGCATTGTTATTGGAGAAACTTCAGTAATAGGAAATAAAGTTAAAATATATCAAGGGGTAACTATAGGGGCTTTAAGTGTTAAAAAAAATAAAGTAGCAAAAAAAAGACATCCAACAATTGAAGACAATGTAATTATTTATGCAGGCAGTACAATTTTAGGTGGAGAAACAACTATTGGACATGATAGTGTTATTGGAGGAAACGTTTGGCTAACTAATAGCATACCCCCTTATTCTATAGCTCAAAATAAAAGCAATATTAGTATAAATCAAAAAAAGAAAAAAGAAAATATAAAAAAAGACAATTAATTTTTGATTCATCATTGGTTTTTAATTAAAAAACCGCTAAATTTGCACCCCGTTAAAAAATATTTTATTGAGAAGAATATTTAAAAATAATAATCTGTATTAATTACATTCTAATGTAAATAAATCTTTTAATTATAATAAAATGAAACGAACATATCAACCTTCAAAAACTAAAAGAAGAAACAAGCACGGATTCAGAAAAAGATCCGAAACGCCAAGTGGAAAAAAAGTATTAGCTGCCAGAAGAGCTAAAGGGAGAAAAAATCTTTCTGTATCAAGCGAAAAAACTTATAAATAAATTAAAAGATATTTTTCCTTATTAAGCCGTTATGTGTTTACATGTAACGGCTTTTATTTTTTTATTAGATTTGTAAAAATATTATTTGTAAAACATCCTTTTTATTTTTATGGGATTACTAAGAATTATAGCTATTTTTATACTCATTTATCTTGTTTTCAGGGTAATTACTTTATATGTAATGCCTTGGCTTCTTAAAAGATTTATTAAAAAACAACAAAAAAAATATTACAATAAAAACTACTATAATAAAGAACATAATCACAACTACAACAAAAAGAAAACTAACACAAAAAAGCAATTATCTTCTGACGATATAGGAGAGTACGTAGATTATAAGGAAATAAAAAATGACAAAAACTATAAAGAAAAAAAATAATGAAAGAATTTTTTAAAAAAGAAAAAGCAAAGAAATTAACACCCTATTTGGTAGCAATAGTCATTTTTGTAACTTTAACCATTGCTTATGTCAACCCTGTTTTAGAAGGCAAAGGACTACTACAAGATGACAATGTAAAGTGGAGAGGAATGGTTCAGGAAATTGAAAATTTCCGTGATAAACATGGGGAAGAACCTTTATGGACAAATTCTATGTTTGGGGGTATGCCGGCTTATCAAATATCCGTTATTTGGTCATCAAATATATCAAACTTCTTTCATGACATTATGACTCTTTGGTTACCAAGACCAGCTGATATGATATTTCTTTATTTTGCGGGATTTTTTATTCTATTGCTTTTAATGAGAATAAATCCATACCTGGCTATAACCGGAGCTGTTGCTTTTGCTTTTGCTTCTTACAATTTCATTATTCTTGATGCGGGACACAACTCTAAAGCTATAGCCATTGGTTATATGGCGCCTGTTTTAGGAGCTATTATTTATACATTTAGGGGAAACTATTTGTCAGGAGGATTGTTATTTGCAATTTTTATGTCACTGCAACTCTTTGCTAATCATTATCAAATGACTTACTATCTTTTGATAATAGTTGTAATTTTTGGATTATTTGAATTGTATGAAGCTATTCAACAAAAAAAATACAAAGAATTTTTAAAACCTATTGGAGTTTTATTTATTGGACTAATCATTGCGATAGGAGTTAATATTGGAAATATATGGGCAACTTATGCTTATGCTCCTAATACTATGCGGGGCGGGACTGAATTAACTATTGGCGACAGAGAGACTTCAGACGGTTTATCAAAAGAATATATAACTGCATGGAGTTATGGGAAAATCGAAACTTTCTCTCTAATGATCCCGAACATAAAAGGAGGGGCTACCGGGGCATTAGGCAATAACCCAAAAGCACTTGAAGAAGTTGATAATAGATTCAGAGGAGAAGTTGCTCAGTGGAATCACTACTGGGGAGACCAACCATTCACATCGGGACCTGTTTATGCAGGGGCTATTGTCATTTTATTCTTTGCTATCGGGCTTTATTTATTCAAAGGGAAACTTAAATGGGTTTTATTAATTTCTACCATTTTATCAATACTATTATCATGGGGAAAGAATTTTATGCCTCTAACTGATTTTTTCATAGATTATATTCCCTGGTATAACAAATTTAGGGCTGTCTCAATGACACTGGTAATAGCAAGTCTGTGTATTCCTTTCATTGCAATTAAAGGATTACAAAAAATAATAGATAACCCAAATTTAATAAAAATAAAAGACAGAAAGTTTCTTATAGCAGTTGGGTTAACTGCAGGATTAACATTCTTATTTTATTTATCACCTCAAACATTTTTTAGTTTTTTTAGTAAACAAGAAACTGAAATGATAGCAGCACAAGCATCTGACCCTCAGGCTACCGGACATATAAACATGCTTGTAAATAACATCGAAAATGCCAGAGCAGCTATTTTTAAAGCAGATGCATCAAGAAGTTTGCTTTTTATGTTGATATCTTTAGTTGCTTTACTACTATTTACAAACAAAAAAATAGGAAAGTATTCTTTTATAGCAATTATAACTATTTTTATTATCACCGACATGTGGGTTATAAATAAAAGATACTTAAACAATGAAGATTTTACTTCTTTAGATAAAATTGAAAGCCCTGTAACCCCTACAAGAGCTAATTTGCAAATACTTAACGACCCAAATAAACCTGATACCAATTTTAGAGTTTTTAATACTTCAACTGATCCGTTTAATGAAAGTAATACTTCATTTTTCCATTTTTCAATAGGGGGTTATCATGGAGCTAAACTTCAAAGATATCAAGACTTAATTGATATTCATATTTCTCGAGGCAATATGAATGTTCTTAATATGCTCAACACTTCATATTTTATTGTTAGAGGTGAAGACCACCAACCGCAAGCTCAACGTAATCCCGGAACATTAGGGAATGCTTGGTTTGTAACAGAATATAAACTTGCAAATAACGCTGACGAAGAGATATTAGCTCTTGACAACTTTGACCCAAGCAAAAAAGCAATTATTGACAAACGTTTTGAAAATTATATTGAAGGAAAAGTTTTTAAATATGACAGCATAGCTAATATTGAGCTTGTTAACTACAGAACTAACAAACTAGTATATGAATCTGTTTCAGAAAAAGAACAGCTTGCAGTATTTTCAGAGATTTTTTATGAAGATGGATGGGAAGCATATATAAATGGAGAGCCTGCGCCACATTTCAGGGCAAATTATGTTTTAAGAGCAATGGTGATTCCTCCGGGCGAAAATGAGATAAAATTTTATTTCAAACCTCGTTTATATCACATGGGATCAAATCTAGCTTTTATTTTTAGCGCTATAACTGTAATCCTTATATTATCTTATATAGCAAAAATTATATATACGTTTAATAAAAAACAATAATTTATTAAATACGCGATTTTTTAAAAATTGAAAAAAGTACTAATAGTAACATATTACTGGCCACCAAGCGGAGGCCCGGGTGTTCAACGCTGGGTTAAATTTGTTAAATACCTCAAGCTTAAAGGTTGGGAACCAATCGTTTATACTCCGGAAAACCCCTCGTATAACTTTAAAGATAACTCCCTTATCAAAGATATACCTGATGATATTACTGTTATAAAACAAAAGATATGGGAACCTTATAAAATATTTAAAAAACTTTTGTTTTTCAAAAAAGGAGACAAAATTAAATATGAAGGGTTTATCTCAAGTCAGGGAGGGTCATCTTCTTTTTTATTTAAGCTATCATTTTTTATAAGAAGCAATCTTTTTATACCCGATTCCCGCAAGTATTGGATAAAACCATCAGTAAAATTTCTTAAAACATATATAGAAAAAAACAATATCCCTCTAGTGGTAACAACAGGGCCACCTCATAGCATGCATATCATAGGCATGAAATTAAAACAGTCCTTAAAGAGTATAAAATGGATTGCTGACTTCCGTGATCCTTGGACCAGCATTTATTATTTTAATGACCTTAAGCTATCAAAATTTGCTAAGAAAATTCACATCAAACTTGAAAGCAAAGTTCTAAACAAGTGTGACAAAGCAATTGTGGTTACAAAAAGCATGAACGAAAGCCTTAAAAGCAAAGGCATAAATAAAGGTGTTACTATTACAAATGGATATGATGAAGAAGATATAAAAAACCACAAATCTACAAATAGAGACAAAACATTTAGTGTTGTTCATACAGGAAATATAAATGTATTAGAAAACAATGATGCCCTATGGAGAGCTTTTAGTGAAGCATTAAATGAAAACAAAAACCTAAAAAATCATCTCAAAATTAAATTAGCCGGAAAACTTGACGCTTCCGTTATTAATTCAATTAATAAGTATAAACTAAATGATTACGTAGAAATCCTCGGTTATTTACCTCACAAAAAGATTATTGAATTACAATCAAAAGCACAGTTGTTATTATTGATATTAAGTCAGGTATCATCTACTAAATATATACTAACAGGAAAAATATTTGAATACCTTGCAGCAAAAAGACCAATATTTGCAATCGCTCCTTATAATGGAGAAGTTGATAAAATTATAAAAGAAAATAAAGCAGGGGAAGTAGCTGACTTTAATGAAACCGGAAAATTTAAACAGATTATCACTTCTTACTTTAATGATTTTCTCAATGATGAGATTAAAAATATTGATAATCAAGTAGAAAAATACTCCAGGAGTAGCCTTACAAGTGAGTTAATAGAATGCTTTGAAACAGAATTAAAATCATAATAATACACTTATAACTAAAAACTAATAATACATTAATCTATTTTAGCTTTTATTAGCAACCTTACATAAATATTCCAACTTATAAAAATCAAAAATCCATAACTTGGGATTTTTCCCACACAAATTTCTTACCATTAAACCCTTAAACAAATTATACTTAAAAATTAGAATATAGTTAATTCCTATTTTTCTTGCTCTTCTGTATATTTTAAGTAGCCCTACCATATCTGCAAAAGCAGTATCATAATCTGTATTTTTATATAAATTCCACAAATTTTCTATCCCTTCTTTAGTTTTTTTAAAAAACACATCAAATTTTTCAAGTCCGACATGCAATAATGGATTATCAATATGAGTAACATTGACATTATTAATTTTTAGCTTATATCCAAAGAATGTATCTTCATGCCCATATTTAACCAAAGACTCATTAAACCTAAATTTTGAAAATAATTCTTTATCAATCATAAAATTCCCTGTCATAAAAGAATTATGAGGGTTTTTAGATCGCTGACCCACTGATTTTTGTTCCCTGTTTATTCCGTAATACCATCTAAAAAACATTTTTTCATCCTCCGGCATAATACCATAGCAAATTCCTCCGCAAACAACAATATTGCGATTACCAAATTTTTGATATTTTTCAAGAAAATTATCATCACAAACTAACATATCACAATCCAAAAAAACTAAATTATTATAATTTGCTTTACCGGCAAGATAATTACGATTTTTTGCTCTCCCTATATTTTTTTCTAACTGAAAATATTTAACGAATTTTAGTTTACTTAATTTTTTATTCTCCAACCTATACTTATCATCTGAGGCATCATCAGCCAACAATATTTCAAAATCAACATCAAGTTTTTCACCTTGAGATTTAAGTGATAACACTAGTTCATTGACATAATAATTATATACAGGAATACAAACAGATAGCATTTTATGGAATTATCTATGTTAAAAGTTTCAAAGTTAATTAAATAAACTTATTTTGAATAATTTTGACAAGTTCTTTTACAGCATTCTCTTGTTGGACATTTTTTTTAATCACATCTTTCTTCTTATAAATGTGCATTTTGCCTTCTCCTGCACCAATTAACCCATAGTCGGCATCAGCCATTTCTCCCGGACCGTTAACTACACAACCCATAATAGCAATTTTTAAACCCGACTCCCCTTTCATTTTGCTTTTGAGCTCATTTACTATTTTGGGTAAATCAAAAGATGTTCTTGCACATGTTGGGCATGAAATATACCTGTTTGATGTAATACGTAAGCCAAAAGATTGCAATAAATAAAACGCCAGCTCTGAACCTTTTTTATTAAAAAAATCATTATTTATATTAACCCACAAACCGTTTATAAGATTTTCAGCTAAAAAATATCCCGGAATATTTGATGCTTGCACAATTATCTCCTCCCAATCATTGCTGCCTATTTCAAACTTTATAATTACAGGCATTTTATAACTATTTATAAATCTTATTGCTTCTAAAATACTATAAACACTATCTCTTTTTGATATTCTTAAAATAATACTACTGTTTTTTAAAGCAGAAACAGACTTAATAATATCTTTTGAAATCTCAGTAATTTCAGCATTAATAAAGATAAAAGAAACATTATAAAGATTTTCTTTTTTTATTTTGTCTATTTCTTTAATATCTATAAGTGGAAAAGTATTATTATAATTTTTTTGCCAAATACTAATTGGAACAATTAATTTTCTATCTGAATTATTTTCAAAAAGCGATTCAGAGAATAAGAAATCAGGCTTATTTTTTTTATTATCTTTTTCCGAATTCTTATCACATTCCTTATTTGACCCTATAACAATAATATCATCAAATATTTTTCTTATTGAGTTATTGCGAATTCTTTCAAAATCTCTAAACTTTTCAATTTCATTAAAATCACTTTTCTTTGATTCATTTATCACAGTAAAACTTTTATCAAACTCTTTTGCAATTTTTTTTGCAAATGGAATCTCTTTTTCGGGACTTTCTGACAAACTTACTCTTATGGTATCACCAATGCCATCATTTAATAAAGCGCATATTCCGGTGGCAGAATTGATTCTTCCTTCATCTCCTATTCCGGCTTCTGTAACTCCTAAATGCATAGGGTAAGAGATATTCCTGCTATACATAATTTCAGCCATTTTTCTATATGCATCTATCATAATCAAGGGGTTACTTGCTTTAAGAGAAATAACAGTATTATAAAAACCTTGGTCTTCAAAAATTTTCAAGTATTCCAAAGTTGCCTGGACTATCCCCTCTGATGTATTGCCATATTTCTCAATAACTCTTGGCGACAAAGACCCATGATTAGTACCTATACGTATTGCAGTACCATAATCTTTACAAACCAATAATAATGGAGAAATCTTTTCATATATTTCTTCAAGTTCTTTTGAATTATTTGAAATCTCTTTAGCGTTATTATAACCTGAAAAGTAATAATTACCCGGGTTAATTCTAATTTTTTCAACTATTTTAGCGGCTACAATTGCAATTTTTGGATTAAAGTGTATATCAGCAATAATGGGCGTTTTATATCCTGCTAAACGTATTTGTTTTTTAATTTCACTTAAATTTTCAGCGCTCTTTATATTTGGTACAGAAATCCGAACCAAATCCACTCCGGATTCAATCATTTTAAGACATTGAACAACAGTATCATTAATATCAAGTGTGGAAGCATTTGTCATTGACTGTATCCTAATCTGATAATTCCCGCCAATAGGGACATTACCAACATTAACGACCCTAACGGGTAATCTTCCTCGCCACTTTTTTGTAATTATACTATGCATTTCACAAAATAGCTTTATTTATTATTCTTTACTAATTATGACAAGACTATTTAAATAACTTATTTTGGATTCTTATTAGCTATTATAAACAATACTAAAAAAATCAAAACAAAATATAATCCAAAAAATAGAAAATGAGTATTGCTCCAGTTATTAACAAAATTAATTATAAATAAAGCCATTAAAAAAGACATTAATGAGAACATTAAAAAGACCAAAGCAACTTTCTTTTCAGAGAGCCCTATATATGATAAATGGTGTGTTGTATGATCTTTTCCACCAACAAAAGGAGAAGAACCTTTTTTTATTCGCTTTATAAACACAGTTGTAGTATCAATAATTGGAAGTGAAAATGCAATAACAACCAGCATAAAATTCATGCTGTTTATTTTATCACCATTAATATCTGTACCATTCCAAAAAAACAATATAGCAATTGATGCTAAAAAAACTCCAAGAAATTGGCTCCCGGTATCACCCATAAACATTTTTGCCGGGTTCCAATTATAAAAAAGGAAGCCGGTTAAAGCAGCTGCAGGACCTAATAAAATAACAAACAAAGGATTTGTTATATCATTTTGCAAAACTAAACTAGTTAAAACAACAAATATGATTGATAATGAAACCACAGAAGTAATACCATCCATATTATCCAACATATTTATAGAATTCATAACTCCAACTACCCAAAATAAAGTAAGCAAATAATTATAAATATCATTTTGAAAAAAATCAATATATACTCCTGTAACTATCAATATAAATGCACAAAGTATTTGAGCAAACAATTTTATTAAAGGCTTAGTATTGTATGCATCATCAAATAATCCTAACAAAAACCCAATAGTTACAGCTAAGAATAACCCTAACATTTGCAAATTTAAATATTCATTATAACTCCTATTTAAAAAAGCAAACGAAACAATAGTAATAAGAAAAACAATATAAAAAGAAATTCCTCCAAGTGATGGCTTTTCTTCACTATTCCACCTTATTATATTTTTATCTTTAAAATTACGAATTCCAAGAGTTTTGGAAAATTTCAACAATAAATGATTTATTAATAATGATAAAAGAAAAGCTAATATAAAATACAATATAAAAAAAGTAATATTTTGTTCCATAAAAAAATATTTAGTTAAACTTTATATTCAAAAGGGCTCTCAAAATATTTTAACAAAGGAGCATTTTTATCCTTTAAAGATATAATTGGATCACTTATCCCCCAATCAATCTTAATTTGAGGGTCATTCCATTTTATAGTTCTCTCCGACTCCTTGTTATATGGTTTTGTGCACTTATACATAAAAATTGTATTATCTTCAAGTGTTCTAAATCCATGAGCGAATCCCGGCGGAATCCAAAACATTTTCTTTTCAGAAGCTGTAATTATAATTTTATAATATCTACCATAAGTAGGACTATTTTTCCTAATATCAACAGCAACATCAATAACACTTCCACAAATAACTCTTATTAGCTTACCTTGTTCATACGGTGGAACTTGAAAATGCAATCCTCTTACTACATCTTTTACAGAACAAGACTGATTGTCTTGAACAAAATCCAAATCAAGACCATTTTTTGCAAAAATATGCCTATTCCAAGCTTCAAAAAAATAACCTCTTTCATCTTCAAAAACTCTTGGTTCTACAATCAATAATCCGTTTATAGGCGTTTTTTCTACCTTCATCTAAGTTCGAGTTTTTTACGATTTATAAATCTTAAGTTTTTGCATCACTTTTTTAAACCAAGTTGACCTTTCAGGAACTTCACTATCATAGTATCCTTGTCTATATCCATATTTTTCATATCTACCATAAGAATAAATTCTCCCATATCCATAATCAGCAAAATTACTTTTAACAGAGTTTAACACCAATGAAAGTTTACTAATATTATTCTTGTCAACAAGATTATTTAAATTATTAATAAACATTCTTTTTGAAAAACCTGCCTTAAATATATATATAGGATAATCTGCTATCATTATAGGCCTCATACCATCAGTTACTATCCCTACAGGAGGTGTATCAATTATCACATAATCATAATTATCTTTTAGGTTCTTAACAACTTCATCCATTTTTTCACTAATAATTAGCTCTGAAGGATTTGGAGGTATAGGCCCCCCTGTTATATAATCAAAATTATCAATATATGATTTTTTAATGCAGTTTTCCATTTTATCAATTCCCGATAAAATCGTACTTAATCCTTTAACATTTTGCTCTCCAAACTCCCTATGGATTTTAGGCTTTCTCATATCCGAATCTATAAGAATAACTTTTTTATTACTATAAGCAAGTATTCCTGCAAGATTAATTGAAAAAAAAGTTTTCCCTTCTCCGGAGACTGTTGAGGTAACAGCAATAAGCTTGCTACCTTTTTTATTATCAATAAACTGCAAGTTAGTTCTTATTGAGCGAAGTGATTCAGATATAATTGATTTTGGTTTTCTATAAACAATTAATTGATTTTCTAATACTTCTTTTTTATACTTAGGCACTATACCTAAAATAGGGGCACTGGTATATTTACCTATATCTTGCACGGAGGCGATCTCATTAAAGAACAAATATCTCAATACTATAATTCCTGAACCTAATAACAGCGCAAATAAAAAACTACCAATATAAACATTTCTTGATATTGGAGATA
>SL_3KL_010_SEDDRAFT_10001264_pt1 | contig 22783 bp, 22 predicted proteins | sample SodLakKL_010_SED_2_FD_10381 | JGI IMG/M metagenome (IMG submission 10381) | reverse complement strand
GGCGGCGGCGGCGGAGGCGGCGGCCAGGGAGGAATGTTCTGCGTAGACGGTACCGGCAACGGCGGAGGCGGAGGCGGTGGCGGTGGCCAGGCAGGTGTTAGAGGTGTCGGAGGCTCTGGTGGCGGCGGTTCATTCGGGCTCTTTGCCGCTAACTGCAACGGTTTGCAGCTTACTGAAAACACAATTTCAAGTGGAGACGGAGGCAGAGGCGGTGCGGGAGGAACGGGAGGCTGCCCGGGAGCAGGCGGTGACGGAGGCAAAGGTGCCACTAATGATGCTGGTGAAGTAGGCCGTGGAGGTAATGGCGGAGATGGTGGCAATGGAGGGCGTGGCGGACATGGCGGCGGTGGTGCAGGCGGTCCGTCATATGCCATATACCGGCATAATACGTCCGTTGACACAACAGGCAACACCCTCACCCATGGAAGCGGAGGCAGCGGCGGTACAGCTGCTTACAAGTGGTGCGCCATTGGTGGCGGGTACATGGGTGATGCAGGCTCTTCAGGTGCTTCAGATACCGTTTATTAATTGTTATTTAAGGTTGCTTTGCTCTAAACAACTTTAAGTTGTTATTGTTAATTTTGCTGAATGATCAGGGCAAAAAATATACAACTTTCGTTTAACGGCAAGACAGTAATTAAAGACCTGACTTTCGAGATTGGAAATGGCGAAAACGTCTGTTTTTCCGGTGCATCTGGTAAAGGGAAATCCTCGTTGCTCAAAATGCTTCAGGGCTACATTTTGCCGGATGCGGGATCTATAAGTGTAAAAGGCCTTGAGCTGAATGAAAAAAATATCGCGACCATAAGATCGAACATGGCTTATATCCCCCAGAATGTCAATCTTCCCGTTAATAACGGCATTGAACTGCTTGAGTTGATCACCGGTGATAAACCGGCTGAGAGGGTTTTTAGCATAGCCGCCCGGCTGGGCATACCCGAAGCTATGCTTGAACAGGGCTTTGATGAGATTTCCGGGGGCCAGAAACAACGAATAGTTATTGCAGTATGTTTGTCGCTTGACAGGGAGATTATTCTTCTTGACGAGCCTACTTCTTCACTGGATGATGAATCAATCGGTAAATTGATGGATGTTTTAAAAGGACCCGGGGAAAGGACTGTTGTTTCTGCTTCTCACAACCATGAATGGATACGCTTTGCTGACAGGTCAATAGCTTTATAATAACAGTGGTTTTTACTGCAAAATAAGCTTGTTAAATTGCATGGGCAGTAATGAATGACATGATAGACATAGGACTGGGCGAATTGCTTACAGGCTTTTTAATGCTTGCAATTCCGGTGCTTGTATTTATTTACTTCCGCACAGGGATGGTAAAGGATGTTTTTATAAGCTCAGCCAGGATGATTGCACAGTTATTTCTGGTTGCTCTGTACCTTGACTGGATTTTCGACATGAACAGCGCCTGGATCAACTCCCTGTGGGTCATTATTATGGTGTTGATAGGCGCCGGCACAATGGTTTACAGGGTCAGGCTTAGTTGGCGTATCTTTCTTGTTCCGCTTGTACTTGCAGGGTTGCTTTCAATAGCTATCATAGACGGTTTTTTCCTCGGAGTGGTAATAAGACTGGATTACTTTTTCGATGCCAGGTATTTTATACCAATTTCAGGGATGGTACTGGGAAATTCAATAAATCATAATATTGTGGGACTAACCTCCTATTTCGAAGGTCTTTCAAAGCGCAGGGAGCTGTATTACTTTATTCTCACAAATAACGGAAGCCGCAGAAAAGCTATAAGACCTTATATTCAGGAAGCGCTCAGGAAGGGACTTGGGCCACTCCTTGCAAATATGTCGGTTATAGGACTGATATCCCTCCCCGGAATGATGACGGGACAGATACTTGGGGGTGCTTCTCCTGTTACCGCTATAAAATACCAGGTGATGATAATGGTAGCTATTTTTGCAGGATGCACAATGATATTGATTATGAGCATATTGTACTCAAATATTTTTGTATTCGACAAATACGGCAATATAATAAACCTCCGTTCCGGCAAACAAATAAGAAATAATAGTAGGTAATTTCTGATAATTAACATCATAATTCCTTCCTTTTTTTCATATATTTGATATTATGCGGTTGTCAGCATACTCCAGACTGAATTTAATTTTAATCATCCTGCTATGAAAAGTTTTTTTAACAAGACATTGAGGGTTAGTATAACCCTGGTGATTTTATCATTTTTTTTAACAATTTCCTGCGACAAGGAAGATACTGAAGACACACCCCCTTTTTTAGATGATATCCTAACGGAAGAGTCCTCTGTAACTGACAGCAGTGTGACAATCAGAGGAGAAATAAACGCAAAGGTAAATTCAGCAGGCATTGTCTGGAATACCTCTGTAAATCCAACAACTTACTATTATGACGGGAAAATTACCATAGAAGATATACCTGGTGATTTCGAGGTCACAATAACCGGCCTTCAGCATACAACCCGCTATTTTGCAAGAGCTTATGCCATAAATAATGAAGAAACGCTTTATAGTAACCAGGTCAGTTTTTCCACCCTGAATGCAGTCCCCAAAGTAACAACCGTAGATGTTTTTGATATTACCAATTCAGTGGCAATGTCAGGAGGTGTTGTAGAAGATGACGGCGGCGCCGAAATAACCGAAAGAGGTATAGTATGGAGTACAGAAGAGAAACCGACGATTGATGACAATATGGCGCATACTTTTTTAAGCGCTGATAATGAATTTTCCAGTTTTATTGATGGGCTTTCGCCTGAAACCGTATACTATGTCAGGGCCTACGCTCAAAACAGCACAGGAACCGGTTACGGGGAACAAAAATCATTTGAAACTATCCCCGATTACAGCCCGGGCTTTACAGGTGAACCCTGTCCGGATATCCCCTATTTTACAGACGAGAGGGACGGTAATGTTTACAATACTGTGCAGATAGGAAACCAATGCTGGATAAGGGAGGATTTGAGGTATCTACCTGAGGTATATCCACGTCATGAGGGTGCAGAACAATATTACATCATACATGAAGATCCCCCTCCCTTTTACTATGTTTACGGATACGATGGTTACGATGTATCTGAGGCAAAGGAAACAGATCACTACAAAAATTACGGGGTGCTGTACGACTGGAATGCTGCCATGGATGCCTGCCCTGCAGGCTGGCACCTTCCCAGCCATGAAGAGTGGGTGGAACTGGAGCGGGCTGTGTGTAACGCTCTTGGCAAAACTGATTGCGATTCTATATTTCCTTATGATATGAGTACAGCTTCATCCGGATGGCGGGGAACACACGAAGCCAATCTGTTAAAATCCTGCCGGCAAAGATATTCCCCGCTGGGTGAAGAATGTGAAACTTCAGGAGAACATCCATTCTGGTCTGTATCTGCTTATTATGCCAATGTTGCCACGGATGATTTCGGATTTTCAGCCCTTCCTGGCGGTATCCGAGGTAATAACAATTTTCACAATCTTACCGGAGAGGGGCATTGGTGGACTTCCAGTATTAGCCGAAGAATAGCTTCTTATCATGGTAAGATTTCAAGATTCTCAAATGAGAAAAGCTTGGGAATGTCCGTCAGGTGCATCAGAAGCACCGATTAAAAAATGCACCGGCCCCTCTCCTCCCGAAACTTAATCTTGTTTCAGGGCAGGGTTTTACACTTTTATAATCTGATGGAGATAGTCACTCTTCTGGCCTGCTGGTATACTTCCCTGTCAGAGGAATCAATACTGAGATCTTCACCTTTGCCGACGGGAATCAGGCGGGATTCATCTATTCCCAGGCGCACCAAAGCTTTTGCAATGACATCGGCCCTTCTCTGTGAAAGCCGCTGGTTGTAATCTGCAGGGCCTCTTTCATCAGCATAACCGGCCAGTTCCAGTGTTACCTCAGGGTTATTATTCATATAGGTTTTCAAGGCATTTATTGTGGTAGCAGCAATTTTTCCAAAACTGTCACTGTCAAAGTCGAAATAGATATTGAAATAGCCGTCATTGATCAAATCAGCAATTATAGTATTTACATCAATAACCCGCAGCGTATTGACCTCATCATGAAGATTGTCAACATCCATGCTTAAATCATCAACGCGTTTGTTCAGCTCTTCATGTTCGCTGTCGGCAGTTTCAAGTTTTGATTCAACTTCAGTAAGCCTGGAATCAAGATTGTCGTACATCGTCTCTTCATAGGGCGTCCTTACATAATAGTCGGCATGCAGGGACCGGGAATTATTGCCAAGTGAGACAGAAACACCAATCGACCCCCTGAATATGACCGGTAAATTTCCATGGTTTACAGATTGACCATCAAAAGCAAAGTTTTGCCCGAAAATATTCATGCCGGAAAAATTTCCTGAGAGTGTTACCCTCGGTGATACTTTCGCCTGAAGGGTCAGTCCTCCAATGCTGTTGCCCATCCAGTCATTTCCGGCAATATTTTCATAATTAAGAAAACCGAATCCCATGCCGAAATTGGCAAGCAGGTTAAATGTATTGGTCCATTCCTCAAATTTCAGGATACGACCGATGTTGGCCACCCCCTGAAAGCCAAGACCATATTGATTTGTTGCAAAAGTTCCCAGGCTGTTATCATGTTCGGTGAACCTGTCATATAATACGCTGGCCTTAATTCCGAAAAACTCATTAATCATATACCTTACACCAAACTCTCCCACGAAGAAATCGGGTGTGGCAGTATGGTAACCCTGTGTAAAATAATTATAGGGGCGGTTAAATCCTACATTGCCTTCAATATACCATTGATTGAAGCCTGAATCGGAATTTCTGAAGCTGTTTTCCTGAGCATGGGTTTCAATGAAGGCAAACAGAAGAAGAATAGTAAAAATAACTGTTATGTGAAATTTTGAATTCATGATCTTCCAAATTTTCAGGTTATAGCAATGCCCTGTTGTGGTAGTTTCTAATAACTATTAAACGGTATATTTTCAACCATTATTATCATTAGTGGTTGACAATATTAAACACGAAACAACCGTGCCTGAAAGGCATGGTTGTTAAACAACATTAACTGGTTATTGTTATTTTTGCTGAATGATTAAAGCGATAAACATACATCTTTCGTTTAACGGAATGACGGTATTTATGACCTGAGTTTAGATCAGAAATGGCGAAAACTTTCTACTGAAGAGTTACTCCCTTAATAGCATCTTCAACCGTTTCAAACATCTCGGGTTGCATTGTCAGATCCGTGCCTATGAAAAGAAGAATGTGGTTGTCTATTTGGCTGGCAAACAATTTATTACCCTGATTGTCGGTAAAAATGAAACCGTTTTCAGCAGTTTCATGGTCTGAAAACCTGTCCAGCGCCTTCATTCTCTCCTCTGCCCTTGCAAAGTTCTCCGAGGCTGCCTCTTTGGAGCCGTATCCCATTACAAAGAGTTTGAAGTCACCGTAATCTCCGGTAACAGCCTCATTGTAACCGAAAATGTCATCATGGTTGAAAAAGTAGACATTCATCATGGCCAGATTGCCCCTGATATATTTTGCTGAAATAAAATTCTGTTCAGGGAGATAATTCACTATTTCAGGTTTTTCTCCTTTTTCAGGAATCCTATCGTCAATGAAACCTGCTATCTCTTTCATGCCGGTTTCAGTCTCTTCTCCCGAATCCAGGGCTGACACAATAACATAATAATTGTCTTTCCAGAACCTTATATGATAGTCGCTGATCTCTCCTTCGTGACCTATCATATATGGATCGGCCGCAGCACTTGCAGAAACCGAATAGATGCCGAAAGCGGCGCCCGGATCTTCCATCCTGTAAATCTCAATCCGCACAGTCCTGTTTTCATCATCACTGAAATGTTCGGCAAGTACTTCCATGAAACCATACTCATAATAAAGGTCGGCTCCGCCGTTTATGAGAAAAAAAAGGTCGTCTCCCTCATAATTGTCGGGTGTTCCGTATGGCTTCCATCCTTCAACTTCATCTTCAGCGGGCAACAGTTTAAAAATATCGTCATCTGCTGTTGCTGCCGCTGAAAAAACTACGATAAACAGGAAAAAAAATAAAGATTTTAAATGTTTCATAATAAAATGCTTGCAATTTTTTATTAAACTTTTAATTTAACTTAAACGGAAATGCTCTTGAGGCATGCCCATTAAAATATGCCAGAGTCAGTGCTATTCTGCAGCCCTTTTAGTTCCGGATAGTCCAGACTCAGTCCAATAAGTCCTGCAGACCCTTTCAGCAGCTGAGCAGAAAGTCAGGCTACCGGATGGACCTCTTTGATATTCAGCTTTCTGAAATCCATATCTCCCAGCCCATCCTGGTGTGCTTTTTCCACGGTCAGAATTGCGCCGTATTCATGACCTATCAAAGTTGTGGAGAGGTGATCCACTGCAACCATATCGGTGCCTGCAACAACTTTGCGGGGTGTGATAATTTCACCCGGGCCTGAAGGTCCGTTGGTAACAATGACTTCATTTGCATCTACAATAGTCAGGTCAGCAAGCCTGAGCTTGTTGAGGTCTACTATGCACTGTGCCAGGTGATCCGGATCATTTCTTTCGGGTCCGCCCGTGTGGAAAGTAACGCAGTTTTCCCTTGTGTTTATCCCCATGGTGTTCTTTAACGCACCTGTATAAATTGAGCTGCCGTGATGCTTGGCGATCGATATGTTGATATAAACATCGCAAGTGAAGAAATCATTCACCACCTCGGCCTCCTTGAGAGATATGCCGGGCACTTCAACCCTGCTGAAATGCTCGGGATCGAATTTGGCGCTGGAGGGTTTGTACTCATTGTTTACAAGATTGTCTATCACTTCCGCATATTGCTCTGAAAGCGGGGTTCTCTCCCAGTAACGCGGTGAGATCATCTGAAGATTGCGTACCTCCGAAGCACCTGCATCAAAACACATTTTTGCAACGGACAAGGGCATATCGGGACTGACATATGCACCCCTGTTAGTAAATTCGGAGTTTACCAGGAGACCCACTTTCTGGCCGGGCTTGACAAACCTGCCCATCCCCCCAAGGTTTTCAAGCAGCAGCTTTGTGTTTTCAAAAATATTTTCACCATTGATTATGCAGATATCAGGGTATGAATTATTTCCTTTCAGAGTCATTGCCCCGGCTGTCAATGCTGGTCCCAACATTGACGCAGCTCCAAAAAAGCCGCTTCTTTTAATAAATGAACGTCTGTCCATATCAGAGATTTTTAGTTAATATGATATCCAAATATAGCTTATTTGTAAATAAAAAACTATATAGATGTATATTTTACTGTAAATCCTTTTAAAAATTTCTAAAATTCCCATTCCTTGATGTTCTGAAAAAATACTGAAGTGTGAGGATTCGACCAATGACCGGTTGTGGGTGCCGGGGTTTGTTCAGTATTAAATATGAAGGTTTTGCAGCAGAATTAAAAAAATCCCACCAGGTAATAAAGAAAAGGGAGTGTTATTACGCTTAAAATAGTGGATATAAACAGGTTGACAGTTGCAAGCTCATCGTCTGCTTTAAACTTCCGGGCAAGCACTACAATTATTGCCATGCATGGCATACCTGACTGCAGGACAATAACTGATCTGGCTATGTGACTGATTTCTAATGAAAAGATTGAAATGGCAAGGTTTATTGCAATTATCATGATAAAAGGAACCAACAGCAGTTTGTTAAAGCTGAGCAGGAAAACGCTGCCCCTTGTTAAAACCCCCCTAATGTTTATCTGGGCAAGCATTGCCCCTATATAAAGCATGGAGAGGTAATTTGTTGTATCTCCCAGTCCGCTCAGTGGCGAATCAAGCAGATAAGGAAGGTTTATATCAAAAATCATGAACAGGAACCCGAAAAAGAACGCTATTGTGTTCGGATTGAGAAGGTGCCTGAGGTTGTCAATCACATTTGCATTATTCTCCCGGTTCAGCATATAAATTCCAAGTGTCCACATTAGTGAGCTGGAAACAATGAAAAAGAGGGTTGCATAAAAAAGTCCCTCCCCGCCCGGGAAAAGGGCATTGATAAGTGGAAACCCCAGGAAAACGTGGTTCCCGAACATTGTATGGAGCACGTGGATAGTTGATTTACGCCTGTTCAGACTGAGAATTCCTGAAGAGAGCCTTCCGGCAAGCATCAGTAAAAACATAGAAATATAGGCAAAAATAAGGACCATAGCACCATTCTTCAGCAGCTCCGGTGTAATGTCCAACGCTACAAAATTGGTGAAAATCATCAGGGGAAGGGTTATCTTGAAAACAAGTCCTGATATCCCCTCCTTCAGATTTTCGTTTATAATCCCTGTTTTGGTAGCAAAAACTCCGATACAGACAAGTATCCCAAGTATCAGTATCTGGTTTGCTATTATAATTGAATCCACATCCCTGTTTTTTATCGAACAACAAAACTATAAAAATTGACCGGATTAAAAACATGAAAAAATCATGTTAAAGGGACAGTTTAAATTGATTGGCTAACCGAAATTTGTAATGATGAAACTGGTAAATTTAAGATTCCCCGGCGACAAAATCTGAATAAAAAAAGGCACTACCGGAAATATTTTAAAGAACTGTGCAATTAGCTTATTTGTATCAATTAGCGGAAGCGGGGAATGTCAAATTGCCCGGCATCAAAAGCCGGTATTACCGGTGTCCGGATTGTTTATCCCCCTGTGAATTAATAGAAGATCAGCAAGCGCTAAGGCGGTAGCGGCTTCTATAATTACAGGCATTCTGAGGGCAATGCAAGAGTCATGCCTCCCTCCCGTTTCAAGTGTAGTGATTTTCCCGGATTTGATATTGACTGTCTCCTGAGGCAAAGCTATACTTGAAGTAGGCTTTACTGCAATCCTGAATACAAGGTCGTTGCCGTTTGTTATCCCTCCGTTTATTCCGCCTGCATTATTTGTTGAAGTTTTTCCGTCAGGCGATATTAACGGGTCGTTGTGACGGGAACCCCTCATCCGTGCTGAGGCGAAACCGGACCCAAACTCAATGGCTTTTATTGCAGGGACAGAAAAAACAGTGTGGCTTATAACAGATTCAACCGAATCAAAAAAGGGCTCTCCCAGTCCTGCAGGAATATTTTTCCCTGTACACTCAATTATACCCCCTATCGAATCCTTATCCTCCATTGCTTTCTGAACCGCTGCGTCTATATTGCTTTCACCTCCTGCTTCCAGAAGGGAGGCGGCAACAATAGCAGGCGATATAATCTTCTTTGCAACAACTCCCGCGGCAACAAGGCCGGTTGTAATCCGACCGGAAAAATGGCCGCCGCCCCTGTTGTCATTGAAATTTTTCCACTTTTTGGAAGCTGTGAAGTCGGCATGACCGGGACGCGGCACCTCCCTGAACTGTTCATAGTCGGATGGCCGGGTATCACTGTTATCAAAAAAAATTGCCATGGGACTGCCGGTGGTGCGGCCGTTATGCAGACCGGATGCAAAAACAGGCATATCTGCCTCTCTTCTGGGTGTTGTACCGGATCTGCCGCTTCGCCTCCTGCTCAGATCTTTTTCGAAATCGCCCTGATCCAAAGATATACCGGCAGGACATCCGTCAATGACTATACCTGTTGAATTACCGTGTGATTCTCCAAAAATGCTAACCCTGAACAATCTTCCAAAACTATTCATCAGCAAATGTTTAATTGTTTTTATTTAAAGCTTTGATTTAATATCTTTGATACCCGTAATGGTTCCAAAGTCGTTGAAAAAACCGGGGTATGATTTCTCTACCGCATTTGCCCCGTCTATAATGACAGGTCCTTCCGAAACTATTGCTGCTACAGCCGCCGCCATTGCTATCCTGTGGTCGTTGTGGGAAAAGACCTTGCCTCCCTTTATGCGCCCCCCTTCCACTGCCATTTCATCTCCGTTCAGAACTATATTTATACCAAGTTTCCCAAACTCCTCCCTCAGCACTTCTCCCCTGCTGCTTTCCTTGTACTTCAGGCGTTGCACTCCTCTGATAACGCTTTTGCCGCTGCATGCCGCTGCAAGGGAAACAAGAGGCGGGAAAAGATCGGGGCATCCTGTGGCATCGAATGTAAAAGGCCGGAGTCCGGATTTTTGAACAGCAACGGTGCTACCGGAAAAATCAATCCGCGCCCCAGTCCTTTCAAGTGCTTCAAGTATCTTTTTGTCAGGCTGAAAACTTTCTGTATCCAAATTTTCTACTTCAGCATATCCTCCTACCGCACCTGCAACAAGTAAAAAAGAAGCTCCGCTCCAGTCGCCTTCAACAGTGTAGTTAGCCGGCCTGTAAACCTGGCTGCCGCGTAGCATAAAAATCTCATTACCCTCTTGCTGTATTTCAATACCGAAAAGAGACAAAAGTTGTATGGTCATATCGGCATAAGCTGAACTTTTCAGGTTCCTTACAGTTATAATAGAATCTTTTTCCGCCACCGGTAAAGCTGTAAGCAGACCTGTCAGGGTCTGAGAGCTCACCGATCCGTCGGTTTCTATTTTTCCTCCTTTAACCGGGCCCCTGACAGTTAATGGAAGATAGCCGCCGTTATCCGCGCATTCGGCACCAAGCTGCTCAAGAGCTTCCCTGATCATAAAAACAGGCCTTTTAAGCAGCGATCCCTTCCCCCTGAAAGTGATGGGTGAATTGTGAAGGGCTGCCAAAGGGGTAAACATTCTCATAGACAATCCCGATTCCCCGCAGTCAACACTATCCGAACGGGGTGAAAAACCTCCTTCAATAACAACTTCATTGCGGGACACTTCAATTTTTGCGCCCAGTGCTTCGGCAATGCCTATTGAAGCAATCGCATCATCGCAAAAGGATGGTTTCCTTATAACACTTCTCCCCTTTGCCAGCAAACCTGCTGCAACCGCTCGCTGCATCATGCTTTTTGACGGAGGGGCTTCAGCTTTGCCTTCAACATTTAAACTACCGGTTAACTTTACTTCCATATTACGCTGTAAATCTAATTGTTAAATTGCTCCAATCTCGCCGGCAATTATTCCGGCAACCTCTTCTGTACACTTCTCTTCGGTATTCACCATAAGGTCAGATGAAGATGCATAAAATGCCTTTCGCTCCTCCATAAGCCCAAATGCTCTTTCAAGAGGATTGTCCGTTTGCAGCAGCGGACGGTTTTCACCTTTGCTTCGACTGACGCTTGTTTCAGGTGAGCTGTAAAGCCATATGGTTGTGGTTTTTTCAAGTATTTCACGATTCCTTTCTGATAAAACCGCTCCGCCGCCGCATGAAATAACAACATTCTGGGTTTTTGCAACCCTTTCCAGAACCTCTGTTTCGGCCTTTCTGAAAGCAGGTTCACCCCTGTTGCTGAATATTTCGGGTATTGAGCAGCCGGCTTCCTTTTCAATTATAAAGTCCGTATCTATATGCTCATAGCCAAGATATTTTGATAGTGCAACACCTGCAGAAGTTTTCCCAGCCCCCATGAAACCGGTGAGAGTAATTATATTTTTTTTGTTTTTAGTTTCCCTGCATGTAAGCGCAGACCACATTTCTTCCTTTACAGGTTCTTCCCCCAGGAAAAGCCTGAAGGCAGGTACAGCCTGGTTTAAAAGCATGTCCAGGCCGGTTATCAGTGTGAACCCTTTCTTCCCTGCTTTTCCGGAAAAAAGGGAGTCTTTGTAATTCACGTCATATATAACATGTCCCCTCCCAATCCATTCCGGATCAATCGCCTTGTGAACCGAATCGACAGCATGAACAACAAGTTCGGAATTTTCAACATATTTCCGTAAATCCGAAAAGGGAATATAACAACATTTGAAATCTGATGCAGTTTTTGCAGCCATTTCCACGGATATATCGGTAACGGTAACATCAGCGCCCGATGTTACCAATCCGTAAGCAGCAGCCCTTCCGGCTCCTCCGGCCCCGGCAACAATGGTTTTCATTCCTGCCGTATCAAACCCGTGATCCGACAGTGAAGCTGTTACGCCTGTATGATCGGTATTGTATCCTTTAAGTAATCCGTTTTCATCAACAACGGTGTTTACAGCACCTATTTTTTTCGCTGCAGGATCCAAAATGTCAAGTAAAGGAATGATCTCTCTTTTGTGCGGAGCTGTTACATTAAGTCCTTTAAGATTAAGCTTTTTGAAAAGAGTAACAGCTTCGCTGGCAGATCCCGAAGCTATCCGGAAATAAACGGCATCCCTGCCTTTGAGCTTAAACAAACGGTTGAACATCAGGGGGCTTTTACTGTGTAATACAGGACTTCCGGTAACTGCAAACAATTGTGTGCCTTTCATGATCTGAATAAAATATTGAATATCGATTTCATTTCTTCCGCTGTCATCTGTCCGGGTGCAGTAGTCCTCTCATCTGACGGGGATACATATGTGAAAGGAGCGCCAAGTGCCGGGGCAGCAATACGGGATATCTTTCCTTTTTCACCCATGGATACAGCCAGCAGGTTGCCGAACCTGGAGTAAAGTGATAATACCCTTGCTACATCTGAGCTGCGGTTTGCCATACATGCAATTTTGGCGAGATCTGCACCCAGTTCAAAGCACCGGTCTGTAATATCTTCAAGTTCCGCAGCCGAAGGTGTGGCAGAGAAATTGTGATATGACAAAATTACTTTGCATTTTCGGGATTTTGCATAATCGACCATTTCGTTAATAAAACCCGGTTCGCTGTCAATTTCAATATCCACCCATCCTGCCCCCGAATCAATCGCCAGCTTAAGCAAGACCGCCCGCCTTACGTCACTGAAATAATCCGGCCGGCAGGTAGCTATCATTTTGTCCGGGTGGCGGGAGAATATCCCCGGGACATTTTCCTTTAAAGGTTTTAGAAGGTCAAGTCTTATTTCTGCTATATCTGCATCATTTCCGGGGATGAAATTCTCAAGAGCCTTTGCTTCTCCTATACTCAAACAAATCATTCTATTCTGTTTTTGTTTAAAAGCGGGATAGCACTGTCTATCCACCTGTGCAGGGTCCCGATACCAGTCCTCACTATTTCAGTATTTCCTATATCACTTATCATAACGTAATTAATGAAGTCCCCGTCCCTTTTCTTGTCGTGAAGCATGGCATCTTTGATACTTGATGCGGAAAGGCCGCTTATATCTTTGATACCCAGTCTGTCAACAAGATCAAATATCTTTTGACAGGTGTCAATTCCAGTTTTTCCCTGCTGATAAGATATTATTGCGGCCATTTTCAATCCTGCTGCAACTGCCTCACCGTGACTGATGGTACTGTCGATTTTTTCAATGGCATGTGCAGTTGTGTGTCCCAGATTCAGCTTCATACGCTCTCCCGATTCCCTTTCGTCGCGGTTAACAATTTCCGATTTGATCAAAAGAGATTCCATGACTATATGATCAACGGCTTCATCTTCAAGGTTCAATAATTTTTCATAATTATCCCGGAGAAAAGTGAACATTTTTTCGCCTGAAAGAACAGCATACTTTACCAGTTCTCCCATTCCGCAAAGAACCTCCTTCCCGGGGAGTGTCCTTAAAAATCCGTTGGCACATATAATTACCCCGGGCTGCGAAAAAAGACCTACCAGATTCTTGTATCCCATGAAGTTCACACCGTTTTTCCCCCCTATTCCTGCATCTGCCTGTGCAAGAAGTGTTGTCGGCACCAGACCGAAACGAAGTCCCCTCATATAGGTAGAAGCGGCAAAACCGGCAATATCACAAACTATCCCGCCGCCTACCCCAACAATGAAAAAAGACCTGTCAGCCCGGGCCTCCAAAAGCTTCTCATATATCATACTAACCGTATCGAGGGTTTTGATCTTTTCTCCTGTTCCGGTCACTATTACAGGCTTATTCTCAAACACACCCGGATAGAGCCTCTTGACATTTTCATCGGTTATGAATATCACGTTTTTGCCAGGAAAATAGTTCTCCAGGTTTTCAATACACTCCCCCGTCAGGATACGCGACTTTCCGTTTTTTCCTTCAATTATTAACTCCTTCATTTCAAATCATTTGATTATGCCTTACCGGGAGGTTTTCATTTTCCTGATCTGCCGGTTCAGCGATTCCCGGTGTATGATCTCAAATATTTCCCTTGTAAAACCTGCTCCAAATCCCTTCTCCTTTCCTCTCTTTAAAGCCCTGTTGATTACCTGGACTCTTCTGTCAGACTGCAGAGGCTCAATATTTAACTTCCGTTTTTTTAGCCCAATCTCCTCGGAAACCCTGAAACGCTGTTCAAGTATTTCCATCAACTGATCATCAAAGATATCAATCTGATCCCTTAATTCATCAAGAATATCTGATAAGCCCACCTCCGAGAGGCTATCAGGTTTTATTTCAAGACTGTCAAGAAGGCTGACCAGGCTGCCCGGGTATATCTGCTGCTTTGAATCACTCCATGCCTTTTCCGGTTGAACATGGGATTCTATCATCAATCCGTCGAAATTCAGATCCATAGCCTTCTGGGAAATCTCCCCCAGGTAATCCTGCCTGCCGGCCATATGGCTTGGATCGGAAATAATCGGCACATCAGGCATTCTCCGCCTGAGCTCCACAGGTATTTGCCATTTTGGTGTATTCCGGTAAACTTCATTCTCATAGCAGGAGAACCCCCGGTGAATAGCACCTATTCTTGTTATACCTGCTTTATTGATTCTTTCAATGGCTCCCATCCAGAGATTCAACTCCGGATTGACCGGGTTTTTTACCAGTACGGTAACATCAACCCCTTTCAGCGTATCGGCTATTTCCTGGATTGAAAAAGGGTTGGTTGTGGTTCGTGCACCTATCCACAGAATATCTATTCCGTACTTAAGCGCTTCATAAACATGTTTCTCCTTCGCTACCTCTATGGCCACGGGAAGTCCGTACTCCCTGGAGACGCGATTCATCCATTTCAGGGCTATGCTTCCCACACCTTCAAACCCGCCCGGTTTTGTGCGGGGCTTCCAGACTCCTGCACGGAATACATCGCATCTTCCGGTGGCTGCAAGTATTCTTGCCGTTTCCATCACCTGCTCTTCAGATTCCGCGCTGCAGGGACCTGATATGACCAAGGGTCTTTGCTTATAAACACTCCAGTCACTTATGGGTTTTATGACTGTTCTGTCCATCTCGGAATGTGATTTAACCTTTGCTTCCATTTGAAAATAGTTTATAAAGTTAAGAAGAATTTTTTCAGGGTAATATTTTTTCTATCTCATTTGCCTGTGCTATAAGTTTTCTGATTATCCCCGGATCTTTATTATCAATCCCGTCCCTGAACTCTTTCATTTTTTCAATATATACATCAATAACTTCAGTTATAAAGCGGGCATTTTGCAAAAAAATGGGCGTCCATGTATCAGCATTGCTTTTCGCCAGTCTAACCGTGGATTCAAATCCGCCACCTGCAAGTGACAGAATGTTCTTTTCATCCTTTTCCTTTTCCAGAACACTTAAAGAGAGGGCAAAAGAAGTGATATGTGATATATGTGACACATATGCAGCGCTTATGTCATGCTCCCTGGACCCCATCCAGATAATATTCATTTTAAGGGCATTATACATAGCTGTAACCATTTCTAACGCCTTATCACAACTCATTTCCCGGTCGCATATAATAGCGTTCTTACAGGAGAAAAGTCCGCTTTTCGATGCTCCTGGTCCTGAATATTCTGTTCCCGCCATAGGATGTGAAGCTACATAGCGGTCCCTTCCCGGATGATCCTTCACTTTTTTTGACATCCCTGCCTTGGTTGATCCCATATCCGTTACAACCCTGTTAGTTCCTGCAGCTATATCAAGTACCTCCGGGAGCATTTCCCTTATAGTGTCTGTCGGGGTTGCCAGTATAACAAGTCCGGCTTCTTCAACAGCTTCTTTCAGACCAGTTATTTTGTCGACCAGTCCTTTTTCCAGTGAATAGGCAGCATGAGACGGATCGCTTTCCACTCCGATTATCCTTGTTGCAAAACCACTGCTTTTGAGGTCTTTTGCCAGCGAACCGCCGATCAATCCCATTCCTGCTATTGCAATAATCATAATTTGCCTGGTTAATCCATTAATGTTTTCGTTATAATACATATAAAAAAAAATCCCGGATTTCTCCGGGATTCTGTTCTATTTTACAAATATCTTATATTTTTGCAGTCAACAACATAAAACCCCGGTTCTATCGGAATAGTAATAGTAATAAAAATAAAAGAAGCTTAAGCTTTCAGTTATTGAACCGGATATTTTGTGGAAGTTTTGCATAATTTGCTTTAGTGGTTTAAATAAACCGCAAAAAATTATTTATTACCTGCAAATATAACCATTTTTTTAAAATATCAATATATAAAGTTTTTTTGCAAAATAAAGATAAAATATAAATCAGTCAGCAACGTTTTGGAATTGAGCAAAAACAAAATCATCATGAGAATACCGGGAAAAAGATGGGGGGCATTCAGGAAATTAGCGGGTTACTTTCCCGGTAAGATGGAGATTGCTGATTTTTTCAGGGTAAATATTAACGGCATACTGGGAACGGTTGCATTTCACCTGTTTATTATAGTTCTCTTCATGTTTTCAAAGCTTAACACTGCAAACAGGGAGTATCAGCAGGCGTTCCTAATAGATTTTCAGGAAGAGTCACCGGAAATCAATGACCCTGATGCCAATGAACAATCCGGTATGCTAGACCATGATTATGTTTCTGCGGAAGTAAGGCGGAACATTGCAGTAAGTGAATCGGACAATCGCCCTGTTCCCGATGAATTCAGGGACTACTCCTCTGAAGAGATGAATGATCTGAACAACCGGGTTGATGAAATACTTAATAATGCTTCGAAAGGAGATTTCCCCGAACTGGATCAGCCGGAAATTGAATTTGAGGAGATTGAAGATTTTGGAGAACAGTATAAAGGTAACGAGAATGAAGAGCCATATACAGGTCCCACAAATATTTATTATGATCTCCCCGGAAGGCGTGGGCTTTATGTTCCCGTGCCCGTTTACAAATGTCCGGATGGAGGAATAGTTACCGTAAACATTACGGTTGATAACAAAGGTAATGTTATTAATGCCGGCATAGAAGGAGAGCCCTCTGACTTCAGCGAAAGGTGTCTGCATGAAGAAGCATTTCAGGCTGCACTCGGAAGCAGGTTCAGTCGGGAGCCCGATGCGCCTCCTGTTCAATCAGGTACAATTACCTTTCATTTTCAAAGACAGTAATGCTTCAGTCACTTTATTCAATGGGGAAAGCTCTGCCGGATATGGCCTGAAGCGAAAGAAGCGGATCTTTAGGTCAAGCTGAATTCCAAATAATTGAAAAAAAATACTCAAACAAGCAATCTAATCCTGAAAAACTATTTCAAAATTGAAAAAAGTGTCATAGTATTGCAGAATGTTCGACATTTGTACCGGTGTGAAGAAATTGCCGGTTTGCGATAATACTGATTGTTTTTCATTTTTATTGTATTTATGGATAAAAAGCGGTTGATTGTCAGCATCAACAACCTCCCCGAGGGAGTGATGGAGGCTATCCGGAAAAAATACCCGGATGGATATGCTGATTATATAATAAAGGTGGCGACAAACAATAACGGGCACTTTTATGCCATAACAGTTGAAACGGAAAATGCAAATTATCTTGTCAAGGTCAGCGTGAAAATATACAAGAATGAGGAAAAAGATCCTTTGATTGACGAAATTAATCTTGACAAAGATAACGAGAGCATTAATATCAACACAGACGATGATGATTATTCAGACGACCCTGATGATTTTTGAACCGGGAACCAAAACCATTACAAAAAAGCTTTTATGGAAAAAGTAATAATCGATGGCACAAAAACAACACCAAGGATAACACTTGATCCTTCGGGTGTTTTGAACATCAGGGGAAGGTTTATTCACGAAAATCCGATCGATCTGTTTGATCCGGTGATTAAATGGCTGAAAAAGTACAAGCAGGATCCCCGTCCGGTTACGGTAGTAAACGTTGATCTGGAATATTTCAGCTGTACAGCATCCAGACATATTCTGAAGGTACTTGAAACCATTTTGCCTTTAAAGGAGGATAACAGACTTATTATAAACTGGTATTATGAAGACGGGGATGAAGATATACTGGAAAGAGGGCAGTATTATGAATCAATTTTCAATATTGAATTTAATTTTATTGAATACAGCTGAATAACAGCATACTTCTAAAAAAAGCTTTCATCATTGTTACTGAAGAGCGTTTTACAGACAAGTGGCTCGCCAACCGGTAACCGGTCATAAAGCACCGTCTCCTTATATGTTCTGACGTCCCAAACCTCTATATCGGGATACCTGGCTGCCAGCAAAAGGCAGGAAAGAGTGAACGGCTTGGGGCCTGACGGTATAAGCGCAACATGGTACGCCAGTCTCAGTTCCAGGCAGAGCGAAGTAAGCACGGAATCCGTTTTTTCAAGATCTTCTATCGGATAGGAAAAAACCTTTTCCGGAAGCACCGTGTCAAGCAACTTTTTGTTGTTTTCCACTACTTTTGAAACATAGCGGTTGTCAAAAGAAGGGTTGGAATAGAAAACACATAGGGTGTCGTAATTGAGATTATTGAAAAGGCTCTCCCCCACATACTTTTCATACCCGAGTCCCAAAACAAGCGCACATGGCTTAACAGTAGCCTGATTCGGCCTGAGCAGTCCGACTGGACCGGATATTTTTCTGCCGGGCTTTATATCTTTGGGTTCTGAAAAAATTGCAGGAGTGTAGGAAAAATATAACTCCAGGTTGCTGATTATCGATTCATTTTCAATAAAATACCTGATTATGGCAGCATACCAAATCTTGCTCATACATGAGTAATCTATCAGGAATCTGAGTTTCTCATCCTTCCTCCCTTTAAATAGCCTGTCGAGCAGATCTGTCAATTTTTGCCTGTCTTTTGCTGAAAGTTCAAAACTTTCAAACCCCCTTTCCCTGAAAACCTTATCATTCTTTATTCTTACGGGGCTGTTTTTCATTTCATCAAATCCGAGGGCGATCTTTTGTTTTGCTTTAATATTTACATTATCAGAAAGGTATGTAGATCTTACCTCGTAACCTGAAGCTGCAAGGAAAAAATCAAACTCCTCCCCCTGAATCTGGCCGAAGCCAATCTGGTGAGCAAATATCAGTTCCATATCTACTTCATGGCCAAATTATTGAAAATAAATGGCATGCTATCAAAATAGTAAAAAAGGTCGTAATCCGGCCAGTCATTTACACTGTTCAAGGCTGTTTGAACCTCCCACTGTATTTCACGTGAAATTGCAGAACCTCTGAAAGTGCTGTTATTAAATAAAACAGCCCAGCTTATCCCGTTATTCTGTTTCATTAACAGTGCGGATGTTCCTGCAAAAGTTCCTGTTCGCCACCAGTTTCCACGTCCGTCTGCCCCCCTCCAGCCAATTGTATGGCCTCCCGACAAGTGAGGGTTAACCATTAAATCAATAGTCTCCTGCGAAAGTATATCAGGGACGCCAGGATTTCCGTCAATTGCTGCTACAAGCTTAAGAAGCTCCGATGGTGTTGCTATCCAGCCTCCTGCAGCACCGAGCGCACGTATATCGTTTCCTCCGTATGATTTGAGGACTTTTTCATTCCCGCCGAATACAGAAGAAACCTTAACAGCGTTATACTGCTCATAGTAGGTGACTTCGTACTCTGCCTTTTCCTCCTTCAAATTATTCCCTATCTGCATATTCCTTATTCCAAGTGGTTCCAGAACTGAACTCCTTACATATTCTTCATAACCAATGCCCGATACTTTTGCAATAACCTCGCCTAGTATTGCATAACCCAGGTTGGAATAGCTCGTCCTGCTACCCGGCCAGAAATGAAGCCTTTTTGACAGGGCGAACCCTATAATATCGGGTACTTTTACCGGCATTTCTGCGCCCATTTCCCTTGCAATAAGATTGGGCATGAACATATGGTCTCCGAAACGGCGGTTCCATCCGCCGGAATGGTTCAGAAGGTGCCTTACGGTTATCTCTTCCACCCTTCTGTCAACATAGCCGAGATATATAGAATCATTCAGTATGCCTGATTTTCCGAACACCTTGCCGTCTATGTCCAGAAGTCCCTCTTCATGCATTTTCATAACGGCAACTGCTGTAACAAGCTTGGAAACACTGGCAATCCGGAAACTGTGCCGCGGTTCAACGAGCTCTCCCGATTCCACGTCGGCATAACCAATTCCCCTTGCGAAAACCAGTTTTTCATTTTTGGTAACAGCGACAGATGCACCATTTATCTCATATTTATTCATCAGTCTCTCAATATTTGAAACAAGACGTTCAAACTCCTCTAATTCGGAGAGACTGTTATCAATCCTGTAAGAAAAGGGATCTATCTGCAGTGTCTCGAAAGCAAACGGGGATGATGTTTTTCCAAGTGAGCCGGATGTCACATTCCAAAAATAGAAAGCAAGAACCAGCACTGTTTTTAAAATTACACTTCTGTATTTCGATGGTTTCATAAGGCGAATTCAAACAATCCTTTGATTTTTAAAGTGATATAAAAATAAATACAATTTATCAACAGTTAACTTAAAATTATTAATAGTTGCAAACAATTTATCAACAATTATTTTTTGATATTATCCACTTTAACAACAACATACAACAGTTTATGTTTAAAAATGCAAAAATAGTCAAAAATTCAGAACCGCAATGCCCTTTAGAAGTATGATTCTTTATGCCAACCACATATTCGGGTATGTGATAATTTCGATGATAATTGACTATCAGCTGGCAGGAGTCTAAATTATACTGTTTGGATTGGGTGAGCAAAACCCTCTTTAACCTCGAGGTAAAGGTGTGCTTTTTTAATTCTTTTTACCAGGCAATTGATTTTGGGGGGTTGCTCTCCTGGCATAGCGCCTTTAAAAGGCATTGTCTGCCACTTCTGTCCGAATATATCGGAGACAATTGCAGTCCAGGCTTCACCACCATTTTGTGGTTGAACCCTTTCAACTGACAAAAGAGTGAACTGATATGTTCTGCCCTGCTTGTAAAACGGATGTTCAGGTTCAAAAAAGAGTCTGCCGAGGCAGTTTATACGGTCAAGGCGGCACCATACCCCTTTACCCGGATAAAGATTGTAATTGCTGTAATAAACAGACGGCACAAGATGGTTATAACCATGCTCATCACGCATAAGGAAGTAATCCTGGTCGTGCGGTATGGTTACAATCTTAATTATGGTAAAATAATACCAGTTTCCTGGTTTTAGCCTGATAGTTTTATTCAGTGATCTGCCATTGCACATTAAAGCACTCTTTTCTGCGAATATCAGAAATATATTCCAACACTGAAAATGAACTGTCTTCCACGTGAATCAAACTTCCTTTCTTCACCTCCGACAACAATTCCGCTGCCAAGTTTGCTCAAGTTACCTTCATATCTTACATCAAGCGCCAGGAACTGAAGAATGTCGAGTCCGGCACCAACCTGGTAACCGAATGTAGCAGAATTGAATTTTTCCCTGTATCCGGTTTCCTCTTCAAGCCCTGAAGACTTTCCAAGCATGATAGTGCCGACCGGACCGAGTCCTACACGTAGAGGGCCAAAACGCCTTCCGACAATAACAGGGAAATCGAGCTTTGTAAACTCCTGTTTTACAATCTCGGTTCCACCCTCTGTCAGGTCATTTATACTAAGTTCATTGCTGGATGTGGAAATAAGCAGTTCAGGCTGAAGGAACAAACTGAAAAAGTTTACCTGAAGCATTGCACCGCCATGGAAACCCATTTTCGAATCCTTAATTGATGTAATTTCATACTCATTCAATATATTGATATTATCAGCTCTGAAAGTTACAGAGCTTACACCGGCTTTTATTCCATAATTGATCTGGGAATGGACCGGGATAAAGGCAACTAAAAGTAAAATTAACAAAATAACTCTTCTCATTACTAAAAATTTTATTAATTAATTGGTTTAATGGATTTTATCTTTAAAAAAAATTGATACGGGCAACTTAATTTTCTATCTCAATTTATATTCTGTTCCCGAAAAGCATACAGAAAAATGTTCTATGAAAAAAAACTTCATTCAGGGAGCAGGATCCTTACGATCATATTAAACGAAATAAATGAAAAATAGTTTTAACGTTTAAGAAGGTTCTTAATAGTATTTTTTTCTTGCAAACAAACAAACGGCATACATGGAGATCGACGAACTTACGGAAGGAACCGCTTCGCTTTCCCATGAATTTTCCATCTAAATAAACTTCCAAAATGCTTTTTGTATATACATGGAGATCGACGAAGTCAATTTTTTTCATCTTTCTGTGTTTATTTTAAGATAAAAAAAAATCCTGTACATTTGCAATAACCATTATGCACCGGTCAGTAAAACAATATTTGATCTATGATTTACATTTCGGCTCTGTACAATGTCGGTAAATTTAAAGAGTGGCTTGGCGCCTTCGAAGAGAATGAGAAAAAAAGGACCCAGGCAGGGATTAGGGTTGAGAATATCCTGAGGGACAAAAAAAATCCTAACCGCATCAAGGTTTTGATGAGTATTGAATCTATTGTAGCTGCTGAGGAGTACATTGAATTGGTCTCCTCCCCCGGGGAAAACGAACTAATATCTCCCGATGAAGTTGAATTCTGGGATGTTTATTACTGAAATAACCGCTGTCTCCTGAACTTATCCGGCAACTATTTGTTTTACCTTTTAAAAAGTATTACCCTGCTCCCGCCAGGTTTTTAATATTGCTGATGTATGTTTCCGCTGATCATATTTTCTGTGGTACTGTTGCTGACTGACCTTTATGCGTTCAAGGGGTTTGCCCTAATGCTGAAAGACTTAAAGTCGGGGCTGGTCAGAAAGATATTCAAAGTGACATTCTGGATTGTACCACTGGCAGTTATTCTGTCAGTTTTATGG
>SL_3KL_010_SEDDRAFT_10001263_pt1 | contig 22784 bp, 16 predicted proteins | sample SodLakKL_010_SED_2_FD_10381 | JGI IMG/M metagenome (IMG submission 10381) | reverse complement strand
GGCGGGGCTGGACGGCGGAGAAGGGGTGGCCGATGGCAGCCCGGTTGTCCTGCCCCCAGGGAATCTCGGGACCTCCCGCCTCCCGGAAGGCCTCCAGCAGCGCGTCGGTCAGGTACGCGTCCCACCCCTCCACCGCACGCCCGTCCACCTCCCGGGGCAGGAGATGCTCCGGGCGCTCTTCCAGAAGTCGGAAGGCAGGCTCATGGGCCAGGAGCCACGTGTAGCGGAAGCCCGGTGCCGCTTCCACCACAGGTGCGAGAAGAGGGGCCAAGGCCGCGTCCCGGAGCGCTCGGCGGGCGACCTCCAGGGTGCGGAAGGGAATCGACCCGGCATTGGCCCGACCGTCCCACTGGGCGGCCTGCCCCCGTATGCTGGCGAGGATGGGATCGGCGGGATCATCCGGAATCAGCTCCAGCAATAGCCCCCGAACCTCTTCGTGCTCCAGGCTGTGGGTGTCCAGTTGATGATGGTGATGGAGGTCCTCCTGGGGCCTGGCGTCCCGGGCCAGGAGTTGGTGGATGCGGGTGGCCCGGGTGGGCGAGAGCCAGATCCCCGAGAACCCTCGGCTGGCCTCCATGGGCCCGAAGCGGTGGTTGGCGGTGACCAGCACGCCCCCGGTGGAGTCCACCACAATGGGACGCTCGGCCTCGGGTCGAGGACCGGTCCACGCCGCACCTCCACTCCCCGAGGCCACGGGCCGGCGTCCATCTGCCCCCTCCCGCCGGGGGAGGACCCCGGCCACGCCCCAGGCCACCCGCCCCTCGACGTCTCCCGCCACCACCGCCAGCGACGGGCCGCCGATGGTGCGGAGGATGTCCACGAGCTCATGGACATTCAGCGCCTCGGAAAGCTCCAGGTGTTCCAGGGTCAGCCCCCCTGGAGCGAGGGCGGGAGAGCGCAGCGCCAGGGCGACCCCGTCCGGCGTGGTCCGGATCACCGGGCCCCACCGGGTCACCCGCCGCTCCAGTGGAACCGTCCGCCCTCCCGCCGCCCGGAGGGTATCCTGAAGGATCCGGAACGCCTCCCACCCCCCCGGCACCCGGTAGCGGGTCGCATCGGTGGGATGCACCTCCACCTCCACCAGGTCGGTCTGATCGACCATGGCGGCGGTGGGGCTCCACGCCAGCCGGTCCGTCATCCCCACGAAGAACCCGGGGACGCCGGGAAGCGTCACACCCCGGATGGTCCCGCCCGCCGCCGCCGCGCTCACCTCGGCCCGGTACCAGATGCCTGGGACCTGAAGCGGGAGGTGAGGATCTCCGGCCACCAGGGCCGCCCCACCGGAAACGCCCACGCCCCAGGCATTGGAGCCGCCAGGGAGGTCCCCGTAGACGCGGATGGCACCCCGCGCCGACCTCAGGTCAAGGGATCGATCTCGGAGATCGAGGACTTCGGCGGAGGGAACCGGCAGGGGCCCTTCCTCACCCNCCCCCTCCCCCAAGGGCGTGGGCGACGGGTGATCCCACCGGGACGTCTCAGGTGAGAGGAAGGCCGCCACCTCCGGCGGTAGGATCCGGTACAACTCCCGCAGGTGGAGCTGCTCCCGGTAGTGGGTGGCGAGGCCTTGGTAGAAGAAGAGGTAGGTGAGGAGGGCGTCCTCGGCGGACCACGGCTCCGGCCGCGTCCGCAGGAGCAGGTATTCAGGAGGCGCCCGGCGCAGCGACTCGAGGCCGGCGTTCACTCCCTCCACGTACCCATCCAGCGCCACCCGGTGGGGCGGACGGAGGGCCGCCAGGTGCCGGGCGGCTGCGTCCCGGTACCCGTACGCCCGCATCTCCCGGTCCGACGGCAACGCCGGATCGCCCACCAGCTCCGCCAGGGTCCCACCCATGAGGCGGCGAACCAGGTCCATCTGGAAGAAGCGGTCCTGCCCATGGGCGAACCCGAGGGCCCGATGGCCATCCAGCACGGACTCGGCCCGGATGACCGCGATGCCCAGGGAGTCCCGCTCAAGCCAGGCCGGCGCTCCGAGACCGGACAGCCGCTCGTCCCCGTCCAGGGTAGGGAGCGACCCGCGGAGCAGCACGAAGACGGCCGCGGCCCCTGCCAGCGCCAACACCACCGCTCCGCCCAGAACGATGGCCAGCGCCGTCCGTGTTCGGCTGGTCACGGCGCGCCCCCTTCCTCCCTTCCCCGAAAGCCGGCCATGGTCCGGTAGATGCCCAGACCGTCTCCCACCACCCGGTCGAAGAGGCGCACCGGGAGGAGCCCGCGAAGGAGGGGAACGAGAGCCACGATCCGTGGAAGGTGCACGAAGATCCGGTCCCTCTGGATGGCGCGGACAACGGCCCGGGTCACACGCTCGGGCCGCAGGATGGGGAGGAAGGGGGAGCGGACCCCGGCGAACATGCCGGTATCGATGTAATAGGGCAGGACTGTGGTGACCTTGACCCCGGTTCCCCCACGCTCCAGTTCCAGACGCAGGGAATCGGACCACCCCACCATGGCCCACTTGGCGGCGCAGTACACCGACATGCGGGGGTTCGAGAGGAGGGCTGCGGCGGAGGCGATGTTCACGATGTGCCCCCGGCCCCGATCCAGCATCCCCGGTAGGAGTTCCCGCGCCAGGTGCATGGGCGCCAGGGCGTTCACCTCCAGGGTGCGGCGGATGTCGTCGTGGGTGTGCTCGACGAAATCCCGGCCCACCACGATTCCGGCGTTGTTGATGAGGAGATCCACCTGGATCCCGGACTCGTCCAACCGCCGCACCGCCCACTGCACCGCTTCGAGGTCGGTGATGTCCAGTTGGAAGGGGTCGACCCGGTGGCCCCCCTCCAGCAGGGAACGGGTCGCTCGGTCCAGGGCCTCCCCGTCCCGGTCCCAGATGACCAGACGAGCCGCCCCCTGGTCCAGGAGGCGCTGGCCAATCCCGAGACCGATCCCCGAAGCGCCTCCGGTGACGAGTACCGTGCTGTCCTGGATTCGGCTCATGGAGCTGGGGTGGGGCGCGGATGGGGGGAGGGACGGGATGCTGATGGGAGGGCTCAAGGAGCGTGGTATCATCGGTCGGGGGCCCATGATGCCGCAAGCGGCCGCGGCATCCCCTCGCTGGATCTGGTTGCCGCCCTCAGCGGCCGGCTCTACTTTGCCCTTCACTTTTCCCCAGAAGATCCTGACGACCCGGTCTCGTCCGCGATCCAGCCATCCGCACCCTCACCATTCGGTGGGGTCGAGGCGGACGCGAACGAGGCCGCCACCTTCGGGGTCGGACAACGGCTCCCCTCGTACGGACTCAACCATGGCCTCTCCTCCACGCCGCCTCTTTCTCCCCACCTTTCTGGCGCTTCTGCTATCCGTGGCGTGTAGCGATCCCGATCATGCGGCGGATCACGAGATGGATTCCACCGAGCATGCCGAGCACGCCGAGCATGGGGATCATGGCCATGACCACGGCGACCATGGCCACCATCACCACGGCATGGAAGCCACGGCCGGCCCGGGCTATACCGTCGCCGACGTAGAATTCATGCAGATGATGATGGGGCATCACGCCCAGGCCGTGGTGATGTCGGAGTTGGCCGGGCGGCAGGGCGCCGGACCCCAGGTGCAGACCCTGTCCCAGCGCATCGACCTCTCCCAGCGCGACGAGATGGACTTCATGGCCGGCTGGCTGGAGGCAAGGGGACAGCAGGTACCCACTCCGGAACAGATGAGCGCCATGGTCATGCCGGGGCTGGTCAGTCAGGAGAACATGGCTCGACTGGCGGCAGCCGAGGGCACCGAATTCGACCGCCTCTTCCTGGAGTTCATGATCGAACACCACATCGGAGCCGTGGCCATGGTGGAGGACCTGTTCGCCCACCCGGACGCCGCGCAGGACTCCGAAATCTTCCCCTTCGCCGTCGATGTGGCGGCGGACCAGATGGATGAGATCCACATCATGGAGCGGATCCTCCAGAATCTCCCTTCCTCCTCGCCGGAGTGACCTTCATGACCGTACGTACCTCTACCTCCTGTCCGGACCGGAAATCGGGCCGGATCGCCGGTATCTTCCACCTGGCCCTGACGACCGGTGTCCTGGCTGCCGCCCTCCTTGGACAGCCCACCGAGGGCCACACGCAGCAGGATCTCTCCGCTACCGCCACCATGGACGATCCCCGGGTGGGACTCCGGGCCGGCGCCGGTAATTCCGCGGAACAGGTCTTCATGAACATGCGCCTCACCTCGTGGGCGCCGAAGCCTGCGGAGTTCGACTCCATTGCCGGATTGGCCTTCATCAATTCGGATCTGGCCTTCCGCGACAACTTCGTCTACCAGGGGAATTTCAGCGGCTTCATGATCTGGGACATCGCCGATCCCACCCGACCTGAACTGGTGAGCACGGTGGTCTGTCCCACCGACCAGGGAGATCCTTCCATCTGGGGTGACCTCCTCTTCGTCTCGGCCGAGAGCCGCAGGTCCCGCATCGACTGCGGCTCGCAGGGGGTGGAAGATGGCGCGGACCGGATGCTGGGGGTGCGGATCTTCGATGTGAGCGACCCGGTGTCGCCGCGGCTCGTGAAGAATGTGCAGACCTGCCGCGGCTCCCACACCCACACCATCGTCCCCCACCCCTCCGACGACCGGGTGATCTACATCTACGTAGGGGGATCATCCCTTCCCCGGGACGCTGCGGAGATGGCGGGATGCTCGGCGGGATCGGTCGCGGAGAACCCGAACACCGCGCAGTTCCGGGTGGACATCATCCGGGTACCGCTGGATGAGCCGGAGGCCTCCGAGGTGGTGGCCTACTCCCGGATGTTCGAGGGGCTCGCGCCGGTAGGGACCCGGGGCGGCCCCTCCGGATGCCATGACCTGACCGCCTATCCCCACTACAACCTGGTGGCCGGCGCCTGCGGCAGCTACGGGATCCTCCTGGACGCCTCGGACCCCGAGAACCCGGTTCGCCTGGACGCCCTCTCGGACGAGAACTTCTCCCTCTGGCACACCGCCGTCTTCAGCAACGACGCCGGGATGGTGGTCTTCACCGACGAATGGGGCGGCGGGACCCGGCCCCGGTGCCGGGCCGAGGATCCCCTCCACCTGGGTGGGAATGTCCACCTGATCATCGACGAGAACGGTCGCTTCCATCAGCGGTCGTACTTCAAGATGCCGGCGGCTCAGACGGAGACCGAAAACTGTGTCTCCCATAACGGCGGGCTGATTCCGGTGCCCGGCCGGGAGATCAAGGTGCAGGGGTGGTACCAGGGCGGCGTGAACGTCTACGACTTCAGCGACCCCGACGATCCGGTGGAGATTGCCTACTTCGATCGGGGGCCGGTGGATGACGAGGTTCTGGTGGTCGGAGGGTCCTGGGGTGCGTACTGGTACAACGGCTACATCTACTCCTCCGAGCTGGCCCGCGGCCTGGACGTTCTGGAACTGACCCCCAGCGAGCACCTCTCGGAAAACGAGATCGAGGCGGCCAAGCTGGTCACCATGGAAACGTACAACCCCCAGTCCCAGCCCAAGCTGGTGTGGCCGGCCGCCTTCCCGGTGGCCCGGGCGTACCTGGACCAGATCGTCCGGGGCAACGGACTTCCGTCGGCTCGGACGTCGGCCATCGGGTCGGCGCTTGACGCGGCCGAGGCGGCCTCCGGTGCCGACCGGCGGGACCGACTGGCCCAGCTCGCCACCGAGCTCGAGGCCGAAGCGGCCGGAGCTGCCGACTCGGAGCGGGTGCGGCTCATGGCCGGTGTCATCCGCGACCTGGCGAGCGCCGAGCAGTGAGGCGGGAGTTGTTGAGGCACGTGTGTGGGGAGGGGCGCCGGGTGCGCCCCTCCCAGCCTGCTGGAGCTCCCCGTCGAAGGTCTCCGGGGGCCCTCCTTCTGGTTGCCGCGATATCCATCCTCCTTCCTGCCGCGGGCGTCCTGGGTCAGCAGGCACCGCCCGGGGCCGCCCTCGACGGCTCCGACGCACTCCTGACCCGAGCCGAACGGAGCGGCACCGACGAGATCACACCGCCCGACGAGATCAGCGGCTTCTTCCGGACCCTGGCCTCCCTCGCCCCGGAGACGGTGCGGATCCGGGAGATCGGGCGGAGCCGGGAAGGTCGTCCGCTGGAGTTGGTGGTGCTGGCTCGCCCCGGGATCGCCGAGCCGTGGGAGGCCCAGGCGTCGGGGAAGCCCATCTTCTTCATCGGGGCCCAGGTGCATGGGAACGAGCCGGCCGGCGGAGAGGGGCTCATGCGCTTCGCACGAGAGGTCGTTCTCGGTGAGCTGTCCCCCTTCCTCGACCATATGGTCTTCATCCTGGTGCCGGTCATCAGCCCCGACGGCTCGGCGGCGCCCCCCTGGGGCACCCGGGAGAACCGCGCCGGCTACAACCTGAACCGGGACTACACCCGCCTTTCGAACCCTGAGTCCCGCGCTGTGGTGGAAGAGGTTCTCACCCCATGGCGGCCCCATGTCATGGTGGACCTCCACGAGCTGACCGGTCCCAGGGTCTATGACTTCTACGCGCTCCATCCCTCGAACCTCAATGTGGACCCGGCTCTCAGGGCGCTGGCCGCCGGGCCCGCCAGCGATGCCATCCAGGGGGCTCTGGAAGAGGCCGGGTACACGTACTTTCCCTATCACATCCAGCCGTCGGATCCAACACGGGTAGGTGAGGAGGGGATCGTCTCCGGGGGGTACGGCCTGCGGATCCTCCGGAACTACGGGGGGGCGCGCGGTGCCGTGAGCATCCTCTTCGAGTCCAGGCGCGAACAGGATCCCAGCATCCACCTGGTCTCCCGCGGTCGCCAACAGCAGTTGGGGCTCGAGGGAATGGCTCGTTGGGTCGCCGACGAGGGGGAGAACATCGTGGCGGCGGTGGAAGGGGCCCGGCTCCGCATGATGGAGCGGGGAGCGCAGTGGAACCCGGCCGATTCGGTGGTGGTCACCGCCGAGTTCGTCTCATCGGGGCTCGTGGACTACCAGATGCCCGAGTTCCGGACCACCGCCGACGGGACCGGCGTGGAGCCCACCGGCGAGATCCTGGATCTCCGGATCCCCTTTGCGGACAGCGCTGTCTCGACCCTGTCCCGGGTCCGTCCGGTGGGCTACCTCATCGAGCCCCACCGGAGTGATCTGGTCGGGAAGCTCCGGCGTCACGGTGTCCAGGTGGAGCGGTTCACCGCACCCCTGCAGATGGAGGTGGAGCACTTCCGGGTGGAAGCCGTGGAGTACGCCCCTGCCGCCGCGGAGGGCTATGTGGAGCGCCGTGTCCGTACGTCGCTGGAGGTGGGTGAGGTGGATCTTCCCCTCGGTGGCTATCTGGTGCGGAGCGGCCAGCCCCTGGCCCCCCTCGTCTTCGCCCTCCTCGAGCCGGAAGATGTGGATTCCTTCGCCAGCATCGGCGCCTTTTCGGCGGAGAAGCGGGTGGGAGGAGCGCTTCCGGTGCACCGCCTACGCCGCATGCCCGACGGGGCGACGCTGGAACAGGTGCCCTGACCGGGACGACGCGGACCTTTCGTGGAACAAGGGCCCGACCCGGTGGAAACCGGATCGGGCCCTTTCAATGTCACGGCACCTACCTCACCTGCAGGCCGGGCCCACCCATCGCCACCTGGCGTCAGCCAACCGGGATGTTGGGGTTCGTCTCCCGTTCCGCCGGTGGGATGGGGAAGCAGAAGTCCTGCTGGACAAGGTTGGAGTTGGCCCCCGGGAGCTCCAACTCGTGGAAGGTGCCAGGCGCGCCGGTGGCGTTCCAGCGGAAACGGTCACCGATGCGGCGACCCTCGAGCCAGAGTTCGATGGCCCGCTCCCGCTTCAACTGCGTCCACGCCTCGTTGGCGTTGGCCGCCGTCACCTCATCCATCCCTACCCGGGTCCGGAGGCCGTTGATGAGGGTCATGGCGTCGTTCCAGTTTCCGGCCACGAGTTGGGCCTCTGCCTCCACCAATCGCATCTCGCGACCGGATGACAGCCGAATACCGGCAGCGTCGGTGGGGTGCTTCTGCTGCCGCTTGAAGGGGACCCGCCCGCAGCACTGAATGGCAGCGTCACCGGTCTCCCCGGGGGTGTACGAATACGGAATCCGGGGATCGCCGTCGGGGTTCTCATTGCTGAGCCCGTACCCCTCCCACTGGGTGTTCCAGATCGTGTGGGCGCGGTAGGGGGTCCCGGCTCCGGCCCAGGCGATCCGGTTCCGCTGATCGTCGGAGCCTACGCTGAAATAGGGTACGAAGTAGTCGAAGTCCGTGGGGACCTGGGCCGCGTCGGCGGCGGCACCGGACCAGTTCCCCTGATGGACCCGGATGGAAGCCCGTCCCGCCAGGGCGGCCAGACGCAGGTTGCCGCTGGCCGTTTCCAGCGCCGCCGAGAAGTAGCGCTCGGCCCGGTCCAGATACTCGGTCCGGGGCTGGATGGACCCACCATCGATGACCGCCTCGCAGTAGTGCTCTCCCATGAGCCGGTTGGCATACCCGGCCCACAGGCGGGCCTGAACCAGGAGTTCGGGCGAATCGGAGCCGACCCGCTCCAACCTGGCCACCCCGGACTCGGCGAGCCAGCGGGCCCGGCTCGACTGGTTCCAGTGCGTGTCCAGGTTCCGGTCATCCGTCCGGAGTTCACCCTGCGACCACTCGTTGCTGATCCCGAAGGCCGCCGTGGAGCCGGCCGGGTGAATCTCCCGGGTGACGGCGGCACCCGTGTAGCTCAGCCAGTTCAATCCCTGGGCCAGCGCACGGCCCATTCCATTCACCACAGCAGGCTGTGCCAGTGACTCTTCCAGGAACTGCTCCTGGATGGGTCCAGGATTGGTCACTTCGAAGTCGCATCCGGCCACCAATACGGCCACACCCAGGGCGCCGAGGCCAAGCCCCCGCACGGTGCAACCCGATCCCTTCCGCATGAGCTTCATGGTCATTCTCCGCATCAGAAGTTCACCCGGACCGAAGCGGTCCAGAGGGAGGGTCCGGGGATGTGCTCGGAGATCGAACGGACGGCAGCCTCGAAAAACCCGCTGTTGTTGGACATCTCCGGATCGAAGGTGCGGAACTCGGGCTTGGTCCATCGGAACAGGTTTCGGCCGGAGAGGGTGAAGGTCGCCCGGGAGTCACCGGGCACCAGCCGATCCGGAATCGGGGCGTTGAAGGTCACCTCCCGGATCTTGAAGAAGTCGGACGGATAGATGTGGTGATCGGCCCGGGTGGGGAGGAAGCAGCGGGCCCGCTCCTCGGCCGGCACCGCATCCCGCCCCTGCGTCTGCTCGATGCTGTAGACGTTGTAGCACCCGGCCCAGATCACGGAGCGGGTCACGGCGTTGAAGGCCGCCAGGTCGTAGATGTAGTGGCCACCCTGGTACTCGCCACGGGTGGTGATGGACATGCCCCGGGGCAGGGAGACGGTGGTATTCATTCCGATGATGCGGGTCGGATTGGCCGGGCCGATCTCGCAGTCATCCTGGAAGACGGGCTCGGCGAGCTCCCCGGCGTTGGTAACGCAACGGGCCCGGATCACCGGTACCGAAGCACCCTCCACGATCCAGCCGAAGTTCCCCAGGGAGAAGGGCGGTGCCCCGCCCAGACTCACCACCTCGGAGTTCACGGTGGTGAGATTTCCACCCACATCCCATCCGAAACGGGATCCGCGGAGGACCGTGAAGTTTGCACCCAACTCGATCCCCGAGTTCTTCAGCTCACCCACATTCTCGAGCTGGCTCCCCAGGAATCCGGACGACGGAATCTGGCGCACGTTGAAGAGGGCGTCGGTGGTGCGGGCGTTGAAGTAGGTGAACTCCACAGCCAGACGATCGTCCACGAACGCCCCGTCGAAGCCCGCCTCGAACTCGGCGGTCCGCTCCGGGCCCAGATCGGCATTCCCCACGTTGAGGGGGAAGAAGGCCGGGTCCTGACCCCACCCCACCGGGTTGTAGGTCCGCACGGCGTCGAAGGCACCAGGCGCCCGTCCGGAATGGCCATAGGCTGAGCGGAGCTTCACCTGTCCCCACGACGGGTTCCAGAAGTCCTCGTCGGAGATCACCCACGACAAGCTCACCTTCGGGTAGCTCTGGAGCCCCAGGTTCTCACCGAAGGCGCTGTTTCCGTCCACGCGCATCCCCAGGGTCAGGAAGTACCGATCCCGAAAGTCGAAGAGGAGCTGACCGAAGAGACCTGCATTGATGACGCGCTGCCGGGACTCGAAGCCCAGGGTGGACCCACCGGCGTCCACCACCGGCCGGCCGGGACCGGGGAAGTTCTCGCCGTACGCGCCGGTCTCCTCGGTCTCGGTGGTGACCATCTGCCCGCCCACGGAAAAGCTGGTGCGCAGACCCTCGTTGATCCGGTAGTTGTAGCTCGACACCAGATCCGCCGTGAGGGTGGCGAAGCGGTGCCGGCGGTCGGACAGGATCCCCGTGGGCGCCAGCTCGAAGCCGAAGGGACGGAGATTCCGGTTGTTCTGAAGCGCCAGGTCATACCCCACCGTGAGGCGGTTCGTGATATCGGGCGTGGGGGTCCAGGTGGCCGTTGCCCCCGTCACCAGCCGCTCGACCTGGCTGATGAGCTCCTGATTCAGAAGGGGGTCGATGGCTTCCCGGTCTTCCGAGGAAGCGTAGTTCCGGTCGCGCCGGAAAGCGTTCAGCGTCAGGCCATGGGCGTTGTTCCCCGAAGCCGTATGGCTGAGTTCCGTCGAGGTGAACGACGTGTTCCACTGAAGCTGCAGGTTGTCGATAGGAAAGAAGGCGAAGTTGCCCCGGAGGTTGATCTTCTCCTCGTAGTCGTTGGGGAGCACGCCCTCATTGTCGGTGAGCGTCCCGGAAACGAAGTACTGAAAGTCCTCACGTCCCCCGGCCACGGAGAGGGAATAGCGTTGCTGCCACGCGTTCCGGAGCCACGGATCGATGAAGAGGAACTCGGAACGACCGCCGGCGGAGGTCCGTGCGGGCTCCGACGGGGGCCGGTCCGCTGTGGCCGGTCCGAAGGGGAGGACCCGGGCCATCCCCTGGTCCATCTGGATGGTCCACTGGGCCGCACCGGGCCGGCCGCGTCGGGTGAAGATCTGAATCACCCCGGCCGCCGCCTCGGTGCCGTAGAGAGTGGTGGCCGCCGCCCCCTTGATGACCTCGATGCGCTCGATGTCCGCCGGGTTGATGTCGTTCAACGGCGACGAGACGTCGTTGTTGCTCCGGCTCTGGAACCCGGTGTTGGGAACGTTCTTGGCGTACCCGTCACTCCGGATCCGCACCCCGTCCACGTAGATGATGGGCTGGTTGCTCATGGCAACGGAGACGTTCCCCCGCAGCCGGATCTGGGCCCCGCTCCCCACCGAGCCCGAGCCCGGGGTGACCGTCATCCCCGTGACCCGGGACTGGAGGAGCGCGTCCATGTTGGCCGGCGGCTCCAGCACGTTGGTCATGTCGATCTGGCTGATGGTGTTGCCCACCTCGCGGCGGCGCGCCGCACCCGCCGTTCCCGTCACCACCAGCTCGTCCAACGCCAGAGCCTGGGTGGCGATGGCCAGGTTGAAGACCGTCTCTTCGCCCACCGCTACCGTGATCTCGCCGGTACCGGCCTGGTAGCCCAGACGCTCGGCTCGGATCGTGTAGCTACCTGCCGGCACATTGGCCAGGGTGAAACGACCCTGAGCGTTGGTGAGGGAGCCCAGTCCAGCCCCCTGGAGGAAGACCTGCACCTGCCCCACCGGCGCCCCGGACTGGGCGTCGGTGATCTGGCCCGTCACGGTCCCGGTCGTCTGGGCCAGGAGTGCCCCGGGAACCGTCACCGCCAGGAGGAGGAGCGCCAGGAGCGCTGCCCATCGCTCGACCCGGGGTTGCACCAGCCGGGTCACGCACGGAATTCTGTGCATGGGTGTTCTCATTGTAGATTGTACACAACAGATAGTCGCCGAACGGCCCTTCGTATCCGGGTGATTTTGACACCTCCATTACGCCGGTGTCAAGCACCGGGACGCCGACCACCGGCGGGCGTGGGCGCTTCGGGCGTGCTGATGGACTCAGGGCTGGATTCGGAACGGGGGGACACCCCGAAGCTCGCCACTTCCGTCGGGGGGTGGGCGGGTGTCCCCACCCGCATCTCCTGAAAATTCACGGATCACCAGCGCTGCCACGATCCCAACTCCGGCCCCGACGAGAAATCCCGTGCGACGGCGGTCCAGACTTCGACGTTCCATCTCCAGAAGCGAGGTGGCCGGGATCTCGACCCTTTGCCGGAGACTCCGGACCGCGGCGCCCTGCACATCGCTATGGACCACCACGTCCAGGAACAGGGTGGGTTGGATCTCCACGATCCGCCCCTGGAGGACCCGGCTCTCCCGCTGAAGCAGAGGTGCCAGTCGCTGGGCTTCCGCTTCGGTGATCCGGACCCGAACGTCCTCGCCCACGGCCACTCCTGCGGGATCGACCACCTGGTGCGAGAAACAGCCGACCAGAATGAGAGGAAGGAGCAGAAGGGCCAGGGGGCTCCGTCGACCTCGGATCCGGTGCCCGAAGGAGCGGCCGGGTGGAGGAACGAGACTGGTGGATGGGAACATAGCCGATGTGGAGATGGGAGAAGCACGGCAGAGAAGCCGTCCGAGGATCAGGCACCCCCAGGAATTCCCGAAGATGTCAGGGGAAGCTCAGATCCGCTACGGGGCGAAGGCCCGGAATCGGGAGGAGAACCTCCGGAACGCTGCTGTCCCGCCCCCCCCTTCCCCCACCATGGAGTTGGCCCCACAGGCAAGAACATGCCATCTTGCCTCCTCATGAGAATCTGGATCGACGCCGACGCTGCCCCCCGGGCCATGAAGGAAATCGTCTTCCGAGCCGCCAAGCGGCTGGAGATCGAGACCGTTCTGGTGGCGAACCAGCGGCTCACCCTTCCCCTCAACAACGCGTTTGTTCGCCAGGTGCAGGTCAGGTACGGCGCCGACGTGGCGGACCGACACATCGCCGAGGAGGCCCGGGAGGGAGATCTGGCCATCACCGCCGACATCCCCCTGGCGGCCGCTCTGGTGGAGAGGAAGATCGTGGTCATCGACCCCCGGGGCGAGGAGTACTCCGAGGAGAACGTGCGCCAGCGCCTCTCCATCCGCGACTTCATGGAGAGTCTTCGCGACCAGGGCGTGGACACTGGAGGCCCCAAAGCCTATGGGGACGGAGACAAGCGAGCCTTCGCGGCAACCTTCGACCGGCTCCTGACGGCTATGAGGAGGCTGGATAGCCATTGATCTCGTTCTGTACCCGCTACGCCCCGTCCTGCCCCGCGGCCGTCAGGTCGGAGAGCTGAGGCGGCCGTGGGCGACTTCCTCCTGGATACGGAGCCTGGCCAACACACCCGGCTGACGGATCTGTTGCAGGACTTCCAGTCCGGAACGGGACTTCCTCCTCGCGCATCCAGCAGTTTCACGGGTTCGTGGGGCAGCCTGGCCGTGACCGGAGGCCCCTACGCCGGCTTCGAACCGCTGGAAGACCAGGATTCCATCTGTGTGGTGATCGGCGGTCCGGTGCTGGCGTTCGGCCATGGCCCGGCCGGATCCCCACACCCGCCCGGACCCCCCCAACAGACGGGCTCGCAACGGGCGGGCACGAAACGGATCCTGGAGCGGTTCCGGTCGGGACAGATGGATTGGGCCTCCGACCTCGACGGCCCCTTCGTCGTCCTGATCATCCAGAAGGCCGAAGGGGAGATCATCTTCGCCACAGACCACCTTCTGTTCATTCCCGTATTTCGTGGCGACGCAGGCCGATCCACGGTCGTCGGGACGCATGTGGATCTCGTGGCAATGGCGAGCGGTCGATTCGGGGAGTTGGATCCGGTCTCGCTGGAAGACTTCCTGCTCCACCAGAGGATCACCCATCCCCACACCGCGTTCCGGCAGGTGCTCCAGGCCGAACCGGAACGATCCATCGTTGCGGCGGGGTGAACGGGAGCGGTGGGTTTGGCCAGGGCACATGGACGGAACAACGGTACTGGCTACCGGACGAGACCGTCCGCTTCTCGGACATGCATGAAGCGGCCACCTACCTGCGGCACGGGTTGGCCACCTACCTGACCCGGCTGACTGCCGGGCTGGGCGAGGTCGCCCACTTCCTGAGCGGGGGAGAGGACTCCAGGTCCGTCTGCGGCCTCATCCCGTCCTCCATCGAGCGGGATGGATTCCTGTTCCTGGACGGGATGAACAGGGAGTGGGAGGTCGCCAAACGGGTCGCCGAGACGTACGGAAGCAGTCTCACCCCGGTGATCCGGCCCCCTGAACACTATCTGAACATCCTTCCCCGCTGCAGTCGGTTGGCCGGGGCCGGGAAAGCCTTCTACCACGCGCACGCCTTCGGTCTCCTCACCGAAGGTCTGGAGAGGTCGCCGGCGGTGTTGGGAGGGTACCTGTCCGACACCCTTCTCAAGGGATACCACGCGCCCGGCCTCTGGATGCGCAACCCGACCCTCCGGCGTCTCGTCGGCGGTGGCGGGTCGGGCAGAAGACTTTCATCCCACGGGGCCCGAGCCGACGCCGTTTGGTGGGAGATCGCAGCGCGGCACCATCGACAACTCCAGCGCGTCCACCAGGTCCGGCCCCGGTCGTCGGAGGAGTGGTTCACGCTGTGGCCCATTACCATGCGTCCGAGTCACACGTACTTCTCCACCAATCGGCGCCTTTTCGCAGCCCGGGAGATCTTCATTTCAAATGACGCGTTGACGGTCGCGGCAGGCGTACCCGTCGAATGGAAACTCAGACGGCAACTGTTCAGGGCGGCAATGGCCCCGGTCCTGGAAAGGAGCCACGATATTCCCCATGCCAGGGGATGGTATCCGACCCGCAGTGCCTGGGGAAACGCAGCCCCGAGGCTCGTGAGCGAGACGAAGCGTGCGCTCCGTCGGGTGTCACGATCCGGAGGACACGAGGGGTCCTGGGCGGACTGGCCGACCTTGAGGCGGTCAGCCACCTGGGCCGAGTACCGGAGGCAAACGCTGACCGGCGAAATGAACGAGGTCTTCCCGAGGTGGGTGGCACATATGGCTTCAGGGAAGGCCTCGACCCGTGAATCCCTGGCCATGTTCCAGACCGCGGAACTGCTGAAGCGAGTGGCGAGCTACTGATCACCCCCACTTCCGTCACCGACGACGGCGACGACGGTTCCCGCCTTGTCCGCGGCTCCCCGACGAGCCCGACTCCTTCCCCTTCTTGGAGGCGTCAGCCTCCGCCCGCCGGGCCTCGTTGGCCTTCTGGCGCTCACGGGCCTTCTTCCGCTGCTCCCGAATGGCCGCGATGCGCTCACCCATGGGGATCTCGAACCGCTCCGCCGCCTTGGCGGTGTAGTCGAACCCCTCGAGCTTGCGGCGATCGATCTTCCGCCCCACCGCATGCTCAATGGCCCGGAGCTCGCTTTCCTCCTCCGGAGAGACGAAGGTGTAGGCCTCCTGTGGCCCCTGCCCGGGCTGTGCGGCCGACCCGGTGGATGTAGTCCTCGGCCTGGGCCGGGACATCGAAATTCACCACGTGGTCCAGCTCTTCCACATCGATCCCACGGGCCACGATGTCGGTGGCGCAGAGGACCCGGAACCGCCCGTCACGGAATCCCTGAAGGGCCTTGGTCCGCTGGGCCTGACTCCGGTTCCCGTGGATCCGTGATGCGGAGATCCCGGCCTTCTCCAGTACCTCGAAGAGTCGATTCGCCCGATGCTTGGTTCGGCAGAAGGCAATGACGTTCCCGATCTCGTCGCGACGGAGCAACTCCACGAGGAGCGCCGGCTTCCGATGGGCCGGTACGGGGAAGATCGTCTGGGCGACCCCGGTTGCCGGCGCCTGCTTCCGCTCCACGTCGATGCGTACCGGGTCCCGGAGCAGCTCCCGGGAGAGCTGGACGATGGGGGGCGGCATGGTGGCCGACACGAAAAGTGTCTGGCGAGGCGACGAGGAGAGGTGCCCAAGGACCCGCCGGATATCCGGGAGGAAGCCCATGTCGAGCATGCGATCCGCCTCGTCCAGAACCAGGATCTCGACCTGCTCCAAGGAGGCGTAGTCGTGCTGCAGGTGGTCGAGGAGGCGGCCAGGCGTCGCCACCAGGACATCGACCCCTCGCCGGAACGCCCGCTCCTGCGGGCCAATGGAAACCCCACCGAAGATGGCCGCGCCCCGCATCGGGAGGTGCCGGGTAAGGGCTTCCAGCTCTGCCGTCACCTGCGCCGCCAACTCCCGGGTGGGAGTGATCACCAGGGCCCGTGTCACACCGGCGGGCCGGTCCCGTAGGCGCTGGAGAATGGGCAGGAGGAAGGCCACCGTCTTGCCACTTCCCGTCATGGCGCAGGCCAGGAGGTCTCGCCCCTGGATCCCGGGCACCACAGCCTGCTGCTGGATGGGGGTGGGGGCCGTGAAGCCCATGTCCCCGAGGGCCCGGAGGAGCTCCGGGGCCAGATCCATATCCTGGAAGGTATCGACGGTGGAGGTACGGCTGGACGAACGGGTCATGGGCAAGCGCATGGGTAAGGGGGGCCGGGGCCACGTCCGGCCCGAGCAGCCGTTGAAGATAACGGAAGGGCGGTCCCCTGTCCCCGGGAAGGGATATGGCTGCTTCTGCGTCAGACTCCGGCCTGCTCCAGCCGGCCGGGCCGGAACGCTGAGCCCGCTTCAGTTCATGGAGGGATCGAAGGGAATCTTCGCCATGGTGTCGTAGGGCGGCCCCTTCCGCCTCAGGATGTCGTGCCAGAGGCGGTGTGGTGAGTCGGTGAAGAGGTCGTTCTCCACCGGGTCCTCCAGGATCCAGGAGTCGGCTTCCAGCTCGGCCTCGAGTTGCCCGGGGCCCCAACCGGCGTGACCGAGAAAGACCCGGGCCCGGTGAATCGCCGGCCGGATCTCGCCGGGGATCTCCCCCGTCAGGAACCCCACCGACCCCAGGACGGGAATATCCACGAACCCGGCCGCCGGGACATCGGCCAGGATGACCACCTGGTTCGTGGCCACCGGCCCGCCCTCGTAGACCGGATCGGCGGGTGGCACCAGGTCCGCCAGGGTCGGGACCACCTCTTCCACCGTCAGTTCCATGGGGCGATTCAGGACCACCCCCACCGCTCCCTCCGGACCGTGCTCACCGATGACAACCACGGTGTGGCGGAAGTTGGGGTCGTAGAGACCGCCGCTGGAGATCAGGAGGCGGCCCTTCAAGCTTTGGGAGGGCAGACTGTCCATGGGGTCATCTCCTGGGGTCGTGGGATATTGGTTCCTACTGCACGAGGCCGCTCGCCGGACCCTACCGCCGGGACCGGGTCTGCTCCTGTTCCCGGTTCAGCTCCACCATGTCGGCGGACCAGCGGGTGTCACCCATGAGGTGCCGGGCGAAGTACTCGGCCCGCTGCCAGAACCAGTAGTCGCTCATGTCTCCGTACCCGTGGCGCTGCCCCACGTAGACGAAGAAGTCGAAGCGCTTGTTGGCTCGGATGAGCGCCTCCGCCATCCGGAAGGTCCCGGCGTGGTGGACATTGTTGTCCACATCCCCGGTGGTGAGGAGGAGATGCCCCTTGAGGTTGTGAGCCAGCTCCGAGTTCCGGTCGATGGAGTACTCGAAGCTCACATTCCCTTCGTCGTCCACCTTCTCCTGGATGCCGTGGTGCTTCTCGGACCAGTTCTGATTGTAGACGTCGTTGTTGTGGTTCCCCGCCGACGCCACCGCCACCTTGAAGAAGTCCGGGTACACCAGCATGGCCGCCGTGGACATGAACCCGCCCCCGGAGTGGCCGTAGATCCCCACTCGCTCCATGTCGACGAAGGGGTGGCGGTCGGCGAGTTGCTCGATGGCCACCTTCTTATCGGCGAGGCCGTAGTCCCGGAGGTTCCCGTATCCATAGTTGTGGTACCACTTGGAGCGGTCCGGGTGTCCGCCCCGGTTCCCCACGGTGATGACGATCATCCCGAGCTGTGCCAGCGCCTGCTCGGTGGCGTTGGTGGAGAAGGACTTGGAGACGGACTCCGTCTGGGGGCCCGGGTACACGTAGGCCACGATGGGATAGACCTTCTCCGGGTCGAAGTCGTAGGGGCGGTACATGACGCCGTAGAGGTCGGTGACCCCGTCGGCGGCCTTCACATGGTACGGCTCGGGGAACTGGTAGCCCGCCGCCAGGAGCTGGGAGAAGTCCGATTCCTCAAGAGCCAGGATCTCCCGGCCTGAGGCGTCGTGGAGGGAGGCGGCGGGGATGGTGTTCACCCGGGAGTAGTTGTTGACGAAGTACCGGGTGGACGGGGACAGGCTCACTCGGTGATCGAAGTCGCCGGGGTTCAGGAGTTCGAGCCCTTCCCCGTTCAACCGGACCCGGTAGAGGTGCTGGTAGTAGGGATCCTCTCCCTCCTCCCGGGCGTTGCCCCGGAAGTAGACCCACCCGCGCTCCTCGTCCACATCCACCACGCCCCCGATGTGCCAGGGGCCCTCGGGTGAGCCGGGCCACATCCGAGCCGTCCGGTGCAACCCGGTACAGGTGGGCCCATCCGTCCCGCTCCGACCACCAGATCAGGTCGCCGTTGGCCAGCCGGCGGGGCGTCTGGTGCTCCACGTAGGTGTTCAAGCGCTCCTCGATGATCACCTCCACCTCGCCGGTGGCGGGATCGGCCCGCAGTACGTCGACGCGGTGCTGGTTCCGGCTCCGGCGCCAGAAGTAGAGCTCGTCGGCCGCTTCCGAGAGCCAGAGCGCGCCGGGCGGGTCTTCCGGCGTCCGGTCCCGGGGGGTCGGTGCGCTGAAGAGCCCCATGCGCTGGTCCTTCCAGGGATCGTCCTCGAGACGGCGCATCTCCCGGGACTCCATGTCGAAGACCAGGATCTCGGACTGGCTCACATTCTCCTCGCCTGCCATTTCGTACCGGTACGTCTCGAGTTGGGGACGGTCGTTCCCGGCCACGTGCACCACCCAGAGGTCGCCCACCTCACGACGGTCCCGGCGCACCAGCGAGAACCAGCGACTGTCGTGGGACCAGGTGATCCCGGCGGACTGGCGCTTCTGGTGCTCCTTCCGCGTCTCCTCGTCGTGGCGGCCGCGACCGGGGTTACCGTAGCTGTAGTGCTCCTCCCCGTCGGTGGTGAGCTGGATCTCCTCCACCTCCACCGCCTCTTCGGCCTCTTCGGCTTCGCTCCCCGAGAGTCCGCGCCGGGCGTCCACGATCTTCAGGTAGTCGTCGTAGGACATCATCCAGAGATTGAACGTCCGGCTGAACACCACCCAGCGGCGGTCCGGCGAGACGCTGGCCCACCCGGGATGGCGGTCCGGGGCCTCGTAGTCCTCCAGTTCGGTGAGCTCGCCGGTACGGGTGTCGTAGTGGAAGTAGTGGACCTTCCGCCGGGTGCGGGTGGTGGTGCCGGTGGTCTCTTCTTCCTGCTCCTCTTCCCGGTCCATCTCCTGGTCTTGCCGGCGGCGCTCCTCCACCTCCTCGTCCTGCGACGACTGCACCTCGAACTCCACGATGTGCTCGTCGATGAAGCGGAGGTTCCGTACCGGGATGTTCTGGCCGTCCCAGGGATCCCGGGTGATGCGGGTGAGCTCCGCCGCCAGTTCATCGTTGTCGAAGAGGGGCGTGCGGATCCCCCGGGCCGGATCCACCAGCATCCACCGGGTGCCCTCGGATGAACGCCACTCGTACCAGAACCGGTCGGTCCCGGGGATCCAGTTGGGGTTCACCGAGGTGGAGTAGACCAGATCCCGGATGCGGTAGGGAGCGAAGCGGGCGGCGAGTTGGTAGTTGGCCGACCCCTCTCCTCCCACCCAGCCGGGTACGGGTGCCTGCGGGGCCTGGAGGTCCGAGGGCATCTGGGCCCCGGCCTCGGTCGCGACAAGGGGGGCGATGAGGGCGGTCGCCAGGGTGAGGGCGGCTGCAATGCCGGGCCGCGCCAAACCCCTTGGGCAGCGCCGTTTCCCGGACCCTGCCTCTGGGGCCATTCCAGTGTTGCGTCGGGAGGAAGGGGGGAAGGCCAGGGTAGCGGGCATGGATGACGTAACGGGCATCAGGGGAATCCAGGGATGGTGAACGGTGACGGGGTGGATGGACCCGGACCGGGGCTGCGCTGCTGCGCCTGCGCAGGGATCGGGAACTGAAAAAATCGGGAGGAGCCGGAAACGGAGACGGATCCTTACCAAACGTTCCCACAAGGCGGCATGGGGGGCGTCCAGGCAAGGGGCAGTGGCCGGGATCCGCCGGTTCGCGCGGCCTGCCAAGCCACGGGGGCGTCGGCGCGACCTGACCTTCAGCGGAGACCCTGACGACTCGTTTCGTCGCCCGGTCCCAACGAATCCTTTAACATCCCATTGCTGTAAGAAACCGGTCGGACCCATCGGACTGGGCATTCGTACTCCAACGAGACCGAAAACCATGCCCCCTTCCCACCGTCGCCGTCGTCAACGCGGTTTGCGCCACCTTCAGACCCTTGGGGGCCCGGGAGAGGGACCCGGGGAGCTGGGGTCGGCCGCGGGGCTGGCCATTCACCCCCACGACCAGTCCATTTGGGTAGTGAGCCCGAACCGGTTCACCGTGTTCGCCGCCGACGGTTCGCTACAGGCCACCCATCTTCGGACCGCCGGCTACCTTCGTTTTCCCTGGGTAGGCGGCATCGGACGCGATGGGCAGCTCTACGATGTCCAGACACCGGAGGAGTTGAGCCGCTTGTCACCCTCGTTTCAGCCGGATGGGGGCTTCCCCATTCCCCAGGTCGAGGGTGCTGAGCCGGTGCAGCTCCGTTCCGCCGACGGCACCAGGCTCGCTTCCTTAACCCCGTTCTTCGCTCCCTCCCTCCACTGGGCTTGGGGTGGGGGTGAGTACCTCTGGGTGGCCTTCAGCGACGGCATGACCTTCCATCAGACCACCATGGACGGTGACACGGTGCGGACGCTGACCCGAACCCACACTCGGGTCCCCGTCTCCGCCGCCGAGGCCGCTGCCGTCGGACTTGATCTGGCCGGTGGCTTCGGCGGCGACCTCCGTATCGAGGGGGATCTGGTGGGTGGAGACACAAAGCCCGCCTTCTCCCGCTTCTGGGCAGACGAAGTCGGTCGCCTCTGGGTCGATCCCGCCCGGGCGGAGGGTGCACCTCCGTCGGTAGAGGTCTGGAGTGAGGAGGGAGCCTTCCTGGGGGCTATTCCGGTTGACGAGGGGTTCACCATGTCGAACCCCAGACCGGTGATTCGGGACCGGCACCTCTACGCGGTTGTTCGCGACGAGCTGGACGTGCCCTTCGTGGTCCGGTACCGGATCGAGGAGGGGTAAGGTGAAGTTCGCACCACGGGTGGAGTCGGCGGAGGGACGCGGAAGGAGCCTTCCGCAGCCGGCTGCGGGGTCTCGGGCTGGATGGGCCCGTCGGTTCCTGCCCCCATCCGGACTCTGGATCCTCGCCACCGCCCTGCTGATGGGTCCAGGACTGTCCGGGTGCGCTGGAGAGGGTCTACGGCTGAACGAGCCGGAGGAGCTGGATGGCCCCGGGGAGCCTCTTCCTCCCGGTGAACATGAGGTGCGGGTTCGGCACGACGGGATGGACCGTTACGCGCTGGTGCGCGTCCCCCCGGCGGCAGAGGACTCCGACGCATCGCTCCCCCTTGTACTGGCCTTCCATGGCGGAAGTGGAAACGCCGATCAATTCCGCCGGACCAACGGGCTTGACCATCTGGCCGTCTCGGAGGGGTTCATCCTCGTCCATCCGCAGGGGATCGGGCTCCTGGATGCCCGCATCGGCCGGCTGGGGACGTGGAACGTGGGATTCTGTTGCGGCCGAGCAGGGGACCTGGAGGTGGATGACGTGGGGTTTGTGGGTCGGCTCCTGGACGAGCTGGAAGGGAGAGCACCGGTGGATCGGTCCCGGGTCTTCGCCACCGGCCACTCCAATGGGGGCATGCTGAGCTTCCGCCTGGCAGAACGGATACCGGAGCGGATCCGGGGCATCGCCCCGGTGGGCGGGGCGGCTCTTCCCGAGGACCCGCTGACCCGTCCCGTGCCCCTCCTCCAGATCCACAGTCGCGATGACCCGCGAGCTCTCTACGAGGGTGGCCTGGGACCGCCCTTCCCCCTGACGGGGCGGCGGGTTGACCACCCTTCCGTGCCCCAGGTCCTGGATCGCTGGCTCCAAGCAAACGAGTGCCCAGGCGACCCGGTGGAGCTCGAGACAAGGACCGCCCCTGCGCCTGACGCCGCCGGCCTCCCCGACGCTCCCGACCATGGGGCGGTCCTTATGGATTGGCCCGGGTGCCCGGAGGCCCATCCGGTGCGCCATTGGCGCTTGGCCGGGGCCGGGCACGGCTGGCCCGGCGATGTGGTACCCACATCTCTGTCCGACATCATGGGACCCCCCAGCACCGTGATCCACGCCGCCACCGAGATCTGGGAGTTCTTCCGCGAGCTGGCCACTGAGCCCTGAAGCGGAAAGGACCTGAGGGCGCAGGTTGCCGTATCAACCAGAATTGATGTATTCTCCCGCATGCCGACGTGTGCCCCACCCGACAGCGATGTCGTCCTTCGACGACTCCAGGCTCTGGCCGAACCTACCCGTCTGGAGATCGTGCGGCGGCTGACGGGCGGCGAGTGTTGTGTCTGTGACCTGCAGGATGAACTGGATGCGGGCCAGTCCCGCCTCTCGTTCCATCTGCGGAAGCTCAAGGATGCCGGACTGGTAGCGGACCGACGGGAGGGACGGTGGGCCTACTACTCGCTGGTTCCGGAGGCCCTGGCCCAGGTTCGACAGTTCCTGGGAGAGGTGGTAGAGCGCTCCGAATGCTGCACATCGTAGTTTTTTTCGACTACGTATCAACAAGAATTGATCCGAATAGGAGGAGCCATGGAAATCCGGGACCTTGTGAAGGAGCGGTACGGACGTGCGGCCCGGGCGGTGGCCGAGGAAGCCTCCAACTCCTGCTGCGGACCCGACGG
>SL_3KL_010_SEDDRAFT_10001262_pt1 | contig 22787 bp, 14 predicted proteins | sample SodLakKL_010_SED_2_FD_10381 | JGI IMG/M metagenome (IMG submission 10381) | reverse complement strand
ACGGTGATCTGCAGGCGGGGACGTTCGAAGGACGGGAACATGTCCAACGAGATGAGGTTCGCCGAGATGGCGCCCATCACGATCACGGTGATCACCAGCATTCCGGTGGTGACCGGCTTCCGCACGGCGAAGCGTGGGAGGGACATGGTTTCTTCCTTCAGCTGCGGTTTGACTGGGGGCGCTCAGCTGCGCCCGGTATCTCGGTCCGATGGGTTCCCGGCCGCCGATCCCACCGGAACGGCCGAGTCCGCTTCATGCCCGGGAGTCCCGGATGTCGCTGCAGTCCCGGGAACCCCTGATCCGTCCGACATCTCGCCTTCCCCCTCCCACTCCAGCCCCGGGAGGGGAGCGGACCGATCTCCGGCCCTGGCCCCTTCCGAAGCAAATCGCAGGGCGGCCTCTCCCCCTTCCAGCCTCGCCCGCTCCCCCCGGATCTCGAAGATCCGATAGAGGACGGGAATCACCAGAAGGGTAAGGAGGGTGGAGAGAAGGAGCCCTCCGATGACGGGAATCGCCAGGGGAACCCGGAGTTCGGCACCCTCTCCGGGGATGAGGGCCAGGGGGAGCAGCCCCAGCACCGTGGTGAGGGTGGACATGAGGATGGGACGAAGGCGAACCCGACCCGCCACCACCAAGGCCTCGTCCAGTTCGTAGCCCTCCTCCCGCCGGAGGACGTTCACATAGTCCACCAGCACGATGGCGTTGTTCACCACGATCCCCACCAGCATCACCATCCCGATGAGTGCAACCACCGAAAGGGACTGGCCGGTGAGCCAGAGCGCTCCCACCGCCCCGGGGATGGCCAGGGGTACCGAGACCAGGATCACCCCGGGAAGACGGAAGGACTCGAACTGGCTGGCCATCACCAGGTAGACCAGGAAGATGGCCAGGAGGAGGGCGAGCTGCATGGAGCGCACCGACTCCTGCAGGTCCCGGGACTGCCCGGCCACCATGATGAACATGTCATCGGGAGTCGGAATCCCCGCCACGGCCTCTTCGATACGGGAGATGGCCCCGGCCAGGTCCGTCCCGGTGGGCCGGGCCTCCACCAGGGACACCCGGGACCCGCCCCGGCGAATGATCTCCGCCGGACCTTCCTGGAACCCCAGGTCCGCTACGGCACTGAGGGCGATGCTTCCGCCGCCGGGGATCTCCAGGCTGAGATTGGCCAGGTCCTCCAGGGAGGTGCGCTGCCCCTCACGGGCCCGGACCAAGACGTTCAGGTCACGGTCCCTCTCGGTGAACTCGGTGGCAGAGGCCCCTCGGACCTTGGCCTGCACGGCCTGGGCGGCCTCGGCGATGGTGAGCCCCTGCCGGGCCAGCCGATCCCGATCGAAGCGGACGGAGATCTCCGGTGTTCCTTCCCTGCGCTCCTCCTCGACCCCAGCCACCCCGGGGAGGGTGCGGAGGGTCGCTCGGACGTCCGCCGCCAACTCATTCAGGAGTCGGAGGTCGAAGCCCCGGACCTCCACCTCCACCGGGGCGTTCACAGTGAAGAGTCGGGGCCGGTCCACCCGGACCTGGACCCCGGGAATGTCGGAGATCCGGTCCGCCAGTTCGCCGGACAACCGATCCTCGTCCCGGCCCAGGGCGTCCAGGCGCACCAGGAGGGTGGCTGCGTGGCGCTGCCGCTCTCCGGTCCGACCCAGTGTTCCTGCGCCCCCTCGGACCCCCACGTTGGTGAACACCTCCTGCACCGTGGGGAACTCCAGGATCATGGCCTCGGCCCGGCGAGCCAGATCCTCCATCCGGGTCAGGCTCGTTCCCGGCGCCGCCTCCATCTCCACCACCAACTCCCCCTGGGAGAGTTCGGGGACCAGGGAGATACCGATCCGTGGGATCAGGGCCACCCCCGCCGCCAGCACCACCAGGGCCGTGCCCAACACCAGGAAGGGACGCGTAAGGGCCGCCCGGAGGACCTGGGGGTAGCGCTTGTCCAGGAAGCCGTAGCCCCGGTCGAAGCTGCCGGAAATGGGGCGGAGGAGCCAGCCGAGCCCGGACCCGCCGCTGCGCACGCCCCGAAGGACGCCACCCGCCCCCCGGGATACGGCCTTCCCAACGCCGCCCACCTTCTTCGGTGCCTCTCCCATCCGGGCCCGAACCCCCTCGCCCCGACCGGCCAGCATCGGGATGAGGGTGAGGGCCACCACCAACGCGGAGAGCAGGGCAAAGGACACCGTCCAGGCCTGATCGCCGAAAAGCTGACCGGCGATCCCCTGGACGAAGACGATGGGGAGGAAGACGGCCACGGTGGTGAGGGTCGAGGCGATCACGGCCCGGGCCACCTTGTCCGTTCCCTGGCGCGACGCCTCCACCGCCGACAACCCCCGCTCCCGTTCCCGGGCGATGGACTCCAGGACCACGATGGCCGAGTCCACCAGCATCCCGATCCCCAGGGCCAGCCCTCCCAGGGACATGATGTTCAGACTGATGTCCCGGGAGAACATGAGGATGAAGGTGGCCACCACCGAGATGGGGATGGCGGTGGCGATGATGAGGGTGGTGGGGAGGTGCCGGAGGAAGAGGAGGAGGATGATCATGGCGAAGATCCCCCCCAGGATCGCCGCGATCCGCACATCCCCCACCGCCCGCTCGATGAAGACGGCCTGGTCCGTCACCAGCGTCGTGGTGATCCCCGTAGGAAGGTCGGCGTCCAGGGTGGCGATCCGGCCCCGGACCACCTGGGAGAGCCCCACGATGTTGGCGGTGGACTCCCGGAGAACGGCAATCTCCACCGCCTCGTTCCCATTCACCAGGGAGATGGTCTCCCGCTCCACCCCGGCCCTGCGGACCTGCGCAACGTCCTGGAGGAGCACGGGCTGGCCGTCGGCCACCCCCACCACCACCCGGAGCATCTCGTTCACGTCCACGAACTCATTGACGGTCCGGACCACGTACTGGGCATCGCCCTCTTCCAGGATCCCGCCGGCCAGGTTGATGTTCTCGGCCGCCAACCGGTTCGCCACCTGGAGGAAGGGGATCCCGAGCTGGGCCAGGCGCCCCTCGTCCACCTCTACCAGGACCTCCTCCTCCAGTCCGCCGGTGACCCGAACCGCCGCCACACCCTCGATACCCTCGAGGATCCGCCGGACCTGCTCCTCCGCCAACCAGCGGAGTCCGATGAGGTCCATCCGATCCGCCTCGATGCGCGGATCCAGGGGACGATCGGAGATGAGGGCGAAGCGGATCACCGGCTCCGAGGCCGGATCGTACCGGGCGATGGTGGGCCGGCCCGCGTCGGGGGGGAGGTTGATGAGGTCCAGCCGCTCCCGGAGATCCAGGGCGGCGAAGTCCATGTCCGTCCCCCACCGGAACTGGAGGGTGATATCCGAGCGGCCGGGGCGGGAACGGGAGGTGACCTGCTGGACCCCCTGCACCACCGAGATCGCTTCCTCCACCGGTCGGGAGATGAGGTTCTCCACCTCCCGGGGTCCTACCCCGGCGTACTCCGTCTCAATGGTGATGGTGGGGAAGGAGAGGTCCGGAAGGAGGTCCACCTGGAGACGGGAATAGGAAACCAGCCCGAAGACCATGACCGCGATGAAGGCCATGGACACCGCCACCGGGCGGGTGACCGACAGGTCAACGAGTTTCACCGACCGTCTCCCTCCGCCGGAGTCTCACCGGAAGGGGTCGCGCCGGAAGGGCGCTCACCGGAAGGGCGCTCACCGGAAGGGCGCTCACCGGAAGGGCGCTCACCCTGGCCGGTGGCCTCTCCCCCTGGCCGCCCCTCTCTCCCGTCCATGCCGCCGGGGAAGGCGCCGCCACCGCTCCCGGCCTCGGGGACCGCAGGCGCCGCCACCGGGGCTCCATCCAGCTCCATCATCCGGACCGGAGCGTCGGGCCGGAGGTTGTCCTGCCCCACGATCACCACGGTGTCTCCGGGGGTGAGGCCGGTCCGGATCTCCACCCGGTCCCCCCGGGAGTATCCCAGGGTCACCTCACGCTCCACGGCAACGCCCTCCTGCACCACGAAGACCCGCGGGGCCGCGCCGTCCACGAGCACCGAAGTGCGGGGGAGAGTGATGCGGTCCGCCAGCGTCTCCGTCACCAGGTCCACATTCACGAACTGGCCGGGACGCAGCGCCACCTCGCCGGCCCGGGAGGCCACGGTGACGGTGACCTGGACAGTCCCGCTCCCCGCGTCCACCACCGGCCGGATCCGCTCCACCCGACCTGTCGCTACCGGCGCCGACCCTTCCTGGAGGATGATTCGGGCGGTCTGTCCCACAACGACCCGGGAGGACTCCCGCTCCGGTACGGCCAGTTGCGCCTCGAGTCGGTCCAGGTCCGCCAGACGGAAGGAGGGATTGGTGGTGTTCACCTGCTGCCCCCGCTCGATGTAGCGGTGGGTGACCGTCCCGGCGATGGGAGCCCGGATCTCGGCATTCTCCACCCGGAGACGGGCCAGCCCCAGTTCAGCCTCTGCGATTCTGGCCTCCGAGGCCAGGCGCTCCACCTCCTGCTCGGAGATGAGGTCCAGCGTCTGCAGGGAGCGAGCCCGCTCCACCGCATCCCGGGCGGCCTGGGCCCGGGCCTCCGACTGGTCCGCCTGGAGGCGCCACTCCGCGTCATCGAGGTGGGCCAGGATCTGACCCTCGGCCACCCGCGCGCCTTCTTCCACCTGGATACGGGAGATCACTCCCGCCTGTCGGGGAACCACGTCCACCTCCTCCCGCGCCCGGAGGTTGGTGGACGACCGGAGGGTCACCTCCAGGTCCCCGGACTCGACCACCCGGGCCGAGATGGGGGTGGCCCGACCCATCATGCCGCCGGGGGCTCCTCCGAATCCGGGAGGACCCCCGGGCCGGGCCACGGCCTCGGAGACGGCGTCGCCGTCGCCACCGCACGCCGCGAGGGCCAGGAGCCCTCCCGCCGAAAGGATCAGGGCCAAGCCCGCCCGCCGTGCCCCTGCGACCGTCCTTCCGATTCGTCTGTCCATCCCGTGGTTCCTCATTTCGATATGGTGTCACGCCGAATTGTTCGGCGAATGTGTCGTTGGACCGCCGGCATTCCCCCCTGGGGAGCCTACCGGACGGTATCGCCCACCAGCGACTCCAGCGCCGCGATGGACTGGTGGAAATCGTAGAGCGCGGTGATCTCGTCCCGCTCCGCCTGGGAGAGATTCGCCTGGGCGTCGGCCACCTCGATGGAGGAGGCGAGACCTAGGCGGAAACGCTCCTGGGCCAACCGGAGTTCCTCTCCCGCGGTGAGGCGGATCCGCTCTTGGAGCTCTGCGGTGCGCCGCGCCGTCTGAACGGCCCGGACCGCAGTGGAGATTTCCGTACGAAGTCGGAGCTCCTCGGAGCGGAGCTGCTCCCGGGCGTTGTTGGCCGAGACCCGGGCCTCCTCCACCTGCTGCTGGCGAGCCAGTCCGGTGAAGATCGGGAAGGAAATGGTCATGGACAGGTTCCACGGCTGCCGCTGGTACCCAAAGGGGAAGCCGGAATTCTGGTTCTCGATGCGCTGCTGGATCTGCTGCTCCACCAGGGGATTCTGCGGGTTCAGTGACGCGCAGTCCCTGGGAGCATCCCCCAGCAGATCCCGGATCCGGTTGTCCTGGATACAGGAGTCGAATCGACCGCCCTGGGAGGACATTTCCTGGGAAATGAGGGGGTCCAGGTCCCGGGCCTGGAAGACCGAAGCACTCACCCCGGCGGAGAACGACAGGTTGGGCAGGTATTGGGTCCGTGCAACCCTCACACCCGTGTTGGCAGCCTCCACCGAAAGCCGGGAGGCCCGGAGGACGGGATTCCCCCCCATGGCCTGATTCACCAGCGCATCCACCTCCAACTCCGGTTCGAAGAGGTCGAATGCGGTGACCATCTGGACATCCTCCGGCAGTTCCACCCCGAGAAGCCGGGAGAGGGCGAGACGGGCCGCTGCCGCCTGGTTTTCGCTCTGGACCAACTGGACCTCGGCCTGCCCCTCCTGGACCTCTGCCCGTCGGATATCCAGCGGAGTGCCCGCTCCCACCTGGACCTGGGCCTCCGCCTGCCGAACGTTGAGTTGGATGCGCTCGAGCGCCGTCCGGGCCTGGACCACCTGCGCATCGGCCTGCAGCACCGACAGGTAGGCGTTGGTCACCTCGGCCTGGAGCCCCATGGCCGCCCCTGAAACCCGGGCCTCCACCGCTCGCTCCTGCACCCGGGCCTGGCCCGGCCGGAGGAGGGATGTCCCGTTCAGGGAATACGACATGTTCAGATTGTACGAGGAGTTCACGAAGTCCGGCTGCTGTGCCAGTACCACCGACCCGAGCCGCCGCTCTCCCGAGGCCTGGTAGCCATAGGAATTGGAGACGTTGGCGTTGGGCATGAGGTCACCCCAGGCCGTGCGGACCTGCCACCGGGCCGACTCGAGCTGGCTCTCCTGCTGTCGGAAGTCGGGGTTGAACTCACGGGCCAGGCGCAGGGCCTCATCCAGGGAGAGGTCCTCGGGACCCTGCTGGAATGCCGCCTGCCCCGCCAGGGAATGCGGCGCGAGCAGGAGGAAGAGGGCCAGGAGGCTCCACGCCAGAGACCAGCCCAATCCCCACTTCAGAAGCCGGGCGGAGTGCGACGTTTCGACCGTGGACGGGTCCGAGTGCACTGCAGACGGGGCCGTGGCCCGGGCCGTCGGTTCACGTCGGGACATCGGTTGAGGATGGCGCTTCTGCACGTCTAGCCTTCTCCCCCCGGTCTGCGCCGGGAGATGGATTTCAGCGAGGGGCCCGGCAACGGCGACGTGGCCGAGCCGAAAGCAGCTTCCGGGTGTTCAGAGGGATAGGACCGTGCGATCCCCTGAAACGTTAGATTTCGATCGTTGCCCGGCGTCGTACACATAAGGTGTAAGAAAGATCCACAAATACTGTACAGCACTCTACAACACTCCAGTACTTCCCGCCATGCCCCCTCTGATCCTGGTGGACTTCGACGACACCCTGGTGGATACCGGACCCCGCTTCCACGCACGCCGGGAGCAACTCTTTCGCTTCCTCGAGGCTGAGGGGTTTTCCAGGGAAGTGTCGGAGCGCGTCCATCACGAGGTGGTGGATCAGGAGCTATTGGACCTCATGGGCTTCGGACCGTTCCGACTGGGGCCATCTTTTCGGGACACGTACGTGCGACTCTGCTTTGAGGCCGAACGGTTTCCCGACCCGGGGACCGCCCGGGAGGCCGAGGCCCTGGCCGCGGGGATCGAGAACCCGCCCCCGCTCCTCCCTGGTGCTCTGGAGGCCCTCCGGGAACTGACCGCCCACCGTTCCGTCGGCATCTACACCCAGTCCCATTTCGCCGAGTATCAACTGGGCTGCGTGGAGGCTGCCGGTGTGCTCGAGGTCGTGGAACGGAGCCAGGTGCGAATCACCCCGGAGAAGAGTCCCGATGCCTTCCGCGAGGCCCTGGCCCACTTCCGGGTGGGGCGTGCTGAGGCGGCATGGATGGTGGGGAACTCCATCCGGAGCGACGTGAATCCGGCCCTTGCGGTAGGGGCTGGGGCCACCTGGATCGACACCGGTCTGACCTGGCACCACGACCGGGCCCGACCGGTCCACAATCGGTTCAGCCGGGCGGCCTCATTCCCCGAAGCCGTTCGTCAGCTCCTGGAGAGCGCGGACTGACCGGAAGCGGCGAAGGGACGGGGAAAGAAATCGTTGCACTTCGCTGCCATCCCAGCATACCGTGGGGCTTCCCGGTTCGCGCCGGTCCGGTGGCTTCAGGCCACGCGGGAAGGCCACCTCCTCGGAGAGCGCCATGGTGATCGCGGTCCTTCAGGAACACCATCCCGGAGAGCGCCGGGTGGCCCTTCCCCCCGACCAGGCGAGGGCCCTGGGAAAAAAGGGGATCCAGGTCCGGGTGGAGTCGGGCGCAGGGGTGGCGGCGGGGTGGGACGACGAGGCCTACCGCGAGGCCGGGGTCACGGTGGAGACGGATGTCGGGGAACTCCTGGACGGCGTACGGGGCGTCCTCAAGATCCGCCCCTTTCTCTTCGGTGAGGACGCACCCCGGGACGAGGTCGCTCTCCTCCCTCCGGGGTGCGTGGTGCTCTCCCTCCTCTCCCCCGGGGCCCACCCGAAGCTCCTCGAGGCCCTTTCCCAGCGGGGGGTCACCGCAGTGGCGCTGGAGCGGATCCCCCGGATCACCCGGGCCCAGCGGATGGACGTTCTCTCCTCCCAGGCCACGGCGGCAGGGTACCGGGCCGTCCTCATGGCCGCCGAACTCCTTCCCCGCTTCTTTCCCATGCTCACCACCGCGGCAGGGACCGTTCCCCCTGCCAAGGTGATGGTGCTGGGCGCCGGGGTGGCAGGACTCCAGGCCATCGCTTCGGCCCGTCGGTTGGGAGGCGCGGTGACCGGGTACGACATCCGCCCCGCCGCCAGGGAACAGATCCGGAGCCTCGGCGCCCGGGCGCTGGAGGAGGATGCGGAGGTGGACGCCGAGGGAGAGGGCGGATATGCCCGTGCCCTGGGCACCGACGAGGCGGAGCGGCAGCTCGCCCTCCTGGGCCGTCACATCCCGAAACAGGACGTGGTCATCACCACGGCCCAGATCCCCGGTCGCCCCGCCCCTCTCCTGGTGACCCGGGAGATGGTGGAGGGGATGCGCCCTGGCTCCGTGGTGGTGGACCTGGCGGGAGAGTCGGGGGGCAACTGCGAACTCTCGAAGGCGGGACGGGCGGTGGTCCATCACGGGGTTCAGGTGGTGGCCCCTCTGGACCTCCCCTCCAGGGGAGCGGAGCACGCCAGTACCATGTTCGGGCGGAACGTGACGGCGCTCCTGGAGCACATGGCGCCCAAGGGGTCGTTCATCCTGGATTTCGATGACGAGATCACCGCGGCCATCTGCGTCGTCCGGGTGGGCGAACCGATGGCGGCCGAAGGGGGAGGTTGACCATGGGTGAGTTGATCCTTGGGCTCTACGTGTTCGTGCTGGCCACGCTGGTGGGGTTCGAGGTGATCACCAAGGTCCCTCCCACCCTACACACTCCCCTCATGTCCGGCGCCAACGCCACGTCGGGGATCACACTCATCGGCGCTCTCCTGGTGGCGGGGAGTGGGATCGGAGATCGGTGGGTCACCCTCCTGGCCGGAGTGGCCGTGGCCATGGCCACGGTCAACGTGGTGGGAGGGTATCTGGTCACGGATCGGATGCTCCAGATGTTCCGGAAGGACTGATCCGTGCCCCCGGTTGCGCTGGAACTGGCCTACATCGTCTCGGGCGCCCTCTTCATCCTGGGGCTGAAGCGCCTCACCTCCCCGGCCACCGCCCGCTCCGGAAACGGCCTGGCCGCCGCCGCCATGCTCCTGGCCGCAGTCGCCACCCTGTTGGACCGCTCCATTGTTTCGTGGACCACCGTCGTGGTGGCGCTCCTGGTCGGGACCCTGATCGGGGTCCTGTTGGCCCGCCTCGTGAAGATGACCGACATGCCCCAGTTGGTGGCCATCTTCAACGGTTTCGGCGGCGGGGCCTCGGCGCTGGTTGCCTCGGCCGAGTTCCTCCGAACCACCCAAACAGGAACGGAGCCGGGACTTCTGGTGGGGATCACCGTGGCCATCGGCGTCCTGGTTGGGACGGTGACCTTCTCCGGGAGCTTCATCGCCTATGGGAAGCTCCAGGGGGTGGTGACGGGAAAGCCGGTAACCTGGCCCTTCCAGCGGACCCTGAACCTCCTCCTCTTCCTGGGGCTCGTGGGAGTGGCCGTCTGGATGGTGGTTGGACCACCGGACTCCGCACTGCTGGGCGTCCTGGCTGCGCTGGCCTTCATCCTGGGCACCTTCCTGGTCCTCCCCATCGGTGGCGCCGACATGCCGGTGGTGGTCTCCCTTCTGAACTCCTATTCCGGGCTGGCGGCCTCCGCTGCGGGCTTCGCCATCGGAAACCCCCTCCTGGTCCTGGCCGGAGCCCTGGTGGGGGCCGCCGGACTCATCCTCACCCAGATCATGTGCAAGGCCATGAACCGGTCCCTGGCCAACGTGGCCTTCGGGGCCTTCGGAGGTGGAGGGACGGCGGCGGTGGAGGACGGGGATCGGACGGTGCGGCGGACCTCCCCCGAGGAGGTCGCCCTCCTCTTGGCCTACGCCCGGACGGTGGTCTTCGTCCCCGGCTACGGGATGGCGGTGGCGCAGGCCCAGCACGAACTGAAGAAGCTCATGGACCTGCTCCGGGAGCGGGGGGTGGAGGTCACCTTCGCCATCCACCCCGTGGCGGGACGGATGCCCGGCCACATGAATGTCCTCCTGGCCGAGTCGGACGTGCCCTACGACCTCCTGAAGGACATGGACGACGCCAACCCCGCCTTCCAGCGCACCGACGTCACGGTGGTGGTGGGCGCCAACGACGTGGTGAACCCCCTGGCACGGGAGCCGGACAGCGCCATCGCCGGTATGCCCATCCTGGATGTGGACCACTCGGCGCACGTTGTGATCATCAAGCGGAGCCTGAGCCCGGGCTTCGCCGGCCTCGACAACCCCCTCTTCTACCAGGAGGGGTCCATGATGCTCTTCATGGATGCGAAGGAGGCGCTGGGAGCCCTGGCCCGGGAGGTGAAGGAGGCCTGATCCTGATCAGCCTCCTCCTGATCAGCCCTCGGGGACCGGCGCATCGAACGCCTCGAAGTCCATTGCGCCGATCTCGTCGAACCAGGCCTGCGCCTGCTCGTCGTCCTCGGCAAAGGCCAGGGAGAGGAGAAGGAGGAGCCGCGCCTTCTGGGGGAGTAGGTTATGCCCGCCGGAGCGGAGCCGCTGGGTCCGAACGAAGACCACTCCCCTCTCCTCCGCCGCTTCCCGAGCCTCTGCGCTGATCCCGCCGGCTGCGTTCACAATGCCCCGGACTCCTGCATCGGCGAAGGCCAGAACGGCCTCGTCCAGGCGGGCGCCCTGGTACCCGATGAGGACCTCGGTCCGGGGCAGGTCCTCCGCGGTGATCCCGCTCAGGTCGAAGGGGGTGCGCCAGCGTTCGGGTGTGTCGCAGTGCTGCACCCGGGGCGGCGCACGGTGGGCCCGGACCCGGGGCCCATCCACGGAGCCCAGGGCCCCGAAGCGCCGGGAGATGAAGGTGTCCATCCGAGCCCCGTCCGACTTCCACACGTCCTTGGCGGCGTGGAACTCGTCGTTCAGCATGAGGACCGTACCGTAACAGGTGGTGGCGCCGCTGGCCGCCAGCACGATGGCATTGAAGAGGTTGGGGTGACCGTCGGACCCCACCACCGTCCAGGGCCGCATGGCGCCGGTGAAGACCACCGGCTTCGGACTCCGCACCGTCAGGTCCATCCAGTAGACGAACTCCTCCATGGTATCGGTGCCCGTAGTCACCACCACCGCGTCGGCGGTCTCCAGCGCCCGGTCGATGGCCAGGGAGAGCTCGAAGTAGTCCTCCATGCCATAGCCGCCGGAGGGACGGTTGTCGAACTGGACCGAGGTGACCTCGGCCACCTCGTCGATCTCGGGCCGGAGGTCATCCACCATGTCGGCGATGAGAAGCTGGCCCGCCCGGTAGCTCTGGAAGCTGGTCCGGGTGGTGGAGGTGCCGGCGATGGTTCCCCCGGTCCCGATGACCGTCACCCGGGGGAGGGCGTCCGCATCCCGGGCCTCGGCGGTCTCCCGATCAGTGGTGGACTCCTGGGCACCCGCTCCCGCCGCAGTGACCAGGACAAACGCCATAGTCAGGAGGGTGAGGGTGGATCGGCATGGGATGGGGCGATCCGTTCGGTGAGCCGTCGCCAAGGTCTGCTCCTCTCCTCTGGGTATCCAGGTGGCTCGACGGCGCCTCCCGCCGGCCCAAGGCTGCGGGCGCCTGGCGGCCCCCAGCACTCCATCGGGCGCCAAGGTAGCGAAGGAAGGAGGGATGGGCGAGGCTCAGGATTCCAGCGCGGCCTCCCGGAGGAGGTCCCAGGTCCGGTCCAGGTGGCGAGCTTCGGTATTCAGGTGCCCAATGGCCACCCGAAGCGCCAGCTTCCCCCCGAGCCGTGTGTGGGAGAGGAAGGCCTCGCCTGAGGCGTTCACCCGATCCAGAATGGCCTGGTTCACCCGATCCGCCTCCGAGTCGTCCGCGCCCTGGTCCGCCCCCTGATCCGCCTCCTGGCTTTCCTCCGACCGGGGGATGAAGCGGAAGACCACCGTGGAGAAGGGGACCGGCGCCAACCGCTCCCAGCCGGCCTCGGCATCCACCTGCTCCGCGAAGCGTCGGGCAAGACGAATGTGCTCCCGGATCCGCTCCCGGACCCCTTCCGCTCCGAAATAGCGGAGGACGAACCAGAGCTTGATGGCCCGGAACCGCCGTCCCAGGGCCACCCCGTAGTCCATGAGATGGTGGGCCTCGTCCATCTCCGGGGTGCGGAGGTACTCGGGAGTGAGGGAGAAAGCCTGACGCAGCTCCTCCCTGTGCCGGGTATAGAGGACGGAGCAGTCCACGGGGGTGAAGAGCCACTTGTGTGGGTTCACCACGATGGAGTCGGCCTCCTCCCACCCCTGGAAGTGGGGGCGCATCTCCGGAAGGACTGCGGCGGCCCCTCCATACGCCGCGTCCACGTGGAGCCAGAGATCGAACTCCCGTGCGATCTCCACCACCTCCGCCACGGGATCCACCGAGGTGGTGGAGGTGGTGCCCACGGTGGCCACCACCGCAAGGGGGTGGACCCCCGCCTCCAGATCCTCCCGGATGGCGGCTCGCAGGCGTTCCGGGTCCATCCGGAATGCGTCGTCGGTCTCCACCTTCCGGACGCCCTTGTGTCCGAAGCCCAGGGCGATGGCCGCCTTCTCGATGGAGGAGTGGGCCTGTTCCGAGGTGTAGATCCGCCCCCTGGGGAGTCCGGAGAGCCCCTCCTCCCGGGCGCTGGGCCAGGCCCGATGCCGCGCTGCCGCAAGCGCCACCAGGGAGGAAACCGACGCGGTGTCCTGGATCACCCCGAAGAGGCCGGCGGGCAGCCCCAGGAGGTCCCGGAGCCAATCCAGGACATGGGCCTCGAGCTCCGTCCCGGCAGGAGAGGTGCGCCAGACCATGGCGTTCACGTTTACCGTCGCCGCCAGCATCTCCCCCAGAATGCCCGGCCCCGATCCGGTAACGGAGAAGTAGGCGAGGAAAGCGGGGTGATTCCAGTGGGTGAGGGCGGGCACCACCTTCTCCTCGAAATCCCGGAGGAGGTCCCCGGGGGACTCCCCGACCTCCGGGGCGCGGGGGGGCAGCGAGGACCGGAATTCACCGGGGCGCACCCGCGAAAGGACGGGAAGGGTCTCGACCCGGGCCAGGTAGTCAGCCATCCAGTCCACTGCCACGTGGGCCCACTCCCGGAACTCCTCAGGGGGCATGTCGCCGGTGTCGGGGTGGAGCGGGGGGTCGGGCGCCATGGGGGTGACCTGGAGGGATGCGAGGGATTCGGAGAGCGGTGGTCTCAGGGAGCGGCCGGCTCAGGAGGCGGCGGGCTCAGGAAGCGGCGAATCCCGTTCATTTCCCTGGTCCGAGCCCCTGGGCCTCGGCAGAGGCGAAGAGGCGATCCCGCTCCTCGGCCAGGTGTTGGAGCTCTGCGTGGATCTCATCGAGGGCTTCGCCCCGGGGACGATCCGACACCCCGGTGCCATGGAGGAGATTGAAGAAGAGCGCGTCGGTGTGCCCCACGCTTGCATGGGTGACCGCCAGGTCCACCAGTCGGTTCAGCCGGAGCATCTCGCGGAACCCGATCCCGCCCTCGCTTCGAACCGGCGGATTCCGGAAGAGGAACCGGAGGATGGCCTCCCGGAGAAGCTGCATTTCCTCCACCGCCTCGCCCGCCGCCTGCCCCCGGAGGGCGCCGAGATTCCCGAAAAGCTCCGCCGCCTGCTGAAAGAGGGGCTCCACCTGAGTTCGCCATGGACCGATCCCCGGGGCCAGGAAGGAAACCAGGAGATCCAGGAACGCCTCCAGCAACTCGTCCATTTGCGGATCACGGCGTTCCCCGCGACTCCGAAGCTCCCCCATCCACCGCTTCGCGATGGCTCCCTCCTGATCGTGGATCCAGGCGCTGAGCTCGGCCGGAGTGAGGGCACGCCGCGAACTGCTCCCACGGCGGCGCTGGGACTGCTCCGGCAGCGTGCCTTTCTCCGCGGGAACCGGATCCGGGTCAAGCATCGGGAAGGGTGCCTCCGGATGGGATGAATTACAACAGGGAGGCTGGTCCCCTGTCCTGGCCCAGCCAAGGGTCCGGGGCCGGTCCGGCGTCGAGGTCCAGCCGGACGTCAGGGGCCAGCCTGGGAAAGTTAGCTTCCCCTCCGGAGGGCGTCACCCCCGGCGTCCTCCCCGGAATCCCACCCCGGAAGCGCCAGACGCACCAGGGTGCCCTCCCCTTCCCGACTCTCCAACCGAACCGTTCCGCCCCAGGATTCCACCAGCCGCCGGACGATGGCGAGGCCCAGCCCGCTTCCGCTCGTCCGGGTGGAGAAGTGGGGCTCGAAGACCCGCGTCAGGAGTTCGGGTGGGACCCCGGTACCGTCATCCTGCACCCGGAGTTCGACACCCTCGACCCCGGGCTCCCCCTCGATCCGGACTCGCCCTCCCTCAGGGAGCGCGGCGCGGGCGTTCTCCAGGAGGTTGACCAGCACCTCCTTGAGCTCAGCGGCCCTGCAGCGCACCGGCGGCAGGTCTCCACTCAACTGGGTGCTGAACCGGACCGGACCCTCGGCCGCCGCGTAGAGGGCAAGGACCTCGTCCACGACCTGCGCCACATCCACCCGCTCCAACGGCTTCTCCCCCGCCGGAGTGGGAGCCGAAAAGCGGGAGAAGGAAGAGGCGATGGCCGCCAGTCGATCGATCTCGGGGAGGATGGCCTCCACGTTCCGGGAGAGGATCTCGCCGTAGTCCTCTCGACCGTCCTCCCATGCCCGGCGGATGTGCTGGACGCCCAGCTTGATGGGGGTCAGTGGATTCTTCACCTCGTGGGCCACCTGCTGGGCCATCTCTCCCCATGCCAGGACACGCTCCGTGCGAAGCTCGTCGGTGACGTCCTCAAGGGAGACCACCGCACCCCCCGGGGGGCCTTGCCGAGAGATCCGCCGAGCCCGGACCCGGATCCGCCGATCGCCGAACTGGAGTTCGGTCCCGGCCTCCCTCAGGTCGTCGCGCATGTATCCTTCCACCCAACGGGCGAGGGCGGTCTCGGGATCGGATCCCCCCGGGTTGGGAAGCGGCTGGTTCAGGGTCAGGCGATTCCCCAGCAGGGCCTCGGCCCGGGGGTTGGCCAGGGTGATCCGACCCTGGGCGTCCAGGGCGATGATGCCGGTGGCCACCTCCTCCACGATGGCCCGGGTTCGCCGGGAGCTCCGAACCAGGGCCTTCCGGGTCCGGGCCAGCCGATCCACCATGCGGTTGAATGCCCCGAAGACGGCGCCAAATTCGTCCAGCCGGTCGGTGGGAAGATGGACCCCCATGTTTCCGGCCCCCACACGCTCCGAGGCCACCTGGAGCGTCTGGATGGGTCGCGCCAGGGTCTGGCCAACCAGGAGAGCGAGGAGGACGGAGAGTCCGGCTCCCAGCACCACTGCAAAGGCCAGGAGGTCCGCTACCTCCCGCTGTCGGAGGGCGGTGGCGCCGGCCTGGAGGGGTGCCGGGGCGGCCAGCACTCTTCCCCCGGGCATCCGGCGATAGGCCACCACGTATTCGTACCCTCCCAGGGTGGCCGACGCGGTGGTCATGAGCTCCTCGCCCCGGACCATGTCCCGGTGGATGTCGGGGGGAAGCCACCCTTCGTAGAGCCCCAGTTCCGTGAGTTCCCGGAGGGATCCGCCCACAAGTTGCCCCCCCTCGTAGAGGAGAAGGTCGGAGCCCACCCGCGAGGCCAGCAGATCCATGGCCTCCGCCAAATCGAAATACCAGGCGGCTGCATCTTCCACGGCCCGGGCCGCCAGAGTCTCGGCGGTGCGCACCGAGGCGCCGGCCAGGGTACGATACGCCAGCGTCCCGAAGAGGACGGTGGGGGCCAGGAAGAAGATGAAGAGGGCCACCGTCACCCGGCCCCGGAAGGAGACCAGCGCCACCAACGCGTTCCGGGCTCCCGTGCCGGGGCCCAGCGCCAACCTTCGTCCACCGCTCCAGAGGAGGAGGACAAGGGCCAGCGCCGCCAGAAGGACGAGGGTTCCCCTGGCCAGGAGGAGGAAGGGCCCGGGGAGGGCGAGGACGTAATGGCCGTGGTAGACCTGGTCCGGGTGGACCACGAAGGTCTCGCCCTGCCAGCCCTCGGAGGTGGGAACCCACCGCACCCCCTCTTGGGCATCGGGGGTCTCTCCCGGCAGGAGCGGGATCATGACCAGGGGATCGGGCTGTGCCCGGGCCGGGGAGAAGAGGGGCCCCAGGGGCGACCCCGCGGCCAGCCCACGACGGGGCGGAACCACGGCGGTGAGAAGGGCTCCCCGAGCCAAGGGGGCCGCCGCCATGTAGTGCGCTTCGGCGAGATCGGTCCGCTCCACCACTACCTCGGAGCGGACCCGGGCCCGCTGGAGGAGTTCCACCGGGACCGGGGGTCGGGCGGCCGGGACCCCGATGCGGAGTTCCTCCTGGGGCACCCCTTCCGACGACCACCAAGTGAGCCAGACGGGAACCCCTTCCCCGGCCAGCCCGCTTTCGGTCCATGCCGAGTAGAGGATCTCCACCGGGTTCCGTCCGGTAGCGCTGAGGTGCTCCGCCTGCTCCCCGGTCCGGAGGAGGAGAAATTCGAGGAAGGGATCGGCCTCGGTGCCGAGCCGTTCCATCCGCTCCTCCGCCGCGGCGATCCGGGCCTCCACCCGCCCTCCCCAGGCCCAGGGAAGGACGAGGGAGAAGGTGAGGGCGGCCAGGGCGGTCCATCGAATCGCTCCCGAACGCCATCGTCCATCCCCGAATCCGCCCAGGGCCATCATGGCCACGGGAACGCCCCAGAGCCCCGCCATCCATAGAGGGAATCCGGCGGTGGCCCGGACCCAATACGCCGCGGCGATCCCGAGGCCCAGGGCAACCGCCACCGAGCCCGCCCGCATCGCCAGCGGGTCTTCCTTCAGCCGCCCACCCGCCTCGGCTCGGTCCGCACCGCTCCCTCCGAGACAGACGCCGGCGAGCACGGTGGCCATCAGCCCCACCCCTCCCACCAGTATAAGCCAGAGGCGCTCCGGACCTGCCAGGAGATCCCTGGACAACCCCAGTTCCACCCATCCCAGGAAGGCAACCATCCCGAGGGTGGCGGCTCCTGCCCGCAGGAGGGAGGGGGGGAAGCCCTTCCTTCTGGAGTCAGGGCCTTGGGAAGAGCCATCCGCTCCCTGGACCAGGAGACCGGCGGCGAAGACCGCTGCCGCCGCCAGGAGAAGGAGATCCCCCAGGGTCAACGTGAGGGGTCCTGGAGGAAGGAAATCCGCCGGGGAAAAGAGACGGGGGACGGGAATCAGGAACCCCAGGGGAAGAACCAGGAGGAGAAGCAGGAGTCCCCAGGAGAGGAGCACAGGGCCTCCTGCAACCCGTCGCCAGTCCCGTGCCAACAGGAGCCAGGCGAGGAAAAGGAGAAGCGCCACCACCCGATCCCAGCGCCCCTCCAGCACCATCCGGACCTCGGCCTCGGTGGGGGGGACGAGGGTAACGCTGAAGAGCACCTGCTCCTCCCAGCGCAGGTCCCAGACGCTTTCCCCCTCGACCCGGTCGGCCCGGGAGAGCTGGATCCGGGCACCGGTTTCCTGCTGGAAGCGGGAAACGAAGTCCGCCCGCACGTCCTCCAGCGAGGCTGGGAGATCCGCCCGGAGGAGAGAGGCCGCCACCACCGTCCCGACTCCGTCCGGGAGCGTCCGGCTCACGTAGAGGTACCCGAAGAGAGCGCCCTCCTCGTAGACATACGGGGAGAGTCCCAGCCGTACCTCTCGTGGAACGGGGCCCTGGTGGCTCCCCTCCCAGGCCCGGAGCTGCCCCGCCGGCCCGAAAACCGCCAGCGCGTCGACGCTTTGGGGCCGCAGTCCCGGGGGAAGTTCGGGACCCAGGGCCCCCTCCCTTCCCTGCAGTGCCGTCACCAGGCGGTCCGCCGCCTGCTCATTGGCCAGGAGGATCTGGTCCAGGGCGTGGGCGAGGCGTTCCTGGGTGTCGGCCTCCCACTGCGCCAGTCGGCGGTCCCAGTCCGCTGAGACCCGGGCCAGGTGTCCCTCGGCGGCGAATCCCGCCGTCACCGCCAGGACCACCCCCACCAGTGCGGGTCCGGTTCGGGCTCCGGTTCCGGCTCCAGACCACGCTTGAGGCCCGGCATCGGCGCGAAGCAGGAGGGCCAGGCCTGCCCCCAGGGCCACCGCGGAAAAGGCCAGCCAGACGACCGACCCCGACGCAACCCAACCGGCGGTCAGGAGAGCCGCGACCAGGACCAGGGCGGGAGAGGCGAAGGGGCGAAGGGGCACGGCGCCGGGTGCGAGGGGGGTGATAGGGTGGATGAACCCTCTGAGGGGCATGGGAACGAAGGCGTCGGTTGCGCGATCGTCCCCCCTGTGGGGAAGATGAAGGCGGTGGTCCCTGGGGAACAGGGGACCGCACCCCTCCACACCGGGGTAGAGGGGCAGGATCGTGAGAACGAGGGGCGGCGCTGTGCGCGCCCCTCCGAATCCGCGTCTGAATTCCATCCCTCCAGACACCGGCCACACCCCAGGAGGTCCCTCCCGATGCTCCCCACCCGACCCACACACCCGTTTCCGTCCCGGCCGGCCCGTCGGCCACGCACCGGTGCCGCGTCGGTCCTCCTGGGAACTGCAGCCCTCCTTCTCCTCCCTGCTCTATCTCCCTCACTGGCGGTGGCAGCCCAGAGCGTCACCCTGGACCAGGGCACCTTCCGGATCACCGTGGACGGAAGGGAGGCCGGAACCGAGAGCTTCACCATCCGGCGCTCCGGCGCCGGTGAGGCGGCGCAGGTCATCGCAACTGCGGAGATCCAGATGGAGGTCCCCGAAGGACGGGCCGACATCCGGCCGGCCCTCCAGGCCGCAGGGAGCGACATGGCCGTGTCAGCCTACCAGGTGAAGATCTCCGGAGCCCTCCAAGAAGAGGTCTATGTCACCCTGGGGGAGCGACGTTTCCTCACCACGGTCCGCTCCGAGCGGGGAGAACGAGAACGGGAGTTCCGGGCTGCCCCGGGCACCGTCCTTCTGGATCCCGGGGTCGCTCACCAGTATTACTTCCTGGCGACACGGGTCGGTGATTCGGGGGCCACCTTCCCGGTGATCTCTCCCCGAGAGGGCCGCCAGTTCGACCTCCAGGTCACCGTGGTGGGGACCGAATCCATCACCATCGGGGGAACGTCCGTGCAGGCCCGACATCTCCGGCTGGAAGGGGAAGGGGGAACCCGGGAACTGTGGGTGAATGGGGAAGGTCGGGTCCTGCGCCTGGAGCACGCCGATGCAGGGTACGTGGCCGTCCGTCAGGCCGCGCCCTGACGGTACGCCCCCTGACGGTACGCCCCCTGACCGTCCGCCCCCTGACGGTCCGCCTCGGGAGCGGGTCCAGGTGATGGAGGAGGTGCCCCAACCCATCCGGTGAAGCTTTTTCGCCCCCACTCCCGTAAGGGGAGCATGTACGGCTCCGTCGGCTGAGCCGGCGGGGCCGATTCCATTCAATCCCCGGCTCTTCTCGACCCTGCCGGTCCGACGCACCAGGAACACGAGGAAAATCCATGCCCCCATCCACATCCCACGCACCGCGTCGAATGAGCGGCCCTCTCCACTGGGCTCTCTTCCTGGGAGTCGGGATCTGGGCAGCGGCCTGGGCAGTGGAAGGGGTCGCCCAGGAGACACCCACCCTGACCCTGAACCTGGATCAGGCCATCGCCCAGGCGGCCCGGACGAACCCCTCGGTGCGGATCCCCCAGGGCGAGGTGTCCGCCGCCCAGTGGGCCGTCCGATCCGCCCGAGCCACCCTCCTCCCCACCTTCTCGGTGGGGAGCGGGCTCTCCTGGCAGGGCGCCGGAGAACAGCGACTGGGGGGCCTCACCGCCGGTCAGTTGGGAATCGGCGAGCAGCCCTCCTGGCTCTTTTCCTCGTGGGATGCGGGGGTGACCCTGAACCTGTCGGCCGGCGCCCTCCTGGCGCCCCGGGAGGCCGACGCGGGGCTGGAGGCGGCCCGGGCCCAGGTGGGCGCGGCGGAAGCGGCCCTCATCCTGGAGGTGACCCAGGGCTACCTGGCCGTCCTCCGGGGTGAGGAGGGAATTCGCCTGGCGCGACGCGAGTTGGAGCAGGCGGAGCGAAACCTGGAGCTGGCCCGGGGACGGGTGGCGGTGGGCTCGGCCACCCCACTGGACGCTCGGCAGGCGGAGCTCGCCGTGGGACGCGCACGGGTGGGTCTCATCCGGGCCGAGGGAGAGCATCGGAACGCCGGGATCGGCCTCCTCCTCCTCCTGGGGGAGCCGGAGGCGGACCGGGAACTGCGACTCACCACCCGCTTCCCCGTCGCCGACGCCGTTCCGTTGAACGAGGCGGCCCTGGTCTCCCGGGCCCTGACGGCCAACCCGGGGCTCCACGCCCTCCAGGCCCANGAGGAGCGCACCGGCGTGGCCCTCCGGTCCGCCCGGAGCGCCTACCTGCCCAACCTGCAGCTCTCGGCGGGATGGAGCGGGTTCGCCCGACGAGCGGTCCAGGGCTCCTTCCTGGTGGACCAGGCCCGGCGTCAGGCCGAGGCCCAGTTCCAGCAGTGCCTGACCAACAACGACATCCTCTCCCGCCTGGTGGAGCCCATCGCCCCCATCAACTGCGGGCCGTTCCAGTTCCGGGACGCGGACCGGGAGCGGATCCTGGAGGAGAACCGAGCCTTTCCCCTGGACTTCACCCGGCAGCCTCCCTCCGCGTCACTCTCCATCAGCCTCCCGGTCTTCCAGGGACTCCAACGCCAGCACCAGGTGGAGGCGGCCCGGGTGGAGCAGGAGTCCGCCCGCCTCCGGACCGAGGACCGGACCCGAAGCCTCCGGGGTGACGTGATCCGGCAGGTCACGGTGGTCCGGACGGCGCTGGAGGCGGCCCGGATCGAAGAGGTGAACCGGGAGGTGGCCCAGTCGCAACTGGAGCTGGCCCGGGAGCAGTACGAGGTCGGGATGGTGGACTTTCTCCAGCTCGCCGACGCCGAGGCCATCCTGGCCCGGGCCGAGCGGGAGCGCCTGGACGCCATCTACGGATACCACGAGGCTCTGGCGGCGCTGGAAGCGCTGGTGGGCATGCCTCTTCGAAGCCGGTAAGGGAGCGAACCATGTCAGGTGGCGCAAAGGTGGGGATCGCGGTGGTGATCCTGTTGGTGGTGGGGGCGGGGGTGGCCTTCGCCGTGAACCGCTCCGGCGACCGGGGGGTGGAGGTCCGCACCGAGGAGGTCCGGGAGCGGGAGCTCATCTCCACCATCACCGCCACCGGGAGCATCCGGGCCCGGCGGCAGGTGAACATCTCCTCCGACGTCATGGGCCGGGTGATCCAGCTCAACGTGGAGGAGGGGGACGAAGTGCAGCGGGGGGATCTCCTCCTCCGCATCGATCCCTCCCAGCCCCAGGCCGCCCTCTCCCGGGCCCGGGCCGCCCTCTCCCAGGCGGAGGCCCAGGTCTCCCAGCAGCGGGCCAGCCTCCTCCAGGCCCACCGGGAGACGGATCGGCTCCGGGACCTCCGGGCGCGGAATCCCGACCTGGTGAGCACCCAGGCCCTGGAGGAGGTGGAGACCCGGGTGGAGGTGGAGCGGTCCCTCCTCTCCTCGGCGCAGCATGCCGTGGAACAGGCCCGGGCCGGGGTCGACGAGGCCGCCGAGAACCTGTCCCGCACCACCATCTCGGCGCCCATCGCCGGCCGGGTCATCCGCCTCAACATCGAGGAGGGGGAGACGGTGGTGGTGGGAACCATGAACAATCCCGGCAGCCTCCTCCTCACCATCGGGGACCTCTCGGGGGTGGAGGCGGTCCTCCGGGTGGACGAGACCGACGTCCCCCAGATCTCCCTCGGGGACTCGGCCCTGGTGGAGTTGGACGCCTTCCCAGGTCGACGGTTCGCCGCCCGGGTGGTTACCGTGGGGAACTCGGCAATCCAGGGCGCTTCGGGAGCGTCGGCCCCGGGGGGCGGAAGCCAGAGCACGGTGGACTACGAGGTGGTCCTCACCCTCCTCGATCCCCCGCCGACCCTTCGTCCCGACCTCTCCGCCACCGCCGACATCATCGTGGACCAGCGGGAGCGGGCNGTGGCGGTCCCCATCATCTCCGTCACCACNCGGGAGGAGGGCGGAGAGGNCAACGGCGCCGCCCGTGCCGCTTCCGACACCGTGGAGGGCGCAGGCCGGGGTCTCCTGGCCCGGGATGCCGGCCCCCGGCGGNTGGAGGGGGTCTTCCTGGTCCGGGAGGGTCGGGCGGTGTGGCAGCCCGTCCAGATCGGGATCACGGGACAGGAGTACTTCGAGATCCTCTCCGGGGTCAGCCCCGGAGACTCGGTGGTGAGCGGCCCCTTCCAGGAGATCCAGAACCTCCAGGACGGGGACCTGGTCCGGATCCAGGAACGGAGCCCGGGCTCCCGGTGACGACCCTCGGCCGCAGCGTCCGTCGCACCTTCCGACCCGGCTTCCGCCGGCGCCCCTGATGCACTTCCGGGAAGGGATCCGGCTGGCCCTCCTCCAGATCCGGCAGGAGAAGCTGAAGAGCTCCTTCAGCGTCCTGGGCGTGGTCATCGGCGTCATGTTCCTGGTGGTGGTGGTGAGTGTGGTGGAGGGGATGGACCGCTACATCACCGAGGACTTCTCCAGCCAGGTATACGGCGTCAACACCATCCAGGTCCGGCGCTTCCCCCAGGTCCAGATCAACCCCGGCGGGGCCCAGTGGCGGGAGTGGCTCCGGCGCCCCCGCCCCACCGT
>SL_3KL_010_SEDDRAFT_10001261_pt1 | contig 22788 bp, 23 predicted proteins | sample SodLakKL_010_SED_2_FD_10381 | JGI IMG/M metagenome (IMG submission 10381) | reverse complement strand
ATGATCTTGTAGGGCACCAGCTTGATGTCCTTCTGGACCTCCGGCTCCTCGAAGCGGCGGCCAATCAGGCGCTTCACCGCGTGCAGGGTGTTCTGTGAATTCGTGACGGCCTGGCGCTTCGCGGACTGTCCGACCAGTACCTCGCCGTCCTCCGTGAAGGCCACGATCGACGGCGTGGTGCGACCGCCCTCGCTGTTCTCGATCACCTTCGCCTGGTCACCATCCATGATGGCGACACAGGAGTTGGTGGTGCCCAGGTCAATGCCGATGATCTTTCCCATGTCTGGAAACTCCTGTGATGAATTGGGTGTGCTCAGCGGACGGGCGATCCGGTCCGGTTACCCGTGCGCTGCCGTTCTGTGTGGGATATGGGGCGGGAAGCCCGGTTTTCAAGCCGATTCGTCCACGCCACCCGACGGCGCCCGCGAGACGATCACCATTGCCGGGCGCAGAACCCGGCCGTGCAGCAGGTAGCCCTTCTGCATCGTCATCAGCACCGTGTTCGGCGGATGCTCGCCGCTCTCCTGCGTCGTCATCGCCTGGTGCCGCTCGGGGTCGAAGCGTTGCCCGGTCGGGTCCTCGGACGCGATGCCAAACTTCTCGAAGGCCTGATGCAGCGCCTTCAGCGTCAGCTCGGTGCCCTCGACGATCCTGCCTCCGGCATCGGCCTTGCGTGCCGCGTCGAGGCCCATCTCGAGGCTGTCGGCGACGTTCAGCAACTCGGCCGCAAAACGCTCGATCGCATACTTGTGGGCGGATTCCAGCTCGCGCTCGAAGCGCCGGCGCTGGTTCTCCAGCTCCGCCTGCGCCCGCAGCGCCTGGTCGCGACGCTCTTCCGCCAGTTCCTCGAGTTCAACCAGCCTTGCCTCGACATCTCCGCCCTCGCCGGCGGCAGACCCGGTATCCGCGACCTCCGGTTCGTCCTCCGGCACGCTCTGCTTCGGATCGTTCTCCTGCTGCACGTTATCCCACTGGCTGGACATGAATACCTCTTGCTGAAGACGAAATGGGTTGGGTTCAGGGGCAGCGAAGCCCCGGCCTCACGAAGTCTCTGGGGGCTCGTTGCGGGAATTCAAGGCCGAACCGAGCAGTCGCGCGGTGATGTCGACGATCGGGATCACGCGATCGTAGGACATCCGGGTCGGGCCCACCACGCCCAGCACGCCGACGATCTCGCCATCGACGCTGTACGGAGCGGTGACAACGGAGCAGTGTTCGAACCACTCGAGCCCCGACTCCCGCCCGATGAAGATCTGTACGCGATCGGCCAGGATGCACTGGTCGAGAATGGCGAGGATCTCGCGCTTCTCGTGGAACGCCTCCAGCAGCTGGCGCAGGTGCTGGATATCGGCCAGCTCCTCGTAACCCAGCAGCTGCGTCTCGCCCGCCACCAGCACGTCGTCCGGATCATCCTCGCCGATCGCCTGCTCGCCGAGATCGATCGCTGCCAGCATCATTGAATCCAGGTCCCGCCGCACCGAGCGCATTTCCGAGAGCAACTCTCCGCGCACCACCTGCAGGCTCTGGCCGGCCAGGTGGGCATTCAGATAATTCGCCATGTTCTGCAGTTCGGCGGGCTGATAGTCGCGCTCGAGTTCCAGCACGCGGTTCTGGACCTCCTTGCCGTCGATCACCAGAATCGCCAGTACGCGACGTTCGCCCAGGCGCAGGAACTCGATCTGGGTCAGCGCGACCTGGCGGTTGCGCGGAAGCCGCACCATGCCGGCCAGCCGCGTAACCGTCGAGAGCACGCTGCCTGCGGTCCCCAGCAGGTCCTTGGTCGGCGCGCCGGGGCTGAAGCGCGACTCGATCGCCTCCACCTCTTCGCGGTTCGGCGTACGGATCTCCAGCAGCGCGTCCACGAACAGACGGTATCCGGCGGGCGTCGGTATCCGGCCCGCCGAGGTGTGCGGTGCGTGCACCAGGCCGAGATCCTCGAGATCGGACATTACATTGCGGATCGTCGCGGGGCTGACGTTCAGGCCGCTGGTCCGCGCCAGCGTCCGGGACCCGACCGGCTGGCCGTCCCGGATGTAGCTTTCGATCAGGGTGCGCAACAGGGTCCGCGCCCGCGTATCAAGTCGAATATCCTGCATCCGTCCGTCTCATGTCAGCGCTGTGCGCAAGCGAGTGCCAATCCAGTCTATGCCGCCCCCCCGCCCAGTCAAGCACAGACAGTCGCCACGCGGGTGCGGGCAAACCGCGTTTACCGGATAATGCGGGCATGCAGCGCAGCTTCAACAGCATCGGACTGGTGGGCAAGTCCACCGACTCGCGCACCCGGCCCCTGGTCGCGACCCTTCTTGACACGCTCCACCAGCGCGGAACCCGGGTGATCCTCGAGACCGGCATCGGGGACTGCGAGCATCCCGGCGCTTTCACCGTCGCGCCGCTGAAGGAGCTGGCGGAGGCGGTCGAGCTCGTGGTGGTGATCGGCGGTGACGGCACCCTGCTAAGCACGGCACGCGCGATGGCCCGCCACGACACGCCGATGCTCGGCATCAACCTGGGGCGTCTCGGCTTTCTGGTCGACATCCTGCCCGAGCGCGCCGCCGCGGAACTGAACGCGGTGCTCGATGGCGCCTTCGATCTGGAGCCACGGGCCATGCTGGCGAGCACCCTGCTCCGGGACGGGGCCCCGATCCACCGCGGGCTGGCGCTGAACGACGCGGTGCTGCATGTCCAGAGCGTAGTGCGGGTGATCGAGTTCGATACCTTCATCGACGGCCTCGACGTCGGTCGGTTGCGCGCCGACGGGCTGGTGGTCGCGACGCCGACCGGTTCCACCGCCTATTCGCTGTCGGCCGGCGGGCCGATCCTGACGCCCGATCTCGAGGCGATGATCATCGTGCCGATCTGCCCGCACAGCCTGAATCACCGGCCGCTGGTGGTCAGCGGCAATGCGGTGATCGAGATCAAGCTGAGCAGCGGCAGCCGCTCGCCGGCGCAGGTCGCGCTGGACGGGCAGGAGAATCTCGACTTCGCCCCGGGAGACATCCTGCGGGTGCAGCGACGGTCGAAGTCCCTGATGCTGCTGCATCCGCGCAATCACAACTTCCTGCGCATGCTGCGATCCAAGCTGCGCTGGGGCGAGCACCCCTGAACCGGACCCACACGAGGATGCTGCGCCACATCACGGTCCGCGATTTCGCGATCATCGACGGCATCGAGGTCGAATTCGGCCCGGGCATGACCGCATTGACCGGCGAAACCGGGGCCGGCAAGTCGATCCTGGTCGACGTGATCGGCCTGCTGCTGGGCGACCGCGGCGACTCCGGCAGCGTACGCAGCGGCGCAGCGCAGGCTGATCTCAGCGCGGGCTTCGATCTGCATCCCGGCCACCCGGCATCCGCGTGGCTAAGCGAGCAGGCACTGCTCGACGCCGACGAACCCGGCGGAGAGGGGACCGGCATTCTGCTGCGCCGCGTGATCAGCGCCCAGGGCAAGAGCCGGGCGTGGATCAATGGCCGTCCGGCCACCATGTCCCAGTTGAAGACCCTCGGCCAGTGGCTGGTTGACATCCACGGCCAGCACGCGCATCAGCAGTTCCTGCAGCGCCACGCGCAACGCGCGCTGCTCGACAGCTTCGTCGAGGCCGGACTGCTGCGCCGGGTCACCCGGGCACACGCGGCGCTGCAGGAGGCGCGGGTGCGTCTGGATGCCGCCCGGTCGCGTCTCGAGAATGCCAGCGACCGTCTCGACCTGTTGCGCTTCCAGACGGCGGAGATCGCCGAGCTTGCCCCCGTCCCGGGCGAATACCCGGACATCGCCGCCGAACAGACCCGCCTCGCCCATGGCGCGGAAGTCCTGACGGCTTTGCAGACCGCCCACGGAGCCCTCGACGCCGATGGCGGCATCGATCCGGCCCTGGGTCAGGTCCTGTCCGGGCTCCAGGAGGTCCTGCGTCATGATCAGCGGCTGGCGGCGGTTTGCGATTTGCTGGAATCCGCGCGCATCCAGGTCCAGGAGGCGGGCGACGAACTGCGCCGGCTCGCCGACCGCGTGGAGATCAACCCTGAACGCCTGTCCGAAGTCGACAGCCGCATATCCGCCTACCTTCGGCTCGCCCGCAAACATCGCGTGGAGCCGGACGAGCTTCCGGGGCTGCTGCAGAAGATGGAGGCGGAACTGGCCGAGCTCGACGCCGGCGACGCGGCGGTAGAGGAACTGGAGCGGGCAGTGGAGACCGCCGAAAGCGAGTACGACGCGGCCGCGACGGCACTCGGCCGTGCGCGCCGGGACGCGGCGCAGCGGCTGGACGCCGCGGTCACCTCGGCAATGCAGGAGCTGGGCATGGCCGGAGGCCAGTTCCGGATCGACCTGCAGACGCTCGCGCAGGAGAGCGGGCCCCACGGGCGCGACCGCATCGAGTTCATGGTGGCCGCGAATCCGGGTGCCACGGCGAAGCCGTTGTCGCGCGTGGCCTCGGGCGGCGAGCTGTCCCGCATCGGGCTCGCACTGCAGGTGCTCGCGAGCGCCGAGCAGCCGGTCGGCACCCTGATCTTCGACGAGGTGGACAGCGGGATCAGCGGCGCGGTCGCCGAGGTCGTCGGCCGCAAGCTGCGCGGCCTCGGCCGGAGCTACCAGGTGCTGTGCGTCACCCATCTGCCGCAGGTCGCGGCGCAGGCGCACGAGCAGTTGCAGGTGACCAAGCACCGCGCCAACGATCACACCCGGACCGAGGTCGCCGCACTCAGCGCCGAGGCGCGGGTCGAGGCCATTGCGCGGCTGCTGGGCGGCGTCACGGTCACTGAACGCAGTCTGGATCACGCCCGTGAGATGCTGGAGTCGGCCCCCGCCGGAGACTGAGAAACGGGATCGACCGGGCGCCGGTTCGGCCCCGAGGCCGCGAACTAGTGGGCCATGCGGAAAGTTCGGTATCAGATCGCTTCGCCAGACACGCCGGCGCTGCGTTGGGCAAGCTTGAAATAGGGTGGCTATTCCGGCACTTGCCCGCCTTGCTCCGACGTGCCTGGCTGTGCTCCATAGTCACCGAACTTTCCGCACGGCCCACTAGTGGGCGGTTCAATCCTCGCGGTGCGGGCAATTCGGAGTGACGCAGTCGCCGTAGATCACCAGCGCATGGTCGCGGATCTCGAAGCCGTGTTCGGTGGCGGTCTCGCGCTGGCGCTGTTCGATCGTCTCGTCCAGGAATTCCTCCACGTGCCCGCACTGGTTGCAGATGATGTGGTCGTGGTGGCCCCCGCGGTCGAGTTCGAATACGGCCTGATTGCCCTCGAAATGCATCCGGGAGACCAGTCCGGCGGCCTCGAACTGCGTGAGGACCCGATAGACGGTCGCCAGTCCGATCTCTTCACCCGAATCCAGCAGCTCACGGTAGATTCGCTCGGCCGTGAGGTGGCGGGTTTCGGATTCCTCGAGGATCTGCAGGATCTTCATGCGCGGGAGCGTCACCTTGAGCCCCGCCCTCTTCAGGTTGTGCGTTTCCACTCGAATCCCTCTCGCCGTGCCGGTCGGGCGATGCCGCCGCCAGAGGCATTGCTGTAAGATTGGCGACCGCTTCCAGCCCGAATCATGGGACAGACCCGCCCAATGTTCAAGATTCTCGTTTCTGTTACGGCCATCGCAACCCTGCTCGCCGCCTGCAGCGGGATCCCGAGCTTCCGCCTCGACGTGCAGCAGGGCAATGCGATCGAAGATGAAAAGGTGGCCCAGCTGCGGCAGGGCATGACGCCGCAGCAGGTGCGGTTTCTGATGGGCTCACCCCAGGTCGGAGGCACCTTTGTCCGCGAGGACCGATGGGACTACGTCTACCACAACCGCCCCGGGCGCGGCCCGACGGAAAAGCGCATCGTCAGCGTCTTCTTCGAGGGCGGGCGCGTCGCCCGCATCGAGGACAGCGAGTCGCCAGGAAGCGCCGACTGAACCGTCATCGCGAGGAGCGCTGCCTGCAGCCGCAAGCACAGCGGGACGCGGCGATCGATACGCTGCCCCGACCCTTCGCCGCGCTCACCCTGCGGCGGGCCCCGCAATTCGGCTTCAGGCGCCGCCCTTCTTCGTCGCCTTGCCCTGCGCCGCCCGTTGCCGGCGCACTTCCTTGGGATCGGCGATCAGCGGACGGTAGATCTCGACCCGGTCCTTCGCACGAAGCGCGGTGTCCATTCGCGTGTGTTTGCCGAAGATTCCCACCTTGGCCTCGCGCGGATCGATTTCCGGGAACCGCTCGGCAATCCCCGACTCCTGCACCGCGTCGGCCACTGTCGCGCCGCGCGGCACCTGCACCGGCAGGATCACCTGCACGTCCGGCCGCGCATAGGCGACCTCGACCATGATCCACTCGTCCGCGGCCTCGCCCTCAGGCATACACATCCCCGTGCACGTCCCGGGCCCGCTGCACGAAGGCGTCCACCAGCGAATTCGCGACGTGATTGAAGACCGGTCCGATCGCCAGTGCCATCAGCCTCCCGGCAAATTCGAACTCGAGATCCAGCGCAACGCGGGTCCCGCGCTCCGCAGCCCGCGTGAAGGTCCAGGCCCCGTGGAGGCGCCGGAAGGGCCCTTGCACCAGACGCATCTCGATTCGCTTCGGGTAGTCGAGCTGATTCACGGTGGTGAACGACTTGTGCAGCGCACCCGTTGCCAGTTCGATCGTCGCCTTCACGTGGTCCCCACGGGATTCCAGTACTTTCGCGCTCCGGCAATGCGGCAGGAACTCGGGGTAGGCATCGACGTCGTTGACGAGATCGAACATCTGTTCTGCCGAATAGGGCACCCAGGTGGACCGCTGGATACGCGTGGGCATCAGATGAGGCCGACGGCACGCAGGAACACGACCAGTATCGCGATCGGAGCCACGTAGCGGACCAGGAAGTACCAGACGCTGTAGAGCCAGCCGAGTTGCAGGCGCAGTTCGGATTGCACCGAACGCTCGGTCATCCGCCAACCGACGAACAGCGCGATCAGGAACCCGCCCAGCGGCAGCATGATATTGGCGGTGAGGTAGTCGAGGATGTCCAGCGCGGCCTTGTCGAACAGCGTGTAGCCCGACCAGACGTTCAGCGAAAGCAGTGCCGCGATGCCAAGCGTCCAGGCGAGCATGGCCACCACCGTGGTGGCAAAGACACGGCTCAATTGCAGATTCTCGACCATGAAGGCCACGGCGGGCTCGATCAGGGAAATGGCCGAGGTCCATGCGGCAAAGACCAGCAACACAAAGAACAGTGTCCCGAAGAAGAGACCGAAGGGCATCTCGCCAAAGGCCAGCGGCAGGGTCACGAAGATCAGACCCGGACCCTGCTCCGGTGACAGGCCGGCGGCGAAGAGGATCGGGAAGATCGCGAGACCGGCGAGCAGGGCCACGGTGGTGTCCGCGGCGACCACGGAGCCGGAGGTCTTGCCGATGGAAGCCTCGCTGCTCAGATAACTGCCGTAGACCATGATCGCGCCCATTCCGAGGCTCAGCGTAAAGAAGGCCTGGCCCATCGCGAGCAGCACCGCGTTCGGCGTCAGGGCGCCGAAGTCGGGCCGGAACAGGAAGCGCAGGCCGTCCATGAAAGCGCCCTGGGCCATCGAGTAGCCGACCAGGATGATCAGCAGCACCACCAGCGCGGGCATCAGGATCGTGACCGCCCGCTCGAGGCCCGACCGGACGCCGCGCGCCACGACCATCGCGGTCATCACCATGAAGATGGTGTGCCAGGCCAGCAGGCCCTCGGGGTTTGCCAGCATCGCCCCGAACATTTCGGCGGAGCCTTCAGCGTCGAGACCGGTGAAGCTGCCGGTGCCGGCCTTGAACACGTAGGACAATGCCCAGCCGGCGATCACGCTGTAGAACGACAGGATCAGGAAGCCGGCGAGCACGCCGATCCAGCCCATCAACCCCCAGCCACGGCTGAGTCCCTCCTCGCGCGCCAGCGTGAGCATGGTGTTGATCGGGCTCTGCCGGCCACGGCGTCCGAGCAGGATTTCGCCCATCATGATCGGCAGGCCGATCAGCAGGATGCAGGCCAGGTAGACCAGCACGAAGGCCCCGCCGCCATTGTCCCCCGCAATGTACGGAAACCGCCAAATATTCCCCAATCCGACCGCCGACCCGGTGGCCGCAAGGATGAACGCCAATCGGGTGGACCATTGTCCGTGGATTGAAACCGTCGCTGGCATGGATCTCTTCCCCCTGTTTTCGCGGATTGTGAGCCAACCCCGGCGGGGGCTCAACTGACCCGCCGCGGGGGCCGGAATAGCGGTGGGACCTCGGTTAAGCGCGTTAAGGCTGGTGCGCGGGGCGCGGGACGCCGTGAATACCCCCCCTGCAGGCTGGCGGGCGAACAGGAGTGGGGGCCTGGTTGGGCGCGAGGAGGCTGGTGCACGGGGTCGCGGGACGCCGTGAATACATCCTTGTAGGCTTGACGGCCGCATCCCTGCGGCCGACACCCGCGACCCCGTGCACCAGCCTCCTCGCTCTGGGAAACGGGGACAGATTTGAAATCTGTCCCCGCTGCACCGCCCTCCTCGCGCCCCCAACCCGAGAATCCGAGACGCGCCCCGTTGCTATACTGCGCGGTTATGGGAAAAAAGAAATCGAGGAGCGAGGCGGGGTCGAGCACGATCGCGCTGAACCGCAAGGCGCGGCACGACTTCTTCATCGAGGACCGTCTGGAGGCGGGGCTGGTGCTTGAGGGCTGGGAGGTGAAGTCGCTGCGCGCGGGACGCGCCCAGTTGAGCGAGTCCTATGTGCTTTTGCGCAACGGCGAGGCCTGGCTGTTCGGAGCACATGTGACGCCGCTGCCAACGGCTTCCACCCATATCCGACCCGACCCGACCCGCACGCGCAAGCTGCTGTTGCAGCGCCCCGAGATCAACCGGCTGATCGGTGCAGTCGAGCGCAAGGGCTACACGCTGGTGCCGCTGGCTCTGTACTGGAAACGGGGCCGGGCGAAGCTGGAGATCGGGCTGGCAAAGGGCAAGAAGGAGTACGACAAGCGGGCCACCGACAAGGACCGGGACTGGCAGCGCGAGCGCGCCCGCATCCTGAAGAACGCCTGAGGCCAGCCCCCTGGCCGATCTTCCCCGGCGCCGGATCGCCGAGGGGCCGGATCAGCCGTCCAGCCGCCGCCAGTGGCAGGGCTCTCCCGCGCTCTTGTCGAGCAGCGCGAGCATCTCGGCGTGGGCCGCGTGCTCTTCCGGGCTTGGTTCGATCACGCGTAGCGTGCCGCCCCGTCGTTGCGCCCTCACCGGCACCTCCGGGTTTTCCCGTTCCGGACCTTTCTCCTCCAGACCCAGCGCTACCTGGCCGCCGGTCATCGCGAGGTAGACGTCGGCAAGCAGCCCCGCGTCCAGCACCGCGCCGTGCAGCACGCGGGTCGAGGCATCCACCTGGTAGCGTTTGCACAGCGCATCCAGCGAGTTGCGCGTGCCGGGATGCATCCGACGGGCGAGGACAAGGGTATCGAGAATCGTGCAGACGTCCTCGATGCGGCGCACCCTCGCGTCCGCGAGCGCCAGTTCGTGGTTGATGAAACCGACGTCGAAGGGTGCGTTGTGAATGATCAGCTCGGCGCCTTCGATGAACTCGAGGAAGCGTTCGACGACCTCCGCAAAACGCGGCTTGTCGAGGAGGAATTCGTTGCTGATGCCGTGGATCTCGATGGCTCGCGGGTCGATCTCGCGGTCGGGCTGCAGGTACTCGTGCAGGCGGTTGCCGGTCGGCCTCCGGTTCACGATCTCGACACAGCCGATCTCGATGATCCGGTGTCCGTCCGTCGGCTCAAGGCCGGTGGTCTCCGTGTCGAGGACGATCTGGCGCATCTTCAGAATCTCCATGGGACACTAGTGTCCTGTCACCCGTCTAATGGCGTCTTCAGCGAGGCGAGAAGCGGTCAGCTGCAAGGCACTTGCCCGCCGGGGTAGCCACCCTACCTCAAAGGCAAGTAACGCCGCAGATGGCCGCTTCTCGCATCGCCCGAAGGGAGCCCCCGAGCGACGCCAGTGCGGCGTTGCAGCGCTTGCCAATGGAGTGACCATTGCGCTGCGCGCTGCGCCTGGCCCTGACGCCGCTCGGGGGCTCTGAACACGCCATTGGACATGTGACAGGACACTGGTGCGAGAATCGCGCATAGCCCCGGTGAAGTCCACCCACTGGAACCTACTCATCGCCTCCGTGCTGAGCGCGCAGCATTTCGTCGATCGCGCGGTTGGCCAGGCGGTCGGCACGCTCGTTTTCCGGGTGGCCGGTGTGCCCGCGAACCCAGAACCAGTCCACCTGGTGCCGACGGGCCTGTGCGTCCAGCTGCTCCCAGAGGTCGCGGTTCTTCACCGCTCCGCCGCTGGACGAGCGCCACCCCCGCCGCTTCCAGCCGGGCAGCCACGCGGTGATGCCCTGCTTCACGTACTGAGAGTCGGTCAGCAGCTCGACGCGGCACGGCCGCTTCAGGGCCTCCAGCGCACGAATGGCTGCAGTCAGTTCCATCCGGTTGTTCGTCGTCTCCGGCTCGGATCCGTAGAGTTCCCGTTCGGCTTCGCCAAATCGCAGCAACGCTCCCCAGCCGCCCGGGCCCGGATTGCCCCGGCAGGCGCCGTCGGTGTACACGAAGACCTTGTCGCTGCTCACGCCCACTGGGACGTCCCGCCGGCGCGAATTCCTTCTCGCGACCAGCGCAGCCGTGAAGCCCCCGGGGCAATCGGCTTCAGATCCCGTCGCCTGGCGACCGTAAGCAACGAATTCCCCAGCACGGGAAGCCACGGCGACACTGCCGTGTCGAGGTGGCTCAGCCGCCGGTGCCAGCCGGCAGGAAGCACCGCGGGCAGTGCGCTCAGCGCAACCTGCCGGTGCACGCCCAGGCCCGCCTGCACAAGGAGTCGCCGACTGCTCCGCCGCAGTCCACCAGGCAGCGCTCGGCGGAGTGGTCGGCGCCCGGCTGCCCCGCAGTGGCCGGACTCCAGCAGAAACAGGTGACCTTCCGGCGCCAGAACACGGGCCGCTTCGGCGACCACATTCCCGGCGTCTTCCGCATCATGAAGGGCATGCGCGACGAGCACACACGAAAAGGTCTCCGCGGCCAGCGGCAGGCGGTCCCCCTGCGCGGCCAGCGTCCGGCTTTGCGGATCTGCGTGCAGCGCATGGACCGGCCGGGTCCATTCCGCATCGAGCAGGCGTACCGGTCCCACCTCAAGCCAGGCGTCGCCGAACCGAGGCCGGCAGAAGGCGCCCATCTGCTGGTGCAGCGCCGCCAGCACCCGCAGCCCCTGCGGACCCGAATACCAGCGCTGCAGGCAATCGCTCCGGGAGGCTTGGTGAAACGCTCTCTCTGGACTATGCTTCAGGTCCATGATTATCCGACTTCTCCCCCTTCCCCTCGTGCTGGTTGTCAGCGCCCTGCTGGGTACCGGCTGCAGTATCCACGACAATCCGAGTGCACTGGCCCAGCCAGAGCGCGGGGCTGCATCCGCGCAACCGGCAGACGCCCTGCCCCGGGTGTCACGCCGGGGCCTCGCGCGGGACGCCAGCCGCGCGCTGCGCCAACCCGCGATGAAGCCGGAAGACGCCCCGGACATCTGGACCCGGGCCAGGCTCGGCTTCGCGATGACCGAGAACCTGCATCACCCGAGGGTCGAAGTCTACAAACGGCATTACCGGCAGCACCCGAACATCATCGCCATCGCCTCCACAAGGGCGGAACCCTTCGCCTATTTCATCCTGAACGAGATCGAGCGGCGAGGTCTACCCGGCGAGCTGCTGCTGTTGCCGATCGTCGAGAGCGGCTATGCCGCCGAGGCCACTTCAAGCGCAAGCGCGGCCGGCATCTGGCAATTCGTCCCCGGCACCGGAGAACACTTCGGGCTGATCCAGGACGACTGGTATGACGGCCGGCGCGACGTCTATCAATCCACCCACGCGGCACTGGACTATCTGGAGCATCTTCACGCCCGCTTCGGAGACTGGTACCTGGCGCTCGCCGCCTACAATTTCGGGCAGGGTAATGTTGCCCGCGCAATGGCCGCCAACGCGGCCGCCGGTGAACCGACAGACTACTGGAGCCTGCAGCTCTCCAGCGAGGCGATGTCCTACGTGCCCCGGCTCCTTGCACTGCGCGCGCTGATCGACGAACCGGACCGGTACCGGATCCGGGTGCCGGTGATCGCGAACGAGCCCTACCTGAAGCCGGTGAATCCCGGACGCCAGGCAGACCTGGAGTACGTCGCCGAACTCGCCGGCATGGAATTCACCGAGGTCGCGCGCCTGAACCCCGGCTACCACAGAACCGTGACGCATCCTTATGCCGCACAGCACCTGCTGCTTCCTGCCACTGCGGCCAGGCAGCTCGAGGCCACACTCCGCGAGCGCGGACCGGACCACGCCCTCGTTCCCTACGCGGAATACGAGGTTCGCGCCGGCGACAATCTCGGCCGGATCGCGCAGCGGCACGGCGTCGGCGTTGCCGAGCTCCGCGGGATGAACGGGCTCGAGGGCGATCTGATCCGGGCCGGACAGCGTCTGCGGGTACCGGTGACCGGCGAGGCCATCCCCGGCCGTAACGCGGCGCCTGCAGCGACCCCGACTCAACCGCTGGAGTACACGGTCCAAGCGGGCGACAGCCTGTGGACCATCGCGCGGCGGCACGACGTCGGCGTCTCCCGCCTCCGGGAGACGAACGGCCTGTCGCGGGAGGCGCTGCTGCAGCCGGGCCAGACCCTCACCCTGCCCCCCACGGCGGTGGATCCCGACACGACGCGCGTCGAATACCGCATTCGACCCGGCGATTCGCTCGGCGCGATCTCAAGGCGCTTCGCTGTCGAGATCCACGATCTCCGGCGCTGGAACGGGCTGAACGGCGACGGTATCCGTGCGGGCGACACCCTGACGTTGTACGTCGCGAGAAACGTCGCCGCCGGCGACGGCTGACACCCCGAACCCGCGACGGCGCACGCCGACGGCCTTGCCTTGGCCGGGTCCAAGGAGCTGACCCNGCGCCGCCCACCGCGCGCACTGGGCGCGGGCATGGCCCGCGGCGCATGACCGACCGGTGGTGACACAACGGGTACATGGGTATGATCGCAGGCGGCTGCGTGCGCGGGGGCCGCCTGCGCAGGCGCGCGGCGCCGGAGCGTCTTCGGCCGCCGCCCGGGCGCAGTCTCCGAGGCGCAAAGCCGGAACCGAAAACAGGAGGAATTCATGGGGTTTCTGAAGGGCAAGCGCGCGCTGATCGTTGGTGTCGCCAGCAACCGTTCCATCGCCTATGGCATCGCCGAGGCCATGCATCGCGAGGGCGCTGAACTCGCGTTCACCTACCAGAACGATCGCATGCGCGAACGGGTCGAGAAACTGGTATCCGCCTTCGACTCCGATATCCTCGTGCCCTGCAACGTCGAGAACGACCAGGAGATCGAGCAGGTCTTCGAGCATCTGGACGACTACTGGGAAGGACTCGACATCCTGGTGCACTCGGTCGCCTTCGCCCCGAAGGAGGAACTGGAAGGAGACTTCCTGGACAACGTCACCCGGGACGGTTTCCGCGTCGCCCATGACGTGAGTTCCTACAGCCTCGCGGCGCTCGCGAAGGCGGGGCGCGGGATGATGAAGGACCGCAATGCGGCGATCCTCACGCTGAGCTATCTGGGGGCGATGCGCGCGATGCCCAGCTACAACGTGATGGGTCTGGCGAAGGCCAGCCTCGAAGCCAATGTGCGCTACCTCGCCTACACCCTCGGGCCGGAATCGACCCGGGTCAATGCGGTATCGGCCGGCCCGATCCGCACGCTGGCGGCCGCGGGCATCGGCGATTTCCGGCGCATTCTGGATCATGTGGAGAAAAACGCCCCGCTGCGTCGCAACGTGACCATCGAGCAGGTCGGGAATGCGGGTGCCTTCCTGTGTTCCGACCTGGCCGCGGGCATCACCGGCGAGGTGACCTACGTCGACTCCGGCTTCAACATCCTCGGGCTCGGACCGGGCGAGGCCGGGCTGGAGTAACCGTCACCGCACTCCGCCTCCGCCATTGAACACGAAAGCGAACTGAGCCACGGAAGACACGGAAGCACACTGAAAGGAACTGAAACATTCCTTCGTTTCCGTGCTCTCCGTGCGTTCCGTGGCTTGATTTTCACGTCAGTCAGGAAAACTACTCCAGGTTCTCCGGGAAGCGGCGGATGTTCGCTTCCGATTCCAGCCACGCCAGGTAGGCGCGCAGCTCCTCTCCCGAGTACGCGACCTGCAGATCATCCGCGGCCCGGCCCAGGTCCGCGACGGCCTCCGAGGGCTCCAGCATCCGGACCGACTCCAGCACCACCACCGCGAAATCGCCGTCGGCCAGCCGCACGCCATCGGTCACAACGTCGTCGTCACGCGGCGCAGGAAGCTGGAACAGGCGGTTCATCAGCGTTCCGGGCAGTTCGACGTCGGGCTCCTCCGGGCCGGTGGTGCGATTGACCGTGGCAGACAGGGTCCACCGTTGCGGCTCCTCCTCGGCGAATTCGGCCACGGTGCGGTCATCGGCCAGCGCCTCGAGGACTTCCTGCCCCCGTTCACGGGCGGCCTGGGCCGCTGCATCCTCCTGCAGGATCTCGCGGATCTCCCCGGCAACCTCTTCGAGCGGTCGCACAAACGGTTCTTCCCGGTCCTCCAGGCGCAGCACGATGGTGCTGCCGTCCGGAAGATCCACCGCCTCGCTGTTGCGCCCGTCCCGGCGGACCGCAGGACCGAAGGCGGCCTGACGCACCGCGCGGTACTCGGCCACACCGTCCCCCGACTCCCGGGTGAACCAGTCCGTCGTCCGAATCTCGAGACCGGTCGCGGCCGCCGCGGGCTCCAGGCTGTCGGGATTCTCGAAGGTCTGGGACAACAGATCGTCCAGCGCCTGGATCTGCCGCTGTTCCGCGCGCCGGTCACGCAGGTCGCGCTCGACCTCATCGCGCACCTCCGCGAACGGCTGCCGGCGCGACTCCTCGATCTCGGTGACTTCGACCACGTGCCAACCCAGGCGGGTCTGCACCGGCTGACTGACCAGGTCCTCGGGCAGGGAGAAGATCACCGTCTCGAGGACGCGGTCCAGGTCACCCCGCGCAACGCGGCCCATGTCGCCGCCACGGTCCGCCGACAGGCTGTCCTCGGAGTACTCGGCGGCCAGCTCGGCGAAGTCCTCGCCGTCATCGATCCGTTCGCGAAGGTCACGGATCCGCGACTCGGCGTCCGGCGCATCGTCCTGAACCAGGATCTGCCGCACCCGTCGCAATTCCGGCTCCTCGTAACGCTGGGCATTGATTTCGTAATGCTCGCGCACGTCCTCCTCGGTGATATCGACCGCAGCCTCGAGCGCCGCGGGATCCAGACGAAGGTATTCGATGCGCAGACGCTCCGGCGTGGTGAAGCGCTCCGGGTTGTCGTTGTAGAAGGCCTCCACCGCGGCCTCATCGACAACGTCCGGCCGGTCGAACTCCGCCGCGGCGAAGATTCCCCAGCTCGCGACGCGTACCTGGTTGCGCAGGCGCTCGAACTCCTCGGCCCGCGCCATGGGCAGATCGCCGCTGGCGCCCACCGACTGCCGGATCTGTGCCAGCACGATGGACTGCGCCATGTCGCGCTCGAAGTCCCCGGGCGAGATCCGCTGCGCCTGGAGCAGGGTGTGATAGCGTTCCGGGCTGAACCGCTCATTCTCGCGGAACGCTGGGATCGCGTGGATTTCGCGGACCACGCCACGTTCGGATGCGCGGAATCCGGCCGCCTCGGCCGCCTGCCGAAGAAGCTCCCGCTCGATCAGGGCCTCGAGGGCGGCCTCGCGGATCGCGCGTTCGTCAAAGAGGTCGGCGGGGATCTCGCCGCCAAACATGCGCGCGATCTCCTCGCGCTGGGCTCGCGTCTCCTGGTGCACGAGGCGAACCGGGATCTCCGCGCCGTTCACCTCCGCCGCCACCAGCGGGCCGGCGCCGCCAAAGTACTCGCCCAATCCCCACAGCGCGAAGGGGATGGCGATCAGGCCAATGATGACGTAGGCAAGCCAGCCGGTCGCCTTGTCACGAATCGATTGCAGCATTGTGTCTCCGCTGGCGATACAAAAACGGGTCAGTCCACCATCATAGCAAGAGCCCACCCCCAGGGCATGCCCGTCGCGACATTTGCGGAGGGCGCGCTCTGGCGGACGGAGGGACTTGACTATACCCTGCAGTCAGCAAGGGGGAACCTTGGCGTTAGGACCACCCGGAGACGAAAAAGATCGGCAACGAGGGATCAGGATGCAACAGGCGACGCATACACTGACGGTCAGGACTTCCGGCAAGGGCCTGTACGAGTGCACCCGGGAAGTGTCCGACTGGGTGCGTCAGACCGGAATCAGCGTCGGTCTGGTAACGCTGTTCGTGCAGCACACCTCGGCGAGCCTGCTGATTCAGGAGAACGCGGATCCCGACGTCAGCGCGGACCTCGCGGATTTCTTCGAGCGCATTGCACCGGAATCGCCCACCGCCTACCGGCACCAGTCGGAGGGTCTGGACGACATGCCGGCCCATCTGCGCAGCGCGCTGACCCAAACGCAGCTGTGCATACCCGTGGTCGACGGTCGGCCCGCGCTGGGAACCTGGCAGGGCGTCTTCCTGTTCGAACACCGCCGCGGGGGCAGCCGGCGGCGCGTCCTGCTTCACCTTTCGGGCGAGTGATCGCGGGAGTCCAGTCCATTCCGCCCGCAGGATACCCACTTCGGGTGGGTGCTGGTCGCCGGGCAACGGTCTGCGGGCCCGGATAAAAGTAAAGGATGACGGTCTGCAAACAATGGTTGACCCTGTCATTCTTTCGCCAGTACTTTAGTGAGACAGGATGGCAGCGCGCGCCACTGGTTTTTCGGGAACTGCCGCCCGGCACCTGCGGCAGGGCCAGTTGCGCCGGAGATACTGACGAGACCCCATGAAGCCCAGGATCCGCGATGCGTTGCGCTTTTGCCCGCACCTTCCGACGCCGCCGGCGATCGCGGTTCGGATCGTCGAGCTCGGCCGGGACCCCAACGTCGACCTGACGGCACTCGCAAGACTGCTGGCCAAGGATCCGGCGCTGGCGAGCCGGGTACTGCGCGCCAGCAATTCCGCCCTTTATGGCGGGCGCCGACGCAGTGACAACCTGCGCCAGGCGATGGTTGTGATCGGTCTGAACGCGACCATGAGCCTGGCACTCAGCTTCTCGCTCGGCGAACTGCTGAACAGCGAAGCAAACTCCTACCGGGGCATCAACCGCTACTGGCGGCGGGCCTTCATATCCGCAGCGGCCGCCCGCCTGATCAGTGAACTGCAGGGTCTGCCGGAACACGAGGAGGCCTTCCTCGCCGCGCTGCTGCAGGATATCGGCGTCCTGGCCCTCGATGCGGCGGTGCCGGATGATTACCGCCCCCTGCTGACGCAATGCGCGGGCCACGATGACCTGCTGCCGCTGGAAAGGGAACGGCTCGGGTCCGATCACGGAGAGGCGGGCACCTGGCTGATGCGTCACTGGAAGCTACCGGAGCGCATGGCTTCGGTCGCCACTGCGGCACACGATCCGCTGGGCGCCCCGGTCCCGCCCGATGCCCGGGACTTCGTGAAATGCGTGGCCGTTGCCGGCGCGATGGCGGACCTGTTCATCGAGGATGATCGCGAGGCCGCCGCCGAACGCCTTGCGGAAGCCGGGTCCACCCTGCTGGGCCTCGAGGGCGAGGCCCTGCAGGACCTGATTGCGCGGGTCTCGGAAATCCTGCCGGAGGTCGCGGCGCTGTACGAGACGGACATCATCTCGCCGCGCCAGGCAGCCGGTATCACCGACCAGGCCCGCGAGATCCTCGTCGCGCGCAACCTGCAACTGATCCAGCAGATGGAGGCACAGCAGCAGCGGGTTCAGGAGATGGAGCACACCACGCGACACCTCCGTGAGTCGGCCAACCGCGACGCGTTGACCGGGCTCGAGAACCGCCGGCGATTCGATGAAGCGCTCGAGACCGAGTTCGTGCTCGCCAGCGAGAACGGCTGGCCGATGACGATCGCATTCATCGACCTGGACCGTTTCAAGACGATCAACGACACCCACGGGCACCTCGCCGGAGATGCGGTGCTGTCCACCACGGCCCATGTACTCGAATCCCACTTGCGCAAGCGTGATTTCATCATGCGTTATGGTGGAGACGAATTCGTCGCGATTCTGCCGGGCACCGGCATCGAGCAGGCGCACGGCGTCTTCGAACGTCTGCGCGAGGCCGTTCTTGCACAACGATTCGAGGGGTCCGATGGGGCCTGCTTCGGCATCACGGTTTCGATTGGCCTCGCCAGCCACATGGACGGAGAACGCCGGGTGGGCAGCGCGCTGGACCTGGTGCGCGCAGCCGATCGGGCGCTCTACGAGGCGAAGGGGAGCGGACGCGACAGAATCGGCGTCGACGCGGCCTGACCCATGACCCCGGCCTCGACAACGACACCGGACACAGCGGCACTCGACGCAGCGGCGCTGCGCCGCCACGGATTGAGGACCCAGCCCTTCGCCGACAGGACAAGCGAAGGCTTCGTCTACTGCGACCCGTCGCTCGACATGCCGGTCGGGGTTCTGCTGCAGCGGCTCCAGACCGATAACAAGCCACTGCTGCTGGTCGGCGAGGCCGGTGTCGGCAAGAGCACCCAGTTGATCCAGCTGCTGTCCCGGGGCGCGGCGGCCCTGTCCTTCTGCGGGTTCAAGGGGCGACCGGGCGCCACCTTTGCGAGTATCGCGCATGCGATCCGGCAGCAGTGGGGCCAGCCGGCAAAGGCACCGGCAACACACCCGCAGGGCGAGGCCACGGCCGAGACCGCACCGGAAGACAGCTCGCTCGCACGGATCCTGCTTTCCGCCGCCCGCGGCAAACAGCGCCCGGTGCTGGTCGTCGACGACGCCCACCTGCTGGCACCCGCGGTGCTTGGCGCGCTGCTGCGCCTGCGCCGTGAGGTCAACCGGCACTGTGACAACACCATGGGCATCGTCCTTGCCGGCGAGCCGGTACTGAACGACCTGATGACGGCCGCTTACGGCGAAGACACGCCGGCCGAGCGCCACGCGCTCATCCGCCTCCGCCCGCTGACGGGATCGCAGACGGAGGCCTACCTGAGACACCGGCTCCAGGCCGCCGGAGCGCAGGACGCGGACCTGCTCTCCGGCGAAGTGGCCGAAACCATCCACAGAGAAAGCGCCGGCCTGCCGCGGGACATCAACCGGATCGCAAATCACCACCTGCGCGAACTGGCACGCGAGCCGTCCACGGAAGCCCCGGCACGACGGACGGCGGCCCACGGCGGCATTCCGGTCCCAGGGGGGCCTCACTGGATCGCACCAGCCGCCGCGGGCGCGATGGGCGTGCTGATTGGCGCGCTGGTCGCGAGCCTCTTTTTCCTTGCGGGAGATCCGACCGCGCCCCCGGACAGGGCGTCTTCCGGGGAGGAGGCCGCAGCGTCGCCGGTCGCCCCGGAACCGGCTCCGCTGCCAACCAGCCACTCCCCGACGGTTGCAGAGATCCCATCCCTCGACGCGGAGACACCGGTGTCGCAGACAACGCCGGAAACCCGATTCCCGTCGGTGGCACTGGTGCCCGAAGCACTCCCCCTGCAGCCGCCCCGGCAGGCGTTCCTGCCCGACGCCGAGACAACCGGTACAGCGTCAGACACACCGGCGACGGACGCCGCCCCGCCGTCTGCAACGGAGTCGACAAGCGGCAGCTTCGCGATCGAGCCGTTGGCGATCCCGCCCGCCAGTGCAGGGCCGCCAGTGGTCACCGAAGGCGGCATCACCACAGGCGAGTCGATGGCAGAGGACGTGGTGCCGGAGTCTGCGGGCACCGTTGCGGAGGACATCCCGCCCGAACAGACACCCGGGGAGATCTCCGAAGGGATGGTGGAGAACGACGTTTCGGTCGACGCAGAGCCCGCAGAGGCGGAGGTCGAGACCGCAACGCGCGACACCGCTGCGGGGCCGTTCGGTCCGGAATGGGTGCGGCAACGCCCCCCGGGACAGTTCACCATTCAGGTCATCGCGGGTGCTGATCTCGAGGCCCTGCACCGGTTTGCCCGCACAGTGTCGATCGAGACCGACATCGCGTGGTTCCGTACCCGCCGGGGTCAGCAGGACTGGTACGCGCTGGTGACCGGTGAATACCCGGATCTGGCCAGCGCCCGGGCCGGCGCCGCCCGGTTGCCGGTTCAGGTGCGCCGCAACGATCCGTGGATCCGCACCTTCCGGTCGGTCCAGCAGGCCATGGATCCGTCCTGACGCCACCGGGGACGCCGTCGCCTCACCCGCATGGTCCATTTGCTGCCGCTGCCGGTCTGCCCGCTCGGTGCAGTCAGCGTCCTGGCCCGTGCAACAACAGCGTTCCGTGCTCTTCCCGGACCTGTACGCCCTTGAGGGAATCCCTTCCGAGCACCGGCAAACGGGGCGCTTGACCTTCCAGGATCACGGCCTCCACATGGTCCAGAACGAGACCACCGATCCGCACGCGCGGCAGGATCACGCGATGGCCGAAGACGCGCCCGCTGTCCGTCTGGACGGTGGTCATCCGGCCCTGTGCCCGCGACACGCCGACGCGCTCGGCCTCCGACGCGCTGAGCAGCGTGAACGCGGCATCGAGGTCCACCTGGAACCGCACCGCGTGACCACCAATGCTGCCGGAGATCGAGAAGAGGCCCGACGCGTCCCGATGGATACGCGTTGCCTCCGGTGCGGAATCCCCGGCAGGTTTTCCATCGCGGGCCGCGACGGCGATCTCGCGGCGCTCGCCGTCGATCTGAAGCCAGGCGCGTCGTTCGAGCGTGTTGGTTGACAGCAGGCGGACGTCCCCCTGACCGCCCTGGCCGACGACCAGCACCACCCGCTGTCCGTCGATGCCAATCAGCGCCCGGTCCGCGAAAACGCCCAGCAGCACCACGTCACGGGCCTGCACCGGCGTCAGTGCCGGAATGGCCGCGAGGATCAGGATCCCGGCGAGGCGGCCCCGCCAGTTCGTCGTGCTCACGGGGCGCGGTCCACGCGCACGTGGATGTCGAGCTCGCCATCGAGCTTCTCCCGACGGGTCCCGAGAATGCGCTGTCCGGACAGATCCCGGCTCTCCTCGACACCGGCAATACGGATCCACTCGCCGAGTCGACCGGAGAGCACGGTATCGACCTGCTGGAAGTCGATCCGGCCGCCACCGCCGCGAGCCTCCCCCTCGTGCACCTGCCGGATCTCGAGACGCACCCGGTCAGTACCCGCGATGCTTGGCCGCACGAGGAAGCCCCGTTCGATATCGCGATCCTCGATCACGGGGCCGACCACGCCAACGCCGGGCAACAGCACCGGCCCCTGCTGCACGCGGGGCACTGACTCGCCCAGGCGGATCAGCGCGGCCTGCCCCTCCAGCACCCGAAGCGTCTGGGACGAGGCATCGCGTTCAGTGGTCTGGCGACGGATGATCCGGGTCCCGGAGCCGTCGCCGACGACGACGCCACCGGCGCGGCCCTGCACCTGGCCCTCCCGCTCGAGGGCGCCGCCGAGCGCCCCGCGTCGCACGCTGACCAGCAGATTCGCGGGTGCGGTATCCATCGATTCGAGGATTTGCCCCACCTCCGCCCGCGTCTGCGGACTACTGCGCAGGATCAGCCGCATCCCCGACCCGGTCAGCACGTCCCCGGGACCGAGCATCGGCTCGATCAGCGGGATGATCTCGTCGGCGCTGCGATGCTGAAGGTCGATGACCTCGATCGAGCCGCGTGGATCCGCCTGGGCGGCTGCGAGGCTCAGTATCAGGGTCAGCAACACCGTGTGCAGAAGATGTCTCATTGGCGGTCGCTCCTGTCTTTATCAGCATACCGCGTGCCGGACCGCGCCGGTGCGTCCCGGTGCCCTGGCGGTCCTCTCCGCCGCACGGACGATAGCGGATCCTTCAGTCCCGGGTGTCGTCCCGTGGCCCATGCAGCGAGAGCAGCAGGTCCGCCTCGCCGCGACTGACGCCGCAGTTCTTCATGATCTCCTCGCGACTCGCGCCCTGCGCCGCGAGACGCACCGCGTGGCGGTAGGGGCCCTGTTCGGCATCGCGGCTGAGCAGCTGCTCCTGCTGCTCGGCCAGCTGGCGCATGCGCCGTTCGATCTCCGCCTGGCGCTGGTCCACCGCGAGCTCGTCGGAACACACCGCGCTCAGGGCCCCCTTCAGGGACATCAGCGCGCTCTCCTGGATCACCTGACGGCGCTGCAGGCGTCGCACCTCCAGCGCCGACCAGAGGGCGAGGCCAAAGGCCGCGGCGACGATCAGCGCCGCCAAAACCGCCAGGACGGTCGTCGCCGTCATGCGTAGTCATCCACGTGACGGCCGGTGCCGCCGGTGCCGCCACCCCTGCGATCATCGCGCGCGGGCGACTGGCCGTCATCCGCGCCCTCGTTGGAGGGCTCGTCCTCCTGCGAAGTGCCCGGCCCGCGGCGCTGGCGCTTGCGCTCGTCTCCCTCCTCGGGTACCCGTCGCCCCGGCCACGTCGGGTGCACCGGGCGTACGGGGTCGAATTCCGCAGCCATCATTGCCCTCCCCGGTTCCGGCCATCGCGGCCATCCCCGGCAACGCGGGCAACCCGGCCGGTCATGGTCCCCCCCTCCCCGACATGCCCGGCGGCGCGGAACCGCGATCGAGATCCTCGTGCAGGGTCGCCGGTGACGCTGCATGATGCGCCCGCGGCCGCTCGTCCGCTAGCACCACAATGACGACCCGCCGGTTCTGCTGCCTGCCCTCCGGGGTCGCGTTGTCGGCGATCGGCCGGTGCTCGCCGAAGCCGACCGCCGCCATGCGCGTCGGATCGAGGCCCCGGTCGGCCAGCAGGCGCAGCACGCTGGAGGCCCGGCCC
>SL_3KL_010_SEDDRAFT_10001259_pt1 | contig 22789 bp, 17 predicted proteins | sample SodLakKL_010_SED_2_FD_10381 | JGI IMG/M metagenome (IMG submission 10381) | reverse complement strand
GCTTGCGCAGCGAGGTGGTCAGACCGTCGTTCCTGCCCGCATAGGGGTAATTGCGGCGCACCATGAATTCGGGCGAGCGCGCCTGGATCGCAGCCTTCCAGCGTGCGGCCAAGGCCACTTCCCCCGGCCGAGCCGGGTCGTAGAGCAGCCCGATGTCGGCCGTGCGGGCCTTGCCGTCCAACTCGGGGGTGAAGCTGTGGCAGGAGAGGTGCACCACCCTGCCGTGCCGGGCGATCGCCTGCATCACGAGATGCTCGGCCTGTTGGCGATACGGCTGATAGTGATGTTCCAGGATCCGCATCCGTACCGGTGCGGGCAGCTTCCGGATCGCCCCGCAATGCAGGCGCGGGTGCCCGACGGAACGGTTAAGGTCGACCAGCAGGCGGCTGACCGTAGCCGCCACCCAAGGTGCACCGAATGCCCTCGCGAACGCCCGCGCCATGGACAACGAACCGGCGTCGAAACCGCGATGGCTGTGCAGCGCGGCGCGGTACGGGCGCAACAGCTCGCGATACGGCTCAGGAATCCGGTTGCCGCCGTGCTCGCAGGTGATCACCAGCCCAGCGCCCGCGGGGCGCTCGGGATCCCCTTTGTATTTCTTTGCAGCGGCGCTCTCTGCCAGCATGTCCGAACACCTGCCCACTCCGAACATCGACAAAAGGCTAGCCAGGGCCATCCTTGCCCACAAGCTCGCCCTGCATACCGTAAAAGGCGTCCACCCGGCTCGACCAGGATCCGTCGGCCCTACGCGGCCAGTTCTCCTTGTCGAATCCCGGTGCGTCCTTGAACCGACCGGCATCGATATCGAGCACGAAGCGGTGACCTTCCAGATCCAGCGACAAGGCCCTCCAGGGGATCGCATGCAGGGTACTGCCCATCCCCAGAAATCCGCCGGCGGACACGACCGCGTAACTCACACCTCCGGTGACCGTGTTCAGCATCAATTCCTTGATCTCTCCCAGCCGCTGCTGGTTGCAGTTGAACACCTCGTTTCCGATCAGCGAGCGGGCACTGAGCAGCGGCGCGCCAGTGCCAACGGGCGGACTGCCTCCAGCATGGCCTTCGGTACCGTGAAGCTCGACTTGCATTCCATGTTCCTCTTCAGTACGCGCGGAACGGCTGAACCGCGAAGGGGGTACGATCACCCTCGCATCGAGACTACCGACAAGGCCCGGCGTGCTCTGTGCGCTACCGCGCTTAGGGAAATGCTCATCCACCCATCATCGCGAGGAGCGGAGCGGCGCGGCGATCCGTAGAGCTCTTTCATCGCTTTGATCGCGCTTGCCTGCCCGCAAACGCATGTTTGAAATCGAGCCTCGTGCGCCCGCGGGAGCCCGTACGCCACCGCACAGACACCGGCTCTTACCGGCGTACATTGGCGCGTTTTTGCTGCTACATTGGCGTTGCTAAGGGGTGCGTTCTTGAGTCTGGAGGCTGCAATGCTGGCTGAACCCTCGCCGAAGCAGAATCACCTGCTGTCGGCAAGCTGCTGGAGCGGGGCGTGATCCATTACCAGCGCGGGCACATCACCGTCCTGGACCGCGCAGCGCTGGAGGAACTGAGCTGCGAGTGCTGCAGCGTGGTGAAACAGGAATCCGACCGCCTGCTGCCGTGGTTCTCGCCACGCAACAAGGTTGTGTGAGAGGAAATTGACCGGTCAGCCGCCTGCTGCAACCCCCGGAGCGCGTGTTCTTTGCGTGTTACACCGAACAGACTGCCGCGTCGCGTGCTGGTTACACTGCAGCTTTGAGATGGTCCGGCACCTCTCGCACGCCAAGCCTGGCGTCCTCCCGTGCCGCAGGACAGATTGCAAGTGCCAAGCGATCCATCGATGGCTGTCGACAACAGCTTGCTGGCAGGCTTGCCGCGCAGGGACTGGCGGCGGCTGGTGGGACATTGCGAACCCGTGAACCTGGTGTTTGGCGACATCCTGTGCGAACCGGGCGACCGGTTCGGCCACGTGCACTTCCCGCTATCCGGTTTCATCTCGCTGATTGCGACGCTGGATGCCCAGCAACCGCTGGAGATGGGCTTGATCGGTCGCGAAGGCATGCTTGGCGCGACGCTGATGCTTGGGGTCGATACCGCCCCGATGCGCGCTGTGGTGCGAGGACCGGGCAGCGCGTTGCGCATGTCGCGCGCGGGCTTTCGACGTGAACTCGAGGCAAGCACGGCCTTGCGCAAGCAGCTCGCGCGCTACCTGTACGTGCTCATTTCCCAGCTGGCGAGAGCGGCTGCGTGTACGCACTTCCACCAAACCTCGTCCAGGCTCGCCCGCTGGCTGCTGATGACGCACGAGCGGGCGCATGCCAACCACTTCCATCTCACGCATGTGCTTCTCGCTGACATGCTTGGCGTGCGTCGCAGCAGCGTCAGCCTGGCCGCGGCCGAGATGCAGCGCGGCGGGTTGATTGCTTACTCCCGCGGCGAGATCACCATCCTCGACCGCGCTGCGCTGGAACGCGCCGCCTGCCCGTGCTACGAGGCGGAGCGTGCCAACTATGCGCGCATGTTCGGACCCGGGGTCCCTCGCGGCACGTAGAGCGCCCGCGGGCGACGCCGGTCGGCTCCCGCGCTCGCCTCGCGGGCACGGCAGGCGCCGTCACCTTCGTTCCGCCAATCAAGGATCGAGCTAGGAGAGTGTCATGGCCATCACAGCGTTCGGATCTTCGGCGCGCACGCGGGCTGCGTTGCACAATGACCGGGACACGGAGTTGCTGCGTTCGGAGCTGTTCAGCATCGAGCAACTGAAGCGTCACGCGGTCACGCTGGCGGGCCAGCATCGAGTGGATCCGCGTCCGGGGCCGGACCGGCTGCTGCCACGGCTGTCGGACAATGCGCGCGTTCTGCTGGCGTCGTATGACGTCGTGACTGCCGTCGCCACGCAGGGACAACGGATCGTCCCGGCGGAGGCCTGGTTGCTCGACAATTTCTACTTGATCGAGCAGCAGATCACGCTCGCGCGTCGGCACCTGCCGCGCGGATACAGCCGCCAGTTGCCCCGACTGGCCGATGGTGCGTCGGCTGGTTTCCCGCGCATCTACGACCTCGCGCTGGAGCTGATTTCCCACATGGACGGCCGCGTGGACAGCGACGACGCCACCCAGTTCATCGCCGCTTACCAAACCGTGGAACCCTTGAAGCTGGGCGAATTGTGGGCGTTCCCCATCATGCTGCAGCTGGCATTGCTGGAAAATCTGCGCCGCGTCGGGGTGCGCATCGCCCAGCGGCGCGAGGAGCTCGATGCGGCCATCACCTGGGCGGACCGCATGCTCGACACGGCCGAAAGCGAGCCAAAACGGCTGATCCAGCTGCTGGCCGAGTTTGCCAATGCCGACGTGCCACTGACCGCGCCGTTTGTGGAGGAGTTTTACGGCCGGCTCCAGGCCCAGGGGTCCGCCATGGCCTTCGTGCAAACCTGGGTCGAGCACAAACTGCTCGAGCAGGGGGTGACCGCAATCGAGCTGTCGGAGGCGGCCGGCCGCACCGCCGCGGCCAACCAGATCTCCATTGCCAACAGCATTGGCAGCCTGCGTTTCATCGGCACCACCGACTGGAAGCAATTCGTCGAGGCGCTTAGCGTCGTCGAACAGACCTTGTGTGAAGACCCGCCGGCGATGTACGCCCGCCAGGATTTCGCCACCCGCGACCGCTACCGGCATGTCATCGAGGACGTGGCGCGACGCAGCGCGTATAGCGAAATGGCGGTGGCCCGCGAAGCCATCGCGCTTGCACGGGCGACGGCTGCGCAGCGGGGCATGCAGGAGCGCAGCGCGCACGTCGGCTACTACCTGATCGATCGGGGACGCAGGCAACTCGAGCGTGCGGTCGGCTACCGGCCGTCGTTGCAATCCCGGCTCAGCCGGGCGAGCCCGCATCTGCGCCTGTCGCTTTATGTCGGATCCATCCTGGCGCTCACGCTAGTTGCGATCGCGGCCGTCCTGTCCGTGCTCGGGCCTGATCCGGGTTGGGTCGATGCAGGGGACTGGCAGCTCTGGTTGCTTGCGCTCCCCCTCGCCGTCGCTGCCTCGGCGCTGGCGGTCCCGCTGGTGAACCAGCTTGTCACCTTGACCCTGCCGCCGTGCGCGTTGCCACGAATGGATTTCTCCAAAGGGATTCCGGAGAACCATCGCACCATGGTGGTCGTGCCCACCCTGCTGACCAAATTGCAGGACGTCGACGATCTGCTCGAGGCCATGGAGATTCGCTATCTGGGCAATCGCGATCCCAATCTGTTCTTTGCCCTGCTGACGGATTTTCGCGACGCGCCCGAGCAGACGCTGCCGGATGACACCGCCTTGCTCGACCATGCGCGCGCCGCGGTTGCGGCGCTCAACGCGACCTACAGCGAGGATCGCCCGTGCGTCTTCTATCTGTTTCACCGGCCGCGGGTGTGGAATCCGTTCGAGCGGGTTTGGATGGGCTACGAGCGCAAGCGCGGCAAGCTTGAGCAGTTCAATGCCCGGCTCAGGGGCGAAGCACAAGCCGCTTTTTCAGAGAGCGTCGGCGATCTGTCTATCCTCGGCTCGATCCAGTACGTCATCACCCTGGATACCGACACGCAACTGCCGCGCGACGCGGCACGCACTCTGGTCGGCAACCTGGCGCATCCGCTCAACCGGCCGGTCTACGATCCCGGCAAGGGCCGCATTGTCGAAGGCTACGCCATCCTTCAGCCGCGGGCCTCGATCAGCCTGACCAGTGCAGGCCAGTCCCGCTTCACCAAGCTGTCCGCGGGCGATTCGGGGATCGACCCCTACACACGCGAAGTTTCAGATGTCTACCAGGATGTGTTTGGGGAAGGCTCGTTCATCGGCAAGGGCATCTACGACGTCAATGCTTTTCGCCAGGCGGTCGACGGACGCTTCCCAGAGAATCTCATTCTCAGCCACGATCTGCTGGAAAGCGGTTATGCGCGCTCGGCGCTGGTGACCGACGTCGATCTCATTGAAGAGCATCCGGCGAGTATCACCACCGAGGCCAGCCGGCGCCACCGCTGGATACGCGGCGACTGGCAGCTGGCCGGCTGGCTGCTGCCACGCGTGCCGGGCCCTCCGGGCCGGAATGACGCGAGGGTGACGCGGCACGCGAACCCGCTCTCAGCCTTGTCGTGGTGGAAGCTTTTCGACAACCTGCGACGCAGCCTGGTCGCGCCCGCGTTGCTGGTTTTGCTGGCCGGTGGGTGGCTGCTGGGTCCGGGACCCGGCTGGCTGTGGACCCTGCTGGTGCTGGCAGTGGCGTTCCTGCCCACCCTGGTGGCCAGCGTGATCGAGCTGGTTCGCAAGCCGGAAGAACGCGACTGGTTGGTGCACCTCAGCCTGACCAGAGAATCCGCGGGGCGTCCGGTCGCGCTCGCCGTGCTAAGCCTGGTCCTTCTGCCCTACGACGCGCAGATCGGCCTCGGTGCGATCCTGCGGTCGAGGATACGCATGATGTTCACGCGGCGCGGCCTGCTGCTGTGGCAGCTGCCCGCCTATGCACGCCGCAACGCCTGCCGCACGCTGGCCGAATTTTTCCGGGAGATGTGGATCGGGCCCATGCTCGCGGTGGCGCTGGGTGGGGCATTGGTCATCGCAAGCCAACCTGCGGCGTGGTTCTACGCTGCCCCCCNCCTGTTGCTGTGGCTGCTGTCGCCCATCGTCGGCTGGTGGATCAGCCAGCCGCTGGTCGCCCGCGCCCCGGGTCTGAGTGTCGAACAGCAAGCCTTCCTGCGGGCATCGGCCCGACGCACCTGGCGCTACTTCACGGACTTCGTCGGTCCGGAGGACCACTGGCTGCCACCCGACAACTGGCAGGAATATCCGGTGCCGGCCATCGCCTCGCGCACCTCGCCCACCAACATGGGCATGTCGCTGCTGGCGGACCTGACGGCACACGATTTCGGGTATATCACGGCTGGGGAATGTCTCCAGCGCATCGGCGACACCCTGGCCTCGATGGAAAAGCTGGAACGCTTCCGCGGCCATTTTTACAACTGGTACGACACCCGCTCGCTGCAACCGCTACATCCGCGATACGTCTCGTCGGTCGACAGTGGCAACCTGGCTGGCTGTCTGCTCACCCTGCAGACGGGACTGGCCGAGATGAATGATGAGCCGGTCCTGTCGACCAACGCGCTGCAGGGACTGCAGGATACCCTGCGGGTGCTCGCCGAACAGCTGCCGGCCTCACCCGCCCCGGAACTGGCGAAAAAGATCAGCCTGCTGCAGGACACCCTGCGCACACTCACGCGGGACGGACCACCTCAGACGCTGCCTGCCGCCGCCAGCGCGCTGGATGAGATTGACCGTATCGGCGGCGAGCTGGTTACCTGGCTGCCGGCGGATGTCGATGCCGATAGCGGGCTGGCCTACTGGACGCAGGCATGCGACCGGCAGTTCCGCGCCCTGCGGGACGAGTTGGCGTTGCTGGTGCCGGCGTCATGGCAAGGCAGCGCCATTCCGACCCGGATGGAACTGGCCGAAGCGGGGGTCGCCGGTGCTGTGACGCAGCTCGGCCTCATCGACGAACTGACACATCGCTGCCGTGCGCTGGCAGTGATGGATTTCGAGTTTCTCTACGACACCGCGAGCGGCCTGCTGGCCATCGGTTACGACGTCGGCGAGCGGCGCCGCGACCCTTCCTGCTACGACCTCCTGGCATCGGAAGCGCGCCTGGCCAGTTTCCTGCTCATCGCGCAGGGACAGGTGCCGCAGAAGCACTGGTTCTCGCTCGGCCGCCTGCTGACCAGTCATGGCGGCGCTGTCAGCCTGATTTCGTGGAGCGGCTCGATGTTCGAGTACCTGATGCCGCAGTTGATGATGCCGAGCTATGCCAACACCCTGCTGGAGCAGACCTGCAAGGCCGCGGTGTCACGCCAGATCGAATACGGCCGGCAACGCGAGGTGCCATGGGGCATTTCCGAGTCCTGCTACAACGCGACCGACAGCAACCGGGTCTACCAGTACCGGGCGTTCGGCGTGCCGGGGCTAGGCTTCAAGCGCGGCCTCGGAGACGACCTGGTCATTGCGCCCTACGCCAGCGCTCTGGCGCTGACGGTGATGCCGCAGGAAGCGTGCCGTAATCTGCAAACGCTGGCCAACCAGGGTTTTCTGGGCACCTACGGCTTCTACGAGGCCATCGATTACACGCCGTCGCGGGTGCCGCGCGGCAAGCCGAACGTCATCGTGCAGGCCTTCATGGCGCATCACCAGGGCATGAGCCTGCTGGCCTATGCGCATGTCCTTCTCGACCAGCCGATGCAGCGCCGATTCCTGTCCGACCCGCTCGTGCGGGCGACGGAATTGCTGCTGCAGGAGCGTGTGCCGAAGAAAGGCGCCACCCTACACCCGCACTCGGCCGAAGTGAGTGCCGCCGCCCGCCCGCCCAGCGCGGACATCGGCTCGATCATGCGCGTGTTCACCGACCCGAACACCCTACTCCCCGAAGTCCACCTGCTCTCGAACGGCCGCTACCACGTGATGGCGACCCATGCCGGCGGTAGTTACAGCCGCTGGCGCGATCTCGCCGTCACCCGCTGGCGCGAGGATGCCACCGCCGATGGCTGGGGCACCTTCATCTACCTCCGTGACCGCGACAGTGGCAAATACTGGTCGACCGCGTTCCAGCCGACCCTGCGCCGGTCCGATCACTACGAGGCAATCTTCGTGCAGGCGCGTGCCGAGTACCGGCGGCGCGATCAGGCGATCGAAGCCCACACCGAGATCAGCGTTTCCCCGGAAGACGACGTCGAGATCCGCCGTGTCACGCTCACCAACCAGTCGTCGCGGCGCCGTCACATCGAGGTGACAAGCTACGCCGAAGTGGTGCTGGCGCCGTTGAATGCCGACCTGGCGCATCGCGCCTTCAGCAATCTGTTCGTGCAGACCGAAATCCTGCCCGAGCGCCAGGCGATCCTCTGCACCCGGCGCCCGCGAGCGCCGGGCGAACAGGCGCCCTGGATGTTTCACCTGCTGGCCGCGCCGGGCGCGATGGCCGACGCATCGTCCTACGAAACCGACCGCGCCCGCTTCATCGGACGCGGCCGCACGGCGGCCAACCCACGAGTGCTCGACAGCGGTGAGAGCCCCCCTACCCTGTCGAACACCGAGGGATCGGTGCTCGACCCCATCGTAGCGATCCGCCGCACCCTGACCTTGTCTCCAGACGAATCGGCGACCGTGCAGATCATCTCCGGGGTCGCAAACACGCGTGAGGCCGCTTTGGCCCTGATAGAAAAATATGGCGACCGTCACTTCGTCGAGCGTGCCTTCGAGATGGCCTGGTTCCAAAGCCAGGAGGTGCTGCGCCATCTCAACGCTACCGAAGCCGATGCCCAGGTCTTCGGCCGCCTGGCCAACTCCGTCATTTTCGGCCATGCCTTGCGCCGGGCCGCACCCGGCATCATCGCCCGCAACCAGCTGGGGCAGTCCGGGCTGTGGCGCTTTGGTATCTCGGGCGATCTCCCGATCGTCCTGCTGCATATGGGCGACATCAACCGGATCGATCTGGTCAGACAGGTACTCCAGGCACACGCCTATTGGCGCATGAAGGGCCTGGCCACCGACCTGGTGATCGTGAACGAGGATTTCTCGGGCTACCGGGCGGTGCTGCAGGACCAGATCATGGGGCTGATCAACGCGGGACCCGAGGCCCAGGTAATCGACAAACCGGCGGGAGTCTTCGTGCGACGTGCCGAGGAGCTTTCCGAGGACGAGCGGGTGCTGCTGCAGAGTGTCGCGCGCATCGTCTTCAGCGATACCGCCGAAGCCCTGATCGAGCAGGTGGAACGCCGCGTTTCAGCGGAACGTACCTCGGACCTGTTGGAGCCCGTAAAGCAAGCGGCGCTCGAACCGGTTGATTCGCTGGCGGCGCGCGAACGCATTTTCAGCAACGGCCTGGGCGGCTTCACGCGCGATGGGCGCGAATATGTCGTCACGCTCGAACCGGGTCAGACTACGCCAGCGCCGTGGGCCAATGTGATCGCGAGCCCGCACATCGGCACGGTCGTCAGCGAAAGCGGCAGTGCGTATACCTGGGCGGAAAACGCGCACGAGTTCCGCCTCACCACCTGGCACAACGACCCGCTCTCCGATAGTAGCGGCGAGGCGTTCTATGTCCGTGACGAAGAAACCGGGGCGTTCTGGTCGCCGACACCGCTGCCCGCCCGTGGCCGCTCGGGTTATGTGTGCCGCCACGGCTTCGGTTATAGCGCGTTCGAACATTACGAAGACGGCATCGCCTCCGAACTGTTCACCTACGTCGCCATGAACGCGCCGGTGAAGTTCGTGGTGGTCAAGCTGCACAACCAGTCGAAGCACCCGCGCAGCCTGTCATTGACCGGATATTGGGAACTGGTCCTCGGCGAGTGGCGGCACGCCAATCTCTTGCACATCGTCACGGAACCCGATCTGCACAGTGGCGCGCTGTTTGCCCGCAATGCCTACGGTCGCGAATGCGCCAACCGGGTGGTATTCGCACAGGTCAGCGAGCGGGAGCGGTCGGTGAGCGGAAGCCGGACCGAGTTTATCGGCCGCAACGGCTCGCTGGCCAAGCCAGCGGCGATGCGCCGCAAGCGCCTGTCGGGCCGCACCGGAGCGGCTTTCGATCCGTGTGCCGCGATCCAGACCCGGATCAAACTGGCCGCAGGGCAGGAACACGAGATCGTGTTCGTCTTCGGTGCAGCCGGCAGCGCCGACGAGGCGCGGCAGTTCATCCAGCAATTCGGCGGGCGTGCAGGCGCGCGCGAGGCGCTGGAAACGGTGTGGGAATACTGGAAACGCACCCTGGGCGCGGTGAATGTGGACACACCCGACCCCGAGCTGAACGTGCTGGCCAACGGCTGGCTGGTTTATCAAACGATATCCAGCAGGCTGTGGGGGCGCAGCGGCTATTACCAGTCCGGCGGCGCCTACGGTTTCCGCGATCAATTGCAGGACACCATGGCGCTGATCCATGCGACACCGTGGCTGGCCCGCGAGCAGTTGATCCGCTGCGCCGGGCGCCAGTTCCTCAAGGGAGACGTGCAGCACTGGTGGCACCCGCCCAATGGACAGGGCGTGCGCACCCGTTTCTCCGACGACTATCTGTGGCTGCCGTATGCAGCCTGTCGTTATGTGCGGGCGACCGGTGACACGGGCGTGCTCGAAGAGTCCATCCACTTCCTCGAAGGCCGCGAGCTGTATGCGGAAGAAGAAGCCTACTACGACCAGCCGCAGCGCTCGTCCGAAACGGCCAGCCTCTACGAGCACTGCGTACGCGCGATCAAGCACGGCCTGCGTTTCGGCGCCCACGAGCTGCCGCTGATGGGCAGCGGCGACTGGAACGACGGCATGAATCTCGTCGGTTGCGAAGGCAGGGGCGAAAGCGTGTGGCTGGCATGGTTCCTGGTCGAGAACCTCGACCTGTTCGCCGGCCTGGCGCGTGGCCACGACGACGCGGACTTTGCCGAGTTGTGCTCGAAACAGGCGGCGTTGCTGCGCACCAACATCGAGAAACACGCCTGGGACGGCGCCTGGTACCGACGGGCGTGGTTCGACGATGGCACCCCGCTGGGCTCGTCGACCAACGACGAATGCCAGATCGATTCGATCAGCCAGAGCTGGGCGGTCCTATCGCACGGCGGTGATCCCATCCGGGCCCGCCAGGCGATGACCGCCGTCGACCAGCGCCTGGTGCGCCGCGACAAGCAGATCATCCAGCTGCTCGACCCGCCCTTCGACCAGTCAGGCCTAGAGCCCGGCTACATCAAGGGCTACATCCCCGGCGTGCGCGAGAACGGCGGCCAATACACCCATGCCGCGATCTGGACCACGATGGCGTTTGCGATGATGGGCGACACGGAACGCGCGTGGGAATTCTTTGCCATGCTCAATCCCGTACACCACGGCAGCACACCTGCGGCGATCGAACGATACAAGGTCGAGCCCTACGTGATGTGCGCGGACATCTACGCGGTGTCGCCGCACACCGGCCGCGGTGGATGGACCTGGTACACTGGGGCTGCGGGCTGGATGTACCGGCTGACGGTGGAAACTCTGCTGGGCCTGCAGCTGGAAGTGGACCATCTGCGCATTGTGCCTTGCGTCCCGGCGCATTGGGATGCGTACAAGATTCACTACCGCTATCGCGAGACCGTCTACCACATCACCGTCAGGCGGGTCGGTGAGCAAACGGGACAGGTGATCCGTGTGACGGTCGACGGTGCGGTGATGGATGGAACCGGCGTGGGCGGACCGGTTGTCAACGGGACAGCGCGGCCGCAAGGTCTGATCCCTTTGGTGGACGACCGCCAGGAGCACGAAGTCGATGTGGATCTGAGCTGAAGCCGTCTGCCATGAATCGACCCGAAGTTCCGCATCACCACCCCGTCGTCCCTAACTTCACGGATTCGGTTGCTGGCGCAGCGCCGCTTCCAGTTTCTTCGTCTCGGTGATATCGACCAGGGTGATCACCACCCCGTCGATCACATTGTCCAGCCTGCGATACGGCATGATGCGCACCGAGAACCAGCGGCCATCATCGGCCAGGATTTGCTTCTCCGAAAACGCGAGGGTGCGCAGGGTCTTGCGCGCATCGTCAAGCAGGTCGGGGTAGCGCAGTCTCGTGGTCAGGTCGCTGAGCGGCCGGCCGATGTCTCTCTCCCGCAGGTTGATGATCATCGCTGCCCGATCGGTATAGCGTCGGACATTGAGGTTCTGGTCCAGAAACAGGATCGCGATCTCGATGCTGTTGAGCACATTCTGCATGTCGCTCTGGGCCAGCGCCAGATCGTCCAGCTTGGTGTGCAGCTCAGCATTGATGGTCTGCAGTTCCTCGTTCATGGACTGCATTTCTTCCTTCGACGTCATCAGTTCCTCGTTCGTGGACTGCAGTTCCTCATTGGTGGACTGCAGTTCCTCGTTGGCTGACTGCAATTCCTCCCTCGATGCCCGCGCCTCCTCGCGCAAGGACTCCACTTCATCCCGGTATTGCTGCAACTCGGCCGCTTGCCGTACTGCCCCCGCGCCTTTCGGCTTGCGCCGGCGCCCGCCAGTCGGGGCAAGCGCGAGATCGCGAAACACAATCATCGTCATGCCCCGCAGGGCGGCGGGTTCATGGAACGCCTGCACCGTGACATCCACGAGTTGCACACCGGCTGGCGTCGCCACTTCCACGTGGTGCAAGTGCAGCGGTTCGCTTCTGGTCGCAGCGTGTTTCAGCGCGCCAACCAAGGGTCCGCGTAACCCCTCACGCGCCATCGCGAAGATATTCCAGCTGGCCTTTCCGGCCGCAGGCTCCAGGTACTTCCCCGTATGCCCGCTGATGTAGACGATATCCCCGTCGCCATTCAGTACGACCGCCGCCGGCGCATACACCTGCAGCAATACGTGGTCGGCCGCCGTTTGCAGGCTGTCGGCGAGTGGGGGGCGATCGTTGGGTGGGGACACGCGGTGCTCCTTGCTTTTACTGGACAGCGGAGGAAACGAGTTCAACAGGAAGTTGGCGCCGATTGGGATCTGATCCTGGCGCCGATAGAGCCGCTGCCTGGACTCGATGGGGGCGAACAGGGAATGGAATGGGCCCACCGTCTCGGCTCCCCCCAGCAACAGCAGGCCTCCGCGACGCAGGCTGTAGTGAAGCAGCGGCAACAGTTTGCGCTGCAACTGGGGTCCGAAGTAGATTAAAAGGTTACGGCAGGCGATCAGGTCGAGCTTGGTGAAGGGGGGGTCCAGCACCACATCATGCTGCGCAAACAGCACCATGCCACGGATTCCTGGATTGACCTGATAGTGGCTTTCGTGGGCGCTGAAGAAACGGGTCAGCCGGTCCGGAGACACCTGGGCGCTGATCGCACGGGGGTAGATGCCTCGGCGTGCCGAGGCGATGGCGTCCGGACTCAGGTCCGACGCGAAAATCTGCAGGGTGAATTCATGCGGCTGCGGCAGCCGCTCCACCACCTCGCTGAAGATCATAGCCAGGGAATAAGCCTCTTCTCCTGTCGAGCAGCCAATTACCCAGGCACGCAGACTGGGCTCCGTTGTTCGCCGCCTCAGCAGTTCCGGCAGGGCCGTTTGCGCCAGATGCTCCCAGACCGCGGGATCACGAAAGAAGCTGGTCACGCCGATCAGCAACTCCTTGAACAGCAGGTCGACTTCCTGCACGTTGCGTTCCAGAAGATCCGCGTAGAGCGCCAGTGAAGGGATACCGTAAATGACCATGCGCCGCTCCACCCGCCGATGCAGCGTGCTCGGCTTGTACAGGGAGAAGTCATGGCCAGTGCGTTGGCGCAGCAAACGGAGGACCTGCTGCAGGGGCATTGTTCTGGCTGTGGACGTCGCCTGATCGTCCCGACGCGGGATGTCCGGATCCCCTACCCGGGCCACGTAAGCCCGGATGCGCGCGGGCAACTCCGCGGGCGGCGCGACGATGTCGGCACACCCCGCGGCAATGGCGCTCTTGGGCATGGAATCAAACTGCGCTGACTCGGGGTCCTGAACCACGGTCAGGCCGCCCACCGCCTTGATGGCCTGCAAGCCGAGCGTGCCGTCCGACCCCATACCGGAAAGCAGGACCGCGATGGCTCGCTCTCCCTGTTCGCTGGCCAGGGAAGAGAACAGAACATTGACCGGCAGCCGCTGGCCCCGCGGCTCTGCGGGTCTGGCAAGCCTCAGGGCGCCATCAAGCACGCGCAGTTCGGTGTTCGGTGGGATCACGTAAACACAGTCCGGCTCGATCCGCGTGTCCTGTTCGGCTTCGCGCACCGGCATGGCAGTCACGCGCTGCAGCAACTCGGGCAGCAGCGCCTTCTGCGTCGGATCCAGATGCTGTACTACAACATAGGCCAGGCCACTGTTTTGCGGCGTCTGTCCCAGGAATTGTTCCAATGCCACCAAACCACCGGCGGAGGCACCGATACCCACGATGCGTGTCGTCGCCGCCGAGTCGTGGGCAGGTTTAGCCCTCATTCCTCACCACCCCCCAGAGACCGTGGTCAGACTCCAGGGGATCGGTAAGCCGGCGAAGCGATCATCAGAACGGTGTCGCCGCTCGCAGAGAGCGCTGCAGCGAGATGGAACGGGCGCAAACCGCCGCCACCGCCCGCGCACCGGACCTCGCAGGACGCGTGCCCACGTCCGGCGGCCAGCTCCTTCAGCAGATCGGCTACCGTTGGCCGGCTCTCCGGCGCCAGAAAACTGGTAACGGTGTGGCCGACGAGGCTGTCTCGTGCGACCCCAAGCAATTCGGCCCCAGCCAGATTGGCTTCGGTGACCCGTCCATCGAGACCCAAAGTGAAATATCCGGTAGGCGCGAAATCAAACAGAGTCTTGTATCGGTCCCTTTCCTGGACAAGCTCCTGCTCGTTGGCCTCCAGTTGTCCATACTGCAGGTCCAACTCCACCTGATGCGTCTGCAGCTCATGCAGCAACTTGAGCGCCTCGCCGGCACTGTCCGGTGTGCTGGCCAACCTGTGTAGGAGCTCCAGCGCGTCCGCACTAAGCGTCCAGCCGCGGGTAGGCGGAGCTGAGCCTTGCCTGAGCCGTTCCTCAGCATCGGCACGCAGCCGCTCATGCCCTCTGGGCTGGTGAGTAGAGTTGGGCATACAGCCTCCGACGAGGTGGACGACGAGTGGCGTTCGCCTGATCTGCACGGCAAAGGACCCGGCTGACGTTGCCCTGCCCCGATGCTGGATTACGCAGGCCGTAAACCAAATAGTACCGGAGACGTTCCGTGGACGTGAGGCAACCCGGAGGGCCCTGTGATGGTCCGACTCAGATGGAATCCTTGATGTCTTCCTTCAGGTCGCCATACCCCGCCTGGATCTTCCCGCCGGCCTTCTGAATCCTTCCCTTCTGTTCCAGCTCCTTGTTGCCGACGGCCTTGCCGGTCACCTGCTTTACTTTGCCCTTCGCCTCTTCAACGCGGCCTTTGACCTGGTCCTTGTTCATGCTGTTCTCCTGATAACGTATGACGATAAAGGAATCACGTTCGGCATATCCGATCCGCCTGTCAGTCACGGGCGTCCCGGCCCGCATCCTGGATGCTCTCACCGGCCTTTTCGAGCGACTCTCCTACCTTGTCGGCGGCGTCGTCGATGCTTTCGCCGGCCTTCTCGGCCGGACCCTTCTCGCAGCCAGAAAGTGCGACAAGTAGCAGACCCGAAACCAGGCCGGTGCCCATCACTGTTCGGAATTTCGTCATTGTTTCCCTCCTGGTTACCGTTGTTTCCGAACGTGGAAACAACCCTGTTCCTGGAATCAAGGCTACGGTCACCTCATCCCCATGTCTGTCTGTTACCCCACATAAGCCGGCGGCAGGACAAGAGCCCCATCCGCTCTGCTTTTGGTTCGACAAGAGCTCACCACGAACAGAGTCACCCACTTGCCGTTCGTCCTGAGCTCGTCGAAGGAAACCTGTCGAAGGAAGCCTGCGCCCTGACTTCCCGGCCACCCTTCCAGGCCCCCCCGCGCGCCACCGCCATGCATGGGTGGCACCAGGCCTCTCTGTGCGGCACCGTACCGACGCAGCGCCCAGCCGCGCGTATTGTCATAAGTGAACCATCAGGGTTGGGCAGTCCCATCGCTTGACCCATCCACACAGAGGAGAGAATTCCATGAATCAGATCATCTACATCGTTGGCGCCATCGTTATCGTCCTGTTCATCCTTGGGTTCCTCGGGCTTCGGTAAGGCCGGGGATTGTTTCGGCTCAGCCCAGCGCTGTCTCGCTGCCACGCAGGAGACTGGTCATGAAATCGATAAATGCAGTTGGCTCAATCGTGGCCATCCTGGCTGCCTTGACGCTGGGTGCCGGTGCAACCGGTAACGACCCCACCGATGGGCTGACCCGGGCGCCCGCCACCGAATGCGTGAGCCCGGCCGCTTTTCCGGGGGACTTTCGCGTGGAGCACGCGATCTGGCAGCGCCCCAGATTGGTCGCACCAGGGCACGTCCCTCGGGATTCGAAAATCTGGATCTGAAATCGCGCCTGAAGGTGCAGCTACACGCGTCGCGTCGCCCAGCCCCGTGCGGAGCATTGGTTGGAACAACGGGACAACTTGAAGCGCACCGACAAAACCACACCGCAGCCGGCTGTCGCACAGGCCGCCGTTACTCGTCCGGTGGGTTCTCCAGGTGCGTACGCACGTGGTCGCGAACCCGACTCGGGTCGGGCATGCCCGCAACCACGAATTCGGGATCGTCGCCAGTGGTGAAAATCTCGATGCGCCCGACCCGGAAGATGCGGTCGAAGAAGTTCTGGTACACCCGCACTGCCCGGATCTGGCCGACATTCAGCTCGACATGACGCTTGCTCAGAAGCCCTCGCTCCAGGTGGACTTGGTCGCCGGTGATGCGTAGCCGCGTGGCCCGCGTCTGCACGAACCAGTAGAGCAGGATCACGAAACCGAAGCCTGTGGCCGCCAGCAGCATCGCCGGCGGGAAACCGCCCATCTCGGCGATTTCCTCTCGGTACATCAGCAGGGCCAGTACCGGCGCGAGGATCAGTATCCAGATGCCGATGTAGCCCAACGGCTGGTTGCGGAACATCGCCGGGTGGTCATCGTAGGCAGGCAGCTGTTCGTTGGTCATGGCGATCTCCTCGTAGATGTCAGAGTTCCCCGGGATGGCAGGACAGGGGGCGGATCAGCGTGGGAAGCGCAGCACCGGCTTTTCCGGGCGTGAGACTCGGTACATGGCAGCACGCGGTGAGGGCGAATCGCGGCGCGATAGCGCCCTCACCAAGGCTCCGGATACCTCGCTTTACCTGCGCAGAGCCAAAGGCGCATTGCAAACGCCCTGTGCGGAGTGGCGCGTCCAGTCCACACTCTCTCTACTTGACCCGCATATCGTTCTTGACCGCGGTCACGCCCTCAACCCCGCGCGCGATTTCCACTGCCCGGTCGATGTTGGCCTGAGAGCTCACGAACCCGCTCAGCTGCACGCGGCCTTTGAAAGTTTCGACATTGACCTCGAAGCCGCTGAGGGTGGGGTCATTGAACAGGGCTGTCTTCACCTTGGTCGTGATCACGGTGTCGTCGATGTACTCACCGAAACTCTCCTGTTGGGCCGTTCCGGCGCAACCGATCATGAGCAGGGCCAGCAGGATGGCCAGGAAGAAAGCGGGAAAATGACTGAACTGTCTCATTTCTTATTCTCCAGATGGGTAAGGACCAGGTTCGCATCGACCGGGTCTGTGTGGACAAGGGTGACCGTTGCTTCCCGGGGCCAGCGATGCCCATTCCGTGACTGGCCTCGGTGGTGACGCCGTGAGGTGGTCCGTTGCATGTTCGTCGTCAGGAAAGAAGTTGGTCGGCTCTAGATCCGGCCGGCCAACAGCAGTACGAGCAGGACGATCAGCACGATCCCGATGACTCCGCTAGGGGCGTAACCCCAACCCCGACTATGGGGCCAGGCAGGGATCACGCCGATTAGCAGAAGGATCAGGACGATGAGCAGGATGGTTCCCAGTGTCATGGCGGTTCTCCCAGAGTGATCGGTGGCAGTGGGCGAGCCTTCGCACAGCTCCCCATCGAAAAGTCTCCCGCAGGGTGAGATGCGCCGTCTGTACGATGTCGCACATAACGTGGAGCTCCACTGTGGAACGGGAAAGCTGCGCTGGAAAAACACCAACGATCTGCTACCCAGCTAAGTGCCCTAGCGTACCGACGCCGACCCGACGGTTCGCCATTCTGAGCATGCGGCCAACTCATGGAAGGTCGTTGCGCCATACAGGATCACCACGCCCGGCATCGCTGGGCAACGCGTGATCCCCGTCGCATCCGGGTGCCTCGGCTTGTGCCATGCGGCGAATCGAAGCACGCCACAGTCCTTTTGAAGATGGAGATAGGCTATGAACACGAAATTGCGCAAACTGATGATCGCTGCGGGCGTCGCGCTCGCATTGGGTGCCACGAGCGGCGCCCTCGCGGAAGGTCCGATGGCCGGCAGTGCGAACGATGCCCGGCTGGAGACCCGGATCTCGACGACCTACGCCCTGAATCCGCATCTGCAAGCCGGCGACATCACGGTGTCGGTGCACGACGGCAAGGCCACGTTGACGGGAACCGTACCGGAAGACATCAATAGGGAATTGGCGGGGCAGTTCGCGCGCAACGTGGAGGGGGTCACGGAAGTGGACAACCAACTCGTGATCGACCCGGACTACGCCCGTCCGGAGGCGGCTGAGGCCCCCAGCTTTAGCGATCGAATGACCGATGCCACGATCACTGCGGCGGTCAAATCCAAACTGATGTGGACGCGACACGCGGAGGGCCTCGCCACGGAAGTGAGTACGGCGTCCGGCAACGTCACGCTGGAGGGGACTGCTGAATCTCAGGCGGCCAAGGAGCTCGCCGAGCGCCTGGCTACGACCACCCCCGGCGTCGTTTCGGTAGACAACCGGCTGGAGGTCAAGAAGCCCGGTGCGGTTGAGGAGCCGGGCGCGGTCGACACCGCCATGGACAAGACCCGGGAGGTTGCGGCAGACACCGGGGACTACATCACCGACAGCTGGATCACCACCAAGGTGAAGTCCACCTTCATCTGGTCGAGCGGCGTCTCCAGCGGAGACGTCTCGGTGACCACCGACGACGGTGTCGTTGCACTGAGTGGCAAGGTCGGCAGCGAAGCGGAGCGTGAACTGGCGATAGAACTGGCCGAACAGCTGCGTGGTGTGACGCGGGTTGATGCCTCTGGACTCACGTTCTAACCGGCTTCAGGGAATCGCCGAGCAAAGCGGGACAGGGACGTCCGGTCAATGCGATTCGTGCACGAACGGTCCGCAGTATCGGCACCACGTGGCGGTGAGTTGGCCGGCAACCAAACCTGACGGATGATTCTCAGGTACCGGGCGTCTCCCACGAGTGCTAAAACCGTTGCAGGCATCCATGGACCAATCAGGAGGTCTTCATGCGCTACGTCTACATTTCCCTGATCGTTCTCGTCAGTGCAATCGTTCTGATCTTCACGATTCAGAACCTGCCCACGGTGACGGTTCACTTCGTCACCTTGCGTCTGACACTGCCGCTGTCCGTTCTGGTCATCCTGGTCTACTTCCTGGGCATGCTCACGGGCGGCGTTTTTGTCTCCCTGGTAAGGTCCTGGGTCCGCGGCTCAACCAGCGGGACCCCCCTCCATCCCAGTGAAACGGGAACCGAATAAGGAATCTGTGCTTGCGATACCCAGCGACCTGCCTATGTGTCCCACCGCACAGACGTCCGCTAACCGGACAGTTATTTTGGCTGTTGCGTCGGGAAAAGCACAGCTCATGCCGGCATGGGCTCGCGGTTATCTCTTGTCCGTCTGCCGCACGCGGCTCTTTACCGGATCGGTGAACACATGCTACGGGAATCACCATGCCCACACGAAGTGTTAGCGACGACTCCGGCAACGTGGATGTCATCGCCGAGGCGCGGCGCCAGAAAGCGCTGCTCAAAACGGGCGCCTTGCAGAACGCAATCCTCACCAGTTCCAGCTTCTCGATTATCGCCACCGACGAGAAAGGCATCATCCAGTTATTCAACCCCGGCGCCGAACGCTTGCTTGGCTACGCCGCCGCTGAAGTCGTCAATAGGATCAATCCCAGCGACATCCATGATCCTCAGGAAGTGGCGGCACGCGCGCGGGCATTGAGCCATGAGCTCGCCACCACCATTGCGCCGGGCTTCGATGCATTGGCCTTCAAAGCCTCGCGCGGCATCGAGGACGTCTATGAATTGACCTTTATCCGCAAGGACGGCAGCCGTTTCCCGGCCATCGTGTCGATCACCGCATTGCGCGATGACTACGACGATATCATCGGTTACCTGCTGATCGGCGCCGACAATTCCGTGCGCAAGCAGGTCGAAATGGAACTGCACAACGCCATGGCCTTTGCCGAAAAAGCCAATCTCGCGAAATCGGCCTTCCTGTCCAGCATGAGTCATGAACTGCGCACCCCACTGAATGCGATTCTCGGATTCGCCCAATTGATGGAATCTGCTTCGCCGCTGCCGACGCCCTCGCAGCAGCGCAGCATCGGGCAGATTCTGAAAGCAGGCTGGTATCTGCTGGAACTGATTAACGAAGTCCTCGATCTGGCGCTGATCGAGTCCGGCAAGCTATCGCTGTCGTCGGAATCCGTGTCATTGGCCGAGGTGATGCAGGAATGCGCGACCATGATCGAAGCGGAGGCTTCAAAACGCGGCATCAGCGTGAGCTTTCCTGAGTTCGATATCGCGTACTTTGTCAAAGTCGACCGGACGCGGTTGATGCAGGCTCTCATTAATTTGCTAACCAACGCGATCAAGTACAACCGCGTGGACGGAACGGTTGTCGTCGCCTGCATCGTGAACACTCCCGGACGCATCCGCATTTGTGTTGAGGACAGCGGCCAAGGCTTGTCCTCGGAAAAGATTTCACAGCTGTTCCAGCCGTTCAATCGGCTCGGACAGGAGATGGGCGGCCCGGAAGGCACGGGCATCGGCCTGGTAACGGCCAAGCGATTGATCGAATTGATGGACGGTACCATTGGTGTGGAAAGCAAGGTCGGGAAGGGCAGTGTGTTCTGGATCGAACTCAACCTGACCGATGAACGGCAACACGTGATCGACACGGGTGCCTCCATAACGATCGCTCCGGTGAATTCACAAGACGGCGCGCAATTGCGCACCGTGCTCTATGTCGAGGACAACCCGGCTAATCTGATGCTGGTCGAGGATCTGATCGCGCGCCAGCCCGATATCCGGTTGCTTAGCGCGACAGACGCCAATCGAGGCATCGAGATCGCGCGCGCCTCTCTGCCGGATATGATTCTGATGGACATCAACCTGCCCGGCATCAGCGGTATCCAGGCGTTGAAAATCCTGCGCGAAGATACCGCAACCGCGCACATTCCGGTGGTCGCACTCAGCGGCAATGCGATACCCCGTGATGTCAAGAAAGGCCTGGAGGCAGGATTCTTCCGTTATCTCACAAAACCCATCAACGTGAATGAATTCATCAATACACTGGATGCGACACTAAAATTTGCGAAAACGGATTCGGCCCGCGCCAACCCCCACGCAACCCGGACAGACCGAGCATGATACTTACCGCCGCCGATATTTTTGACGCCAGCATTCTGATTGTTGACGATCAGGAAGCCAATGTGCAACTGATTGAACAATTGCTGGGCGACGCCGGTTACACTCGCGTTACCTCCACGATGATTGCGCAGGACGTCTGCGCGCTGCATCGCAAGAATCACTATGACCTGATCCTTCTCGACCTGCAGATGCCCGGCATGGACGGATTTCAGGTAATGGCAGGCCTCAAGACAGATGCTACGGATAGTTACCTTCCGGTCATTGTGCTTACCGCCCAGCCGGGGCACAAGCTGCGCGCATTGCAGGCCGGCGCCAAGGATTTCATCAGCAAGCCCCTGGATCTTGTTGAGGTAAAAACACGTATTTATAACATGCTTGAAGTGCGATTGCTGTACAAAAAGCTTGAGGGCTACAACAAGGAGCTGGAGCGAACAGTGGAGGAACGGACCGCCGAGTTGCGCGAAAGCGAAGCCCGCTTTCGCAGCCTGACCGAACTGGCCTCCGACTGGTACTGGGAGCAGGACGAGAACGGAAACTTCATCAGTGTTTCCGGCCCGGTTCTGGAAATGCTCGGAATCCAGGTCGACACTTTGGCGGGAGATGTAAAGAGTACCAATGTGACAGGTTGGAACGAGGCAGAGCGGGAGCAACTACGAGCAACCATAGCCGCTCGCCAGCCCTTTCTGGATTTCCCTTTCAGCCGTGTTGGTGCCGATGGCTCGCAAAGACAGTATCGCGTCAGTGGACAGCCGATGTTCAATCAGTCCTGCCGCTTCGTTGGGTACCGCGGAATCGGCGTGGAAGTCGTCGTAAAACAATAGGATAGAGGAACTGGATACCCGGCGATGTCATCACCCCATAGTCCAGCCCAGAACCATCTTCTCTCCGCGCTGCCTACGGCGGAATTCGAGTTGGTGACCCCGCATCTGGACTTGGTTCTGTTGCGGCTCGGTGAGATCCTCTACGAACCGGGCGGCCGTTTGCAGCATGCCTATTTTCCAACCACTGCAATTGTGTCGTTGCACTATGTTACGGAGTCCGGTGGATCAACGGAAACCGCGGGAGTTGGCAACGAAGGCATGGTGGGCGTTTCCCTGTTCATGGGAGGCGATACCACGTCAAGCTCGGCCATGGTGCAGACGGCGGGCCACGCTTACCGGCTGGAGGCCCGCTTGCTGAGGCAGGCGTTTGACCGGGCCGGCCCCACGCAGGATCTGCTGCTGCGGTACGCCCAGGCGCTGATGACGCAGATTTGCCAGATCGCGGTCTGCAATCGGCACCACTCGGTGGAACAACAACTATGCCGCTGGTTATTGTGTAACCTTGATCGATCGCCTTCAAATGAGTTCATCATGACTCAGGAATTGATCGCCGGCATCCTCGGCGTGCGCAGGGATGACATTACCGGGGCCGCCGAGAAATTGCACCATGCCGGCTTTATTCGTTATCGCCGCGCGCATATTACCGTGCTTGAGCGAACCGGACTGGAGCACTGCGCGTGTGAATGCTACGCCGTGGTCAAAAAAGAATTGATCCGTCTGCTGCCCGATGTTCGGTACCGTCAGGATATCGCCACCTCAATGACTTGAAGTCGGTAAAAAGATCAAGAATCCCCACTTCAATATTGCAAGGTTCGTGTAAAATCTCACAACATCGACACACTTACTATGGTAGCCGGTCCATATGCGGACGTTTCATGACGCCCTGAATGTGGCCTGGCTACCAGGGAACGGGAGAGGGATGTCGCGATTCATCGAACCGTTCGAAA
>SL_3KL_010_SEDDRAFT_10001258_pt1 | contig 22793 bp, 22 predicted proteins | sample SodLakKL_010_SED_2_FD_10381 | JGI IMG/M metagenome (IMG submission 10381) | reverse complement strand
TAAGATTTTTCCTCTGTATCCGTACATAGCAAATATTTTAGGTTAAACAATATTTTGTCTTGTTGATGGGATTCTTACCCATTGGACGTATATAAAGGATTTTCAAGTTTTAAGCCAAAGATGATAAAACACACATATTCAGCGTGTTAAACTTGCATCTGGCTTTTCTTATAAGCGGTTTTTCGCGAAACTGTTTCTTTTTTAAACAAAAATCAACTATGTTTGTGTCGTTAAAATGAACAGTGTTAGCATTCTGAACAAAATGTTTGTTAAGAAATTATCCATAACGGTTCTAAATTGATGTTATAATTATCTAAAAGCTGGTGCTTTTTCGGTTTTTTAGGGTTATCGTTGATTGGTTATTATATTTGGCTTTTATGATCAGTAACTGGAAAACGGGTTTGGTGATTATGGCCCTGAGCGGCCTCATCCTTTTATTTATTCTGGCACCTCTTGCCGGACTGCTTTTGAAAACTTCCGGAACCCAATACCTGGAAACCATTGCAGATGAAGAAGTACGCAGAAGCATCCGGCTAACCTTGCTATGCTCTTTTGCCGGAGTCATGGTTTTTGGCCTGGGTGCCATTCCGCTGGCTTATGTACTGGCGCGCAAGGATTTTCCGGGCAAGAGGTTTGTGAATGGTGTGATAGACCTGCCTGTTGTCATTCCCCATTCGGCAGCCGGCATTGCCCTGATGGGAATCATCAGCAGAAATACTTTTATGGGGAAAACAGCTGAAGCAGCCGGGTTTTCCTTTGTTGGGGGGGTGGCCGGAATAGCTGTTGCCATGGCTTTTGTGAGCTTGCCATTCCTGATCAATGCAGCAAGGGATGGCTTCGCAGCAGTTCCGGAGAAGCTTGAAAAAGCTGCATTAAACCTTGGAGCCTCTCCCTGGCGCGTATTCTTTACCGTTACACTTCCTTTGGCAAAAAAGCAAGTGCTAACAGGACTGACCATGATGTGGGCACGCGGACTGAGTGAATTTGGCGCCGTGGTGATCATTGCTTACCACCCAATGGTGACACCCATCCTGATCTGGGAGCGGTTTACATCATTCGGACTGACTTACGCCAGACCCGTAGCTGCCGTTTTTGTCATCATATGCCTGATCATATTCATTTTGATGCGTCTGCTGGCAGGAAAAAAAACGGAAAGCAGACACGGGTGAACAGGAAATAATAATTTCAGTTAAAACGATCATTCATTATTATAATAATATGCTGCATCTTGATAACATAAGTGTTCGATTCCCTGCATTTGTGCTGGAACCGCTTACCCTAGCTGTTGAAAAGGGTGATTACATGGCACTTCTGGGAGTTTCCGGGGCAGGGAAAACGGTGGTGCTTGAGTTGCTGGCCGGCCTTATCAGGCCTGATAGCGGTATGATCAGGCTGAACGGAAAAGATATTACCGGACAGCGAATCCAGGAACGGCGTATTGGGTTGGTGTATCAGGACCTGTCGCTGTTCCCCCACCTGAATGTCAGGAACAACATTGCCTACCCACTCAGACGAAAAGGGTTGCCGAAAAGCGAGCTTATTGAGCGTGTCAACAAACTGGCATCTCAAACAGAAGCCGAGCACCTGCTGTCCCGATATCCCGGAACGTTATCAGGTGGCGAAGCACAACGGGTAGCACTGGCAAGAACACTTGCTTCAGATCCTGAAGTTTTATTGCTGGATGAGCCCCTGTCAAATCTGGACGTGAGATTAAGATCGGACCTGCGCAAATTGCTGCGCAAAATCCATAATAGTGGCAAAACCATTATCCATGTTACCCACGATTACACAGAAGCAGCAACCCTTGCCAATAAGGTTGCGGTAATACAAGACGGACGACTGTTGCAACACGGCACACCGGAGGAGGTTTTCAGACATCCACGCAGCGCTTTTGTTGCACAATTCAGTGGAATTAAAAACCTTTTCCCCTGCCGTTCAGTTGCATTGGGCAGCGCCAACGGTTTGCAAACGGCCATCATAGGAAATGATATTGCCATTCAATACGTGGGTGATGAACCCCCCGATGGCGGCTACGTCATGATCCCTGAACAGGATATTTTTATTTCGCTTAAGCCGGTTGAAACGTCTGCCGTTAATCAGCTAAAAGGTACCATCAAAGAAACCTATATGGCCGGATCGGGAATCGAGCTGGTTGTGGATGCCGGAGAAGAATTTGTCGTTTCGATCAGCAGACANTCGCAATCTGCNCTGCAANTNGGGGTAGGGAAGGAGATATGGCTTGCCTTCAAGGCTTCCGCAGTACGTTTTGTGGCCCATTGATCAAATTCTTATTGGCTGAATAACATTGCTTTAAAGAAAATAGCATCAAAAAAGAAAAAAACCAAATTATGAACAGCATTCCTGAACAAAAAAAGATGATCACCGCTTCGCATCAAAGATGCCGGGAAATGAACCTGCAAACAGACCGTGTGTATCCTTCCGACGTGCTGGTGGGGGAGGACCTGTATGTAAAGCTTGCGCAAAACACCGTTCTTCTGGATATTGTTGCCCCTTTTATGGATATCCTCTACGAAGCCGTAGCAAATTCCGGTTTTTTTATTCTGCTAACCGACAATGATGGCTATATATTGCGATCAAAGGGGGACCCTGATGCCATAATTGCATCCGAAAAGCTGAATATGGTGATCGGGGCATCCATGTCGGAAAAGAGTATTGGGACAAATGCAATGGGAACCGCCATACATGAAGGGAAACCGCTTCAGGTTACCGCCTGTGAGCATTACATTAAGGCATATCATCGATGGACTTGCAGTGCAGCGCCCATCCGGAACACTGAGGGAGAAATCATCGGAACACTGAACCTGACCGGTGCCAGCAAACTGCTGCATCCCCACACCCTTGGTTTGGTGGTGGCTGCTGTCCGGGCCATTGAGAACCAGCTTCATGCCAACAAGGCACGTGAACAGTTCAATGAGACTTTCCATTACCTGAAATCGGTCCTTGCATCGGTTTCATCCGGCATCATTACCATCGATACAAATGGCATCATAAAAACCATAAACCCCTGGGCTTGCTCATTGCTAAATCTGGAGAAAGAAAAGATAGTTAACCAGTCAATAAGCTCCCTGCTACCCATTTGGAAAGATATCTACAAACATTTTTCCCGTGATGAGAGTTTTCTTGATTCGGAAATATCACTACCCGGTCCCAACAACAAAGAAAGATATGATTTAAGTGCCTACCCGATATATAATGAGAATAGAGACACCATTGGGATGGTTCTGGTTATTAAAGGGATCCAGAAAATTTTTAACCTGGTGAATAAATATACCGGTATGCGGGCACATTATACTTTTAAGGATATTGTTGGTGATAGTCCGGAAATCAAACAGATCATGGACCATGCTAAAACCATTGCCAGCGCCCCAAGCACAGTGTTGCTTATGGGAGAAAGCGGTACCGGAAAGGAGCTCCTTGCCCAATCCATACATAATGCAAGTTTGCGCAGAAATGAAGTGTTTATTGCCGTAAACTGCGGAGCATTGCCAAAAAATCTCATTGAAAGTGAGCTGTTTGGCTATGAGGAGGGTGCTTTTACCGGCTCCAAAAAGGGTGGGCATGCCGGCAAATTTGAACTCGCAAACGGAGGCACCATATTCCTGGATGAAATCGGCGAAATGCCCCTCGATATGCAGGTAAATCTTTTGCGCGTCCTGCAAGAAGGATATGTTACAAGAATTGGCGGTACGAAAAACATTGCCGTGGATGTGCGGGTTATTGCCGCAACCAAAAAGAACCTTATTGAGGAACTGCGAAAAGGAACGTTTCGCGAAGACCTTTTTTACAGGTTAAGTGTAATCCCACTGTTTATTCCCCCTTTGCGGGAAAGAAAGCAGGACATCAAGTCGTTGTTGAACCATTTCATGAGTGTAAAAGCCCAAAAACTGAACAAACCTGTACCTCAGATCTCAGCGCAAATGCATGAAAAGATCATGCGTTACCACTGGCCTGGGAATGTCAGGGAGTTGGAAAACTTTGTGGAAAACCTGGTGAATTTTAACGGGATGAGCAGCTTTAACATTTTGTCGAACGAACAAGGCCCCGTTTTCAATAATCCCAACTATGTTCGGGACGCAGAAGAGTCAAATCAAATGATGGATCCTGGTCAATTATCTTCAGTTAAACCTGCATCGCTTGAAGATGTCGAAAAAAACGCCATTAAAGAATCTATGGAACAGCATAAAGGTAATGTGTCAAGGGTAAGCCGCCAGCTTGGGATCAGTCGTACCACACTTTACTCAAAAATGCGTAAATACCAAATAGATAGCAACTAAGATGATTGTCGATTATCGATTATCAATTATTGATTATATAGTAATCATTAACAAAACATTAAGTCATGAAACAACATGGAAGCGCATCACAAAAAGATATGTATTTTTGTGGATTGTATTCTGGAACAGGGTTTTTTGACACACAGGGAGGCGATTGTCGATTTCCGATTATCGATTATCGATGAAGAAAGTTCGAAGGAAATAATAAGGTAAAGACAATTCATGAATTGTCTCAACAACTAAACGACTAAACAACTAAACTTCTAAACTATTAGAAACAAATGAAAAAATTCAAAAAGAAGCACCNTTTNTTGTTCATATTTACTGCATTTTTTGCCTTTGCGGTGATTTCCTGTCAAACCGTNGCAGAGCAAGACGAACCGGCACTGCCCAAACCGAAGAATATCATTTATTTTGTGGGTGATGGCATGGGTTATAACCATGTGCTGGCAACAAATTATTTTCTATATGGCGAGGCTGGTGTACAGGTATATGAGCAGGAGGACTGGCTGCACCTGGCCCAGGCCACTTACAATGCAGCCCGTATCGATAATGGGGATACCATTTTTGCAAACGGTTATGCACCACGCACCGCCTGGGAAGATCCGGACTACCTCATGCGCGATTACACAGACAGTGGTGCCGCTGCTACGGCACTGTCAACCGGTCAGAAAACCGTAAGAGCCGCTTTGGGTATCGGTCTTTATGGAGACACCCTCACTCATATTGCACAGGCCGCAAAGGCTATAGGAAAGTCGGTAGGAATCGTCAGCAGTGTGCCGCTGAGCCATGCAACGCCTGCCGGATTCATGGTACACAACCACAGCAGGCACAATTACGATGAAATTACTCAATATATCTTGTTCCACACGCAGGTTGATGTTGTGATGGCACCCGGAAATCCGTTTTATGATGATGATGGATTGCCACGCGAGGAACCTGCCCACCGTTATGTGGGTTCTCCGGAAATATGGGAGCAGGTGATTGCCAATACCGGACAAATCCGGTTTGAATACAATGATGAAGTGTTTTATGTTCAAGATACCAATGGTGACGGCCAGCGCAACCCCTGGACCTATATCGAGGACCGTGACGACTTCATCGCAATGGCAGAAGGCCCCACACCCCAGCGTGTGCTTGGAATCCCCAAGGCTTATGCCACCCTGAACCAGGGAAGACTCAGAGATGACATGGCCGAAATGCCTTTTGAGCAGCCATTTAACAAGAATATCCCAACCCTGGAGGAGCTCACCCGGGCGTCATTGAATGTGTTAAGCCAGAACAATGAGGGGTTCTTTGTGATGATTGAAGGGGGAGCCATCGACTGGGCAAGCCATGACAATCACCTGGGGCGAACCATAGAGGAGCAACACGACTTTAACAATTCCGTACTGGCCGCCGTTGAATGGGTGGAAACTCACAGCAGCTGGGATGAAACACTGATCATCGTTACCAGTGACCACGAGTGCGGCTACCTGACCGGACCAAACCACCCAACACCTGTTAATGACTTTGTTGTAAACCGCGGAGAGGGCTATTTGCCTGAACACCAGTGGAACTTTGGTACACACACAAACATGTTGGTGCCTTTCTACGCAAAAGGGCCAGGCGTTGAGCTTTTTCAAACCTTTGCCGATGAGATTGACCCCGTTCACGGTGCCTTCCTGCAAAATACAGAGATTGCTCACTCCATATTTTTAATGTGGGGTAAACCAGATATTGAGGTACACAGATTGACGAAGTAAGATTTCCCATCCTACTTCTAAATCTTGCTTAACCTCAACCTCAAACTCAACCTTAGCCTTGGTCTATTCCATGATGATGTCGTAAGGAAGACGGGTAAGAATACCAGTCATTTGCTCAACATCCTGGAGCGCCTGATAATACTTATAGGCTTCTCCAAGTTCCTTTTTGATGATTCGCGTTCTGACACCGCCAAATTCTTCCATGAGCTGTGTCAGAAAGTCTTTTCGGATCGGGTACTCCTTAATGCGGTACTCTTCCAGTTCTGCAAGCTCGGCAGCCTTATGGATGGCAGCATCAAGTCCGCCAAGTTCATCAACCAGTCCGTTCTGCAAGGCTTCCACACCGCTCCAGACACGACCACCTCCGAGTTCATCTACTACGCTGACAGGAAGGTTTCTCCCTTGTGCAACATGTTCGATAAAAGTATTGTATATCTGGCCGATCGATTCCTGGATAATCTGTCGCTCGGCATTGGTAAGGGGTCTTGAGATGGACCCCAGGTCAGCAAAGCGGTTGGTTTTTACGTTGTCGAATGTGATTCCAAGCTTGTCGTTGAAGAATTCCTGCATGTTAGGCACCATCCCAAATACACCGATTGAACCCGTAATGGTGGTCGGGTTTGCGATGATCCAGTCGGCAGCACACGCGATGTAATAGCCACCTGATGCTGCCACATCGCCCATTGTTGCTACTACAGGTTTAACCTCTGAAGCCAGCTGCACCTCACGCAAGATTACATCAGAAGCAAGTGCGCTTCCACCGGGAGAGTTGATCCGAAAAACAATGGCTTTCACATTGTCGTCAAGACGCGCCTCCCTGATGGCACCGGCAATGCGGTCGGAGCCAATGATGCTTTCACTGCCTTCACCGGAAATGATATTTCCTGCTGCATATACAACGGCAATTCTGTCTCGCGTTCTTGGAACCGGCATGCTTTTCGGACGAGGGGCCTTGGCATATCTTTCTGGTGAAACAAAGCTAATGTCATCATCTTCGTCAATTCCCAGCCGCTCACGAAGGATGGCTTTTATCTCATCCCTGTGGGCAATGCCGTCAATCATCTCATAGTCAATGGCCATCTGGGCATTACGGGTTTTTAACCCATCGGCAACCTCAGTGAGGTGATTGATGGTTAAACCGCGCGAAGTGGCAATGTTTCCAATAATGTTATTCCAGATGGCGCTGACATAAGCCAGGGTCTGTTCGCGGTTTTCCGGACTCATTTCTTCGAGGAACAGGGGCTCGAGTGCACTTTTGAAGTCACCGTGTCTGATCACCTGCGGTTCAATCCCAAGCTTGTCGAGCATGTTTTTTATGAAAAACAGCTCTGCATTGATCCCCCTGAAATCAATGACACCTTCCGGATGCAGGTACATCTCATCGGCCACACTGGCCAGGTAGTAGGCGCTTTGCATGTAAAACTCACCATAGCTTATCACGAACTTTCCAGACTCCCGAAAATCATCCAGGGCCTGGCGAACTTCGTGCAGGGTGCTCCAGCCTGCCGGAATGGCACTGACATCCAGAAAAATCCCTTTGATATTTTCATCCTCTTTCGCTCTGCCAATCTGATCAAGAAGCTCATTCAATCCGATTGACTTACTTAACGAAAACGACATGAAATCAAAAGAATCAAAGGGATTACGTCCTCCTCTGTCTACAATCTCCGTAGTGAGCCCGAGATGTAAAACGGAATTCTTGTCAATGGCAACCGTGTCACGACTTGCCATGCTGGCAAATGTGGCAATCATGGCAACGGTCAGAAAAAAAACAAGCACCAATGTGAGGAAAAACCCCAGCATGGATGCAAACATAAATTTGAAAAACTGCTTCATGGTTTTTAATTTAATTGATGATAAAAAGAAAGCTAAAATACGAATATATATTGAAATTGTCCTGTATATTTGTTTGAAAATTCATATCTGGCGGTATGCACAAGGCGTATGTTCTTTTGGGAGGTAATGAGGGCGATGTTCCTGCGATGTTCAGGAGGGCTGTTGGTTTGATCCAGGATGCCGGCATTTCGGTAATGGCCGAAGGGTCATTATACCAGAGCGCTGCCTGGGGGGATGGGGTTCACGGCACTTTTTATAACCAATTGCTTATTTTGGGTGTAAGTCAAGAGCCTCACGAACTTTTGGCGGTATTGCTTGACATTGAATCGGGGCTTGGCAGGAAAAGACAATCTGGTACGATTACAAATCGTACAATTGATATCGACATCTTGTTCATAGATNACCTTGTTCTGTCTGATTCGGGGATTACTATACCGCATCCGCGTTTGCACTTAAGAAGATTTGCTTTGATTCCATTGTGCGAACTGGTCCCTGACCTTGTCCATCCGGTAATGGGCAAGACCATGGCACAATTGCTGCAAGATACGCCTGACCAATTAATGGTAAAAAAAGCAAAAACAGAAAATCAGCCGGGTGTTTCACCCATATAATAACAAACTATGCGCTACAATTACATTGCCATCGAAGGAAACATCGGAGCCGGAAAAACATCGCTTGCAACAAGAATTGCCAATCAGTTTAATGGCAAGTTGATTCTTGAGCAGTTTGAGGAGAACCCTTTTCTGGCAAAGTTTTATGAGGATCAGGATAAGTATGCGTTCCCTCTTGAACTTTCCTTTCTGGCCGACAGGTATCAGCAGCTCAAAACAGAACTTGCCCGGCAGGATCTTTTTTCTGATTTTACCATATCAGATTACTTTTTAAACAAATCACTCATATTTGCGCGAAANACCTTAAAGGATGATGAATATCAGCTTTTCAGGACATTGTTCAACATCATGAACGCCAATCTTCCGCGACCCGACCTTCTTGTTCATTTATATGTAAAGACCAACAGGTTGCAACAGAACATCAGGAATCGCGGCAGGGAGTATGAGCAACGTATCCCCGACGATTACCTGGAAAGGATCCAGGAAAGCTATTTCAATTACCTGAAACAACAACCGGATCTTCGTATTCTGGTTCTGGATGTGAACGCCATCGACTTTGTTGCGTATCCTGAACATCTGCGGATGGTTCTGGAAACGATCGACAAGGATTATTCGCGAGGAATGACCAGCGTTAATTTGTTACCCTGACAAAAAAGCCCACTGCAAGCAGCGGGCTTTTTTATTGTTCGGAGCGTTAGATTTATCTAACTATATCCTGGAATTCACTTTGTCCAAAGAACTGAATGAACTCACGATCTTTTGCTGCCATATTTTTCAGGTTGGCATTGAATCCTATGGCATTTCTCAGATTGTTGTACAATGCGGTTACATCGTTGTTTCTGGCTGCAATTACCGCTTTCAGGTAAGCAACCTGCCCACATTCGGGGGCGCAGTTCAGGGTGTTGATCGCAGCACTCTGGTTTCCTGACATGAGCTGGGCAAGTGCCAGATTGTAACGGCAGGTAACGCCGGAGAATGACCGGAGGGCCTCAGTGTACTCGCCACTTCTGATCTGCAACACACCCATATTGTAATTTACGTCGATCCCTTGAGCCCTTGCAGCCTGGAACAATGATTTCGCGCTCTCGTCATCATATTGCCATGCAGCCACAACACCAAGGTTGTTCTGTACATGACCGTTGCCCGGAGCAAGCTGATTTGCTCTTTCGAGATAAGATGCGGCTTGTTCCACTTCCTTCATTTCCAGAAGCACTGCAGCGGCATTGTTGAAGCCTTCATAACTGTTCGGGAAAAGTTCTGTTGCCGAGCGATAAATGGCCAGCTGTGTTTGTTTGTCATCAGTTAAAGTGCCGGCAAAAAGCAATTCATCCTGGTCAAGCTCTGCAGGATTGTTGACAGCCAGATTTGCTATTTCTTCTTCAGTTCTTTTGGGCTCAAAAGCATGCACCGTAATTTCTGCACGACGGAGGGGTTCAAGAATCTTTTCAATTTCGGCATAGATCAGCGTCATGTCTTTGATCCTTCTTTCCCTTTCTGCCGGTGCGATCTGCGAATTGATCACGTTGGCAATGGCTTGCTTGTCTGGAAGGTCTGAGGCATTCAGCTTTGTCATGAAGCCGTCAAAGTCTTCACCCTTGGCTGAAACCCTGAGCTCAGGCATTTCAACATCCTTCTGATTGAAAAGGTTCTTGATGTATCTTTCACCAGTTTCTGCGCGATTTTCAGAAAGCTCCAGGTTAAAGGCAACTTCACCCTCAGGTGATGCCCAGGCGTTTACATCGACTGCTTTAAGTTCCCAGCCTCTTTCAATAAACTCGGTGAGTTCGCTTATCCTGGCACGTGCTTCATCGCTTCGGTTAAGATCCAGCCTCCAATTAAGGTTATGGCGCATGTAGGCAAAATAAACGTTGGCTGTTTTTGAGATAATAACTTCTTTCTCATAGCCATGTGGTGCAATCGAAACGAGATGGTCGTTCTTGGTAAACTGTGACGTGTTGATGATGCCGTCAGCAACTTTTCTTTCCGGAAGGATGGTTGCCCTCTCTTCACGCCCTTCGCGATAAAGTTTTGCGCGAATGTAAAGCTCAGAGGCGAGCATTTCCGGCTCAAAGGAGATTACATTGTTCAAACTGAAAGAACCCCGCTGATCACGGCTGATCATATTGCCTGCAGTGGTTGTGTTGCTGCCCCGCAAAACAATCGTACTGAGCTCTTTTTCGTTTCCTTCGTATTTCAAAACCGGTGTGATCTCAACAACTGCTTTGCGATGGAAATAACCCTCATCGACTGCGCCCTGAACGTTAGCTGCCACCTGACCGCCATGGTTTTCCAAAGGGTTTGTCTCCGGGGTATACCTGATCCCCTCATCATAGTTATTCACCATTCTGTTTAAGCCGCAGCTGGCAAATAACCCGGCTGAAATTAGCACAATGGCTAACAGTTTAAAGTTAATGTTTTTCATACGTAAGTTTTTTGTATTGGTTAATTATTGGTACTTTTTGGATTAGTAAATTTCATCAGATAAAAATAAGTACAAATATATAAAAACTATTGTACAATAACATTTGCAGGGGAAAAAATACTTAAACCGGTTGCATTTTTTAGGATTATTTAAATATTTATCCCAGTCATCAATACAATTATTTTTGAAGATAGAATTTGCGGTTTTCCAAAATAGTTTTATCTTTGCACTCGTTTTTCGAATTTCTGAAACACAATGGCCCGTTCGTCTAGGGGTTAGGACGCCAGGTTTTCATCCTGGTAACAGGGGTTCGATTCCCCTACGGGCTGCAAAAACATTGAAAGTTACAAAATTTTACTTTAAGCGATCATGGCAAACCACAAATCGGCAAAGAAAAGGATTCGTTCCAATAATGCAAAAAGACTTAGGAACCGCTATTATGCCAAATCAACGCGTACTGCGATCAAACAGTTAAGAAAGACACAAAGCAAAGAGGAAGCAGAAAAGAGCCTCCCCCGTGTCATCTCTTTGATCGACCGGCTGGCAAAGCGAAATGTGATTCATAAGAATAAGGCGGCCAACCTGAAGTCAAAGATGACAAAGCACGTTAATAAACTGTAGTAATACATACATTTAAGGCCCGTTCGTCTAGGGGTTAGGACGCCAGGTTTTCATCCTGGTAACAGGGGTTCGATTCCCCTACGGGCTGCGAAAAAGACCTTTTGCAAAAAGAGGTCTTTTTTTTGTTTGAAAATGCAAAAAAATGTTTTAAATTGCGTGAAATTTCAAACAAAAATCAATGAGTGCTTCATATCCCCAATCTTTCCATAAAGGGATTAAAAGCTGGGCGGAAGACGACAGGCCCAGGGAGAAAATGCTTGCCAAAAGCAGCAAAGCATTGTCAGATGCCGAATTGCTTGCCATCATCATCGGATCTGGCACAAAAGACCTTACAGCTGTGGAATTATCGCGGCTTATCCTTCATAAAGCATCCAATAACCTCTCTGAACTTGGCAGACTTCGAATTCATGACTTGATAAAGTTCAGGGGGATCGGCGAGGCCAAGGCTATAAAAATCAATGCCGTTATGGAGCTGGGACGACGCAGGCGCCTGGCAGAAGCGATAAAGAGAAATGTGATTGTAAGCAGCAAGGATGCATTTGAGGTGATGCAACCACTGATCGGTGACCTTCCGCATGAAGAGTTTTGGATCATTACCCTTACACGAAATAACAGAATCCATAAAACAATATCCGTTAGTGAAGGTAGCGTGGGTGGCACCGTAGCAGACCCCAAAAAAATATTCAGGCTGGCACTTGAAAACAATGCCGCTGCGATCATACTATGCCACAATCATCCAAGTGGCCAGATCCAGCCAAGCAAAAGTGATGTAAGAGTTACAAAAAAATGTAAAGAATCCGGTATTGCACTGGATATGCCCGTTCTAGACCATCTGATCATTACAAGTGACAGGTACTTCAGCTTTGCAGACAATGGCCTGATGTGAAACAGGTGAATATAGCAATGTAAAATACCGGTTTTCGTTTAAAGAAAAATACCATTACCTTTACATTTTCTTACCAATGCCCGGATCAATGATATTGGTGTATTGCCCGAAACCTTCCAACAGGATCGATTATGTGTGCGATCTGTTATTTGGCACCCTGCTGGGGGCAGAATGGAAGCTGACCGACAGCCAGAAGGATTTTTTGGCCCACAATGGGCCCTTAATCAATTATTTCTTCAGGAAAGGGGAGTGCATTATTTTTTGCCTGAAATTAGATGGAGCGGGGATTTACCCCTGCTATTTCCGGCTAATGAGGATCAGGGAATGGGTTTTGACTTGTTCGCTGCTGTGTTTTTCATGGTAAGCCGTTACGAAGAATATTTGCCACATAAAACAGATGCCTTCGGACGGTTTGAAGCTTCCGAGTCCTTTGCTTTTAAGAATCACTTTCTTCAAAAACCTGTTGTAAACCATTATGCCCTCCTACTGAAAAAAGAGTTAATCAAGAGTTTTGCTGGACTGCATTTCCCGGAAAAGGCTTTCACTTTCCTGCCAACCTATGACATTGATGTGGCCTATGCTTACAAAGGACGTGGGTTGATTAGAAGTGTGCTGGGTGCCATCCGGTCACTGATGCAAAGAGATCTGAAGGCAATTGGTGAACGGATAAGTGTTGTAATGAAAAAACGTAAAGATCCTTTTGATACTTACGATTACCAGATCGACCTTTATAAAAAAAGTGGGATCAAGGCTTGTTACTTTTTTTTACTTGGCGATTATGGTCATTACGACAAAAACATTCCTTATTATTCCAAGTCCTTAATTTCACTGATCAAAAAGATCGGAGATTATGCCTATACCGGTATTCATCCGAGTTTTGCTTCAAGCAGCGATGAGAGCTTGCCGGGTGTTGAAGCAGAGCGACTTTCCAATATATTGAACCAGGAAGTTAAGCTTAGCAGGCAACATTATTTGAAGCTGCATATGCCAGCAACGTATCAGAAGCTACTGGAAGAAAACTTGTCCCATGACTTCACCATGGGTTTTGCCAGTCAACCCGGTTTCAGGGCTGGAATATGCAGCCCTTTTAAGTTTTATGATCTGCAATCGGAAAAGCGAACGCCACTTATCATCATCCCTTTTACATTAATGGACGGCACTTTCAGACAATACCTGCGACTGAATCCGGAACAATCGCTGCCAATTGTCAATAATCTTATGGATGAAGTTGTAAAGGTAGGTGGTACATTTGTAAGCCTGTGGCACAACGACTCACTGAGTGATCGTGGAATTTGGAAAGGCTGGAAAGCAATGTATGAGAAGATGTACCAGGCTGCTGCCAAACAACACAAAAAAAATTATGATCTACTATCTGACTCATGATCAAATAGATTTTGCCAAATGGGATGAATGCATAGAGAAATCAGTGAACGGACTGTTCTATGCGTATTCATGGTATCTCGATATGTGTGCTTCCCCCTGGGATGCATTGGTCATGGATGACTATCAGGCTGTGATGCCATTGCCCCATCGCAAAAAGTTTTCCATTAGATATATTTACCAGCCTTTTTTTATTCAACAAATGGGTGTGTTCAGTCGCGATCGGCTGGCCAGTCAGCGAACAGAGCAGTTTATCAATGCCATCCCTGCCCATTTTAAATATGCCGCCTTTAATCTGAACATATACAACAGCTTGCCGCAAGGCCATCAGGCAATTGGAGGAAAGGGTGTTACCCATGAACTGGATCTGATCCTGCCTTATGAAAAGATCAAAAAGAATTATTCTGAAAACACTAAAAGGAATATCAGAAAGGCGGAGAAAAAAGGTGTCTTTGTCACCTCGCATGCCCGGCCGGAAGAGATCATCCAGGCTTTCCGTAAACAGGATAAAAGCATTCATGTGCCTTTCAGGGAAAAGGATTACAAATTGCTGAAGCACTTGATTTACTCAGGAATGCATAAGCAAATGGTGGATATATTGGCTGCATATTCAGAAACGAACAATTTTTGTGCAGGTATCGTATTCTTCAAAAGTCACAAAAAAGCAATATTGCTCTTTTCCGGCTCAACGCCAGAGGCCAGGGAAAATGGAGCCATGAGCCTTTTGGTTGATCATTTTATACGCACAAACGCAGGGAAAGAGATGGTGCTTGACTTTGAAGGATCCACCAATGCCGGCCTGGCGCGCTTTTATAAGAGTTTTGGATCAAAAGAATGCTTATTTTTACAAATCAGGCTGAATCGCATGCCCTTTATGATCAAGCCGCTGATAAGCGGAGCACTTGCGCTAAAAGAGCGTAGCAGGCGTTTTTTTATCAGATAGTTGTTTGCAGTCTGTAAATGCTTAATTTTGGACCATAAAAAACAAGCTTGTTTTTTAATTTATGAAGATAATTTAAAGACACCACCGGATGATACAAATTTTAGGGAAAAGTTCTTCACTACTAAATCAGTATATTGCTGAAATGCGCGATTTCGAGATACAGCGCGACAGCATGCGTTTCAGACGGAATATGGAACGTGTTGGTGAGATATTTGCTTATGAGATCAGTAAAACCCTTAAATGGAAAAGCAAAGAAGTTGTTACCTCATTGGGTGTGGCCCGTGGTGAGGTCCTGGAGCAGCAGCCGGTGATTGCAACCATTCTAAGAGCGGGCCTGCCTTTACATCAGGGATTGCTGAATGCTTTCGATCGTGCTGAAAATGCCTTCATCTCCGCATATCGCAAGCATAGGAAAGATGGCCGTTTCGACATCAAGGTTGAATATGTTTCTGGTCCACCACTCGAAGATAAATGTTTGATTATTAGCGACCCGATGCTTGCTACAGGTGCTTCAATGGTTTTGAGCTACAAAGAACTTACCAGGAAGGCAACACCAACACATACTCATATTGTTTCCATCCTCGCCAGTAACGAAGGAGTCGAATATGTGAAAAAGAACATGCCAAATGACAACTACACCCTTTGGCTGGGGGCAGTTGATGATGAATTAACAGCCAAAGCTTATATTGTTCCAGGTCTGGGAGATGCCGGTGATCTGGCATTTGGCAGCAAAATATAACTGTATATAATGCGTCCGATTTTTACGGTTCTGTTTGAAAACTTGAAGATCTCGCTGGAGTCGATCCGCAGCCATCTCTTGCGGGCCATGCTCACCGTTTTGATTATTGCATTTGGGATCATGGCGCTGGTAGGGATACTAACCGCCATTGATTCGATCAAACTGTCAATAACCGAAAACTTTGCACGACTGGGAGCCAACAGCTTTTCCATCCGTAACCGTGAAATGGTGATTCAAACAGGATCAGGTGGGACACAACCACAAGTATTCAGACGCATAACCTACGACGAGGCGATCGANTTTAAGCNCCAGTTTGACTTTCCTGCTTATGTGAGCTTGTCGGTATGGGGTACAGGCAATGCTACGGCAAGATACAGGAACAACGAAACCAACCCGAATGTTCGAGTGATCGGTAGTGATGAAAATTACCTNGTGACATCCGGCTTTGAACTTGCTTCCGGACGAAACTTTTCCAATACGGAATTGCAGTTTGGTGCGAANGTGGTGATTCTTGGACACGATGTGGCTGGAACGTTATTCCCGGGCGATACGGATCCATTGGGTGCCATTGTTACCGTTGCCGGAAGACGCTATCAGGTTATAGGTATTCTTCAACGGCAGGGTTCAGGCTTTGGCTTCTCCGACGACCTGAATTGCATTATCCCATACATGACCGTTCGGCAGGATTTTGCCCGTCCGAACATGAACTATACCATAAATGTGAGCACATTTGATCTGGAAAGCCTTGAGGATGCCATTGGGGAGGCGACCGGAGTGTTCAGGATGATAAGAGGGGTAAGGCTGGGTGAGCCCAGCAGCTTTGATATTGCCAAAAGTGATAACATTGCACAAGCTCTTATTGAAAACATTCGCTTTGTAACGCTTGCAGCCACGATTATTGGACTTATTACACTGGTGGGTGCTGCTATCGGACTCATGAACATTATGCTGGTAAGTGTAACGGAGCGTACACGTGAGATAGGTATCCGGAAAGCATTAGGCGCCACCAGGGCGGTAATTAAACAACAGTTTCTCTCTGAGGCCATTCTGATTTGCCAGATAGGAGGTGTGGTGGGAATCGTGCTGGGCATTCTGGCAGGTAATGGGATATCTGTTCTTGTTGGCAGCCCGTTCATCATTCCCTGGCTGTGGATCATTTCGGGAATTGCTATTTGCTTTGGGGTGGGCATAGTGGCAGGGTATTACCCTGCAGCCAAAGCCTCGCAGCTTGATCCGATCGAATCGCTCCGGTACGAGTAAATAAAAAGAACCGTTATGGAAAAACTTACGAAGATTGTTGCAACAATTTCAGATAGGAAATGTGATGCTGACTTCATTTGTGCCCTGTACGAAGAGGGGATGGATGTTGTTCGTATCAATACCGCTCACCAAACACCGGATCAGACTATGCAGATCATTGAAAATGTGCGCAGCGTGTCGGTCAGAATCCCCTTCATGGTGGATACAAAAGGCCCCGAAGTGCGTACCAATGATTCTGAAGAGGATGTTGTGGTAATGAAAGACCAGACAATAAGGGTGCAAGGGCACAAAAGCAATATTTCTACAAAAGATTGCATTTATGTCAACTATCCCGATTTTGTAAAACACATGGAACCGGGTAAGCAGATTATGATCGACGACGGGGACATCGCACTTATTGTGATTGAAAAGCATGCAAACCACCTTATCTGCAGGGTGGAGAACAATGGAACAATTAAGGGAAAAAAAAGTGTAAACCTGCCTGGAACCGTCATTACCCTCCCTTCCCTGAACGAAAAAGACATTGAATACATTCATTTCGCCATCAAAAACAAACTGGACTTCATTGCCCATTCTTTTGTAAGAAACAAAGAGGACTTGCTCGCGATACAAGAAATTCTGGATAAATATAACAGTCCGGTTAAACTGATTGCCAAGATTGAAAACCAGCAGGGCGTTGACAATATTGACGAGATTCTGGATCACTGTTACGGGATCATGATCGCTCGCGGCGATCTGGCCATTGAGGTGCCTGCCGAAAGAATTCCGGGCATACAGGCCGCTTTGATTAAAAAATGTATCCGAAGGAAAAAAGCAGTAATCATTGCTACTCAGATGCTTCACTCCATGATACAAAATCCGCGTCCCACCCGAGCGGAAGTCAGCGATATTGCAAATGCCGTCTTCAATGGCACCGATGCCGTGATGCTGAGTGGAGAAACCGCTTTTGGGAATTATCCTTTGGAGTCGCTAAAAATGATGGTTCGCACAGTAAGGGAAGCTGAGCGCAGCCGCTCCTTCAACATCGACAGCCATGTTTTGCCACACGATAACTACATTTCAGTTTTCCTCTCTAAAACAGCCGTTCGCACCATCTCAAAATTAAACACCAAAGCCATCATCACCGATACCGATACCGGTAAAACGGCAAGGTATCTTTCTGCCTTCAGAGGCAGGACGCCTATCTATGCACAGTGTTATGAAGAACGTGTAATGCGTGAACTGGCTCTAAACTATGGGGTTTTTGCCGATCAAATGGATGTAGAGACATCCAAAAAAACATTCATCAAAACAACCTTGTCGGGTTTGATCGGACAGGGAGAGATCAATGAAGATGACCTCATTGTTGTACTCGCCGGAAATTTTGGCAAGAAGGCAGGGCCTTCATTTGTGGAGATCAGCACGGCCAGGAACATGCTTCAGGAGGGAACAGGCTAGTTTTGAGTCATTCTGGCTTGTTTATTTCCATTCAAGTGTGGATAGCATGTACCGAACATCCTTTTCCAGGAATTCAATTACAGGGGCCAGCGAATCGTTGTTGGGTGTTGTTTCAAAGTACAGTGCACCCCGAAGGAAGTGATCGGTACTGTCGGTCGCATAAAACTGCAGGGGTGAAGCAGCCTCCCTCCCCTTAATCCGGAACAGCATACCATAAACCCTGTTTTCATCAATCATAATAATTTCATCATGGATGGCTGTTGCTTTGGGGATGTGCTTGTACACAAAGGTATGTGCATCTTCAAAATACCTGTAGAGGTTGTCTGCATCCCCCACGGCTTTGTAGCTCAAATGGATTCTGGCACTGAATTGATCGAACACCAGGTCTGCCCAATAGGCTTCTGCCCATTCCCTTGTATCNGGGACAACCTGACCATAAACGGGATAGTGAAAATAATAGGGAAAAATTGAATCAAGATGCTGGTATCCCTTTTCCGGCAGGGCGATTCGAAAGTAACCGCGTGGCTTTGGGGAATCATACTGCACACAGGCTGAGAAGAAATAGAAAACCAAAAGGAGAACAATAAGCCTTTTCATGCAACTATGCCTTGATTTTTACCTTGATCCGTTTGATGCGACGCTTGTCAACGCCCTCTATTTCAAACTCAAAATGTTGGTATTTTATTTTTGCACCTTTAAAGGGAATTTCCTGTTTAATCTCCAGGATCAGTCCTGCCAGAGTATCTGCTTCTCCCCTTATCTCATCAAAAACATCATCGTCAATGCCCACAATTTTACAGAAATCCTTTAACAATGTTTTTCCCTCAAACACAAAATTGGCATCATCAATTTTTGAATATATGGCCTCCTCCATGTCAAACTCATCGTTGATCTCACCCACAATTTCTTCAAGAATGTCTTCGAGGGTCACCAGCCCGGCAGTTCCGCCATACTCGTCAACCACAATGGCCATATGGATCTTTTTTTCCTGAAACTCTTTTAAAAGGTCGTTAATCCTTTTGCTCTCCGGGACAAAAAAAGCATTTCGCAACAGTTCCTGCCACTTAAAATCATCATTTTTATCAAGATGCGGCAGAAGGTCCTTTATGTAAAGGATCCCTTCCACATTGTCAAATTTTTCGCGATATACCGGAATCCTGCTGTAGCCTGCGTCACGGATCACTTTGATCAGTTCACCGAATGGGGTTTCCTTCTCTACGGCAACCACATCGACCCGCGATTTCATGATTTCTCTGACGTAAATATTGCCAAAACGAACGATGCCACGCAACAGCTTTTTGTCCTCTTCGCTTGTCGATTCATCTGATGTGATCTCAAGTGCATGCGAAAGCTCATGCAGGCTGAGGTTGGGTCTTTTTTTCTCCATCCGCTTGTCGATGATGCGCGTGGTTTTCACGAGCAATGAACTCAATGGAAATAGCAAACGCCTGAGCATCAGCAGAGGACTAGCCATTATCGCAGAGAACCTGACTGGGTGACGTGCGGCATAAACCTTGGGTAATATTTCTGCAAACAGGAGGATAAGAAATGTTACGGAGACAACCTGTATCAAAAATTGTAAAACCGGATGCAGATCCAGTTCAAACAAAGCGCTGAAAACAAAAGTGGAGAGGACAATGATGGCAATGTTGATCACATTATTTGTGATCAGGATGGTTGCAAGCAGCCGGTTGGGTCGCTCCAACAATGATAAAACTTTTCTGTCTGTAGGATGTTTTTGTTTTCGAATTTTGGATATATGGTTGTGCGTCAGGGAGAAGTAAGCAATCTCCGAACCTGAAACCATTGCCGAAACAAACAATAGCAATATCATGGTGCCCAAACCATAAAGCGCGTCCGGAGAAAGCTGGCTGAGCAGTGTGGTCAGGTGCGCTGCCAGGCATAAATAAGGATCGGGTGATTCTTCCAAGTTATGTTAAATCTTTGTTTGATGCAAAATTAATACATTTTCAGGACAATAAAAGCCGAAAGGTTAATTGTCTGCCGCAAACCATTCAGCATAGGATGATGCTGTTTCGTGGAGACGGAGAGAAAATAACTCCACACCTTCTGGCAATGCGTTTTGGATCCTCCCGGCAAAGTCATGTATCATGTTCTCACATGTGGGCTGATAGGGAACTGCCGTAAGTTTTCCGGTCATCTTCATCTCCTTTGCCATTTCAGCATGCGGTGTGTTGCCATTTACAAGCAGCGCATGGTCAAAAACATCAATAATGTGCTTTTTTACAATCTGCTTAAGTGCCGAAAAGTCGATAAGCATCCCCTGCTTTGGGTTCTCGGTTCCTGTTTCCGGACGTCCCTTTACCGTTACATAAAGGATGTAACTGTGGCCGTGAATGTTTCTGCAAGGACCATCATAGTTCCATAAAGCATGTGCCGCTTCAAAACGAAACTCTTTTGTGAGACGAATAACCGGTGACTGATCCATTTTTTTATTTTGTATTTTGTGTGGTTTTCCAAGTTCAGCTTAATAGCGGATGGTATANGTATAAACCTCTTGCCCTCCTGACTTTTCTTTTTGTTGTTGCCGCGACTTTTGGCCTTGTTGCGGAGGTTGCTCTTTTGTTGTACTGGTATAGGAAATGGAATACTTTTGTGCTGTTTTCTTTTTCTTGATGCGAAAGGGGATTTTGACTGTGTTGTCGGTGGTAACCCTAACTCCCCTGTTCTTAACGGCCTGGTATCTTAGCATCATTACCAGTCTGATCGCTTCTTCGTCACAACCATAACCGACAGATTTAACAATTTCCGGATTCATCACTTCCCCTTTTCCGGTAACCTTGAATTTGACGATGACATCCCCTTCAACATTGTTTTCAAGTGCTTCTTTCGGATAGCGCAGGTTCTCCTTTACAAACTTTTTCAGGAGCTCTCTGCCTCCATCAAGGTGGGGTAGTTTCAGGAATTTTGTTTTTCGTTTTTCCATTTGGATTGTGGTTCTGATATTTTGCTGTGTTCTTTAATGAAACGGATGGCGTGCTTGTTAAACGCCTCAGGCTGATCGACATTGCATACGTGTCCGGAATTTTCGAGGGTAACCAGCTCGGCCATTTCGTTGAGCGATACCAATGTCCTAACAGGTTTCAGAAAAAGATGGTCTTCATCTCCCATCAGGTAAAGAGTTGGTATGGGTGGATTTTGTTCAACCTGGTATTGAAGCAATGGATTTACATCCTTGAGGAGCTTAAACCATCGGTTTATCTCCCTGCGATAAATCTTTTGTGCCTCCTTTATAAAAATGTATCTGCTTTCCTTATGCCTTTTATTAGGCATCAGGATGCGTGCAAAAAGCCGATAAAGCCACATGAATGGGATCACTGGCTTAAAAACCTTTGCCACCCAAACCAGGAATCGAGAGCGAATGTTAAGGCGCGTTATGGCTCCGGCAAGTGTCATTGACTCAACCCGAGGCGGGTCCAGTTCCGCAATTACCCGGATCAGGATGGTGCCAAGGGACACCCCCATGAAGTGGCTTTTCTTGATATTAAGGTGGTCAAGTACATCAATGACATCCATGCTGATGTCNTCAAAAGTATANTCCCTNCCCATNTANGCNGTAAACAGGTCACGTGAGCGCCCATGGCCACGTAAATCCACAACAAGCACATTAAAATGTTTTGAGAACTCCCTGACCTGCTTGAACCATACAATGGAACTTCCGCCAACGCCGTGTATCAAAGTCAGCCAGGGTGCATCCTCACTAAGAAAAAAGGTCTTATAAAACAGCCGTGCACCGTTTTCAGAAGGCTTTTCCGCTTTATGAAACTCCTTCATCTCTTCCCTGCCGGGGTTGTCCATANTTTATTCAGGTTTGGCAATATATCTTATCAAACTGCAAAGATAAGCATTTTCTGACAGGAATAATTCCGCCAAAGTAGCAGGTTTAAAACTCCATATGGATTTCAACTGATAGTATTACAACGGATTACTCAGGTCAAAATCTACCCGGAGCCTTTTTTCTCCATCGCGTTCCAAACGGTAGGTAAATGTTGTGAAATCTTCATCGATCCTGACAGTCCATATGTTTCCACCGCCATCTTCAATCAGGTTCGCACTATAGGCATCTGCCGGAAAGTGTTGAACAAATGCATCACCCGACTGGTCAGCATACCCTCCGTAAAGGGTTTCATCCTCGGGCGTACCGTCCGGGTATCTGTGATCGTGACGAAAACGAAGTTGGCCATCCTCTACCAGGAACATCCATGTGCGCGACTGGTCCTCTCCCACATGGAAGGGGATCAGAATTTGGTCAGGCTCACATACCGTTACGTGCATTACCATGTCAAGATGCGCCCATCCGGAAGCGTGATGGCTTCTGTAGATCTGCTCTCCGGTATAAGACTTCCCACACAGGCTGGCCAGGTTGTTAAAGAAGGCCTGGTGTGTTTCTGAAATCAATTGCCCTGGCTGGTAGGACACAGCATCCTCAGAAGCTTGCTGGCGCGGCCCACAAGCGGTAAATACAAAAATAAGTGCTGTGGCAATAATTAAAAAGGTGTTTTTCATCTGTTTATATTTTCGTTACTGTTTGATATTTTGTGCTTTATAAGTTTGCCCAAGATCAGGAATTGATGTTAGAGGTTAGATGTTGGATGTT
>SL_3KL_010_SEDDRAFT_10001257_pt1 | contig 22793 bp, 16 predicted proteins | sample SodLakKL_010_SED_2_FD_10381 | JGI IMG/M metagenome (IMG submission 10381) | reverse complement strand
AAAAAAAATTGACTTCGTCGATTACACATGAATTATTAAGTTATTATTAGTTATGCCTGACAGATGTGTAATTCATGGGAAAGCGCAGCGGTTCCTTCTGTAAGTCAAAATTTTGGTTATTATAATTCGACAAAATTTTGGCTCTTCTACAGGAGAAATATAGTGTTTTGAACGGATTGACAAATTACTGATTTTTTTTAAATTATATTTTCCCAAATCCAATTTTTGATTTACTTTTGATAATATATTGGTTTTAAGTAAAATGAAACGATAGTTATTAATCAAACTTTCCCTGACACATGCAAAAACTGACAACTACTATTCTGGTAATCACTCTTTTAATGAGTGGGTGTGATTTTGTGAGGAGCATCAACCCTTTCTCAAAAAAGGAGGATCCCCTCGAAGCTTTCCAGCAACGGGAGGACAGCATTCGTCGTGCTGAGATGCTGCAAAGGCAACAAGAGGAGGCAAGACTCCAGGAAGCACGTGCTGACAGCCTTAGAAAGGCTCAGGAGGCAGAGGCCGAAAGACTTAAAGCAATGAATCGGTATCATTTGATAGTCGGGGCTTTCAAGACACCGGCTTATGCTGAGGATTTTCACAAAAAGATTCTCGCAGAGGGTCATGATTCGAAAATAATAATGTCGGAGAATAATTTTCACCTTGTAACGATCAAGTCACTTGATAATTACAGGGATGCCGTAAATGATTGGAGAACCATCAGAAATCAGGGAGAGCATCTTGTCTGGTTGTATATAAAAGATCTGTAGATCTATTGGCTGTTAGAGTAAGCAATTATCCACCCTGTTTGACGAGTGTTCATTTGCAGGGACGGATAATTGTTTTATTTTTGAGGCGTCCCTGATAGGGTGATTAAATAAACCATCATAAAAATAAATATGAACGATTTTAAAAGTGCGCTTAACGATTCTGTGGTACTGAGATGGGGAATAATGTTGCTGGTAAGCTTTACTATGGCAACAAACTACTATTTCTATGATGCTTTATCGCCTCTCAAGTATCTCATGGAGCGTGAACTTGGATTCAGTTCAGCCGAATATGGATTTTTTCAGGCTGCATATTCGATTCCCAATGTTTTCCTGTTGATGGCTGTTATTGGCGGCATTATACTTGACAGGATAGGGATCAGGATCACCGGTTTTGCATTCATTTTTATCCAGTTTCTGGGGGCAATTATTACTGCCTATGGAGCAACTCCTTATTTTAATCAGGGTGGCTGGGGATATGAATTTATGAATTCGTTCCTTACATCATTTTCACCCGCACTGAAGGTGACTTCCCTGGGTTTCTTCTTTTTTGGTTTGGGGGCTGAGACAAGCATTGTGGTTATCTCAAAGGTGATAGTGAAATGGTTTAAGGGCAAAGAGATTGCACTTGCTCTTGGCATGAATATAGCAATTGCGAGACTCGGGATGGGTGCAGCCATGGTTGTTTCGCCCCGATTAATAGTGGATAGTACGCAGGCCTTTCCTCTCTGGCAGAACTGGACAATGCCTATATGGTTTGGTGCACTGCTTCTTGGTATAGGTCTTTTGGCTTTCCTGGTATACATAATCTGGGATATCAAATTCGACCGGAGGGTTGCCGAAAGGATGGAGACTGATCCAGCCGAAGAGTTCCGATTTAAAGACCTGACTGATCTGGCAACCAACCGCAGCTTCATATACATATCGATGCTTTGTGTACTCTTTTACTCAGCAGTCTTTCCTTTTATGAAATATGCACCTGATCTGATGATAAACAAGTTTGGTGTTGCGCCCACTCTTGCTGGTGATATATCATCAATACTGCCATTCGGAACTCTGGTGTTTACCCCTATATTCGCTTATATATGTGATTACAAAGGCAAGTCTGCATCGCTTATGGTTTATGGCAGCCTGCTTGTGGTAGGTGTTCATCTTTCATTTGCCTTTACAACCGTTACACCATATATCCCGATGTTTGTGCTTGGTATTGCCTTTTCCCTTGTACCTGCCGCTATGTGGCCTGCAGTAACAAAAATTGTTGAAACCAATAAAATAGGTACCGCATATGGAGCAATGTTCACTATTCAGGCCATTGGTCTGATGTTATTTCCTTGGCTGATAGGACTGGTACTTGATTATACAAATCCCGGTGTGCCTGAAGCTATTGCCGCAGGAGTTGATGCGGTCTATGATTACACCCTGGCCCTGGTGATGCTGGCAATTCTCGGAGTGATCGGGCTTGGTTTCGCTGTTCTGCTGAAGCGTGAGGACAAAACTTCCGGGTACGGACTCGAAGACCCAAATAAAATGGATTAACCAGCGGTCAGCTGTCGTATAATCATTGAATATAGTAATGGAAAAGGCAATCCTTATTTACCGGGCTGCCTTTTTCCTTTCGGGCAGGATAAGGTTACCTATTTTGAAGGAAATACGGTGGATTTTCTGTCCGGTCCGAGAGAGATCATTGTGATCGGTACGCCAACTTCTTTTTCAATATATTCAATATAAGAGTTGAATTCATCAGGCAACTCACTGCAATCTTCAATAATGGAAATATCCTTTTGCCATCCCTTTATCTCTTTGTATACCGGTTCCAGGGGCTGGGCAGTGTCGAATGGGAGACAATCAATAACTTTCCCCGACACTTTATAACCGGTGCATATCTTCAGTGTTTCAAATCCGGTCAGTACATCTGCCTTTGTTATGATCAGCTGTGTTACACCGTTTATCATCACCGAATATTTGAGTGCCGGCAGGTCAAGCCAGCCGCAGCGCCTCGGACGCCCTGTGGTTGATCCGAACTCTTTGCCCTGCACCCTCATTTTCTCACCTGTTCCGTCATGAAGTTCAGTTGGGAATGGACCTCCACCGACCCGGGTGCAATATGCCTTGAATATACCAAATACTTCACCAATCCTGGTTGGAGCAATACCCAGGCCAGTGCAAGCACCTGCACAAATTGTATTTGATGAGGTAACATAGGGATACGACCCGAAATCTATATCAAGTAAGGTTCCCTGGGCACCTTCTGCAAGTATTTTTCTGTTCTCCCTTATCAGGTTATTTATGAAATGTTCACTGTCAATCAGTTTGTAGCTACGGAGCTTTTCTATGCCCCTGAACCACTCCTCTTCATACTTTTCCGGATCTTCCCGGTAGTCATACTGCCTTAGTATGTCGAGATGCTTTTTCTTCAGGAATGTATATTTTTCAATAAAATCCGGAAGCAGGATGTCTCCAACCCTTAAACCGTTTCTCCCGGTCTTATCCATATACGTTGGTCCTATACCCTTCAGGGTTGATCCTATTTTAGTATCACCCTTGGCAGCTTCTGATGCAGCATCAAGAATTTTGTGTGATGGTAGTATCAGATGTGCTTTTTTTGAGACATAAATTGTTTTTTCCGGTCTGATATCCAGCTTCTCGAGCGATTTAATTTCATTCATGAATACAACCGGGTCTATTACGACCCCGTTGCCTATCAGATTTATTTTATCTTCGTGAAAAATACCTGACGGAATGGTATGAAGAACATGCTTTATATCATTGAACTCAAGTGAATGTCCGGCGTTCGGACCTCCCTGGAAACGTGCTATTACATCATAACCGGGAGTCATTACATCTACAATTTTTCCTTTTCCCTCGTCTCCCCACTGAAGTCCGAGTAATACATCAACTTTATACATAAATAACAGGTTTATTTTTAACGCCCGGCAAGTTACAAATTATTTGACAATTATAATTGCCTGTCACCGGGAATGGTGCAGCCACTGACTTTATAAACAGGCTCTGATCCAGATACTGAATAGAAAGGCTCTGCTTAAAAATACTCTAATGTAGTTTTCTGATTACGGGTTCTCCTTACCGGCATTAAAAGAGAATTCCCTTCAGTTTTTGTCAGCTCCAGAATCCTCTATCTTTCCGTAGATGTAAAGGGAGTGGTGGGTAGGCTTAAAGTTTGCCAGTTTGCAGGCCGTTTTAATGATCTCCTGGATCCTTGGGTCACAAAACTCTATAACCTCCCCGGTTTTTGTATCAATCAGGTGATCATGCTGTCTGCATTCGTGAGCTTTTTCGAACTGCGCAATGTTTTTTCCGAACTGGTGTTTTATAACCAGGTTGCACTCGAGTAAAAGGTCAATTGTATTATACAGGGTTGCCCTGCTTACCCTGTAATTTTTATTTTTCATAGAAATATAAAGGGATTCTATATCGAAATGACCTTCATGTGTATATATCTCATCAAGAATAGCATATCTTTCAGGAGTCTTTCGGTGTCCCTTCTTCTCCAGATATTCGGTAAAAAGCTTTTTAACAGTGTCTTTAGAGTCTATGCAGCCCATATACAGTCTAATTTAAAATAACGCTAAAATAGGAAAAAATATTATAACAGAGATGTTTTTATCAAGTTTTAATAAAAATTACTCTTTACCGGCTTCCATGCGGTTAACTGAAACAACTCCGTTAATCTTAAACAGATTCATGATAAGATTGTTCAAGTGTTTCGTGTCATGAACATATAGTTCAATGGTGCCTTCGAAAATTCCGTCATGAGTTTCAATGGCAATTTTCCTGATATTGGCATTCAGGTCGTGCGATATGACATTGGTTATGGAATTGACAATACCTATTTTGTCAATTCCCTGTATTCTGATGCTGGCAAGGAATGAAAGGATTTTGTGGCTTGTCCATCTTGTTGAAACAATTAGATTGCCGTGACTTGACATCAGTTTTGTAGCAGTTGGACAATTTGACGAGTGTATTATTATCGTTTCATTTGGACTTTTATATCCGACTATGTCGTCGCCGGGAATAGGACTGCAGCATTTTGCTATCCTGTAATTTTTGCCAGGTTCATCTATACCTTCGCGTATTACAAGTGGTTTGCCAAGATCAATTTTTGGTTGGGCCTTTTCCTCTGGCACCTGCTTTTTGCCTCTCTGGATATTTTTGCTGTAGGTCAACTCCCAGTATCTGATCCATTTGCTCTTTGTGTTCTTCCGGAGTATCTTCTTGATATTGTCGAGTGAAATAATACCACCACCAATTTTAAGGTACAGATCTTCCTTGCTTGCCGAGTCGTATCCCTGCATGAGCTTTTTAATTATCCGCGAATTAGGGTGCAGGCCAATTTCCCCCAATTTCTCCTCAAGAATCTTTTTACCTGATTCCACCCTGATCTTGCTTTCTGCTTTCAGCGAACTTTTTATGCTTGATTTTGCCTTGGCTGTGATTGCATGCTCAAGCCACTCCATCTGTGTGCGCTGGCTGTCGGATGTCAGCACCTCAACCTGATCTCCACTGGAAAGTGCGTGGCTTAGCGGGACAAGTTTCTGGTTTACCTTTGCGCCGATTGCCTTATTACCGATCTCGGTATGAATCTCATATGCAAAGTCCAGCACTGTTGCGTTTTTGGGCAGAGTTATTATTTCTCCCTTAGGTGTAAATACGAGTATTTCAGATGCGAACAGGTTAAGTTTAAATTCATCAATAAACTCCAGGGCGTCGCTGTTCGGGTTATCAAGCAGTTCCCTGATTTTTTTTATCCACTTGTCCAGCTCCGATTCACCCTGTCCGTTGTTTTTATATTTCCAGTGTGCTGCAAATCCCCTTTCTGCAATATCATTCATCCTGATGGTACGGATCTGCACCTCCACCCATTTGCCATTAGGGCCCATAACTGTGCCATGAAGAGCTTCGTATCCGTTGGCTTTGGGTGTGCTGACCCAGTCTCTTATTCTTTCAGGTTTCGGCATGTAAATGTCGGTAATAAGAGAGTATATATTCCAGCACTGAACTTTCTCAGGTATTTTAGGGTTCGGATCAAAAACTATCCTTATTGCAAACAGGTCATAAATCTCTTCAAACTTGACTTTCTTCAGTTCCATCTTGCTATAGATGGAATTGATCGATTTTGGTCTGCCGCTTATATCAAAATCAATATTGTGTTCCTTCAGTTTATCTATTATAGGAAGGGCAAATTTGTTAATAAAAAGCAACCTCTTTTTTTCACTTTCCCTGATCTTCTGGAGGATCTCATTATAAACTTTCGGATTTTGATACTTAAGTGCAAGATCCTCAAGCTCTGTTTTTATTGTATATAATCCCAGTCTGTGGGCCAGGGGGGCAAAAAGGAAAGTGGTTTCTCCCGAAACTTTAAGCTGTTTGTGTCTTGGCATAGACTCCAGGGTTCTCATATTGTCAAGCCGGTCAGCCAGCTTAATCAGTATAACCCTTACATCATCCGACAGGGTAAGCAGGAGTTTTCTGAAATTTTCAACCTGGATGGATGATTTCTTATCAAAAACACCTGAAATCTTTGTTAATCCGTCTATGATTACCGATATGCCTTCACCGAAATTTAAACTTATATCTTCGAGTGAATACTCGGTATCTTCAACTACATCATGAAGAAGTGCAGAAATTATGGATTTGGCCCCAAGACCGATTTCACTGGCAACTATTTTACTGACTCCAATGGGATGAATAATATAAGGTTCACCCGACTTGCGCCGCATGGTACTGTGTGCTTCATTTGCAAACTGAAAAGCTTTGGTAATAAGCTTTATCTCTTCCGGATCAGTTATGTGGGTACAGTGCTCAAGCAGATCGTCAAAACGGGAACTTATATCCTTAATCTCCTCTTCTGTCTGAATTTTTATTGCCATTCTCCGGTTTATCGGTAATTTCAATTTTATAACCCAATTTGTTTTTAATTGACATTTATGCAAAATTAATCATTTTACGCCTCATTTCGCACGACTTATGAACAAATTATTTCTTTCAATGAAACGTCAGGAACCTTGGTTTTATTGACAATCAGTCCTTCTTTTCCTGCATGACAGCTACATTCCCTGCTACAACTTCATACATGTCTGATGGTGAAAGGTATTTGCCTGCAAGTTCCTGCAGATCTCCCGGTGTGATCTCCTTTATGGTGTTGGTAAGTTTGGTGTAATAATCTGCATCCAGATCTTGTTCGATAAGGTTTCTGATACTTTCAGACCATGCAAAAGGCCCGTCAAAGCCACGTAGCATCTCACCAAGCATATGACTCCGGGTCAGTTCGAGCTCTCTTTTTGATACAGGTTTTTTGCGGAGCTTATCAAGTTCCCTGTAAATCTCTTTTATTGCGGCTTTGCCGTAACCTGTTCCCACCTCCGATACAATTGTCAGAAACCCGCTGTGCCTGAGACTAACAAGGAGGGAACCAATACCATAAGTGTAGCCCTTCTTTTCCCTGATGTTCTGCATCAGCCTTGAACCAAAATGCCCGCCAAGTATGCTGTTTAACACCATCATTCCCAGGTAGTCGGGGTTGTGCATGTTGAATAACTCCCTGCCTACTCTTAATGCTGACTGCACAGCTCTGTTACTGTTGATTATAAATCTTTTTTCACCAGAGGGATTCTTTCTGAGTTTTGTCGTTGCTGAGAATTCACCGGTCTTCCAGTCGTTCCCTCCAAAAAGACCATCAAGCTTACCGGCCATTTTTTGTTCATCATACCTTCCTGATACTATTATGCGGCAGGTGTTTGAATTGTAGTAACTTGCATGAAAGTTAAACAGGTCCTCTGTTGTCAGATTACTAAAATCCTGTATCCTGATATTTTTGCCGTACGGATGACTGCCGCCAAATAGTGCAAGTGCGAACTTTTCCCTGGCAAGGCTGCTGACCCTGGTTTTTTCAGTAATATATCCCTGCTTCAGCCGCTGTAGATAAATATTCAACTCCCTTTCGGGGAAGGAAGGGTACCTGGTGATCTCTGCCAGTAAAGGCAGAATTGAATCTATATGTTTTGAGAGGCAGATGAGACTTATAAATGCATTGTCCCTGTCGGACCATGTATTAAGGTATGAACCGTAATAATCAATTCTATTTGCAATCTCCTCTCCATTACTTTCAATGGTCCCCTCGTTGAGGATGGCATTTACCGTTGAGGCAACCAGCGATTTATTCTGCCACCATGCTCCTGCCTTGAACATCAGATCTATTTTGACAACCGGCTGACTTCCTGCACTGACCATATATACAGGAACAGAGTTCCTTAACTTCGCCACTGCAGGCCTTATATCTCCGGGGCCCTCATATTTTCCTGTTTTTGGTGCTCTGCTTCGCTTCAATGTGCTGCTGATTTCTGGTTTGATTTATAAAACAGGGTAGTGGAGGTACTGAGGTCTAAAATTTTTCCTGCACACTCCTCTATTTGCCCGGTAGTGATTTTTCTGTATATGTCAATTTCCTTATTCAGGAGGTCCGCATCTCCCAGCAATTCATAATAAGCAAGATCAACAGCTTTGTGAAGTATGTCCGAATGAGTATACTGTTTTGTCGCCTCAAACTTGTTTTTTACTTTGTCGAGCTCTTTTTTAGCAGGGGGATTAGAGATCAGGGCATTCAGTTCCTGTTTAATATGCTCATGCCCTTCTTCAACAGCAACTCCGCCGGTTAGCCTGCCCCTTACAACAAACAGTCCCGGATCCCTGTCACCCGTTATATATGCATTAATGCTACTGAAGATCTTTCTCTCCATAACAAGATTCCTGTAGAGCCGCGATGATCTGCCTCCGGCCAGCAGATCTGACACCAGATCGGCAGTATAATAGCAGCCGTCATCACGGCTGCACATGCCGAATACCATAATAATCTCATGGTAGGGAACATCTCTTGTTACCGACATTTCGCTGGCTTTCTTTCGAATTGGCTCCGATGGTAATATGCGGATATTTTTTTTTCTTCTGCCAGAAGATTCAAACCATTTCCGGGCAAGGAAAAAGCATTTATCTTCGTCCACATTACCCGCTATGCTAAGTATGGCATTTGAGGGACAGTAATGTTCATTATAGAATGACCTGACCTCATCTAGTGTAATATTCTCAATATGTGAAATATCCTTGCCTATAACCGGCCACCGGTAAGGATGCTTTTTATAGGCAAGGGGACGCAGAATCATCCAGATGTCCCCGTATGGCTGGTTCAGGTATCTTTGCCTGAACTCTTCAATTACAACATTCCTTTGAATGTCGAGACCTTTTTGAGTTAAATTAAGGTCAGTCATCCTGTCTGACTCAAGCCAGAGACCGGTTTCAAGGTTTACAGCGGGGAGTTTAATATAATAATCCGTAATATCGTTGCTCGTGTAGGCATTATTCTCGCCACCTGCCTTCCGGACTTTCCTGTCATATGAGGGAATATTAGCCGATCCCCCAAACATGAGATGTTCAAGCAGGTGTGCCAGCCCGGTCCTGTTTTCATGTTCGTCTCTCGAACCTACATCATATAACATGTTTATTACCGCCATAGGGGTAGAGACATCCCTGTGAACAATCACTCTTAGTCCGTTATCAAGGGTTTGCCTGGTAAATCTTATCATGTTCTGTGCTGGTATTTGGCAATAATTATGATTAAAAAGGTTAGTCTGCAAAAATAGTCAGAATTATTCAGATCCTTTCGGCCGTTTTCTGCAGGTTCGGTTAATTACTTTTTATATTTTTGGGGTAATTTTACTTTCAGGGGGCCTGCAGACTATGGAAAAGGAGACAATTATATCAAAACTTTTTATCTGGATCATCCGCAACCTGAGGCATCGTCAGCTGCTTTTAACCCTCAGCCTTATTATAGGAGTACTGAGCGGAATGGCGGCAGTGTTGCTTAAGAATACAGTATATTATACAAATGAGTTCCTGACCGGAAGACTTGCACCGGAAACGGATAACCTTATATATCTTGCATTTCCTGCCATCGGTATATTATTAACTGTATTGTTTGCCAGGTATGTTGTTAAAGACAGATTTTCACACGGAGTCTCCAAGGTTCTTCATGCAATATCCAGGAAAGACTCTGTCCTGGCCCCGCACAACTCCTATTCATCAATGGTTGCCAGTACGATGACTGTGGGCTTCGGTGGTTCTGTAGGTCTGGAAGCCCCGATAGTGCTGACAGGTGCCTCAATCGGATCAAACCTGGGCCGTTTTCTGAAACTGAATTACAAGACCATTACACTGCTGATAGCATGCGGTGCCACAGGTGCAATTGCAGGTATATTCAAATCGCCCATTGCTGCAATGATATTCAGTCTGGAGGTGCTGATGCTTGATTTGACAATGTGGTCGATAATTCCTCTTCTTATTTCTGCCGTGAGCGGGGCTATGATAGCAACACTTCTTCTGGGTCAGGGAGTTGTATTTTATTTTACGCTCCATGAACCGTTTCTTATTAACAATATACCCTGGTATGTACTCCTGGGCATTGTTACAGGACTGGTTTCACTCTATTTTACCCGTGGTTCATTGATTATTGAATCAAGGATGGCAAAGATCTCCAGCCCATATCACCGCCTGTTTTATGGGGGTGCAATACTGGGACTCCTGATCTATCTTTTTCCGCCCCTCTACGGTGAGGGATATGGCACTCTCAGGGCTCTTCTTGGTGGTGATGCAACCGAAATAGCTGCAGGAAGCCTGATTTCGGGCTTCAGGGATAATTACTGGGTGTTTCTGGGTTTTCTTATATTCATAGGTATATTCAAAGTAATAGCTATGGCCGCCACCACAGGCAGCGGAGGAGTAGGTGGAATATTTGCACCATCACTTTACGTGGGTGGTATAACCGGGTTTGTTGTTGCGATAATAATTAATAAATTTTCCTTTATAAATGTTTCCGAAAGGAATTTTGCACTGGTAGGAATGGCCGGGATTATGGCAGGGGTGATGCATGCTCCGCTGACCGCAATATTTTTGATCGCCGAGATAACCGGTGGTTATGAGCTTTTTATACCTTTGATTATAACCTCTACAATTGCCTATCTCACAATAATGTATTTTGAGCCGCATTCAATATACACCAAAAGGCTTGCTGCAAGAGGTGAACTGATCACACACCACAAAGATAAGGCAGTTCTTACACTCATGAAGATGGGGCCGGTAATAGAAACTGATCTAAAAACCGTCCATCCGGAAGCAACACTGGGAGAGCTTGTAAAAATAGTTTCAAAATCAAAGAGGAATATTTTCCCTGTTGTTGATAAGGATGATAACCTTATAGGGATAGTACTGCTTGATAATATACGTGATATAATATTCAAACCTGCTCAGTATGATAAGGTGAAGGTGTTGGATATTATGGATATGCCCCCTGCTACAGTCTCTTCAGATGAGAATATGGAGTCGGTTATGATGAAATTCGAAAATTCCGAAGCCTGGAATTTACCTGTAGTAGACGGCAAGAAATACATTGGTTTTATTTCAAAGTCTAAAATATTCTCGGCCTACAGGATGATCCTGCTTCAGTTCTCCTCTGAATAGATACTTTTTTATCCGGCAGATTTTTATAAGACCGTAATTTCCATCTGCAAGGAAACTTTGGATCAGAATTCCTTGATAAAACTGGATATTCCTGTTGCAGCTAAATATAAGAATAGTCAGGAGATGACATGGATCACCATAAGGTGGTGATATATGTTACCGGCAAAGGTAGCTAATTATGCAATTCCGATACCCGGGGGTAAAAAAAAAATACCTAAATTTGATAGATGGCGCCAACTATACAGGGATAAAAGAATGACTGAAAAGATTTCCAATAAAAGAATATTTGTCGTAGATGATGACCTGCCTAGTTTTCAGTTGATTGAAGAGATTTTTTACAGTTATAAGGTAACTCTTGAATATTTTGCCAGCGGGGAAGAGTTTTTGCAAACAATCAGCAGGGATAATCTGCCTGACCTGGTCATAATGGATATTCAGTTGCCGGGTGCTGACGGACTGGAACTGACAAAGGAGGTTAAGAAGATAGATCCTTCGGTACCGGTAATAGCCTATACCTCATATGCTATGGCGGGGGACAAGGAACGTTGTATTAAGGCCGGTTGCAGTGCCTATGTTTCGAAGCCGATAGATCTTGACAAATTTCTTGACACGGTTTCGGGGTATATCTGAAACTGAAGTATCAGCCTCCGTTCCGCATAATAAGTTTGATAATTCTTTTTTATCTGAACAGGAAAATGGTATAATATTTTACCTGCAAATTGTGTATTTTAGCAAAATGTATTACCAAAATTATGATTGCAGCAGAAAATTATAAATTATAAATTATGCAAAAAGATGCCAGGATCTTTGATTTGATCAGGAAAGAAGATAAAAGACAATTGGAAGGTATTGAACTTATTGCTTCTGAAAATTTTGTCAGCAACCAGGTTATGGAAGCTATGGGGTCGTGTCTCACAAACAAGTACGCGGAAGGCTATCCCGGAAAAAGGTATTACGGAGGATGCCAGTTTATTGATGAGGTTGAACAGCTGGCAATAGACCGCCTGAAGAAACTGTTTAGTGCCGATTATGCAAATGTGCAGCCACACTCGGGAGCACAGGCGAATGCAGCTGTTATGCTGGCAATACTCAAGCCGGGTGATGTTTTTCTCGGACTGGATCTGTCGCATGGAGGACACCTTACACATGGATCATTTGTTAATTATTCTGGCATACTATATAAACCGGTGGCGTATGAGGTTAAGAAGGAGAGCGGAACGGTTGACTATGACATGATGGAGCAGCTTGCCCGAAAAGAGAAACCGAAACTGATTGTTGCCGGTGCTTCTGCTTATTCGAGGGACTGGGACTATAAGCGGATGCGTGAGATTGCCGACAATGCAGGAGCATTATTGATGGCTGATATTGCTCATCCGGCCGGGTTTATTGCAAAAGGACTTTTAAATCACCCGTTTCCACATTGTCATATTGTTACCTCAACTACACACAAAACACTCCGCGGTCCACGGGGTGGTATAATCCTTATAGGAAGCGATTTTGAAAATCCATGGGGATTGAAGACTCCAAAGGGCAATGTGAAGATGATGTCGCAAATCATCGATTCAGCTGTATTTCCCGGTACCCAGGGAGGACCCCTTGAGCATGTAATTGCAGCCAAAGCTGTTGCATTTGAAGAGGCACTTTCAGAAGGTTTCGGCGATTATATGCTGAGGGTTAAAGTAAATGCCGCAGCTATGGCAAGTGCATTTATGGATAAGGGTTACAAAATCATTTCGGGCGGAACGGACAATCATTCAATGCTGATTGACCTGCGTACCAAGGTTCCCGGCATTACTGGCAAGGTGGTTGAAAACACCCTGGTAAAGGCCGATATCACAATTAATAAGAACATGGTGCCTTTTGACGACCGGTCACCCTTCCAGACTTCGGGGATAAGGATAGGTACCCCGGCAATAACCACCAGGGGCCTGAAAGATAGTGATATGGTCAGGATTGTTGAGATGGTTGATGAGGTTATCATGAACACAGATAACATAAAGGTCATTGCCGATGTGAAAAGCCGGGTAAACCAAATGATGGAGAATTATCCTAAATTTACCTGGTAAGGACCGGGTGTGAAAATAGGAATTACTGCAGCCTGAAATGATAGGTTATAGTTCCACGCTGGAAGGCGGGTGCATCAGGTCTTATGTTGAATTTGGCACGTTCTGCAGCTCTTCTTGCCGTATTTAGAAGGTAATCATTCATGGTTGTCGACCCCCTTACTCCCGCTGTGGCACTTGTTACGTCTCCGTTCCGGTTTACGGTAACTTCCACAACTACAATTCCTTCTACCTGCGACTGGTATTCAGGCAGTGGCAGTGACGTTGCATTTCTTCCGGCAAGGCTGAAAGATACGCCATCCGGACTTCCTGTGTCACCACCTTCTCTGTGCGGCGAGTCTGCTGAACCGGTTACTCTTCCCTGGTTCCCCGGTCCGGTGGTTTCACCTTCAGCAGTGCCTGTGTCGCCGGTGGCGGTTCTCCCCGGAAAAAGCGCGTTCGGATTGGGTCTTCTTTCGGGCACCTCTTCCTGCACCTCTTCGGTGGCAACCTCTTCAACGGCTTCCTGTCTGGTCTGCTCTGCGGGCCTTACCGGTTCGGGTTGCCTTGTTTCCTGTGGTTGCTGAACAGGAAGGGAAGGTGCTTCCTCTATATCCTGTGTAATAATATCTTCATCGGTTTCCGGTTCACTCACCGGTGCGGGCGGAGGAGTTGGCGGGGCTGCTTCCTGCCTTTGCGGCTGGCTTAGGCCAAAACCGTCATCGTCTGTTCCGAAATTAATTATTATCCCCTCTTCTCCAGGCAGGGGCAAAGGGGTTGAGAAGCCCAGGAATACGATAATAAGAGTTATTACCACGTGAAAAACAGTGGTGCCGATGATACCTTTCTTATGCTTTTCAAAATAATCGTGCATTTTACCTGGCGCTTGTTGCTAGTATTAATCTGTACCTGTTGTCTTTAGCTATGTTCATTACCCTGACAACCTGCTCCATGGGTACGCTGCGGTCAACATGCAGCGAAATTGTAGGTTCAGGCTCCCCCTGTAGTCTATCTTGCAAAATCTGTTCCAAATCTGCAATATCTACAGGTGTAGTTTCGACAAAATATTCAAAGTTTCTTGTAATTGACACCGTGGTGATCGGATTTGCCATTGTCTGGTGTGCACTTTGAGGCAGCAATAGTTTGAGCGCATTAGGAGCAATAAGTGTCGAACTGATCATGAAGAAAATCAGCAAAAGGAATACAATGTCTGTCATCCCTGACATACTGAATCCCGCTTGTATCTTGTTTCTTGAATGCAACGACATGGTTGGTTATTATTTATTTTTAAAAAATGTCCCCTCTTAGTAAACATTCTGAATCTCTCAGTTAACCGGTTCATTAAGAAGATCCATGAACTCAGTGGTATTTGCCTCCAGTCTGAAAACAACCTTTTCAACCTTTGCCACCAGCGCATTGTAAGCAAGAAATGCAAGGATGCCGACCATCAGGCCCGCCATGGTGGTTATCATTGCCGTGTAAATACCATTGGACAATAGCGATACATCGATATTGGCACCGGCGTTTGACATATCATAGAATGCTCTGATCATACCCATCACAGTACCGAGAAAACCAATCATCGGGGCTGCTCCTGCAACAGTTGCCAGAAATGGCAAACCCTTTTCAAGCTTATAAATCTCAAGTTTACCCACATTCTCTATTGCAGCATTTATGTCATTCAGGGGCCGGCCAATTCGGCTGACTCCCTTTTCTATCATCTTTGCAACCGGGTTGTCGGTCGACTGGCAAAGGGTAATGGCCGAGTCAAGTTTATCATCATGAATATAATCCTTGATCTTGTTCATAAAATTGAAATCTATCTTTTCTGCTTTCTTTATGGCAAAATACCGTTCAAAAAAAATGTATACTGCCACAATTGATAATGCTACAATCGGTAACATTACCCATCCGCCTTTAAAGGCAAGTTCCCAGTATGACATGGTTAATTCACCTTGTTCCTGAAGTGGTTCCAGATTGTTCAGGTTTTCTGAGAGGCTGACCTGGAGTAAAATAAAATTGATCATAGTTAACGTAGTTGTTGAGAGTTACTTAAAATGGTTTAAAATACTGTTAAACAAAGAATATTATCTCGAAAATCAATCTGCCAAATATACATGAATTTTTTTCAGCTTAAAATACACACAACCAAGATGAAAAAAATTTATGTGAAAACGAAGTGTTTCCGACTGTAAGCATAAATTTTGGATATTTTCTCAAAACAAAATTTATGCTTTTTTACAGAAGAAATATACATGAATTTTGCATCTAAATAAAATCGCAAAACGCACTGACCACAGCATGCAAAATAGACCTTCAGGTCAATTTTTTCTGCGTGAAATAACAAAAATACGCATGAAAAAATTTGGCCTCTATACGGGATAAATTTACATGAATCATTCCATTCGTAAAAATTAAAAACTGCAAATTACAATTATTCATCCTCCTCTTTCCTGGCTGACATTATCCTGCCCCAGTACCTGTTTATGAGTTCGTCAAAATTGTCGAATTCTTCCCTGTAAAAAAGACCTACTCCCTGGGTGTATGGTGACAGATGGGGCCTGGTAAGGTTGTCGTTTGCCCTGGTAAATGCCTTGAGCCTTAGTTTTCCGCTTCTGTTCAGTTTTATATCAACGTCGAAATCACCAACAATGTTGCTTGTGCTTGTCTGGCGTCCCCCGACATCAACATGCCCGTTGATGCTCACCCTGTCATTTAGTACCTGGGTCGATAAGGCAAGTTCAACTTCATCTGGTGTTATTTCATCACCTGGTCGCCAGTTGACTCCAAAATCAACATCCCTGCTTAATTGGGAAAGCCAATTGCTGAGCTGATTTGAGAAAAACTCACTTACGGTTGTTATGCTGGCTTCAGTTGCACTCATTCCGAGCGAACTTCCTGCGCCCGCTCCTGCAAAGTCCTGTTCGGGGAGAAAGTTATTGATAACCAGCAGCGACAGAAATTGCCTGTTTCTTTTCTCTTCACTATGCAGTATACCCTGCACATCCCGTCTCGTATCAGGATCGGCAGTAGGAAGATCAATGTTAAAACTTATTTCAGGTAACATAAGTTTGTTTTTCATTGATATTTGGCATTCAACCGGGATCCGCCTTGTATACTGCTCATTGACAATTCCGTTACTGTAAGGGGCCATCAGGGTATTAAGCGGAGCCCTGAGCCTGTATACAGCATTCATGTCAATGCTGGCATCAGATGGATCGCCGTTCCAGGATATCCGGCTTCCGCGTTCAATATCAAAACGTTTGTTAATTACATTTTGTAAAGTAAAAAGATAATCTCCCTGCTCTATCTCATACTCGCCGAACATATTAAACTGTCCGATTGTGTTTATTTCCATTTTAAATGAGCCGTTGCCCCTTCCCCGGATTATGTCTCCAATCTTGGAGTCAAAAATTATCTGAACCTCCGCATCAGGTGTAATATCAAGATCAAAATTCAGCTGGATACCAGAAAGATTTACCTCATAACGTCTTATATCATCTGCTTCTTCCTGGCCGGTTAATGAATTTGAGTTACCCGTAAAATTGATAAAGGTAAGCTCGCCTATTTCACTGCTTTTTTGGAGCGGGATGAAAAACTGGGTATTACGGTTTGTTCTTGCCGAAATATTCATCATAATATTGTCGGTGGGACCTGTAATATGAACAAGTCCGCTTGCATTTACCCGCCCGTAGAATAGTTCATTATCCCTCTCGATGGTATTCAGAACCATGAACCGGTCAGGATAAAGATAAATGTCCAGTTCAAAATCACGAAAATAGTTACTTGTCACCTTCCCGTTAGCCATGCAACTATTATGGTTTACATCATGCATCCTCAAGTCGCTGAATAATATGTTATTATCCCTAATCTCGACTTCGTGTGTAAAATTGTACTGAGTTTTCAGGTAGTCAACCATAAAGGATGCCTTTTGCAGTAATACATTACCATTGAAAACCGGTTGCCTTATATTCCCTCCCAGCCTCAGTTCACCGCTTGCCAGTCCCCTGAGATTAGCAAATACCTCATCCAGATATCCGTCAAACGTACGCAGGTTGATTTTGCTCAACTCAATATCAAAATCAAGTAAACCTCCATCAGGCAGATACCGGCCTTCAATATTAATGATGCGGTCAGTTCCCCTGTCACTGGTTGTTTTAACTGCTATACTGCGGTCTGTGTTGTCCCACTGGCTAATGAGAGCCATTTTGCCAAAATCCTGGTTATTAATGTAAAGATCATTAATTACAAGATCAGCCTTTATTTTTGGATCCTGGTAAATATCAGAAAGACTGGTAATTCCTGTAACAATTCCGGATAACTCAAAATTCTTCAGGGATGTGATCAGTTCAATTTTTTCCAGCTCCATGCTGCGAAATTCAAGTTGAAGGGAATCTGCCGGATCTTCAGACAGCTTACCATTCAGATGTAAACTCTGGCCGGATTTTCCAAACATGAAATTATCAATTTCATATGAGGAAGTATCTATTAATATCCTGCTTCTGGAAATATTCCAGAGCGAATCGGCGATTATAATTTCCGAAGGGAAGATATCAATCGCTGCCAAAGGCATCTTCCCCTCCGAAACCTTTTCAAATTTGACTGAAGCAAACAGTTCGCCGCTGTATTTAACCTGATCCTTGTTTTTCCAATCTACTCTTATTCCGATGCTGTCATTTATGACACCTGACGTGAAGCTTAAATTCTCCAGCCGCAATGCATCGCCTAAATGAGTATCATCTATAACGGCGTTGAAATGAAAAACAGAATCGACCGAATAGCTGTTGAGCCTGAGGTTGCTGAATGTGTGCCTGTTTAAACGCAGTTCCTGTGTTGATCCGTTTATCATCGATAAATGAGAAGCAGGATCAAACTTACCCTCAATTACTGTGCCCGCTGCTATTTGAAAACCGGGTATGAAAAAATTTGTAAATCCCTCTGCATCCTTAATATACACTTTGAGGCTAAAGTTATTCCCGTTTGATACTTCTTCAGAAGTTATCTCGTCTGAATAGGCAGGAATATAATTTGCTATGTACCTGATTAGAGAACTCCTGATACTGGCAAATTCATAACTTCCGTGAATTTCGGCGTCAGCCAGGCTGGAGCTCAGAATTATTCTCCTCTCATTTTCAGTTCCTGATGCCTCCAGGCTTACATTTTCAATTTCAAATGTCTGGTCTTCTTTTTTAAATACTGCATTTACAAGACTTATCCTCCCGTTAAGGTTGTCTATGTTATCTCCGCTGAAGTTCACCGTCGTGAAAAAAGAGACCTGCAGACCTGGGTCTTCCTTTTCCAGTTTCAGTTCATAGAGGCGTGCCCCGGAAACATTTGCAGAGAAATCAAACTCCGGGATATTTTCCGTAAAATCTATACTTCCGAGAAATTCCATAACTACATTAGGATCATTTATATAGGCTGATCCGCTGAACATTCGTTCGGTCAGTTCACCTGCCAGTTGAACCTGCTGGTAACTGTACCCGGAAAAAAACACCGAGTCGATTACGCCGTCAAGGTCTGCAATGATTCCTGAGTCGCCTGAAATTTGCCCGCTGCCTCCTGCATTAAATGTAATTCTTCCTATCTGATCTGATCCGACAAGTGAGCCTGCATCAAAATGCAATGCCCTCAGTCTGCCGTTGAAATTGAGGATATTGTCTGAATCCGGCTGCAGGGAAAGATCAGAGATCAGGGTTCCCAGGTCAGTTGAAAGCTCACCATATGCAACAAAATCATCTATGAAGCCTGTAAATTTTCCGCGGTAGGTCAGATTTCCCAGGTTTCCCAGGTTTGCAATGATCCCGATATCTGACCGGGATCTTCCCGGATCAATAAAACTTAAAATATCCCGTGCGGAAGAGTTAAAATTATCAAGATCAAGAAAAATGAAGGTGTCACTGAAATCGGGCAGTCCGATCAGGTTAAAATCGGCCGTAAGAGAGGTTTCTGTAAATCCTGATAAATTAACTCCGTTGCCCCTGAGATTAGTTATTCTCCCTGTCACTTCGCCCGATAAGGTGAATGAGTGGTTAACATCTTTCAGTGAAGGAGAGAAGTAAGATATGTCGTTAAAGCTGATAAGTGACGGGTTAAAACTGCTGCTGATCGTTACCCTGTTGACAAAATCGCTGAAAGCTTCGAAATCACTGAAGGTCATTCGGTAGTGATCCAGATCAAGTCTTGATCCAGGTGTAATGATCCTGAGATTACTGATATCAATACCTGATTTTGAAATGGAGTTGTCCGCTGTGAAGTGATCAAGTTTAAAGCCACTCTTTTCTTCCAGGTTCATGTAACTGATGTTGAAATGCAATGAATCGGTTGTTGTATGTATCCTGTTGACAAGAAGGTTGAATCTCTCAATTCCTATATCCTGAAAGTTTATTCCGTATTCCCTGGTTTCAGGATTATATCTCCGGTAGCTGAACCGGGAATCTTTAAAATGGACTGCATTGAAAGAAAAGTTCCATCTGGTTTGTGTTGGATCTTCAGACGACACTGCATCAATTATGAATTGCAGATTCAATACCGAATCACTGTCAGAGTGAATATTTACATGCGCATCATAAAGGTTTACCTGATTAAAAACAATATTCCTGCTTGCCCTGCTGAGTTTCTGAACTGTTACAGAAATCCGCGATGCATTCAGCAGGGTGTCTCCTTGCTGGTCCTCTATATGAATGTCTCTCAATAATATTCTATTGAAGAATACAATATCAACCCTTCCCACCTCGAATTTTGCATTAAGGTTGGCTGATACCTGTTTTGCAATCTGTTGTGTGAGATAGGTCTGCACTGCAGGAAACCTGACCATGAAAAACGCCCCTGCCGGAAGGGCCAGAATTAACAGTGCAGCTATGGCTGCTATCTTGTATAATTTTTTGATACCTTTGTATTTTCTTATTCAACGCAAAAAAATAAAAAAAAGTTTATATATATATAATTTGTTACATAATAATGTCAATTACTGTTCTGGGCATAGAATCTTCATGTGACGATACTTCGGCTGCCGTCATAACTGACGGAGTAATCAGGTCCAATATTATTGCCAACCAGGATGTGCACAGGAAGTACGGTGGCGTTGTTCCTGAACTTGCCTCCAGGGCTCATCAGCAGAACATTGTTCCGGTAGTTGAACTTGCTATCAGAGAGGCGGGTATATCTAAAAAGGAAGTTTCTGCAATAAGCTTCACACGAGGACCGGGTCTTATGGGATCTCTGCTTGTGGGAACATCTTTTGCCAAGGGTTTTGCTCTTGCCCGTAATATCCCCCTTATTGAGGTTAATCATCTTAAGGCTCATATTCTGGTGCACTTTATTCGCGAAAAGGATGTTGAACCGCAATTCCCGGTGTTTCCGTTTATCTGCCTGCTGGTATCGGGAGGGCACACACAGCTGGTGCTGGTTAAGGATCATCTTGATATGGAGGTGCTTGGACAAACTATAGATGATGCGGCAGGAGAGGCGTTTGATAAATGTGCCAAGATCATGGGTATTCCATATCCGGGCGGACCGCTGATTGACCGTTATAGTAAAGATGGTGATCCTTTGGCATTCAGGTTTCCAGAACCTTCCGTTGCTGGATTTGATTTCAGTTTCAGCGGATTGAAAACATCCTTTCTCTACTTTCTGAGGGAAAAGAGAAAAGAGGACTCCGGTTTTATCGAAAACAACCTCAATGATCTATGTGCCTCGCTTCAAAAGACAATTGTCGGAATCCTGGTCGATAACCTTATCAGGGTTTCCAAACAAACCGGAATAACCGAGGTCGCACTGGCTGGTGGTGTCGCAGCAAATTCGGCTCTCAGGTTGGCTGTTAAGGATCTTGAAGACAGGAGAGGATGGCGCGTCTTCCTTCCAAAACCTGCCTATACAACTGATAATGCGGCAATGATAGCCATTACCGGATATTATAAATATCTGAAGTCCGAGTTCTCCTCCCAGGATATTGTTCCTGAAGCAAGATTCAGTTTTAACACCTGAGGTGGCCATCTGCTTCAAAAATGACCAGACAGACCTGATGATGTCTCATCGGGCTGATGAATGATGGTTGCCGCATGACTTGAATAAAATACCGTTAAAGGTGGAAGGAGTGGGTTTTATGCTTGAATCGATTGCTGGTCAGTGCTTTACAACACGGAAGGTGCGTGAATACTTTCTGTCACTGGTGTATACCTTCAGCAGATAGGCAGATCTTTGAAGATCCTGAAGCTCAATCTGGATGCGGTTCTGCTGACTATCTGACTGGTGCCGGGAAATCCTTCTGCCTACAAGGTCATAAATTTCCGCATAAACCTCAATGTGCTTTCCGGCTTCCCATTCTACCCTGATATAATCTGTGGCCGGATTTGGATAAACCTTAAACGACAAACCCGGAATTCTTGTTAATGAGTCTGCGTACTCTCCATCCATCCCCATCGCTTCCCAATTCGAAACAGTAACCTCAGGCGGGGAAGCCTTGAGATCTGTTCCGATAACCATACATAATAAGAATAAGAGAGTAATTGTTTGCTTCATAAGCAAATGCTATTTGTTTCATCTATAAAAATACGAAAATATAAACAACAAATCAATTATTATTAACATTTTTTGTGAGGATTTTTCTCAGTATTAATGGTTAAGACAAAGAACCGGTTTATTCTGTAATCCTGACAGTTACATTAAGGTTCATGAACTCAAGGAAATTTCAAAGTTTATGAATTAACCAGGTTAGAGTCTGTCTATAAAGTCTGTACGAAAAAGAAGGCTATGCCTTCTGGAAAAGCAATCCACCTTATAAGACGGTGGTGGTTGAATATTTTGAACCTGTAAAAATTTAAACTAATTTTGGTTCCATGATAATTCTCATGAAAAACAGTAAAATACATGGCGTATTTATTCTGCTTCTGGCGACAGTGTTCTACTGTATTGATGTCGGTTCACAGGATTTGCAGGTTATTGAGCTCAGGCCTGAGCATTCGGCAACCGGGATATCACAAAACACTCAAAGTGGATTCAGAATTACACAGAGTCTTTCTTCAGTAAATTTTAAAAGGCAGGAGACCGGTAAAGGTGCGTTTACAATGATTTATGCGACAGGTCAAAACAGCGCCACCGTTCACGGATCTCCGCTTCTTCCTGTAATCAGCAGGCTAATTGAGATACCCTCAGGCGCAGAGGTGGAGTACAGGATTGTTTCATACAGGGAAGAGTTGCTGGATCTGAGTTCTTACGGAATAGATGCTCCGCTGTTTCCCCGTCAGCCATCCCTTCCCAAAAGTATTGATATAAGGGATGATGAATTTGTTTACCGGCACGATCTGTACAGCCGTGATGAGTTTCTTGGAGAAGAGCTTGTTTCCATTGAGGAGATCGGGATTATGAGGGGGCGTCGTATCGGAAGGATCCAGATCTCCCCGGTACAGTACAATCCGGTTAGAAACAGGGTAAGGGTAATCAGTGAAATCGAAATAGAGGT
>SL_3KL_010_SEDDRAFT_10001256_pt1 | contig 22794 bp, 18 predicted proteins | sample SodLakKL_010_SED_2_FD_10381 | JGI IMG/M metagenome (IMG submission 10381) | reverse complement strand
CCCGCCGCGCCCAGACGTTGCTGGCGACCACGCTCGAGGAGCGGCGGGTGACGTTGCGCATCGAGCTGCCCGGCGGCGAGGTGTGGGCCGATCCCGACAAGCTGCTCCAGCTGTTCCTCAACCTGATCGAGAACGCCGCCGTGCACGGTCCCGAGGAGGCGCTAGTGCGGGTCCGGACCGAGCCCGCGCCGGAGCGGTCCGACTGGTTGCGGGTGGAGGTGCACGACCAGGGCACGCCGCTCGCTGCCGATGCGATCGAGCCGCTCTTCTCGCCCAACGCCCGCGCAGCGCGACCAGGCCATCGCGGCAGCGGGTTGGGGCTGTTCGTGGTCCGCTCGATCGCGGAACGCTGGGGGGGTCAGGCCTGGGGGCGTGCGCTGGCGGGCGGCAACGCCTTCGGCTTCAGCGTGCCGCGGCGCCGCGAAGCGGCACGTGCCTGACGCCGTTCGGCGGGCGGCCATCGCACCCGGCCGCGGTCACGGTCCGGCGTCGTCCTGTCCGAGTTCGGCGCCGAAGCGCGAACGCTCCAGCCGATCGCTGGCGCTGCGGCGCGCGAGCGCACGCCAGGCGCCGCGCGCCGCATCCTCGCGCGCGACCAGGGCCAGACTCCACGCGGCGGTGGCGAGCCCGTAGCGGTGGAGCGGTCGGAACCAGGCCGGGCCGTAGCGTCGCGTGATCGCGTAGCCGCCGCGCAGGCCCTCGTGCAGGAACGCCAGGTTCGCCGGGGTGGCGGCGCCGCCGACGTGGACCACGTCGGTCGCGACCAACCGGCAGCGCCAGCCGGCGCGCCGTACCCGCAGGCACCACTCGAGGTCCTCGTTGTAGAAGCGCAGCCGCTGGTCGAAGCCGCCGACGGCGCGGAGCGCGGCGAGCCGCAGCAGCTGGGCGCAGCCGGCCAGCCATGGTACGTCGACCGCCGCGCCGGGACCGCGCTGCGCTCGCTGCCAGCGAGCCCGGGCGTAGTGCCAGCGGTACGGGATGCCCATGTCCTGCGCGCTCCCGCCCGTCGTGAGGGGCAGCGGCCCCGCCGCTGCGACCTGGGGGTCGTCGAGCGCGCGCAGCAACGCCGGGATGGTGCGCTCGCCCACGAGCACGTCGGCGTTGAGCTGCAGGAGCAACGGCCGCGTGGCGCGCTTGGCTGCGGCGTTCACCGCGGTGGCGTAGCTGTGGTTGGCGAGCGGTAGCCACTCGAGCGCCGGGTGCGCCCCGTCGAGCTGCACCGCCAGGCTGGCGTCGAAGGCGGTGTCGACCACCCGCACCGGTACGTCAGGGGCGTAGCGCGTCAAGCGCTCCAGCGACTGCGCCAGCAGGGCCGGGGTGCGGTGGTGGATGATCGCGATCTCGAGGCCTTCGAGGGCCATGGCGCGAGCATGCCACGTGGCCCGCCCCCTCGTCCTGCCCCCACGCTTCTCACGCGCCTCCCACGCCGTTCGCGGGCGAAGCGGTATATGGTGCCGCTCGTGCACCCGTTGAGCGACGTACGTGACGCCGCCGGCCCCGCGAGGGGCCGGCGGCCACGCGTCGGGGTGGCGTTGGGCGGCGGCAGCGCCCGCGGCTACGCCCACATCGGTGTCCTGTGCGCCTTGGAACGGCGCGGCGTCGTGCCCAGCGTCGTGGTGGGGACCAGCTTCGGCGCGCTGATCGGCGCGCTCTACGCCAGCGGCCGTCCGCTCGCGAGCCTCCGCAGCGAGGCCGAGCGCCTGCGCCGACGCGACGTCTTCCCGCGGATCCTCGACCTGGGGGTTGGGCGCGGTGCGCTGCTGCGCGGCGACCGCCTCGAGGCGTACGTCGAGCGGCTGGTGGAGGGGCGTCACTTCGAGGACTGTGCGCTCCCGCTGGTGGTTGTGGCGACCGATCTGGACAGCGGTGAGCGGGTCAGCCTGCGCTCGGGACCGCTGGCGCCGGCCTTGCGCGCGAGCGCCACGCTGCCAGGCCTGTTCGCCCCGGTGCAGTTGGGCGGGCGACGCCTGATCGACGGCGGCATCGGTGCACCGGTGCCCTTGGAGACCCTGCGGGGCGAGGGGGTCGACCTGGCGCTCGGGGTGGGCGCCGGCGTCGAGGTGCGTGACTCGGCGGCGTTGCGCGTGGCGCGCGGGCTCCTGGCGGGCGCTGCCGGGACGGGCTTTCGCACGCTGCTGGCGCGCGCCGGTGGCCGCGGACACTGGGGCGGTCTGGTGAGGGCGCTGGCGTTGACGACCGAGGCCTGGACGACCGCGGCCGAGGCGCTGCCAGAAGGCGACGACGACCAGCTGCACGTGCAGACGCGGCCACCCATCTCGTGGCTGCGGTTCGATCGTGCGGACCGCGCCATCAGCGCCGGCGACGCGGCGATGGAGGGCGCTTGGCCGCGGCTGCAGGGGTCGCTGCAACGCTGGTCTGCCGCATCGTCGTAGGGGCACGACGGCCCCGGTCGTGACGGGGCGTGCGGCGACGGCTCCGGTCTCGATCGCTCGCCGTGGGGCGGCGTCAGAGGATGCGCTTGCCGGTGAGGCTCGCGCTCAACTCGACCATCACCGCGGCGGTGCGGTTCTGCACGTCCAGCGTGGGGTTGACTTCCACGAGGTCGAGGCCGGTCAGGCGCCCGTCCTCCGCGACGAGTTCCATCAACAGATGCGCTTCGCGGTAGGTGAGGCCCCCCACCACGGGGGTGCCGACGCCCGGCGCCACCGACGGGTCGAGCACGTCGGCGTCGAGCGAGACGTGCAAGCGGTCGACGTGGGCGAGGGCCCCCAGCGCCGCCTCGGCCACCGCCGAGAGCCCGCGGCGGTCGATGTCGGCCATGGTCAGCACGCGCAGGCCCAGATCGCCCGCCAGCGCGCGCTCGCCCGGGTCGAGGCTCCGCACGCCCAGGACCACCACGTCCTCGGGGCGTACCCGCGGTACCTCGCCGCAGGCCGCCAGCAGGCGCGCGTCGCCGTGGCCCAGCAAGAGCGCCAGCGGCATGCCGTGGACGTTCCCGCTCGGGCTGCTGGCGGGGGTGTTGAGGTCGCCGTGGGCGTCGATCCACAAGAGGCCCGTACGGCCGCGCTCGCTGGCGTGCGCCACCGAGCCGAGCGACACGCTGTGGTCACCACCCAGTACCACCGGCGTGGCGTCGCTGGGCACGGCCGCGAGGGCCTCCCGCGTGCGGGCGGTGGTGGCGGCGATGGCCTCGACGAAGCGCAGTTGGCCGCTGACGCTGGCCCCCGGGGGTAGCGCCTCGGCCACCGGCACCTCCACGTTGCCGAGATCGACCACCGTGTGGCCGAGCTCGCGCAGCACGGCCTCGAGACGCGCCAGCCGCAAGGCCGAGGGGCCCATGTCGACGCCCCGGCGTCCGGCGCCGAGATCCATCGGCACGCCCAGGAGGTGCAACTGGCGCGGGGTTCGGCTCACGCGGTTCCTGGTTCGTGCCAGCTGCGGCCGTCGCGTTCGAGCAGGGTGAAGGCGGCCAGCGGGCCGTGCGAGCCAGCCGGGTAGGGCTCCGGTTCGTGCGCCCCGGGCACCGAGATCGGCGCCACCACGCGCCACTGGGTCTCGACCTCGTCCGCGCGCGTGAACAGGGTCGCGTCGCCGCGCAGCACGTCGGCCAAGAGCGTCTCGTAGGCGTCCGGGACCTGCCCGTCGAAGCGCTCGCGGTAGGTGAACTCCAGGCTGGTGCGTTCCATGCGGATGCCCTGGCCGGGCAGCTTGGCGTTGAAGCGCCAGGCGATCCCTTCGTCCGGCACCAGGCGCAGCACCAGGCGGTCGGGCGCGAACGTCGGCGGGAGCGGGTCGAAGGGGAGGTGTGGCGGGCGCTTCAACTGCACCACGATCTCCGAGGCCTTCGACGCCAGACGCTTGCCCGAACGCAGGTAGAAGGGCACGCCGGCCCAACGCCAGGTCTCGACGTTGAACGCTGCGGCAGCGAAGGTCGGCGTACGCGAATCGCTCGCCACGCCCTCCTCCTCGCGATAACCGCGCATGCCCTCCGCCGCCGTGTACTGCCCGAGGACCGCATCGCCGGCGTCGAGGCAGCAGGTCGCCCGCAGCACCTTCACCTTCTCGTCGCGCACGGCGTCGGCGTCGTAGCGTGCCGGCGGCTCCATCGTCACCAGCGCCAGCAGCTGCAGCAGATGGTTCTGGAACACGTCGCGTACGACGCCGGCCTCCTCGTAGAAGGCGCCCCGGCCCTCGAGCCCGATGGACTCGGCCATGGTGATCTGGACGTGGTCGACGTAACGGTTGCTCCAGATGGGCTCGAACAGGGCGTTGGCGAAGCGCAGCACCGCCAGGTTCTGCGCCGTCTCCTTGGCCAGGTAGTGGTCGATGCGGAACACCTGCGACTCGTCGAAGGCCTCGAGCACCTGGGCGTTGAGCGCGCGCGCCGAGTCGACGTCGTGCCCGAAGGGCTTCTCGATGACCAGCCGGCGCTGGCCCCGCTCCGGGCGGGTCAGGCCGCTCTCGGCCAGGCCTCGGACTATGGCACCGTAGGCTTCGGGCGGGGTGGAGGTGTAGTAGACGTGGTCGTCGAGGTCGAGCTCCCGCAGGCGCGCCGCGAGGTGCTCGACGCCTTCGGCGTCGTAGCCGCCACGCACCGCCACGATGCGCTGGGCGAGTTCGTTCCAGCTCCCGTCTTCGAGGTCGGGCACGTGCTCGCGCACGGCCTCGCCGAGCGAGGCGCGCAAGCCGTCGTCGTCCTCGACGCTGCGAGCGAACCCGATCACGCGGGTCTCGGGATGCAGCGTCCCGGCCCGGTGCAGGGCGTAGAGCGCCGGCAGCAGCTTGCGGGCTGCCAGATCGCCGGTCACCCCGAAGATCACGAAGGCGCAGGGGGGTGCTGGTTCCATCGGGGCACGCTAGCACGCAGGCGGGTTCGGGCTGGTGCAGGCTCGTGGTAGACTTCGCGGCCGTGTGATGCGAGGAGGTCGAGCGTGATCCACCAGCCGGAGGAGAGCCTGGCGTTGCTCAACCGGGGGACCGAGCAGGTCGTCCCGGATCGCGAGCTGGAGGCGAAGCTGCGCGCAAGTGCCGAGCGCGGTGTGCCGCTGCGCGTCAAGCTCGGGGTCGATCCCTCGACCAGCGATCTGCACGTGGGCCACGCGGTGGTGCTGCGCAAGATGCGGCAGTTCCAGGACCTGGGGCACACGGTGGTGCTCATCATCGGCGACTTCACCGCCACGATCGGCGACCCTTCGGGGCGTTCGAAGACCCGTCCCCAGCTCACGCTGGAGGAGACCCGCCGGAACGGCGAGACGTACCTGGCGCAGGCGGTGGCGGTGCTGGACCCGGACCCGGCGCGGCTCGAGATCCGCCACAACTCCGAGTGGCTGAGTGAGTTGGACTTCGCCGAGCTGGTGCGCCTGGCGGCCACCATCACGGTCGCGCGCATGCTCGAGCGCGACGACTTCACCAAGCGCTACCAGGCCGGCACCGCCATCAGCCTGCACGAGTTCCTGTACCCGCTAGCGCAGGCCTACGATTCGGTCGCCGTGCGCGCGGACGTGGAACTGGGCGGCACCGACCAGCTGTTCAACCTCTTGGTGGGTCGCGACGTGCAGCGGGCCTACGGCCAAGCGCCCCAGGTCGCGCTCACCGTGCCGTTGCTGGAGGGGACGGACGGCAACGAGAAGATGTCGAAGTCGCTCGGCAACACCATCGGCTTGACCGAAGCGCCCGACGTGATGTTCACCAAGGCGATGCGCGTGCCCGATCGGCTGCTGCTCAAGTACGCCACGCTGTGCACCGACCTGCCGCTGGAGCCGCTCGCCGAGCAGTTGGCCGATGACCCCGTCGGTGCGCACCGGACGTTCGCGCGCGAGCTGGTGACGCTCTACCACGGCGCAGCGGCGGTGGCCGCAGCCGAGCGCCGTTACGACGACGTGGCGCGCGGCGGCGTGCCGCGCGAGCTGCGCGAGGTGCCCGTCGGGCCCGACCTTGCTCCCGAGGGCCGGATCGAGGCGGCCGCGTTAGCGCTGCACGTCGGCTTCGTGCCCAGCAAGGGCGCCGCCCGCCGGCTGATCGACAACCGCGGCCTGCGCGTCGACGGTGCCGCCTTGGACGACCGCAGCGCCGTGCTCGACCTGCGCGAGCGCCAGCGCTTCGTGTTCCAGAGCGGCAAGAACGCCTTCGTGCGGGTGGTCTGGCGGGGTGAGTGACGGGCGCGCGCAGCGGGCGCGGGCGCCGGGCTCGCGCGCGGCCGGCGCGTACGCCGCGGGTGCGCACAGCGGGCGCGTTCGGCCCTGGCTACCCCTCCCAGGCCGGCAGCATCGGTGGCGCCAGCACCTTGCGCAGGCTCGCGTACGCGGGCAGGCCAGCGTCGTAGGGAGGGTAGTCCTCGCCGACGATGAGCGGCGCCAGGTAACGGCGGCAGGCCTCGGTGATGGCGTAGCCATCGTCGCTGATGTACTCCGGCGGTAGCGTCTTCTCGACGTTCGCGACCTGCGCGAGATCGGCCTGGCCGACCTCCCAGCGGTACGGTTCGTCGGCGAGCCGGACGATGATCGGCATGCGGCCATGGATGCCGGCCAGCGCCATCTCGACGGCCGCCTTGCCCATGGCGTAGGCCTGCTCGACGTCGACCGCCGAGGCGATGTGGCGCGCCGCCCGCTGCAGGTAGTCAGCCACGGCCCAGTGGAACTTGTAGCCGAGCCGGCCGCGCACGATCTCGGCCAGGTGCGGCGCCACGCCGCCGAGCTGAGCATGGCCGAAGGCGTCCTTCGTGCCCGACTCGGCCACGAAGCTGCCGTCGGCGCGACGGATGCCCTCCGAGGCCACGACCACGCAGGTGCCGTAGCGCTCGACGTTGGCCCGCACCTGATCCACGAAGCGGTCTTCGTCGAAGGTCACCTCGGGAAAGAGGATCATGTGCGGCGGTTGGCTCCGGTCCTTGCCGGCCAAGCCGCCGGCGGCGGCGATCCAGCCGGCATGGCGTCCCATCACCTCGAGGATGAACACCTTCGTCTGCGGCATCGAGGCGATGTCGATGCCGGCCTCGAGCGTCGAGATCGCCACGTACTTGGCCACCGAGCCGAAGCCCGGGCTGTTGTCCGTGACGGGCAAGTCGTTGTCGACCGTCTTCGGGACGCCGACGCAGACGAGCGGGTACTCCATCGATTGGGCCACCTGCGACACCTTGTTGGCGGTGTCCATCGAGTCGCCACCACCGTTGTAGATGAAGGTGCCGATGTCGTGCGCCTTGAAGACCTCGATCAAGCGCTGGTACTCGGCCGCGCTCTCCTCGACGCTCCTGAGCTTGTAGCGGATCGAGCCGAAAGCGCCGCCGGGCGTGTGCCGCAGGGCAGCGATGGTCTCCGCTGATTCCAGGTTGGTGTCGATCAGCTCCTCGCGCAGCGCGCCGACGATGCCGTTGCGCCCGGCGAAGACGGTGCCGATGCGCTCCGGCTGCGCGCGAGCGGTTTCGATCACGCCGCAGGCGGTGGCGTTGATGACGGCCGTGACGCCGCCAGACTGCGCGTAGAAGATATTGCGTCGTTGGCTCATGCTGCCTCCGGTCCACGATGTGCGCCGCACGGCGGCATCGGAGGATACCAGAGGCGACGGTTGCCGCGCATGACGGTCGTGGTGGCCGTTGCGGCGGTCGCTGCCGTCGACGCGAGGCGAGGCGCCCAGGATCGAGCAGCGTGTGGAGGGCGTCGGTCCCGCTGCCGACATGCGAAGATGGCGTCATGGTCCTCACAGCCTTGCCGTCCCCACCCGAGGAACGTCGCCTCGCGCTTGTGCCGAGCGCGATCAAGCGGCTGGTTGCGCTCGAGCACGAGGTCCGCCTGGGCGCGGGCTACGGTGCGCCGCTGCACCTGAGCGACGATGCGTTGGCCGAGGCGGGCGCGACGATCGTGCCGGCCGAGTCGGCCCTCGATGGCGCCGAGATCGTGCTGGTGGTCACGCCGCCGGCCCCCGAGGCGCTGGCGGGCATGCCGAAGGGCACGTTCGTGGTCGGCTTCCTCGACCCCTTCTTCGCGCTGCCCACCGTGCGCGCGCTGGCCGATGGGGGTCTGCGCGGGATGTGCGTGGAGCTGATGCCGCGCAGCACCTACGCCCAGAAGATGGACGCGCTCTCGTCGCAGGCCAGCCTGGCCGGCTACGTGGCGGTCGTGCTCGCGGCGGAGCGCATCGACAAGGTGCTGCCGATGATGTCGACGCCAGCCGGGACCATCCCGCCGGCGCGCGTGTTCGTGGTCGGCGTCGGCGTGGCGGGCTTGCAGGCGATCGCCACCGCAAAACGCCTCGGCGCGCGCGTCGAGGCCTACGACACGCGGCCCTCGGTGGCCGAGCAGGTTCGCTCGCTCGGGGCGCGCTTCGTCGCGTTCGATCTGGGCGGCGAGCAGGGTGAGACCGAGCAGGGCTACGCCAGGGCCTTGACCGACGAGCAGTTGGCGCGCCAGCGCGAGCAGATGGCCAAGGTGGTGGCGCAGAGCGACGTGGTCATCACGACCGCGCAGGTGTTCGGCCGGTCGGCGCCGCGGATCCTGGACGCCGCGGCGATCGCCGGCATGAAGCCGGGCTCGGTGGTAGTCGACCTGGCCGCCGCGACCGGCGGCAACGTCGAGGGCACGGTGGCCGGCGAGGAGATCGTCACCGACGGCGGCGTCCGCATCATCGGGCTCCACCCGCTGCCGGCCTCGGTGGCGCGGGACGCGAGCGCGATGTACGCCGCCAACCTCACCTTCCTGATCGAGCACGCCTGGGTGGAGGGCGCGCTCAAGCCCGCCAGCGAGGACGACGTCGTCGACGCCGTCCTGCTCACCGACGATGGCGCCGTGCGGTACGAGGCCGTGCGCGCGCAGATGGAGGCTTCCGCGTGAACCCGCTGCTGTTGTTCGTCTTCGTGCTCGCCATCTTCCTCGGCCTCGAGCTGATCACCAAGGTGCCGTCGCAGCTGCACACGCCGTTGATGTCGGGGTCGAACGCCATCTCGGGCATCACCATCGTCGGCGCGATCGTCGCGGCCGGCGAGGGTGGCGTGGTGCCGACGCTGCTGGGCACCATCGCGGTGGCGGCGGCCACCATCAACGTGATCGGTGGGTACATGGTGACCGAGCGCATGCTCGGGATGTTCAAGACCGGGAAGGACCGCTGACGTGGCGGCCTGGCAGGTCTTCGCTTACATCGCCGCCTCGATCCTGTTCATCACCGGCCTGAAGATGCTGAGCCGTCCCGAGACGGCCCGGCGCGGGAACCGCCTCTCGGCGGTCGGCATGCTGATCGCGGTCGTCGCCACGCTGGCGGCGGGAGGCCTGGATTACACCTGGATCCTCGTCGGACTCGTCATCGGCGCCGCGGTCGGGGCCGTGGCGGCGCGACGCGTGCAGATGACCGGCATGCCCGAGATGGTGGCGTTGCTCAACGGTTCGGGTGGCTTGGCCTCGATGCTGGTGGGTTGGGCCGAGTTCGTGCGGGCCACCGACGTGGCCACGTTCTCCGCGGTCGCGATCGTGTTGACGGTGCTGATCGGCGGCATCGCCGCGTCCGGCTCGGTGGTCGCCTTCGGCAAGCTGAGCGAGCGTATCGACGGCAAGCCCTACCTGTTCCGCGGCCAGAAGACCCTCAACGCCGCCCTGTTGGCGTTGGCGTTGGCGGCTGCGGGCTTCGTGGTGGCCGACGCGGTGGTCGCTGGCGGTGTCGGCGGCACGGCGCTGGCCTTCGCGCTGGTGCTCCTGTTGGCGTTGGCGCTCGGGGTGCTGGCCGTGATCCCGATCGGCGGTGCCGACATGCCGATCGTGGTGGCGTTGCTCAACAGTTACTCGGGCCTCGCTGCCGCGGCCGCCGGTTTCGTGATCGACAACAACGTGCTGGTGGTGGCGGGTTCGTTGGTGGGCGCGTCCGGCTTCATCCTCACGATGATCATGTGCAAGGCCATGAATCGCTCGCTCGCGAACGTCCTGTTCGGCGGCTTCGGCGCCACCATCACGGCCGGGACCGCCCCGCAGCAGGGCGTGGTGAAGCCGCTCTCGGCCGAGGACGCCTACTTCATCCTGGAGGCCGCCGACTCGGTGGTGTTCGTGCCGGGTTACGGCATGGCGGTCGCGCAAGCGCAGCACGTGGTGCAGGAGCTGGCTGAGCTGCTGTCCAAGAACGGTGCCGATGTGCGCCACGCCATCCATCCGGTGGCGGGTCGCATGCCCGGGCACATGAACGTGCTGCTGGCCGAGGCGAACGTGCCCTACGAGCAACTGGTCGAGCCCGAGGACGTGAACCCGGCGATGGAGACCATCGACGTGGCGATCGTGATCGGGGCCAACGACGTGGTCAACCCGGCCGCCAAGGAGGACCCGGCCTCGCCGCTGTACGGCATGCCGATCATCGAGGTGGATCGCGCGCGCACCTGCTTCGTGCTCAAGCGTTCGATGAACCCCGGCTTCGCCGGCGTCGACAACTCGCTGTTCTTCAAGGACAACACCCGCATGATCTTCGGCGACGCGAAGGCGACGATCACCGCGATGGTGGCGGCGTTCAAGGAGGCCTGAGCGGGTCGGCCTGGGATCGTCGCCCGGTGACGATCACCGTGGGTGGTGGCGGCGTTCAAGGAGGCCTGAGCGGGTCGGCCCGTCGCGGCCGTCGTCAGGAAACTTGACATCATCACACTCAAGTTCTAGGCTGTCGCCATGAACGCGGAGCGCTTCACCGAAACCACCGTCCAGCTCGTCGCCGCTGCCCAGCAGGTGGCGCGATCGCGCGGGCACCAGCAGGTGACCGCGCTCCACCTGGCCAGCGCCCTGCTGGCCGACGCCAGCGGGCCGTGCGCGCGCGTGCTGGAGCGCGCGGGCGGCGATCTCAAGCAGACCCAGGCGGCGCTCGATGCGGGCCTCGGCCGCTTGCCCACGGTCTCGGGTGCCGAGGCGCAGTACATGGCACCGGAGCTCGCCGCCGCCTTCGAGGAGGCCGAGAGCGTCGCGCGCGAGTGGGGCGACGGCTACATCGCCGCCGACGCGCTGCTCGTGGCGCTCCGGCGCAAGGCCGGCGACGTCCTCGCCCCCCTCCCGCAAGCCGAGCGCCTCGCCGCTGCGGCGCAGGAGGTCCGCCAGGGCCGCAGCGTCGACACGCGCACCGCCGAGTCGTCCTTCGAGGCGCTCGAGCGCTACGGCATCGATCTCACCCAACGCGCCCGCGACGGCAACCTCGACCCGGTCATCGGCCGCGACGAGGAGATCCGCCGCACGATCCAGATCCTGTTGCGCCGCACGAAGAACAACCCGGTGCTCATCGGTGAGCCCGGGGTCGGCAAGACCGCGATCGCCGAGGGATTGGCCCAACGCGTCGTCAACAAGGACGTACCGGTCGGCCTGCAGGGCAAGCGCATCATCCAACTCGACATGGGTAGCCTGCTCGCCGGCGCGAAGTACCGCGGCGAGTTCGAGGAGCGCCTCAAGGGCGTGATTCAGGAGACGGTGCAGAGCAAGGGCGAGGTGGTCCTGTTCATCGACGAGCTGCACACCATCGTCGGTGCCGGCAAGGCCGAGGGCGCGGTGGATGCCGGCAACATGCTCAAGCCGCCGCTCGCCCGCGGCGAGCTGCGCATGATCGGCGCCACGACCCTGACGGAGTACCGCCAGATCGAGAAGGACGCCGCGCTCGAGCGGCGCTTCCAGCCGATCGTCGTCGACGAGCCCTCGGTCGAGGAGACCATCAGCATCCTGCGCGGTTTGAAGGAGAAGTACCAGGTCCACCACGGGGTCGACATCACCGACCCCGCGATCATCGCCGCCGCCACGCTCTCGTACCGCTACGTCGCCGACCGGCAGCTGCCCGACAAGGCGATCGATCTCGTCGACGAGGCCGCCAGCCGCATCCGGGTGCAGCTCGACAGCCTCCCAGAGGAGCTCGACACGCTGCGGCGTCGCAAGCTGCAGCTCGAGGTGGAGCTGCAGGCCCTGCGCGCCGAGGAGGACGCCGAGTCCGGTCAGCGGCGCGCGCGCCTGGAGGAGGAGCTGCGCGCGCTGCAGGACCAGATGGACCGGGCCGAGTCGGACTGGGAGGCCGAGCGCGCGGTGCTCGACGAGTTGCGCGAGGCGCAGGAGCGGCTCGACCAGGTCCGCACCCAGATGGAGGCGGCCGAGCGCGATTACGACCTCGAGCGCGCGGCGCAGCTGAAGTACGGTGAACTGCCGAGCCTGGAGCGGCGCCTCGGCGAGTTGCAGCAGCGCTTGGCCGGCGCTCGCTACGTCCGCCTCGAGGTGGGTGAGGACGAAGTCGCCGAGGTGGTCAGCCGCGCCACCGGCATCCCGGTCGCCCGGCTGATGGAGGCCGAGCGAGAGAAGCTGCTGCGGCTCGAGGAGGAGCTCCACCGCCGCGTCGTCGGTCAGGACGAAGCCATCCGCGCGGTGTCGGACGCCATCCGTCGCTCGCGCGCCGGGCTCGCCGACCCCGCCAGGCCCATCGGCTCGTTCATCTTCCTGGGGCCCACCGGGGTGGGGAAGACCGAGACCGCCAAGGCGCTCGCCGCGCAGCTCTTCGACAGCGAGGACCACTTGATCCGGCTCGACATGTCCGAGTACATGGAACGCCACACCGTGGCGCGGCTGGTGGGCGCACCGCCCGGCTACATCGGCTACGAGGAGGGTGGCCAACTGACCGAGGCGGTGCGGCGTCAACCCTACGCGGTGCTGCTCTTCGACGAGATCGAGAAGGCCCACCCGGACGTGTTCAACACCCTGTTGCAGCTGCTCGACGACGGCCGCCTCACCGATGCCCACGGCCGTACGGTCGACTTCCGCAACACCGTGGTGATCATGACCAGCAACATCGGCAGCCCCCAGATCCTGGAGGCGTCGCGCGCCGGGCAGGGTAGCGAGGCGATCAAGGGGACCGTGTTCTCGCTGCTGCAACAGGCGTTCCGGCCAGAGTTCCTGAACCGCATCGACGACACCATCGTCTTCCACGCGCTCGACCAGGCGCAGGTCGAACGCATCGCCGAGATCCAGCTGCAGCACCTGGGTGCGCGGCTGGGGCAGCGCCGCATCGGCTTGGAGGTGGCGCCTGACGCGCTGACCGCGTTGGCGCGGCACGGCTTCGACCCGGTCTTCGGCGCGCGTCCGCTCAAGCGCGCCATCTCGCAGCTGATCGAGACGCCGTTGTCGCTGCGGTTGATCGCGGGCGAGATCGAGGACGGTGACACCGTCGTGGTCACGCCCAGCGTCGACGGGTTCGCCTTCGACGTGCGCGAGCGGAGCCCGGCGCAGGCCAACTGAGTGCCTGCGATCGTGCGAGGATTTGCGCGCCTGACGCGGGGAGCGCGTGGTAGCGTGGCGCCGTGATCTTCCGGCGCTCCCCGCCGCTGGCAGACCTCGAGGGTGCCCATCGCGCGCTCGCCGAGGGACGCTACGACACCGCCTTCGCGCTCTTGGAGAGCGCGGCGCGGCGGCCGCGGGCGCGGGCCGCGCAGGCGCAGTACTGGCTGCATCTGGCGGCGGTGTACGCGCTCTACGGCAGCGACGGGCTGGAGAACGGTGGACCAGCGCTGAAGGCGGCGGTCGCGGCCGACCCCAACCTGGCCTCGGACCCGCTCTACCAGGCGCTCTTCTGGGAGTACGCTGCGTACCGCGGCGGCGCCGTCTCCGACGTCAAGCGCGGCCTGCGCTTGGCATCGGTCGAGACCGAGCCGTTGGCCGCCTACCATGCGGCCGCGGCGCTGCTGGCCGTGGATGCCGCGCGCAGCGCGCTGCGCCGGTTGGTGGCGATCGACGCACGGCGCCTGCCGGCCTACCTGGTGTGGCGTCGCTGGTCGCTGCTCGGCCAGGCGCACGAGGCGCTGGGCGACTGGGACGCGGCCGTGGCCGCCTACGTGCAGGCGGTCGAGCACGCGCATGGCCCCGAGCGCTCGGTGGAACTGGTGAGCCTGGCCACCTGCCTGCTCGAGCTCGGGCGGAGTGACGAGGTCCTGGGCGTGCTCGACGGCGTCGAGCGCGACGCCCTCGCGGCCGAGGACCGCGCCACGCTCCACTACGTCGAGGGCCGCGCGCACCTCGACGCCGGCAACCCTAACCTGGCGCTCGAGCGCTTCGCGCGCGCGCGCGACTACGAAGGCGAGAACGGTGACGCCTTCTCGCTCGACTACGCCTGTGGCCAGGCGCTCACCGCCGTCGGCCGCTACCGCGAGGCCGTCGAGGTGTTGCGCAGGGCCATCGCCATCGCGCCCGCCGAGCACCGCGCCTTCGCCCAGCACGAGGCGGCCTACGCGCTCAGCGAGTCCGACGAACTGGCCGAGGCGGAAGGCCTGCTCGGTGACGTGGTCTCCGACCCGGCCTACCCGCACCGAGCCGAGGCTTTGGCCGACCTCGCCGACGTGCGCTTCAAGCTGGGCGAGTACGAGGCGGCCGAGGCGGTGGCCGAGCAGGCGCTCGACATGGGCGCCACCGCCAGCGCCTGCCTGGTCCTCGGCAACCTGGCGTACGAGTACTTCCGTCTCGACGAGGCGGTCGGCTGGTTCGAGCAGGCCATCGGCGCCAGCGGCGCGGGTGATCCCGTCTGGCTGGCGGCCCATCAGGTGCTGGCCGACGTCTTCGCGCACCGCGGCGAGGCCTTTGCCGAGCGGGTGCTGCACCACGCGGTCGCGGCGCTGGAGCACACCGACGCCGGTAGCGAATGGCGTCTGCCACTGGAGCGCCACGTGGCCTGGGCCCGGCAGATCCTGGGCGGTCACGACCGCGTGCTCAACTGAGTCGCGCGCGTCGCTGCGATGGAAGGGCTCTTGTTGGCTGCCGCGCTCGCGCCCTTGCGCGAGCGGCTGCCGGCGACGCACCTCGGTTGGCGCTTCGCCGACACCGCCACCCTCGTGCTGCCGCTCGGTCCCGGCGCGAGCGGCGCCTTGTGGTTGGAGCTCCATCCGGCCGCGCCGCGTCTGACGCTAGCGAGCGACGCGTTCGGCGCCCGCGCGGGCCCCTTCACCCCCTTCCAGGCGCAGCTCAAGGCGCGTGCGACGGGGCCGCTGGAGGCGATCGAGCAGGCGGTCCTCGACCGGCGCTGCACGCTGCGCTTCGGCGCCAGCGGCGGCTTCGTGCCAAGCCCACCGGTGTGGCTCGAGGTGGAGCTGACCGGCCGCCACGCCAACGCCGTGCTGCGTGACGCCTCGGGTCGCATCCTGGGCGTGGTGCGCGAGGTCGGCGCCGACGTCAACCGTCACCGCCAGCTGCGGCCGGGCCTGCCCTACCGGCCGCCGCCCCCGTACAGCAAGCTCGATCCCCGCAGTGCCACGCCCACCGAGCTGGCCGCGGCGCTGGAAGGGGTGCCGCTCGCCCGGGCCCACCGCTACGTCGACGGCGTCGGGCGGGAACTGAGCGGCGCCTGGGCGCGTGCCGCCGGGCTCGACCCCCAGCAGCCGCTCGAGGGGCCGGCGTTGGAGCTGGCGCTGCAGGCGCTCCGGCACCTGGCGGACGACCCGATCGGCGTGCTGGCCGCCGTCGGTGCTGGCGACTCGAGGACCGACGCCGAGCCGGCGGAGGCGCGCCGGGCGGCGGCGCTCCAGGGCGCGCGTGAGGCCGCCCGCGCCCGGCTGGAGGACCGGCGGACGTTGCTGCGCTCGCGCCTGCGCGACGCCGAGCGAGCCGAGGCCGCCGCGAGCGACGCCGCCCGGCTGCGTGGCGAGGCCGACCTGCTGCTCGCGCACGCCCACGCGCTTGGGCGCGGCGAGAGCGAGGTGACGTTGCCAGGGTTCGACGGCGCGCCCGTGCGGCTGCGCGTCGCACCCGAACTCGATGCCGTCGGCAACGCCCGGGCCCGCTACGAGCGGGCGCGCAAGCGCGAGGCGCGCGCCGAGCGCGCGCGTGCCCATCGGGCCGAGGCGGAGGACGAACTGGTTCGGTTGGAGGCGAACCTCGCACGCGTCGATGCGCTGGACGAGAACGAGCTCGAGCGCCTGGCGCCGCCGCGGCGCCCAGCGCGCCAGCGGCGCGCGGCGCCGCCAGGGCTGCGCGTGCGCGACCCGCGGGGCTTCGAGGTGGTGATCGGGCGCTCGGCCCGCGAGAACGAGGCGGTCACTTTCGGGGTCGCCCGCAGCGAGGACGTGTGGCTCCACGCGCAGGGTTACCACGGCGCGCACGTGGTGATCCGGGCCGAGGGGCGCGAGGTGCCGTTCGACACGGTCCGCTTCGCCGCCGAACTGGCTGCGGGACACAGCCAGGCCGGTCAGAGCGACAACGTGCCGGTCGATTACGCCTTGCGCAAGGACGTCTGGCGACGCAAGGGCATGCCGCCTGGCGCCGTGCACTACGCGCGTCAGAAGACCGTCTTCGTGACGCCACGGCGGCGCAGCGAGGTGGCGTAGGGTTCCCCGGGTAGGCAGCGTGGTGGCTTCCTGACGGGACTGCGTGCCCGCGGTAGAATCCGCGGATGTCCATCGCGCCCCCCGCGCGCGTGGCGGCTGGGTCGGCGCTCGGGCTGTCCGCGCTGCTCGTGGTCGTGCACGCCACCAACGACGCCTTCGCCGGGATGCTCTCGGCGCTGCTGCCCACCCTGCAGGTCCGCTTCGGGCTCAGCGAGACCGCCTTGGCGCTGTTCGTCGCCACCCTCTCGTTCAGCTCGTCGGTGACGCAACCGCTCTTCGGCGTGCTGGCCGACCGCTGGGGTCGCCGCCGCATGGCCGCGGCGGGCGTGATGACCAGTTCCTCGCTGCTGAGCCTGATGGCGGTGGCGCCGTCGCCGTGGCTGCTGTTCGGGCTGCTGCTGGTCGGCGGCCTCGGCTCGGCCGCCTTCCACCCTGCGGGAACGGGTCTCGCCCGCAGTATCGGCGGTCGACGCAAGGGGCTGGTGATGAGCGTGTTCAGCGCCGGGGGCACGGTTGGCGTGGCCATAGGACCGTTGGTGATCGGCTGGCTGCTGATGACCGGGAACCTGATGCTGAGCCCATTGCTGATGATCCCCGGGGTGCTCGGTGGCCTGGCGTTGATCGCCTTCATGCCGGCGCAACCGAGACCGCGCGGCGAGCGCTGGCCACCGTTGCTCGACATGTCGCTCCTGCGCGGCCCCGTGGGCCTGCTGTCGCTCTCGGGCATCTTGCGCGCGATCTCGTTCGTGACCTTCCTGAACGCGATGCCGCTCTTCCTGGTGGCACGGCACGGCCTGGCGCCGGACAGCCCGGTGCTGTTCACGACCTTGACGCTGTTCAGCGTCTCGGCGGCCATCGGCGGCATCGTGGCGGGTTCGCTCGAGCGCCGCGCGCCGCGCTCCGTGCTGATCGTCAGCAGCATGCTGGCCTCGCTCGTTCCGTTCGGGCTGCTGTTCGTGCTGGTGCCGGGGACGCCGCTCTACTTCCTGGCGGTGGCTGCCGCCGGGGCGCTGGTGAACGCCGGCCTGCCGCTCATGGTGGTGGCGGCGCAGGACCTGGCGCCGCACGCCATGGGAGCCGCCTCCGGCCTGTTGATGGGCTTCACCTGGGGCACGGCGGGGCTGCTGTACGTCGGCATCGGAGCGCTGCAGGAGAGCGCCGGGTTGACCGTCGCGATGGTGGTGGCGTACGCCATGGTGGTCCCGGCGGCGGCGCTGGCGTCGGTCGTCATCCGTCGCGAAGAGGCCCGCGGCGCCTGAGGCGCCGCGGGCGGGCTCGTTCGTGTCTGGAGGCCTGCGCTGGTGGCCTGCGTCAGGCCTTGTCGGCCGAGCCGAACACGGTGATGCGCTCGGCGACGATCTCGCGCATCAGGTCGCGCGCCGGGCCGAGGATCTTGCGCGGGTCGAACTCCTTGGGCTTTGCGTTCAGCACCTCGCGCACCGCCACCGTGAACGCGAGCCGCAGGTCGGTGTCGGTGTTGATCTTGGCGATGCCGTGCTGCACGGCTTCGCGCACGTCGTCCTCGTGGATGCCGGAGGCGTCCTCGAGCTGACCGCCGGCGGCGTTGAGGCGCTCCACCAAGGAGGTGGGGACGCCGGACGCACCGTGCATCACGAGCGGGTGCGGCAGCCGCGAGGCGATCTCGCGAATGCGCTTGTGGTCGATGTACGGGCGGCCCTTGCCCTTGTTGGCGCCGTGCGAGGTGCCGATGGCCACGGCGAGGTAATCCGCGCCGGACTCGGCCATGAAGCGCTCGGCCTCGTCGGGCTTGGTGAGGATCGCGTCCTCTTCCGCCACCACCACGTGCTCCTCGACGCCGCCCAGGCGGCCGATCTCGGCCTCGACCGTGACGCCGACGGCGTGCGCTGCCTCGACCACGCGCTTGGTCTCGGCGATGTTGGTCGCCTCGTCCTCGTGCGACTTGTCGATCATCACCGAGGTGAAGCCGAGCCGGATGCAGCGCAGGCAGCTCTCGAAGCTGCTGCCGTGATCGAGGTGCACGCACACTGGCACGGTGGCCTCACGGCCCATGCCCAGCACCAGGTCGACGAGCGGCTTGCCGCCGTACTTCAGGGCGCCCTCGGAGAGCGCCAGCAGCACCGGCGAGCGGGCGGCCTCGGAGGCCTCCATGATGGCCTGGGTGATCTCCAGGTCGTTGGTGTTGAAGGCGCCGACGCCGTACTTGCCGTCGCGCGCCGCTTTCAGGATCTCGAGTCCAGTGGCGAGTGGCATGGCGCCATCCTAGCAGTCGGCCGCCGGGACAGCCGACCCCCGCAGGTCGCGTGTGGCAGGGTGCTCCTGCCAATCGAGCAGCAGCGCCCGCAGCGCCCGGCAGCTGTGCGCGATCGCGCTGCGCAGGTCCCAGGCGCGCTTGTCGCGTTCGCCCACCAGGTTCGACACGCCCCGGACCTCGGCGAAGGGGAGCCCCAATCGGTCGGCCACCTGGGCGGCCGCGGCGCCCTCCATGCTCTCGATCGACACGTCATGCTCCCGTTGCATCTCGGCGCCGAGGTCGACGTGGCGGTGACGGCGTCGAGCGTGGCGAAGCGCAGCAGCGGCAGGCCGACGAGCTCGTGGAGCGCGGCGGCCAGACCGGGGTGGGTGGGGATCCGCTCGTAGCGCGCCGGCCGCTCGCCCCGCGCCGGCGTCAAGGCGAAGCCGAGCGTCTCGACGCCCTGGTGACGGCCGTCCGCGAGCCGGAGGCCCACGTCGAGCTGCAGCTCCTCGCTGGCTGCGGCCACCGCGCCGTTGGCCAGGAAGCTGCCCAGGTAGGCCCCGCCCACGCCGACTTGCAGCGCCGCCCGCGGCGCCGTCGCCAGCGCCGCCGCCGTCAGCGCCGCGGCCGCGTTGACCTTACCGATGCCGCTGACCGCCAACACCACGGGCACGGCCCCCAGCTGTCCGCCTTCCAGCGGCCCCCAGGCCGAAGCCGTCACCTGGCGAGCGCGGAGATGCGCTCGCAACGGTTCCAGTTCCATCTCGGTCGCCGCCAGCACGAGGACCGGGGCGTCGTCGGGAGGCACGCGGGCCCAGCGGCCGCTCAGGCTGCGGCGGGCGCGTCGAGCAGCGCCCGCACGTAGGCCGCGGCGTCGTAGGGCTGCAGGTCGTCGGCCTGCTCGCCCACGCCGACGAAGCGGATGGGTAGGCCGAGCTCGCGCGCGATCGGCAGCAGGATGCCGCCCTTGCCGGTGCCGTCGAGCTTGGTCACGATCACGCCGGTGACGCCGACGGCCTCGTTGAAGCGCTTGGCCTGCTCCAGGCCGTTCTGGCCGGTGACCGCGTCCAGCACCAACCAGACCTCCTTGGGTTCGCCCGGGTCGGCCTTGCCGATCACGCGCTTCACCTTCTTCAGCTCCTCCATCAGGTTGTGCTTCGTGTGCAGGCGGCCGGCGGTGTCCACGATGAGCAGGTCGGCGCCGCGCGCGATGCGGCGCTGCGCCGCATCGAAGGCCAGGGCGGCGGTGTCGCTGCCGCTCTCGCCGGTCACGGTCGGGATGCCCAGGCGGTCGCCCCACACCGCCAGCTGTTCGCTGCCNGCNGCNCGGAAGGTGTCGCCCGCGCAGAACACGACCTGCTTCCCGTGGCCGCTCCAGTAGCGGCCCAGCTTGGCGATGGTCGTGGTCTTGCCGACGCCGTTGACGCCCACCACCATCAGCACCTTGCCGGCGGGCTCCACCATCTTCCGGGTCACGTCCAGGTCGAAGCCGACCCGGCGCAGCTTCTGGCGCAAGCGGTCGCCCTCGAGCTGATCGAGCAAGGCCTGCTCCAGCGCATCGCGGAAGCTGGTACCGCGCTCGCGCTCCTTGCGCGCCTCGCGCACCACCTCGGCGGCGATCCGGGCCCCGACGTCGGCGCCGATGAGGGCGAACTCGAGGTCGTCCCAGTCCATCTCCCAGTCGCGCGCGCGGCGTGCCGGTGCGGCGCCTGGCGCGGCGCCAGGGGCGTCGCCCGGGGCGTCGCCGACGGGCGTCGCCTCGCCCAGGATGGCGGAGCGGGTCTTGCTGAGCCCAGACCGGAGCCGATCGAACCAGGCCACGTCAGCCTCGATCCGTGGCGCCGACCGGGCGGCGGCCGCGCTTGGCGCGCTGGGCCTCCTTGGCCGCTGCCTCGGCCTCGGCCTTCAAGCGCTCCGGGTCGTCGTCGGGTAGGCCTTCGCTGATCACCTGCAGGGCCTGGCCGATCCGCTCCAGGGTGCGCTCCTTGCCCATGATGACCACAAGGTCGACCACCCCTGGCGCTTGGGTGGTGCCCGTCAGTGCCACCCGCAGCGGCATCATCACCTTGCCCATGGGCACCGCCTGACGCTGCACGTAGTCGCGCAGGAGTTCGTCGACGTCGTCGTCGTCGAACCACTCGAGGGCCGCGAAGGCGCGCTCGAGGTCCTCCAGGTAGCCCTGGGCGGCCGCCAGCCGGCGCCGTGCATCGTCGTCGTAGCGCAACCGCGGCTGCAGGAAGGGCGAGAGCTGGTCCACCAGCTCGCTCAGCGTCTCGGCCCGTGGCCGGACCACGTCGAGCGCGTCCAGCAGGTAGTCCTCGTCGTCGACCGGCAGGTCGCGCGCCTCGAGCCAGGGGCGCAGGCGCTCGGCCAGCGCTTCCAAGCTGAGCACGTCGCGCAGGTAACGGGCGTTCAGGTGCCGCAGCCGCTTCAGGTCGAAGACCGGTCCGCCGAGCGAGATGCGCGCCGGGTCGAAGGCGGCCACCATGTCGTCGAGCGAGAAGACCTCGCGGCCGTCGGGCATGCTCCAGCCCATGGTGCCGAGGAAGTTGAGCAGCGCCTCGGGCAGGATGCCCTGCTGGCGGTAGCTCTCGACCGAGGTGTCCATCTTGCGCTTGGAGATCTTGGTCTTGTTCGCGTCGGGGTTGCGCAGGAGCGGCAGGTGCACGAAGGTCGGCAGCGCCCAGCCGAAGGCCTGGTAGAGCAGGACGTGGATGGGTGTCGAGGTGACCCACTCCTCGGCTCGCATGACGTGCGTGACCCCCATCAGGTGGTCGTCGACCACCACGGCCAGGGGGTAGGTGGGGTAGCCGTCGGACTTCAGCAGGACCGTGTCGCGGATCTCGGCGTTGGGGATGCGCACCTCGCCGCGCAGCAGGTCGACGAAGCCGGTCTCGCCGGCGTCCGGCGTGCGCAAGCGCACCACGTGCGGCTCGCCGGCGGCGGCCCGCCGTGCCTGTTCCTCGGCGCTGAGCGCGCGGCCGCGACCGTCGTAGCCGGGATCCTTACCGAGGCGGCGTTGCTCGCGCCGCATCGCCTCGAGCTCCTCGGGCGTCTCGAAGGCGCGGTAGGCCTGGCCCTCCTCGATCAGGATCTCGGCGTGCGCCCGGTAGATGGCCAGGCGTTCGCTCTGGCGGTACGGTCCGTGCGGACCGCCGAGCTCGGGGCCTTCGTCGGGCCGCAGGCCGAGCCAGTCCAGCATGGCCAGGATGCGATCCTCGGCCTCGGCCTGGTAGCGTTGACGGTCGGTGTCCTCGAGACGCAGCACGAAGCGGCCGCCCGCCTTGCGCGCCAGGGCGTAGTTGAAGAGGCCGACGTACGCCGTGCCGACGTGCGGGTCGCCGGTCGGCGAGGGGGCGATGCGGGTCACGACGGGCATGAAGCGCCTCCTTTACATCATCAGAGCATCATAGCGTCGCGGCAGGGCAGGGTTTCAGCCCAGCGCGACGCGGATCAAGGTCTCAAGCGAGCGCGAGGCGGACGAGGGTCAGCGCTGCCACCGCCCACAGGTAGGGCGCGAACACCCGGAAGCGTCCGCGCCGCAAGACGGCGAACAGCACCAGCAGCGCCAGGTAGCCCACCACGAACGACGCCAGCGTCATCGCCAGCAGCGGTCCCCAGGGGAGCTGCTGCCCCAAGACCGAGTCGGCCTCCAGCAGCGCCACCCCGAAGGAGGCGACCAGGTACATCAGGAACGACAGCCGTGGCGCCATCGTCGGCGCCGCGCCGCGCCACAGCAGCATGGCGATGGTGGCGCCCGAGCGCGAGATGCCGGGGATCACCGCCAAGCCCTGGGCGACGCCGGCCAGCAGGGCGTCGCGGAAGGTGAGCTGCGCCGGTCCCGCCTTGGGGCCCCCGATCGGCGCGGTCCACAGCACCAGCCCCGTCAGCGCCAGCGCCAGCGACACCGGCAGCGCGGTGCCGAGCTGCTCGAACACCGGCCGCAGCGCCAGACCGATCGCCACCGTTGGCAGCGACGCCACCAGCACCAGCAGCGCCAGCCGCCAGCCTTCCTGCTGCCGCGCTGTGGCGGACCAGAGGCCGCGCAGGAAGCCGCCGAGCGCCAGCCCGACGTCGCGTCGCAGGTACACCAGCACCGCCAACAGCGTGCCGGTGTTGGTCGCGACACCGACCCACAGCGGCAGACCCTCGCCCCAGCCGAAGTGGTAGGTGGCCAAGGCCAGGTGCCCCGAACTCGAGACGGGCAGGAACTCGGTCAGGCCCTGCACGATGCCCAGAATGGTGGCTTGCAGCAGATCCACGCTCGTCGCTCCCTGCGTCGCGAAGGGTCGTCGCGGTGCTCTTCCTGACGACGGCTGGCCCGGTGACCGCTGTCACCGGG
>SL_3KL_010_SEDDRAFT_10001255_pt1 | contig 22795 bp, 20 predicted proteins | sample SodLakKL_010_SED_2_FD_10381 | JGI IMG/M metagenome (IMG submission 10381) | reverse complement strand
TTCATCCGGCGCAGAAAGCGTGGATAAAAAGATCGAAGCCTTGCAGGATTCCGATTGTTAACGGAGCCTGCAAGCATCATCGATTGTGAAAAATTAGAGATTCCTGTCTCAATTCACGGATTAGCCAAATCACAAAAACTAGTGATTTAGCGTGTAGTTGAGTTCGATATCGCAGCTCAAAACATTAGAAACCGGGCACCCGTCTTTGGCGCCGTGAGCCAGCTTGTCAAATTCATCCTCTGAAATATCCGGTACTTTTGCATCCAGGTTGAGTACGATTTTTGTGATGGCCCATCCTTCACCCTGCTTATCGAGGCTAAGATTTGCTTTTACATCAAGCGTATCCGCTGTATATCCGGCCTTTTCCAGTTCGACGCTGAGTGCCATTGCAAAACATCCGGAATGGGCTGCTGCAATGAGTTCTTCCGGATTGGTTCCTTTTTTACCATCTTCATTTTCAAACCTGAGCTTTAATGAATAAGGCTGATTACTGAATGCTCCGCTTTGAGTTGTTAATGTTCCGGAACCTTTAAAGCCAGGTCCTTTCCAAACTGCATTTGCTTTTCTGATCATTTTTTTATCTGTTTTGGTTTGGGGTTAGTGTAATATCAAGCTTAAAATTTTGAATACTGTCAGGTCTTTATCAGGCGAAAGAGACTTCCGAAGTCTTCATCAATTCTGCCACAAGTAGTGACAGAATTAATGAACAATGTATTTTCTAATAAACTATAAGACTTCGGAAGTCTTTGTTCCACTTATCACTTTATCGTTGACATATTATTTGTTTAATTCCCTGATAATGAGCGCATTCGACACACTCCGTTCACCTTCGTGGTCAAATTCGAAATTATTGCTGGGATAGTTCACAATCCCATCATTTTTCTTATCGCGTATCCACATAGATGTGGAGCCGCCCCCATCGAGATTCAGTGCATACCTGGCATCTAAACCGGATAAAAACCGGGAAAGTTCGCTGATGGTCATCCCGTACGACTGGAAAGAGCGTCCGTCAACGGTAACCAGCAACAGGCGGTTGTCTGATGTGAGTGCTAATGCTGTTCTCGGGTGGCGGTTTTGGTGAAACGGATCGTCATTAAAGTTTTGAACGTTATTATCATAAATTAAAAGCGGACCGGCACTGAGCAGATTTTCATACTGCACTGACTGCCATCCTTCTTCCGGTTTAGGGATTATAACCGGCTCACCTGAGCGGTTCCAGCCAAATCCGCCACGCTCCGTAAAAGGATTGCCCCCCACTGCACCGGATGAAATCACTTCGCCATCAGCTTTCATAAAAACGATAGACTCTCCTTCAGCCCCATAAAAAGAACCGTTTACCGCGGCAAGTGCATTGTGTTGATCGGCAAAATCACTGGTTTTCATCAGGCCGTTTTCATTCCAGGCAAGCTGATACTCAACAGATGAACTGTCCAAACTAATTTCTATGATGTTTATGCTTTGCCTGGAATCAAAAAGGTCATTTCCGAGATAGGTTTTCCAGTAAATTCCCTCCGCCAGTTTTTCAGTATTCCATTCAAGCTGATCAATCTTCGAACCGGCCTGTGCGGAAAGGTCAACGGTACAGACGGCCGTAAGTAAGGCTACGGCTGCAATCAGAGATTGAACCCGGTAATTCGGCCGATATGTTCGTTGATTTGTCAAAGTTCTGAACGGAATAAGTGTATTAAAAGAAACGAATTCACATTTTATTAACAATAATGTTGTTGAATGTCATTCCCAATAGTTTACCGACGGAGCTGAAATTCTTTTGGCGGCGCTATACCCAGCAGATACTCTGTAAAATAATCCCACGTTCGTCTGATTTTATAGGGTTCACTTGCATATCCGTGTCCGCGGTTAGGCATCACAATCAGATCAAAATCTTTGTTGTGGCGAATCAGTTCATCAATCAGCAGCAGGGTCATGGACGGATGCACGTTGGTATCCATCGTTCCGTATGAAAGCAGCAGTTTGCCCTCCAGGTTTTCCGCCAGCAGATGAACCGCCTGATTTTCATAATTATCGCCGTGGGTTTCCTTTTCCAGCAGTCCCTGGTATTTTTCTCCCCAATAGTAGGTGTAACCACGGTTATCGTGATTTCCAGCACCCGACACGCCCACTTTAAAAAAGTCAGGATATTGCAGCAGTGCGGCCGCCGTTGCATATCCGCCTCCGGAGTGGCCGTAGATCCCTGCCCGGTCAATATCTATAAATGAGTGGCGTTCGGCCAATTCTTTCATGCCGGCAATCTGGTCGGGCAGGCCGTTGTCTATCATGTTACCATGGTAGTAAGTGTGAAATTCTCTCGAGCGCATGGGCGAGCTGCCGAGTGCATCGATGGCAACAACCACAAAACCGAGTTCTGCAAGGGCCTGGGCATTTCCGCGCTGGGAGACCGAAAAACTTCGCGACCCCAAACTTCCGCTCTGCGGCCCGGGATAAATGGAGTTGATGATGGGGTAGGTTTTATTCTCATCAAAATCGGTAGGCAGCAGCATGATACCATTCAGGTCGGTTTCGCCGTCGCGTGCTTTCACAGAAATTGGAACGGGATGCTGCCAGCCGGTTTCCAGCAGATCATCGATATCTGCCTCTTCAAGTTTCATCAAAAGTTCTCCTCCAGCATCACGCAAAACAGAAACAGGAGCCGATTCATAGGTAGAAAACGTATCCACAAACCAGGAAGCATCACTGCTTACATCCACGGAGTGATTTGCATCTTCCGGAGTGAGCAGAGTGAGGCCGGAGCCATCAAAATTTATTTTGTAATAGTGAACAAAGTAGGGATCTCTGCCCTCTTCACGGCCAACTCCGGTAAAATAGATGGTTTCTTTTTCTTTGTCGATGTACAAAATATCAATCACATTCCAGTCACCTTCGGTAATCCGATTTTTCAGTTCTCCGGTTTGCAAATCATGCAGGTAGAGATGGCCCCAGTTATCTTTCCGGGTAAACCAGATGAACTCGTTCGTTTCGTGCAACACTCTCCAATTCGGAATACCCCGCGAAGTGAGGTTCGATTCAAAAAAGAGTTCATCATGCTCGTGATAAATTTCGCGAACATCTCCCGTTTCGGCATCGGCAATTTTTAATGTTACATCTTTGTAATCACGCGAGGTGGAGACAAACGCGAGCTGACGGGAATCTTCACTCCACTCAATATCGGTCCAGTTTCCGTCGCGGAGCAGTCCGCAGCAGTTGGATGCCCGCTGATGATCGGGCTCCGTATCGAGCCAGATAGTTTCGCCATGGTCCACATCAATAATCACGCGTTCCAGCATCGGCACGATGGAATCGCCGGGAAGGGCATACGGCCAAATATCGGCTTCAGGCCTGCCGATCTGTGTACGCCAGAGGGTCATTTTTTCGACATCGCGCTCATCGAGGCGGAACGTAGCAATTTTTTTCGAATCGGGTGACCACATCAAAATTGGACGCTCAGACCGTCTCCAGCCGTGATTGTCCGTTCCGTAGCTGTGAAATTCCACGCCATCTGTGGTGAGCTGTGTGTGTTCATCGTTCTCAAGATCATGCAGCCAGAAGTTATAATCGCGGGTGTAAACGGCCCGGTTTCCGTCCGGCGAGAGAACAGAAAAAGGCTCCGGATAAACCACACTTCCCGTCACCTCACACTCATAGGTTTGCAGGGAGCAGTTCATATAGTGGCCGTTTTTTTCGAACCGGATTGTAGAATGATCATCGCTGAACATCAAATTTCGAAGCCCCAGTTCGGCAGGATCGACGGCATGGTCCAGTTCAGATTCTACAGCACGGGCGAGCCGGTCGTGATCAAATGCATACTCTTTGTTTTGATCGGCAATATTCACCAGAAAATATTCACTGCCGTTTCGTGTGGCCAATACGTACCAGAAACTGTGTTCATCAATCTGCTGAGGAGTCACAGACATGTTGTAAACCTTGTCGTTCAGGTTCCACCAGAGCATATTTTCGGCACGTTCATACCTGTCTGAAATGGGTTGATCCTGCTGGGAAAAAACAGTTGCCGGTAACAGAATTGCAGTCAAACAAAAGAGAACAAATCGTGAAAATATGGAAATATACATGTGATATTGGGTTATGTGGCTGCGATGATATTGGATCAAAAAAATCAGTTCTAAAATAATTGAATTTTTGAAAAGGTAAATGGTTTTAACCGGACAAACAGGTGTCTATCAAAAATGTCTCATTTGACTTCTATTGCAAGCACCCATATGTAATTTAATTAAAAGTGCATGTTCCCAATTTGAAATTTGAAAAGCCGGTTACGGTGCTCTAACAATTTGATTAATCTTCTTTTCGGCAAACAAAATATTTTTATCACCAACTTTTTCCAGATTAATGTGTAGCGAAAAGAAACCTTTGGGAAAAAAGTCTCGTAGAGAAATTCAACAGTAAATGCTTTTTGAATTTTTAAAAAGACAGAAACATGAAAAGAAAACGAATCTGGATAACACTCATCATTTTAGCCGTTTTTGGAACGGGAGCATTTTATTACCTGCAAAACAACTCCGATAAAAACGGTGATGAACTGCCTCCCCATGTAACAGCCGAAATCGGAACGGTGGTTGAAAAAGCTCTTGCTGTCGGGAATATTGAACCCGAAAATGAGATTGAAGTGAAGTCGAAAATATCAGGGGTTGTCAGTAAAATATTTGCCGAACCCGGTGAATATGTGAAGGAAGGCCAGCCACTGATTGAAGTTCGGCCCGACCCAACCCCTCTTGAGCTTGCCGAAGCCAAACGAAATCTGGAGCGAACTGAACTCGAAAAAGAAAACCTTCAAAAAGAATTGTCGCGGATGCAATCCCTCCGCGAACGCAATCTGGTTTCACAGCAGGATTACGAGCAGCTTGAACAGCGCTTCAACGATGTAAAAGTGAGAATGCAGATCAACAGGGAACGCCTTCAATTGCTGGAGTCCGGCAGAATTTCTATCGGAGATACGGTCATCGAATCGGTCATCAGGTCGCCGATAAACGGGTTTATCCTGGAAAAAATGGTAGATATTGGTGAGCCTGTTGTTCCGCTTACCTCCTATCAGGCCGGCACACCTCTGATGAGCATAGCCGGAATGGAACAATTGCTGTTTAAGGGAACGGTGGATGAGATTGACGTGGGAAAACTGGAAGAAGGGATGCCGGCCCAAATAAAAATCGGAGCGCTGCCGGGAGTGAGTGTTCTTGGAGAAGTGTCCAGAATTTCACTGAAAGCACGGCAGCAGGATAATGCCACCGTATTTCCGGTTGAGATTACCATTACCGACACAAACGGCACTGTTTTGCGGGCCGGATATTCCGCGAATGCCGATATCATCATTGAGCGCATGGAAAATACCCTGACCATTCCAGAGCGTGTCATAACCATGCGAGACGGCAGAGCGTTTGTTGAAGTACCCGGTAAAAATTCGTCAGAACGCATCGAGAAAGAGATTGATCTTGGTTTGAGTGATGCCATCACTGTAGCGGTAACCGATGGCCTTGAAGAGGGCGAAAAAGTTCTGGAAAAACCACTCAGAACACTCACGGTACGATAACTTTTGATTATTACGATACATGTCGTTTTCAAGCCTGATATCAGACCTTTACAGAAACCTGAGCAGCCAGAAACTCCGGAGCTTCCTCACTATTTTTGGAATTATGTGGGGAACGGCCACACTGATTTTGCTGCTGGCATTCGGCATCGGTTTTCGTGATCAAACCATTCTGAATATGCGCGGTATGGGCGATCAGCTTGCCATTATGTTTCCGGGTCAGACCACCCAGGCGTATGAAGGGTATGGAATTGGCCGTCCCGTCCGGTTTCGCGAGGCAGATGCCTGGATGCTGAAAGATCAGATTCCGGATATGGATGTAGTTACACCAGAATATATGCGCAGTTTACAGGTTTCTTACGGGGAGAGCCGCCGTAATTCCACCATCGGGGGAGTGTATCCGGTTTACTCGGATATCCGCAATATTTTTGAAACCGAGGGCGGACGCTGGCTGAATGAAAAAGATCTTGAAGAACGGCGCAGGGTGATCTTTCTCGGAAACCGGCTGGCAGAAAATCTGTTCGGTGATGTTGATCCCGTGGGGAAACAGGTGATGGTAGATTCGACACCGTTTACTGTAATTGGCGTGATGCAGGATAAAATACAGAATTCATCCTACTCACAGCGCGATTACGACCGTGCATTTATTCCCGCCACCACGTTTTCTACAATGATGGGCACTGATATGATCAACATGATTCTTTACACGCCCGAAAGTCCGGCGCTTTCCGAATCCATCCAGACACAAATTTATGAAGTGATGGGCCGGAAGTATCGCTTCGATCCGTCCGACCGCGACGCCATCGGAATCTGGGATACCAACGAATTTCGCGAGTTTCTTAATGTTCTGTTTTACGGGATCAACGGATTTTTGGCTTTGATCGGTTTTTTCACACTGGCTGTTGGCGGTATCGGGGTGGCCAATATCATGTTTGTGGCCGTTCAGGAGCGGATGAAAGAGATCGGGGTACGCCGTTCGGCTGGCGCAAGGAGGCATCACATCATGGGGCAGTTTTTTACAGAAACCTTTTTGATTGTAGGTATTGGTGCAGCTGCCGGTTTTTTTACCGGGTGGCTGCTGATTAAAATGACGCAGAACCTTCCGATTCAGGAATTTGTGGGATCACCCTATTTTTCGCCGGAAGTGGGATTGGTTGCCTTTGCCGTGCTGGGAATTGTAGGCTTTTCGTCCGGGCTTTTGCCCGCCTGGAGAGCCTCCCGACTCGATATTGTTGAATGTTTGCGGAGGTAAAAGATTCCCCCTCGTGAGGGGAGATTGAAATGTGTGTTGATCGATTATTCAATACACATGCAAGAGGCTTTGCAGAACCCATCAGGCGGTTTGGGTTACCGTCCGACAGGTGTCTTAAAAACATGTTTAACCCGTCAAACCGCAACATCAGCGGTCTGACGGGCAGTATTGCAAAACCTTCTGTATTTATTTGAACTGAAATATTCTTTTTTAATTCAGAATTAATATGTGGCTGACCATTATCAGAGAATTTTTTTCCGACCTTAGAAAGCAAAAGCTGCGATCGTTTTTAACGCTTGTTGCCATTGCCTGGGGCACGCTCTCTGTAGTGCTTCTGCTTGCCTTTGGCCGGGGACTGGGTACAGCACTGATGGAAGGTATGCTGGGTGCGGGAAATCAAGTGATTATGGTTTACGGCGGTCAGACAAGCATGGCGTACGAAGGCCATCCCGAGGGGCGCAGAATCAGTTTTGTTGAAGAGGATGTCTGGTTAATTGAGAGAGCCGTACCAGGAATTTCTCACGCAAGTCCGCAGTATGGCCGTGGCGGCACACGCCTTCAAACCGATTTAACCACTACTAACACCTACATGGAAGGTGTGAATCCGGATTTTGAAATAATGAGGACCATGTATCCGGCGGCGGGAGGGCGGTTTATCAACGAAAAAGATGTGGATGAGGCCCGGCGGGTTCTTGTTTTGGGGGATGAAATTGCAACCCGCCTGTTTGGTGAAGAAGATCCGGTAGGCCAGGAAGTGAGGCTGGACAATCAGCCGTTTACCGTTGTGGGAATCCTTCAGCCAAAAATGCAAACATCAATGAACTTCGGTCCCGACGCACTCCGGGCGATCATTCCGTACACCACATTCCGAAATATTTACGGGCACAGATATGTAGGTTCGATGCTCATCCGCCCTTCTGATCCATCCATGCAGGAAGATATAGTGGCCGGTATCCGTTCGGTGATGGCGTCCAAATACAACTTCCACCGTGATGACGAGCAGGCAATGCCGATGTGGGATTTTATTGAAATGGAAGAGATGAACCAGCAAGTGGCAACCGGAATGGAAATTTTTCTCTTCACCATCGGATTTTTTACGCTGATGATAGCCGGCGTGGGTGTGGCCAATATCATGTTTGTGATTGTGAAAGAGCGCACCCGGGAGATCGGGATTAAACTGGCAGTTGGAGCGAGAAAAATTCACATCATTGTGCAGTTTATGTTTGAATCACTCTTCATCTCGTTTATGGGAGGATTTTTGGGACTGGCCGTTTCTGCATCTATCGTTCAGGGAGTGCTGGCACTGAATATGACTGATGGCCCCGGTGAGTTTCTCGGAAAACCCGAAATTTCAGCACTGGCCGTTGTCATCACAGTGTCGGTGCTTGTGCTGATCGGGCTGATTGCCGGAATTTTTCCCGCACTGAAAGCAGCCAAGGTAGATCCGGTTGAATCACTGCGATATGAATAATTTTGCCGGTATCGCAGGCTTCATCATTTAACCAGCAGCATTTTTCGGCTTTCCACAGCCTGATCTGTTATCACCCGATATAAATAGATGCCACTGGCAAGATGCCCTCCATCAAAATGTATCCGGTAAGTGCCCCGGTTTTGCCGCCCTTCATCAAATTCAGCCACACGAGTGCCTCGTATATCAAAAATTTCAATCTGTACATTGCTTGATTCACCCAGATGGTACTCGATGGTTGTGGCCGGGTTGAACGGATTGGGGTAGTTCTGAATCAATTTTATCTGAAATTCTTCATCTGAAAGTGACTCGGGCAAAAATTCTGACTCTTTCATAAAGCTGACCTCACGAATACTATCCGACCACTTTTCAAGAGTTTTTGATGAGGCTTTTACTGTCCAGTTTCCTTGTAGTATATCTCCGACCTCTAATCCGCGATCCCTCATAATTTTTCCGATTTCATTATAAGGTACATTAGTTTCCGGTGCGGGCAGTGAGTCGATGTTTAATACCGGGTTCGAAAAATCTCCACCGGGTTCATCAAAAAGCCAGGTGTATGTGATCTCCAGATCGCGTTCAGTCTCCAGTTCATCCCAGGAAAAATGAATACCGGCATCCGGATTATCAGAAACCGGTAAAAGGGATGCGCTGCCGGGTTTTAGCAGCCCGAATTCAGAAAAAATTTCTTTGTTGAAAATCGGGGTAGTACGTTTCGGGGCTGAATAAGCCGAAAACAAATTGCCATCGTAAGCCCTGATCCGGTACAGATAGTTTTTCTCAGCGATGTTCAGATCTGTGAACGTGGAGTCTCCGGCAACGGATGCAATCGGAGTGAACGAGGTGCCGCCATCCTCAGAACGCTCTATCAGGATTTCTGAGGATCCGTTCAGTTCAAGATGTTTCCAATGCAGATTTATTTCATTTTCTGTTTTACTGGACACTGTAAAATGTACCGGTATATCCGGAGCGGTGCCGCGGGTAAGGCGTTCATCAAGCTGGGCCTGATAGAGAGAAACCGGATTGGGCAGCAGGTTGTTTCCCTCAATGTATCCTTCGGGTTGATCAAAAAGCCCGCGTCCGGAAATATTACCCTGATTGCCGATTCCGTAATTTTGTGCCGTGGGCGGCTTTTGGATAAAAATGTAATTCCCGCCTGCATCCACATTCCAGGCAACCGAATGAGCCGCTGACCAGCCGTGTGAAGACCCGAAATTTCCTCTGTTGTGCAGCGAGAGAACATTGTAGTGTACGGGCTCCTCAAAGGTGATGTGATCAAAAAGCAGGCCGTGCGTCCATTTTTGATGCCCCTCCGAAGACCCGCGCGCCCTGAGAGAAGTGGCATTGTGAAACACGATACCCGACGCTATGGTAGTGCCGTTCGAAATAAAACTGCGTCTTCCATCCGAAGAAGAGACATTTTTAAATAAAATATTATTAGAAAAAAGATGTGCATTAAAATTATATCTGCGCCCGCCGGTCAGTCTCGAATGGGGCTCCAGTGCTTTTGAATTGGAGATGGTAATGTTTGATGAAATGCGGGTGCCAAAACCGGTATGGCTAAAATGGAGCAGCGAAACACGATCGGCCCAGCCATTTCGAACTCCCTGAAAAAAGATGCCATTTTCAGCGTGAGATTCTGATTCCGGCCCTGCTGTCTGAATGATTATTCGCAGATTTTCCACTCCGGTATTGGTTACAAAAGGTTCTGTATCGGGCTTGTAGATGTAGGATGTAGCCAGGTTTTTATCCAAATGATTAAACACAGGAGCATCCACAGAAATGATATTTTCACGGATGCCGGTAATTTCGCGGTAGTACATAATGTCGTGAAATCCGGGCTGCCAGTGCGGGGCGTCTTCTGTTCCGCCGCCGTCCACTGCATCAATCCACTTCTGAGTGCTGGGATGGCGAATGATGATCTGATCACCGATTGTGAATAAAGAGGCGTCTTCCACTTCAACATTTCTTGCCCCAACCGGTACTCGCTTGGTGATGATGTTGGTTTCAGTGCCGGGAAGGGCTTGTGTCCAGCTTATGTTTTCACTGCCAATCGTAAGAACCGTTCCGCGCACACGATCTGATACCAGCAGAATGGTGTTATCTACGGTATTTTCACCATCACCAGCTCCCCTCAATACCACACCGCTTTTCCGAATTGTGATGTTACCTGATACCTGATAGATTCCGGCGTTCAGATGTACAGCTCCTCGGAAACCATTTTCATCAAGCGGCAGGTTTTCTGCGAAACGGATTGCATTGCGGATGTGGGCAGTATTATCGCCCGGGACGGGATCAACGGTAATTTTTACGGGAACATCTGGCAGTGGCACACCCCCGCCTTTGTACCCGGCATGGCTAAAATCGGGAATCCGGTTATGTTCTTCATCCGAAACATACGTCAGCCGATTATTCTCGTAGTAGAGAATTTGGGACGTGAACTGTGCCGATGCTTCGTTTAGAAAACCCGCAAAGATCAGAATCAACAGACAAATCCATCGCTGCCTGAACACTTTGTTGATTTGGCTTATCATAACCTGTCAAAATTCAAGTATTTCATATTTCAAGATAGCAATGAGCCAGTAAAAATTTCGTCAGGTTTACCCGGCATTGATTTTGATGAACAATATTTGAGGATTGACCACTGAAACTGGTTCAATCGTCTGATTGCCTTCGTGGGACCTGGGTTTATTGGATGGGCACAAGTACCAGAGGCACAAGCGGACGCTTGCGCCAGCTATGAGATCCGGTTTGGTCATCTTTACAGCTATCTTACCTGTCAAACAGGGGAGAGCTCAGGTACCGGTCACCGCGGTCGCAGGTGATACAAACGATCAATCCCTCATCCAGCTCGCCGGCAACTTTCAATGCCGCCGCAAGTGCACCGCCGCTGCTCATGCCTGCCATGATTCCTTCTTCCCTTGCCATTCGCCGGGTCATCTCTTCGGCTTCGGCCTGGCTCACATCCATCGTGCGGTCAACCCGTTCCGGTTCAAAAATTTTCGGCAGAAATTCTGGCGACCACCGTCGGATTCCCGGAATGGAGGAACCCTCCGTCGGTTGTGTACCTATAATCTGCACATCAGGATTTTGGCTTTTCAGATATCGCGAAACGCCCATAATGGTTCCGGTTGTTCCCATCGCCGAAACAAAATGTGTGATTTTACCGCCGGTGTCGCGCCAGATTTCGGGACCGGTGGTTTGTTCGTGAAATTTGTAGTTGTCGGGGTTGGAGAACTGGTTGAGCTGAAAGTAACCGTGCTTATCTGCCATTTCATCGGCAAGCTGGCGTGAATATTCGATCGTTTTTTCTGCCGGCGTCAGGATCAGTTCTGCACCAAAAGCCCGCATTGTTTTTTTGCGTTCCTCGGTGGCACTTTCAGGCATAATGAGCTTCATTTTCAGGTTCTTCATGGCGGCGATCATTGCCAGGGCAATGCCCGTGTTGCCGCTGGTGGCTTCAACGAGAGTGTCGCCCGGTTTGATTTCACCCCGTTTCAGTGCCCCGTTGATCATCCCCAGCGCAGGGCGGTCCTTCACGCTTCCGCCGGGATTCTGCCCCTCAAGCTTGCAGAAAATTTTCACTTTTTTGTTTGATGGAATTTGTTTCAGTTCTACAAGCGGTGTGTTACCAATCAGTTCATCAAGTTTCATAAGTTCTTTTTAACAAATTAAAAATTGGCGTATAACTCATCCCCTCTCGGGAGGAGAAGTTTTACTTAAACGTAATCGTATCGGTTTCGCCTTCGCCTTTGGTATTTGTCATTCTTGCCTGGTAGTAAATTTTTGAATTTGGCGGCACGCTTTTGGTCAGCCAAACATTTCCGCCGATAATGCTGCCTTCGCCAATCACGGTGTCTCCGCCCAGAATGGTGGCTCCTGCATAAAGTACCACGTTGTCTTTGATGGTTGGATGACGTTTTTTCCGTGCATCTTCTTTTTTAACGCTCAACCCGCCCAGTGTTACTCCCTGGTAAATTTTTACGCGGGAACCGATTACCGTTGTTTCTCCTATAACGATGCCCGTACCGTGATCGATGCAGAAAAAATTGCCAATTTCTGCTCCCGGATGAATGTCGATGCCTGAACGCCGGTGAGCGTTTTCGGAGATAATACGCGGTATCAGTTTAATACCCAGGTCGAGCAGATAATGAGCAAAACGGTGCGCAGAAATGGCATAAAAACCGGGATAGCTGCGCACCACTTCTTCTCTGGTTTTGGCGGCCGGATCGCCCAGGTAAATCGCTTCAATATCGAGCAAAAGCTGCGAACGGATGTCCGGAATTTTCCGGAAAATTTCATCCACAACGCCCTCCTCCTGGCTTTTCATACATTCGGTATTTTTGTCCAGAAGCAGCCGGAGTTCTTTTTTCAGAATATCAATCCGATTCTGTACGGTTTTCTCCTCGGTAAAGCGCGATTCGGAAAATTGCGGAAACAGAAGGTCCAGAAGGCGATCGAAAAAACGCACCACTTCTTTGGGCGGTGGGCAGTTTGTAGCATTCCTGTGTGCTTCGGCCAGATCTTTGATAAAACGTTTGTTATCACTCAAATTTCTTTGAAATCTTTAAGGTTAAACCTGTTTACTCTCTGTAACATCAAATATAACGAGAACGATTCACTTTTTTGATTCCAAATGATTTCATCAAACATTGCATTTTCATGGCTGTGTTTTGCCGGTTTAAACTGCAATGGGCGTTGAGAAACATTAAGAGACGCCAGGATCTCATTTTCTTCACGTTTTACGGGCAGAGAGAATCCAGGAAACAACCACATAATAAACGGGATAGTAAAAGGATAAAATCGTAATCCACAAGGGCGTTTTATCCATATAGATCAGCATGACGATCAGCATAAATGAATAAGGCACTGACAGCAGCAGGGTGAGCCTCCGCCATTGCACAGTGCGGCTGGGATAAACAAATGTAAAAGGAGCAAGCACAAGGACTGCCAGTATAAGCATCAGCAGCGTTGTAAACAGGCACCCAACACATAGAGATAAAGAATCACAAGGTTCCAGAGGGAGGGGAAACCCCGGAAAAAATTTGCATCTGTTTTCGCCTCTGTATGGCTGAATCCGAAAAGGCTGCAGATCAGTACAGCCGCGCCTGCCAGAAAATACAGATCAAGAAAATAGGTTGCCCAGACCACCGGCAGAAATACCCAGACCAGGTAATCCACGATGTTATCAAGCAAAGCTCCGTCTATTTCCGGCAGATGTTTGTTTACATCAACGCGCCTTGCAAGGGTGCCGTCCACGGTATCAATGAGTGCAGCGATTCCCAGGAGTATCAGTGAGTATTGGGCTTCACCCTCTACTATGAGTATCAATGCCCACAGGGCAAGCAGTACCCCTGAGGCCGTTAGAATGTGAGCAAAGAGTGCTTTGAATGTATCAGACATTGTATGAAAGCGGGAATTTTGTAAGCAGGTATCGGAATACGCAGATTAATGCTTTTAAGATATCAATTGATGAGTATTTATTTAACCAAAAATATCGTCAGAACCTAACTTCGACTCATACATCAGATGATTGAAAGCCCGTTTGGGAAATTGTGAGAAAATGCCGCGCTCATTTTTTTGAAACCCAACACGTTAAAAAAGGAATTTGTCAAGATGCACACACCTCACCTTGCTGCTTTTATACAAATTTGTGCGTCACAGGCGCAAAGTGAAAACATAGCATTGTTAAAACTCTATCGTAACTCCGCCGACCGGTAAGGTGTTAAACTGTAGCACTCTGTCTACGCTGCCGTCATCATTGTACTGGAAGCTCCAAAGGTTGTCGCGATTATAAAGATTTACCACATCAAAGAAGATGGTGAAGTTCCAGTTTCGATAGGCGTAGAGCTTATCAATCCGAAGATCCAGCCGGTGATAGGCCGGATAACGCTCTGTATTAAGCAGCTGATTCTCCTCCACTACCCACTCACGCAGTTCAGGCCTGTACACAGGTTCGGTGTAGGGTCGCCCGCCCAGATATCTGAACTTCAGACTGATCTCGAACTGATCAGATGGCATAAATGGAAGCCATGAAATCGTATGAAACCACCAATTCGATTTCATTCTCTGGTACCAATCCCGGTCCGAAAATGTCATCCGGTAACCGGCTATGAGCGTAAGCATGTTGCGGTGATCATAATCCCAGTTATAGGTTCGGTTGTTTCGGGGATCTACCGCTTTCGACTCGTAATATGTGTAGCTTAAAATACCTGAGAAACTGTTGACCAGTTTTTTTTGAAGCAACAACTCTATACCCACAGATTCCGCACTCCCCGCATTAACAAGCGTGCCGTCATCAAACTGCAGCGGGTCCGGAGATGTAAACGTTACCGGAACCGGCACATCAAAATACTCTTTGAAATACCCTTCCAGAACAATCTTCAGATCTTCCCTGAAAATGTGTTCGACTCCAATCACATACTGTTCGGTAAACTTGTTATTCAGACTCCTGTTGGCTTGATTCGCAACCAGCTCATTATAGGCCGGAGACTGAAAATGCCTTCCGTAAGCGACATTCAGGGACGTATCCGAGTTTAAAAAATAGGAAAGGCCAAGCCGTGGACTCAGTGATGAAAATTCATTGTAGTCAAAATAGTCATACCTCAATCCTGCGGTAACCCTGAATGAGCGCAGAAGATCGAGCGTTAGCTGGGAGTAGGCCGAGGTTTTATAGGAGCTAACATCCTCGTTTACCCTGTACTCAGGATAGATATCGAAGATTCCCACAATTTGATCTTCCTGCCCCTGATCGTAGATAAAAAGCGTATCGGCGTCATTCACCAGGTCAAAATCGAAGTTCACATCCTTAAAGGAAGCCCCAAAGCTAAGTTCCACATTTCGGCTGGCCAGGTAGGTAACATCGGTCTTGATAGTATTTTCTGTCTCCACAGAGTTATTTGTAAAAAATATATCCCGCCCCGGCATATTGTACACCTCTACATAGTAATCGTTCTGTACCGACGATACCGTTGTAAATGAGAAGAGATTATCAGACCAAAGTGACCGAAGAGTGGCTCCAGCGATATACTGCGAGTTTTGAGTATCCAGATTTTCTGCCCCCCGGCCGTAGCCTGCCTGATCTCCGCCCTCGATATTGATCCGGTCGCTGCCGTACACTCCGTTAAAGTAGAGGGTATGATCGCTGTTCAGATTCCAGGTAAACTTGCCCTGTGTGTTAAAATAGTTCGGAATGGCCGTGAGTCCGGTTGCGGGCACAATCCAGTCGAGATAGCTTCGGCGTGCTGAAAAAATAAAGCTGGCGTTCGAGGAAACAGGGCCCTCAAAAAGTGCGCCGGCACCGGCCATCCCCAAAGAAGCTTCTCCACGAAGCCTGTCGGTTGCGCCGTTTCGGAGAGAGATATTCATTACCGATGACGCCTTATCTCCATATCTGGCGGAAAATGCTCCCGCATAGAAATCGATATCCCGCACCATGTAGCTGTTCAGCAGGTTAATTGGTCCGCCACCTGCACCCTGAACCGCAAAATGATTTGGATTTGGAATCTCGATATTATCCATCATAAAAAGATTTTCTCCGGGATTCCCTCCCCTCACAATAATCTCATTTAGCTGATCACTGCCTGATGTTACCGACGGCAAAGCCTGCACGGCACGCTGAATATCCACCAGGTCGCCCGGGCTGCGGCGAATCTCTTCAAAATTCATGGAGTGACTACTCACAATGGCGTCTCTTGGCCTCTCAAAAAAATCACCGCGCACCTCAAGCTCTTCACCTTCAATCAGATCCTCCTCCAGCCTGATTTCAATCGCAGTTGTTCGGTTCGAGCTCACAATAACATTGCTCCTTCGGGCAGTTTTATAGCCGATGTAGCGAATGGTGAGGTTGTAGCTTCCTGTGGGAATATTTTCGATTCGAAATTTTCCATCGGCATCGGTTGCTGTGCCCAAGCCGGTTTCATCAATTAAAATTGTAGCTCCCGGAAGAGGCCGAAGGTTTCTGGCATCAATCACCTCACCCGAAATATTTCCAACTCCCTCTTCAATGGCAGAACTATCCGGAGAGGGTTCAAACATTGAGCTTAACAGAAGTAGAAATGTTGCCAGGAGAAATTGAAGCATCAGGCCGGACCCAAACGGTTTTTAATATTCTCAGATTGTGTCATAGAAGTTTCCATGATAGCCAAAAAGCACCGGCTGTGGAATAGTGGCCCGGGCTATCTCACTAAAATCGGAGGAGTTCAGAACCAACAGAAACGAATTCCCGTTTGCCTCATCCAGAACGATGGAGAGGTTCACCCCATCATCCTCATCTTTACCGTCCGGATTGGGAAGAAACACCGGTTCACCGGGAAAACAGTTCTCCTCCTGCCAAACCAGGGAGTTGCCTGTTTTCAGGTCTGACTTTACAATCTGGTCGTAAAAGCTATTCTCTTTCGCCCGGTTCACCCCAATGGAGTAGACGTAACGATACTCTCCATCCATATTGAGTGAGTCGTAATCGAAGCGCGGCAGTTCAACACCCTCGTCAGATAGGATTTCGCTGCCCACCTTACCTTTCCCTGTGGGATCCAGACGATAGCGGCGAATCTCGCCGCTTGGAAGTTTTTTATCCTCTGCCCTGATTCTATCCAGGTAGAACGCATCAATAATTTCGGGGTCAGGGTAGGTTACCATATCGAAGATCAGTTCACCCTGCCGTTCAAATGCATTAATATGATGAAAGGCGAAGAAGGGATCGGTCTCGGTCTGTTTTACCAGCTCGCCGGTATGGCGATCAAAAATATAGATCTGCGTACCGCGATCCGGTTTCCACTTATAATTTTCGATAAAGGGCTTGGCATGAAATAGAATACTGAGAGGATTCACCACAAATGGATACTCGGTTAGAATCAGGTAGTTGGGACTCATCCCAAAACTGTGGATATACGCAGGCTCCTTCACTTTCTGCCTGGCAATAAGCTGTGGCGGCTGTTCCCGTTCCAGCTGCATAAACCTGTAGTTGCTTACACGTCCAAATCGCGTGGTCAGGTTTACAATGGCATCGTTATCCTTATGGGGATGCACGGTGGTTACGTGCTGTTTCACCTTGGTGTCGTAGGCGAAAACGCCAACCGATTTCAATGTCTCAGGGTCGAACTCCACCTGCAGTGACGGCTCTCCGAGTGCCACAAACTTGCCGTGAAGCTTTCCGATATTCACTTTAGCACTGTCGGTAAAACGAGGATTGAATACTTCCTTCACACGGTCGAAAAGGGAGTAGCAGGGATCGGTGGCAAATTCTGAATAAGCAATTTTTCCCTCCCCCTTCGCTTCACTATATGCGTTACACTCCAGGAATTTATTCGCATACGATACCTTACCATCCCGAAACGTAAACTTGTGCAGCATCGCCAGCCCGTCGAACCAGTGCCTGTAGTTCTGTTCACCGGCTTTAAATGTGCCCGGACCATTGCGCAGCAGCGTACCTTCTACCCAGTTGGGCAGTTTTCCGCTAAGTTCAAGCTCATCAATGATCAGCTCCTGTTCGCTGTTACCAAAACCGATATCGTAGGCATTTCGCATTATGCGCTCTTTTGTTTTATTGATGACTCGATCAGCTCTGCAGCAATTTTTCCGGATGAGAGTACCGCAGGAACTCCGGCTCCCGGATGAGTACCGGCTCCTACAAAATAGAGGTTTTTAAACTGCTCCGACCGGTTATGTGGTCTGAAGTAGGCCGACTGCAGCAGAGTGGGTGTAAACGAAAACGCTGCGCCATAGTGACTGTTCAGTGTATTCTTAAAATATGGCGGATCGATATAGTGCTCCGCTGTAATATTCTCGCGAAGGTCGGGCAGGTAGTGCTGTTCAAGAAAGTCGAGGATTTTGTTCTTGTAATCTTCGGCAATCTTCTCCCAATCAATATCCGCCTTCATGTTTGGCACCAATGCCAGTACGTAGAAAAGTTCAGATCCCTCAGGAGCGATCGATGAGTCAGACCGCGTTGGCATATGAAGGTAGAGGGCGAGTTCGTCGGGAAGTTTCGACCCTTTAAATATCTGTTTCATCAATCGTCGGTACTCTTTGCTGACGATGATATTGTGATGGGCGAGCTTCGAATCGAGATATCTTTTCTTGGTTCCAAAGTAGACCACAAACAGTGATGAGCTGTAGCTTTTTCTGTCGATCTGACGGTTCGAATATTTTTTCCGTGCCTTTTCGGGGATCAAATTTCGGTAGGTGAACGCGGTGTCTGCATTGGATACCACAATATCGGCCTCCATTACGGTGCCGTCTTTTAGCCTAACTCCGGTAGCGGAATCGCCCTGAATCATAATCCGGTCTACCTCACTGTTCAGCTTAACCGTTCCCCCCAGCTCGCCAAACAGATCGGCAAGGCCCTTTACAATAGAACCCACACCGCCAACCGCATAGTACACACCCCACTCCTTTTCGAACTGCATGATTAGCAGATAGATGGATGGAGTGTCGAACGGATTTCCGCCAATTAACAACGGATGAAACGAGAAGACTTTTCTTAGAAATTCGTTCTTAATATACCTTTTCACATAGCTGTGAGTGCCAGAATAGGCTCCCAAGCGAATCACCCCCGGCATTATTTTGAGCATATTTTTAAAACGGAGAAACGGCTTGTCGGTGTATGGATGAAACAGGTTGAAGATCTCAACTGTTCTCTTGGTAAACTTCAGATATCCATCTTTGTCTGCCGGATTCCAGCGATCAATCTCCCGGAGCACATCTTTCTCATTTCGCATATAGTCGAAGCGCTTCCCGTTACTGTCAAAAATACGGTAGAACGGGTCGAGTGGAGCCAGTTCGAAGTAGTCTTCACGCTTTTTGCCGGCGGCTTCAAAAATTTCGTCAAAAATGTAGGGAGCGGTAATCACCGTAGGACCGCCATCAAATTTGAACCCGTTGATCTCATACTGATACGCCCTGCCGCCCGGCTTGTCTCTCTTATCAATGATGGTTACATCGTGGCCTTTGGCTGCCAGCCGAATGGCTGAGGATAACCCGCCAAACCCGCTGCCAATCACCACAATTTTTTTGTTTTGCCCCATTCGTTAGTAGTTTAATTTAATTTGATGGAGTGACGTATCCGAGTCGAGCGTAAACTGTACATCAGGGAATCGCGGCGGACCAAACCGGCCTCTTGCGTTGTTAGAAAACCCGTACCCTTCTCTCGGAACACCAAAAAAGTTGGTATCGAGTTTCATGTTTTCGTTTTCGTCATGAACAATGGCCAGTCCGTAGGTTCCATGTGGAATATCCTCAAGCCGGATCTCCAGTAGCTCTGAAGTGACAGGCACAATTTCTGATCTGAACGCCTTCTCCCACTCATCAGGGAAACCGTTTTCATCCGCATATAATGAAACCAGGATCACTCCGTCGTGGTTTTTAATCGTTTCGAGCTCGATAATGATGGTGCCTGTATCCTGCCCGTGCCATTCGTCAGATGTGTAATGAGCAAAGAGAATGCCCGGAAAAGATAAAATAAGCAGCAAGAATGTCATCGATTGTATGTTTAGTGATCTGTATGCGAAGGCACCATATCCACGATTATTTGCAAACTCCGCACAAGATTACCTGATAATCCGGCTGCACAAAAACGAAGGCTGCCTCTCATTTCTTCCTGACGGATAAGATATGAACCTGATTCATCTCACATAAAGTTCCTTCCCGAATAAAAAAGCCATTTATTTGAAAGGATTGCATTTGATGAGCTCATGCCCAGGATAAGGAGATCCTTCGACTTCGTCCCGACTGAAATGCGCCTGTTCACCACACTAAATAATGCAATTGTTATCCTGAGTGGAGCGCAAGCGGAACCGAAGGATTCTACATTATTGGTCGGAGGAGCGCTCGCCATAATTACGGCCTTTTCTCTTTCACTTTTGTTTCAAAGTCTGTGGGCAGGTTTTTTCACTGCATTTTTTGTAGCTGCTGTATGGCTTTGGATGATTGACCGACGCATGGTGAGCCGTTTAGAAGACGCCGGCAACCGGAAAATAGTGCGGGTAATTTTCGTTCTTCTAATAAGCTTACAGTTGGGTTTGTCGGTCATTCACTATCAACGATCGGTGAACCACGAGGTTCGGCTTAGCGACATACGGACCACGATCATCCATTCGGTTTCAAAGATCGAAATGAAAAGCTCGCTGCTGCTGGCACTTCGGCATTTTCATTCCCTACCGCCCGAAGAGCAGGCCTCAATCGCCGATACGTTTAAAGATCTTTTTGACGGCCGGCTAAACACTGATGGAACCTGGACTCCCGAAACCCCCGATGATGGCGACTTGCAATACACGTATTCTATCGCTTCGCCCGATTCCATCATCCTGGCAGTAACCGCAACATTCACTAAGGGTAAAGATCCGAATTTTATCAATGCAAATAATCAGACAGGCATGTACCAGGCGCGGACTGTACTGACCAAACAGGGAGTACATCATGTTCGGGAAAACTAATCAGGCAGAATCTAAAAAGTGGATGCCCTGGGTAAATCTGATGTTGCTGTTAATTGTGATCGGCGGCGGCCTCTTCATCTTCACTGTAAGCGGCTTGATCAATACCAACGTGTGGATGAATAATCCGCTTTTTCAAGTGATCATACCATCATTACAACTACTGACCTACTCATCTATTGACGCGATTAACCAGTTTGGCGGTTATTCAGCGGACAGTGCTCAATTTTGGAAATCCGGCCTGATAAGTGCAGCCGGACTGCTCATTGCCATTATACTTGCACCCTGGCTGTTTGTGAAAGGGTATTTTGCAATGGAGAAATCGGAAAAGCCGAACAAGACGGTTTCCGTGTGGTACATTGGCGCAGCAGTTATAATCATTTCAATCATGGTTGCATCTTCTCAGATTACGATGAATCTGATACAGAATCATGATATGAAAAACAGGATCGAAGCCAATCGTTCTATGGACGAGCTGAGAGGAGTGATGATCGGCCTGAGTTTCGATGCTGCCCAGCAGCTTATCCTTTCACCTGATGCGGATGATGATGCAACTCCTGAGGTCCGGCTTGAATCGCTGCCTTCATTTAGTGAATGGGATAAGTTCGAAATTCATATCAACGAACAACTTGGCGATTCGGTTCTTACTCTTACCGGCACATTGCGCGATAAAAACCTGGTGCAGGCTTTAACCCAAAGAAGTACAGTAACCATGCGCATTACACCGCAAAACGACACACTGATCCATTTTTGAATTTTGCCTGATACCGTCGGGATGTATGATATCCTGAACACCACAATCCGGGTGATAAATGTACTCTCGATGAACAGGGATTTAAACCACAACCTCACTTCTTTGTGCTTCATTTCAAAAGCCCATCAACCGACAGATCCTCATCCAGTGTTTCCCAGTGAATTCCAATGCCATCACCGATGAACCGCCAATCAGCCAATTCTTTTTCAGTTGCATCACGCAATTTTGGAAACCATTCAAGTGGCACTCCTATTTCACGGCCGTCATCAAGCAGCAGAAAAATTTTTTTGTCAGAGAACCAAAGTTTGGTTGCTTTGGCCGGTTTATGTTTTACTGAAGTACTCATTCCAGGAAGTTTCAATTAACGTTGAATGCTCTTCAACCAGTTTTCTGATTTTATTCAGCTCTGAAGAATTATATCCTGTTGAATATGCCAACAAAACAGGATTAACCCAAAACTTACAATAACCATCTCCGCTTTCAACGTGAATATGAACCGGCTCATTACCCTCATTACTGAAGAAAAAGAATCGATATCCGTCTATTCGAAGTACAGTGGGCATATTGCATAAGAATTTGATTAACAATATATCAAAATAATTCTTATCGATTTATACAACAGCCAGGATTCATTGCCCATGATGAATGATTTTCGGCTTTTGAATAACTTGATTATGTAGAAATCCTTCGAGGCGCGTCCACTCACTTTCGTTCATGCCCGTCATCCTGAGGAGCCCGCCTTTTGGGCGACGAAGGATCTCCTTGCTCTGGGAATTTTCTTTAAAAGGCTTGATTTTAATGAGCTCAAGCCCAAAACGAGTAGATCCTTCGGTGCGCGTCCATTCACATTCGTTCATGTCCGCTTACTCAGGATGACAGGTTTTGACTGGATTTAAGTAATGGCGTATTTGGGATTTATACATGTCAAGGTTACTACATACAGCCTGTCCCGACGCAGTTCAGCCGGGACAAACCGAAGGATTTCGCTTCGCGGGGAAAAGATGAGCCTCATGCTGGGCACTATCATTGAAAACAAACCACCACACACCACAATCCGCACTCCGTAAACCACTCCCACAACCAACTTTATCAGTTCATCGGTTCATCGGCTTCTCTGTTTGTCGGTTCTTCACTTTCTACCCTTCCAGCGTAAACCCAATCTTAAGTGACACCTGGTAGTGTTTCACTTTTCCGTCTTCAATATATCCGCGCGTTTCGGTTACTTCAAACCAGCCCAAATTATCCAGAGACTCACCGGCACGACTAATGGCATTTTCAATGGCATCTTCGATGCTTGTTGTTGACGATCCTACGATTTCTATCTTTTTATACACGTTATCACTCATAATGTCTCCTGTTTTTGACC
>SL_3KL_010_SEDDRAFT_10001253_pt1 | contig 22808 bp, 15 predicted proteins | sample SodLakKL_010_SED_2_FD_10381 | JGI IMG/M metagenome (IMG submission 10381) | reverse complement strand
GTCGATAAAAATGAGTTCCCCGATCTGCAAGCGGGAGGTCATGCCGGTGCCACCTCCCGGGGTCAGGGGTTCTTCCAGTTCAACGACCAGGGTATCGCCGGGAATGATCCGGGTGGAGAATACCCCCGACGGATGGTTGTTGGCCGGGGTAAACGCCCCTGCATGAACAGATCCACAGGGGCTGTAGACAAAGAGCCTGGCCCCTTTGGCCAGCTCGAATGCGTCGAACACCAGGCCCAGGCCCAGGGCACCGGAGGCATGCAGCTTCAGCTGCCACAGCAGGGTGTTTCCCTTGCCGGGCACAATGCGGCCGTGGCTGCCCGGACCAAGCGATACGGCAACGGCCGACCCTGCCGGCATGGGGCCTGAGCCCCGGTCTTTTTCAGGCAGCCGCTGAGGCTGCCATCCGCTTTCCCGGCCCAGGTCGAACAGGGGAATGCCGCTGACGGGAAGCTCCATCTCCAGGCCGGGGGGCACTCCGCCTGCAGCAAGCTGCGCCCGGGCGGGAGAGGTCATCCATACAGCCAGGAGCAGAGCCGATAAAAGCAGTGCGGCAGGGGCAGTAAGCAGCCTGAAGGGTACGAAAGGGGTTTTCATGGTACGGGTGCAGCGGCCCTGTCAGGCTTTGGCACGTCAATAGTTTACGGGAAGATAAAAATACGCAAATTAATAAATAAAAAAAAAGCCATCCCCGGGGGGATGGCTTTTCTGTTCATACAGAAAGGATCAATGAACGTTCTGTACCATGTGCTCGTTGGTGTCCAGCTCGGCACGGGGGATCAGGGAGACCCACATGGGCCCGCCGGCGGGGTATTCCATCAGGATCACCACGGCGGGGTTATAGTTGGTCCCGGTGCGGTCGAGCGGAAGGTTGAGGCGCTTGAGGTCGAGCCAGCGGTGGCCTTCGCCCCAGAGCTCGATGCGGCGCTGTACCATGATCTCGTCGATCAGTGCCTGTCCGGTATTGGTCGACAGGGTGTACTCGGGATCCCTGGCACTCACCAGCTCATACAATACCTGGGCGGCCTGTCCGTGCTGGCCGGCCCTTGCCAGGCCTTCGGCCTCGATCAGGATCAGCTCGGCAGTGCGCATATAGGGCACATCGCCCCGGCTGTCGCCGCTGCCTGCGGCACGGAACTTGAATGAGTGGTAGTTGGCGGCCGTAAAGTTGCCGGGAAGACCACGCTCCCTGGCTTCGGCCGCAGTTTCGGCCCAGAGTTCCTTGCGGATGTCCGAATCGGGGATCATGGCGTACAGCAGGCTGTTGATCGCCTTGGGGCTCGACCGGATATTGGTTGAACTGAAGTTGTACGACATAAACGCATAGAATGAGTGGAAATAAGTGGTTTGGTCTTCGGGAACATGACAGGCCCAGATAAACTCGGGGTTGTCCATGTTGCTGAAACCGTCCAGTACATGAGCGTGGCTCATGAGCACCTGCCCCTGCCGGGCCTGGTTGGCCAGGGAAGCGGCCAGCGACCACTCGCCCATGGTGAGCGCAGCACGGGCCTTCAGCCCCCGGGCAATGTTTGCGGTGATGTGGGATTTCGGGGTATTGGTGTCCCAGGTAACCGCTTTGCCCTCGAGCAGGGCGATGGCCTGGCCAAAGTCATCCATGACCCTGGCATACACCTCCTCGACGGTATTGCGCGGACGCCCTTCCTGTGTGGGCTCATCCATATAAGGCACACCAAGCTGGTTGTTGGGCTTGCTGGTCCAATCGTAGCGGTGCCCGTAGAACTGCACCAGGTTATGGTGTGCCCACGCCCTGTAGGCCAGGGCCTGCCCGAGGATAAACTCCCGGTCTCTTACAGGACCTTCGGCACCTTCGATATTATGGATGACCATGTTGGCGTTGCTAATCACCTGGTAGTAAAAGCGCCAGCGGTGCCATATATGGCCGCCGTTCTCGTTGTCGTGTTCCATCCAGCGCGACGAGCGGACAAACCACTGCCAGGCGTGAGGAACCACATCTTCGCCCATAAAATCGTTATGGATCATCTGTGCGCTTTGACCGGCTCGGTCCATGGCGCCGCCCTGCTGATAGAGCAGCCTGTGGATGCCGTTGATGGCGGCCCAGGCATTGCCTGTGGTCGCAAACACGTCGGCCTCTGAGACCGACTGGGTCGGGCTTACCTCCAGAAAGTCTTCGCTGCATGATTGCGGAAGCAGGAGTACCCCGGCGACTAATAGGATATTGAAAATTATTTTTTTCATTTTCACTGTTGTTTTAGAATGTAACATTTAACCCAAGAGTAAGCGTGCGTGCAGCAGAGTAAGTATTGTCGGTAACACCGGCAAAACTGTGCTGTACGTTCATGCCGCTCATGGCGCTGAACAGATGGAGGTTCTCGGCGGAGGCAAAAACCCGCATACGCTGGGTGCCCAACCTCTGTGCAAGGTTGCTGGGAACAGTGTACGACAGGTTGATGGAACGGATGTTCAGGTAGGATGCATCCATCTGCCAGCGGGTAGAGAAGGAGGGGTAGTTGGCCACTTCGGTCGGGTTCATGCGGGGTACATCGGTAACGTCGCCGGGCTGCTGCCAGCGGTTGAGCTGGTCAACGTGCATCGAATTGCCAAAGGTGCCATAGCCCATCAGGGTGGCGTACCGGCTTTCGTTCACCCAGCCGCCGATCTGATAGGTAAGCAGCACAGACATCTCCAGGTTGCGGTAGCGGAAGATGTTGGTGATCCCACCGAGCAGGTCGGGAATGGCGCTGCCCGAATAATCCCACAATGCAGCCGTGGGGGAGGTTGTCAGGGTGTCGCCGTCGATAAAGCGGACATGGGCCGCTTCGGGGTTGAAGCCCTCGACGCCGGTGTCGGCATAGTACAGTCCGAGCCCGTCGGCCGGGTCGACACCATACCACTGCCTGATCCAGAAGTCATAGATGCCGCGGCCTTCCATCATCTTCTTGGAGCCAGAGATGATCTCTTCCTGCGGAAGCTTGGTGATCTCGTTCTTGAAGGTGGTGGCGTTCACATCCAGTGTCCACTGGAACTCGGTTTCGGCCAGAATGTCGTAGGCCACCCTCAGCTCAAAGCCCTGGTTGTACATCTCCCCGATGTTTTCCTGGCGGTTGAGCACGCCGGTAGAAACGGGCAGGGGCACATTGAAGAGCAGGTTGCTGGAAACGCGGTGGAAGAATTCCAGGTTACCCCTCATGCGGTTGAAAAACCCGAACTCAAGGGCCAGGCCATAGCTGTTGCTCGATTCCCAAACCAGGTCGTAGGCAGGCAGTGACGACTGCTGGAATCCCGGCTCGGCAGCGTTGTTGCGGCCAAGGGAATAGAGCGACTGCCATGCATAATAGCCGATACCGGCATCGTTGCCCACCTCACCGTAGGAGGCACGGAGCATCAGCATGTTGATCCAGGGCAGATCGCGGACAAAGTCTTCGCGGTCGATGCGCCAGGCACCCCCAAGGGAGTAGAAATCGCCCCAGCGGCTGTCTCTGAAGAACCTGGAAGAACCGTCGCGCCGGTAAGAGCCCGAAAGGAAGTATTTGTCGTCGAAGCCATAGTTCAGGCTGGTGAAATACCCTTCGGTCCGGTAGTTGTGTTCGAACGAGGTGAGGCTGTTGGTGGTGGTGAAGTTCACCAGGTGGGTGTTGCCGTCCACCACGATTCCCTGACGGAAGCCGTAGGTATACTGATAGTTGTAGTCGTAGTGCTCGTGGCCCAGCAGCACGTTCAGGCTGTGAAGCCCGAAGGTGTTCTCGTACCTCAGCAGCTGGTTCACGTTGTAGATGGTGGTGGTGGTGTTGGTGCGCCGTCCCCTGCCGTCAGGGGCACCGTCGCCCACGATGTTGTTGTCGTATCCCTGGGCCAGGTAGGAGTTCACATCCACGCTCAAATTGGTGGTGAATGAGAAGTTGTCCAGGAAGTTGATGGTTCCGAAGGTTCTGGCGCCGATGTTGGCACGATCCCAGAGGTCGATGTTCCAGAGGGTCTCGGCAACGATGTGACGTCCCGGAGAGGCACCGCCTGGCCTGAAGGGCAGGCCGAGGTCGATGTGGTTGCCCAGATCGTAGAGCCTGTTGCCGTCATCGTCCAGCCAGAGCTCGCCGGTAAGGGGGTTGGCCTGGTAAATGGGGAAGATGGGACCGATGGCCCTGGTAAAATAGAAGGGGTTCACAAAACCGGTGGTCGATCCGTCGCGGGCGTTGTTGCCGGTGATCTTGCTGGCGTTCACGTTCAAACCGGTGTTCAACCAGTTGGTCACTTCCGAGTTCACGTTCAGGCGCCCGGTGAACCGCTCAAAGTCGGTATTGATCAGGTAGCCTTGCTCGTTCAGGTAACCGAGGGAAACATAATAGTCGTTGCGATCACTCCCGCCCGAATAGGTCATGGAGATATCGCTGCGGTCACCCAGCCGGGTAACGGCATCTTCCCAATCAAGGTCTTCGGCAGCATAGATCAGCCTGGCGTTGGGGTTCAGGCGGCCGTCGGTGCCCACCATAGCGTTATCGGCCACGCCCCAGGGGTTGTAGGCGATCTCGTTGATCAGCCGCTCGGAGGCCATCTGGTTGGCCGTGGCCATGTCATGACCCTGTGAATAGTGGAGCTGGTTTCGCAGGGCTTCCCACGCCAGTTCGGTCCACTGTTCGGCCCCCAGGCGGTCGTACTCGGGGATAGCCCGGTTGCTGAATCCCTGGTTCGCCCTGACGGTGAACTGGGTGCGGTCCCTGTCGCCACGCTTGGTGGTAATCATAATCACCCCGTTGGCGGCACGGTTGCCGTAAAGGGCGGTGGCCGCGGCATCCTTCAGCACCGAGATGCTTTCAATGTCGTGGGGGTTGAGGTTGTTGATGCCCAGGTCGTAAGGCACGCCGTCCACCACATAAAGGGGGGCGTTGCTGGCGTTGATCGAACCGAAACCACGGATGCGGATGGCCTGGCCCGAGCCGGGCTGCCCGCTGCCGGATGTCACCTGGATACCGGGACCGGAACCCTCAATGGCCCTGGCTACGCTGGTGATCGGCCTTTCTTCGATCCGCTCGGCGGTAATGGTCGTTGCCGAACCGGTAAACGAACTCCGCCTTGCCGTACCATATGCAACGACGATTACCTCGTCGAGGGCGGCCACATCGGGCACCAGCTGCACGTCGATCACATTTCTGTTGTTAACGGGAACTTCCTGGGTAACCATCCCGATAAACGAGAAGATCAGGGTGGCATCGGGGGCTACGCTGATTTGATAGCGGCCGTTGATGTCGGTCACCGTCCCAATGGTTGTTCCTGCCACCTGAATGGTTACACCCGGGAGGCTACTTCCATCGGTAGCGTCCGTAACCGTTCCGGTAACAGTGATTTGCTGCCCAAACAAGGTTCCCCCCATAAAGAGCAAACAACTCATCAAAACTAAAAACTTTTTCATGTTGTTTTGTTTTAGTTAATAAAATCAGATAATTAAAGCTTGTTTCTCTTAAAATAAGACGCCCAAAGATAGACTCTTTTCCAAAAAAAACAAATTTAAACTTAAAAAACGTTAACAGACTACAGGGATTAATTTAGACCAAAAGGGCTATTGGCGCGAAAAAACTGAATTTTCCGCCCACCAACGCTACCTATTTGTCTGCAACGCATTGTTTTCCCTGAAATCCCGGGTAAGGGCCCGGCTACTTTCCTGCACTTGCCCATATATATTACAGACGATAAAAAAGGTTAAATCGCTGCGCCGCGGGCAGATATTTTTTATATTTGACTCCCTATATATAATATGTAACCGATTGCTTACTTTTAGCCTTGAAAAGCTGAGCATATCCGCTGACCTTAACCCAGGAATATGAAGTTGAGAAGGTGGAAGGAAAGAAGGAAGGAGTGAACGAAGACGCAATAGTAGAAAAAAGTTTAAACAGTTGAGGGGTCAAAAGCCAACAGCTTATAATAACCAAAAACTCTGTCTTCTGTCTTCTGTCTTCTGCCTTCTGTCTTCTGTCTTCTGCCTTACCCAAATATAAATTCTATAAATACACGAAATCATGAAAACCATTTTGTGCAATCTGCTGACCACTGTCCTGGTCCTGTTGGTCACGGCCAGCTACGGGCAACCGAAGAGGGAGACCTTTCGCAGCACCGATCGTCAGGTGTTGATCGAACAATTGGCCTCGTTCGAAATGCAAAACCTGTTCGATGCAGCCCGGCCCGGCCATGTATATTACACAAACCGGAAAGAGGAGCGCGACCGTTTGAACTACAACCTGCTGTTCGACCTGTTCTACTATGAAAGCAGGCAGGGCAACCGGATTTTGGAAAGGCCAGCCGAAATCGACTCCATCCGTGTGGGCGGATCGCTATTCAAATTCTTTCCAGACAAAGGGTATTTTGAGGTGGTGACCGCTTCGCCGGGCCAGCTTTTGCTGATCAAGCACGGGATCGACATCTCTTCCGAAACGGTGGCCGTGGGGCCCTACGGCACCACCAGCCGTGCGGCCTCCATCGATGCCGTTCAGTCGCTGGTCGGAACCGGCGATGCCGACATTGTCGACCGCACCATTACGGTGAACAACCCCGGAGGACAGGAACTGCATATCAGTTTGAGGCGGGAAGAAAATTTTCACCTGTTGAAGAACGGGGAGCCCTTGAATGTTCGCAACCGCCGGATATTGCTGAGGGAATTTTCCGAATACCGATCGGAACTGCGGGGCTTTTTGCGGCAACACAGCATCGACTTCGATCGGGAGGCCGACATGATTGTTCTGGCCGGATTCATCAATAGCCTACAGGAATAGGGAGGGCGGTCCGGCCGAACCTACCTGGCTATGTGAAAGGCCTTCCTGTATACCCCCTGGAGGGTATGGGCGCGCAAAAAATAGACCCCGATGCCCAGCCACGACACATCCAGGCTGACTTCGCCAGCCCCGGGCGTAAGGCTCATCAGCCTGCGACCGGCCGTGTCGTAGACCCCGACATAGCTTATGCGTTCAGATGCCGACAAATGAAGCCTGTTGCTGGCAGGATTGGGGTAGAGCCTGAAATTCCCGTCCAGGACCGGAATGTTGCCTGCATCCACTGCATCGGGCTGCCCGAACACGTCGTTGACCTCCACGGGACCATCTACCTCAAGAGGCCGGTTGGGCTCGCCTTCCCATTCACCGAGATCCCAGCCTGGTTCGCCGGCCACCAAAAAATACTTGTATTCGTGTTCCCCTTTCGGCATGCGGACGGTGAGCGTATACAGATCCTGCTGATAAGCAGCGTCCGGATCGACCAGCGAAACGGCATCAAGGAACAGCATGAAGGCATCGTTCGACACATTCTCGACGGCGAAACGGATCCGCTGCCCGGCAAATTCGTCCAAGCCGAACCGGAATTCAGTCCATCCGGCCGGTACTTCCAGGTAGTTGCCTTCCGATAGCCGGGTAAAACCGGCCTCTTCATATCCCGAAACCGAAACCCAGACACGGATTCTTTCCAACCCGTACTGTACCGTTATCGAACGGGCAAAGAACACCAGATCATCGTTCGCTCCCACATCCACCTCGGGTGAGATCAGCCACTTGTTTTCCTCGTTCAGGGGGGGGCTTACCTTCGAAGCAACCGAGAACAGGTAGCGCCTTCCGTCATAGGCAGGGTATTCGGCAAGGACGGGGGGGGTAGTCTGGTGAGGGTCCATGACCATCCAGGCAAAGGCCTCCCCCTGACCGGGAAAGGAGAATTCGCCGGCAGTCCAGGTTTCCCCTTCGTGGGTGTCGATGGTGGTCCAGGGCGAAAGATCGGTCGAAAACGCCCCGAAGTTTTGGAAGTTCTCATAAAAAGGGTCCTTGCGCATTCTTTTACCCGCTAAAAGCAGTTCGTAGGCTGCGTCCTCTCCGGGCTGCAGCCAGCCGTTAAACGACCCGCTTACAAACACCCGGTGGACATCGGGATCAAAGGCCACATTGCCTTCGGCCACGGCTCCGGCCATATCCAGGTGAAAACCCACCAGGGGGTGGTCGGTATCTCCAGGAACGATCACCGGGAACATGCCGATGTCAAGATCCAGGGCGGCATTGATGTCGCCGGCCTGCACCCATCCGTCGCTTCGTTCGATCCAGGCCAGGTTCAGTCCGCCACCGGGGCCGCCCACCAGGGTGCTGGCCAAGGAAACCCCGTCGCCGGGTGCGGTCCACTCAAGGTCAGAATAGTCCACCCCGAGCACATAATCGGCGGTGACCACCAGCGGATGGTCAAATTCAACATAAAAGGTGCCGGCAAACTGGTCTGGAGTAACCCCCTCGGTAACCGGAAAAGCGTTCACATCTTCTATGGGTATGCGCACGCTGATCATCGGCACGCCCACTGAGCCGTCGAATTCATAGACCGAAAAAACGACTTCGCCTTCGGTGCCCCCCGCATTGCTGATCCAGAAATAGGCTCCGGTGATCTCGTAAGCGGTGTCGACCACAAAGCGCTGACCGGCAGCACGATCGCCGAAGGTGTTGTTCCCGAATATGTACCCCACCAGGTTGTCGTCGGCATCGGTCCAGCTGTAGGTGCCCACAGCGCCGGCCTGTGCCCAGTTGCCCGGCAGCAGCACCAGGCTGTCGGCCACCTTTTGCACAGGGCCGGGAGGCAGGGCTGCCGCCTTCTCCTGCAGGACCATGCCGGCCCTTTGTCCCAAAAGATTGAACGAAACAAGGATCAGGCCTAAAAAAACAAAACTCCGGCTCATGAGGTCATGTATATATAATGTATAAGGGAGCGGTATTATGATGAAAAGGGGAAGTGTGTGAAATTTCGTTTTTTCATTGCCTGCAGGCAGTGCGGCAGGTAAAACCAGGAAAAACCCCAAACAGGTTTAAAAGTTGAAAGGTTTAAAAGTTTAAGTATTTGATATTAAACTCTTAAACTCTTAAACTCTTAAACTTTCTTTCTTCTACATTCTATCTTCTATCTTGCACCTTCCACCCCAGCAAAATTACTTACATTATGGCGGAAAAGCAAAATCTTTCGCATAAAATCAGCCGCCGGCGGCGTATGCCCCTGCCCCCGCCTGAGATGGGTCCTGACCGGGCGCAATGCCACAAAAATGACTGAAAAATAAACCGAGTTTGGGTTTTTTTTTATTACTTTGGAAGTTCGTACGCTGCCTGAAAACCGTATTTTCGGCTGGGATTCCTGACACATGTGTTTATACTTCAGGAAGTTAAGAAAAACAAAAACCTAAAAAAGATGTCAATCAAACAAAAGACACTGGATCTGAAGCAAAGGATGCAGAGTGCTTTGCAGGGCGGAGGCACCAAGGCCATCCAGAAGCAGGTGGCTATGGGAAAGATGACCGCCCGTGAGCGCATCATTTCCCTTCTTGATCCCAATTCTTTTCATGAGTATGACCTGTTTGTCGAGCATGCTGCCAAAGACTTTGACATGGATAAGAAGCACCTTCCGGGCGACGGGGTCATCACCGGGACGGGGACCATCAACGGCTACCCCATCTGTATTTATGCCCAGGATTTCACCGTGGCCGGTGGTTCGCTGGGGCTGATGCATGCCCGGAAGATCGGCAAGATCATGGACCATGCCATGAAACTGAACATTCCCATTATCGGCATCAACGATTCGGGCGGGGCCCGCATACAGGAAGGGGTCAATTCGCTGGCAGGCTATGGGGAGATCTTTTACAGGAATACCCAGGCCTCGGGCGTCATCCCGCAGATATCGGTTATTCTGGGTCCCTGTGCGGGGGGGGCGGTCTATTCGCCGGCCCTCACCGATTTTGTGTTTGTGGTTGACAAGATCTCCAAGATGTTCATCACTGGCCCCGAAGTGATCCGCTCGGTGCTGGGCGAAGAGATCAGCATGGAAGAGCTGGGCGGGGCCAGAGTGCACAGCGAGATCACAGGCAACGCACACTTTTTTTCGGAGAGCGAGGCCGAATGTTTTGAAAAGATCAAAAAACTGTTTTCCTACATCCCCTGGAGCAACAAGCACAAGGCCGCATCATTCCCCAAGAAGGCGCCCAAAACAAGGCAGTACAAGATCGACAACATCATTCCCACCGACCCCCGCGAGCCCTACGATGTGCGCGACGTGATCAGGGCGGTCAGCGACGACAGCGACTTTTTCGAAGTCCAGGAAATGTTTGCTGCCAACATGGTGATCGGTTTCTCCCGCTTCAACGGGCAAACGGTGGGCTTTGTCGCCAACCAGCCCCTGGTGCTGGCCGGCGTGCTCGATGTGGATTCTTCGGACAAGGCAGCCCGCTTTATCAGGTATTGCGATGCGTTCAACATCCCCCTGGTGACCCTGGTCGACCTGCCGGGTTACCTTCCGGGCATCGACCAGGAACATGCCGGGGTGATCAGGCACGGGGCAAAGATCCTGTATTCCTACAGCGAGGCGACCGTCCCGAAGGTAACCGTGATACTCCGGAAAGCTTACGGAGGAGGTTATATCGCCATGTGTTCGAGGCACCTGAAGGCCGACTTTGTATTTGCCTGGCCAACGGCCGAAATTGCGGTGATGGGGCCCGAAGGGGCGGCCAATATCATTTTCCGCCACGAGATCATGAATTCGACCAATCCGGAGGAAACCCGCCGGAAAAAGGTGGAAGAGTACAAGAAGAAGTTTGCCAATCCTTATGTGGCTGCCGCCCACGGCTACATCGATGCCGTCATAGAGCCTTCCGAAACCAGGCGCTTTGTGATCCATGCACTGGAGATATCGGCAGAAAAATCGGAAAAGGGGCCCGATAAAAAGCACGGCATTCCCCCATTCTGATTTGCGGCTCCCCGTAAATACCTGTACAAAAGCAATCTTCCCCATCACAACGAATAAGCCGCTGAGCACGTCATGAAGAAAAAGAAAACCAGGAATAAAAAGGATATGATCTCCCTGATGGTCGACGACGTGGTGTACTCCACCCGGGCCAACAGGAAATACACCGCCAGGGCAGGGTACAAGGTCCCAGATCCCGACATCATTACCTCATTCATGCCGGGCAATATCCAAAAGGTATTCGTGCGCAAGGGGCAGAAGGTGGAGGAAGGCCAGGAACTATGCATACTCGAGGCCATGAAGATGAAGAACGTAATCCTGGCTCCCAGGGAGGCTTCGATAAAGAAGGTCAATGTTAAGGAAGGTGACATGGTGCCCAAAAACCACGTACTGGTCGAACTGAAAAAATGAACAGGATCAGGCTGGTGTTTGCCAGCAGCAACCCCCATAAAATTTCGGAGGTGACCCGGATCGCCGGAAGGGACTTCGTGATCACCGGCCTGGACGAACTGGGGTTTCACAGAGACATACCCGAACCCTACCATCGCCTGGAAAAAAATGCCCTGGCCAAGGCCCGCTTTGTTCACCGGCATTTCGGCTCAGATTGCTTTGCCGACGATACCGGCCTGGAGGTGGATGCCCTTGGTGGGGCACCGGGGGCCGCCTCGGCAAGGTATGCAGGAGAAGAAAAGGACCCGGGGACCAATATGGAGAAGCTGCTCAGGGAACTCTCGGGCAAAGCCGACCGCCAGGCAAGGTTCCGCACGGTGATCGCGCTGATATGGAAAGGGAGGGAGTACCTGTTTGAAGGCCTGGTCAGAGGCCATATCGCCGAAACACCGGCCGGTGAACAGGGCTTTGGCTACGACCCGGTATTTATCCCCCTGGGCTACGAAGTTTCTTTTGCGCAAATGGATGCAGCCGAAAAAAACAGCATCAGCCACCGCCGTGCAGCCATCGACAAAATGCTGAATTTCCTCAGGGCACAATCAGCGCCCTGACATGGCCTCGGCAATCATCATGGTGAACAGCTCCCGGCAGCTGATCCCTTCTACGGCTGCCTGCTGGGGCACGATGCTGGTGGGCGACATGCCCGGGGTCAGGTTCACCTCCAGGAAATACAAAAGGTCTTTGCTGAAGATGAAGTCGAACCTAACCAGTCCCCTTAGCTCAAGCAATGCATACAAGCGGGCCGACACTTGCCTCACCTTGGCAGTGAGGGCGGGCGGTATGCGTGCGGGAGTGATCTCATCGGCACCGCCGGGGGTGTATTTGGCTTCGAAATCAAAAAAGGCCGCCTTTGTTTTGCTGACGATTTCAGTAACCGGCAGGGCACGCACCCGGCCTTCGTAACGAAACACACCGCAACTGAGTTCAGTGCCTTCCAGATATTCTTCAACCAGTACCTGGCTGTCGTGCAGAAAAGCCTGCTCAAGGGCCGCCGGAAGCATTTCCCGGTTTTTCACAAAGGTGGTCCCCAGGCTCGACCCCCCGCTGTTGGGTTTGACAAAAACAGGAAGGCCCAGCCCGGCCGGTATCCTGGCGGTCGCTTCACTGTCTCCCCTGTGCAGCCTGAGTGAGCGGGCTACAGGGAACCCGAAGGAGGAAACCAACAGCTTGCAATAATACTTGTTAAAGGTCATTGCCGACGGCAGGAGGCCTGCCGTGGTATAGGAGATCCCCAAAAGGTCGAAGTAAGCCTGCAGTTTTCCGTCTTCTCCGGGGCTGCCGTGAATGGTGATAAAAGCACAATCGAACTTCAGGGTCTTCCCGTCAAGGAGTATGGAAAAATCGTTTTTGTCGACCGGCAATTCCCGCCCCGACGCATCAACATATACCCACTTGTGGCGGTTGATCAACAGGGTATAAACATTGTATAATCCGGGATCCAAATGCCGGCTGATCATCCGCGCGCTTTCCACAGAAATGACGTATTCGCCCGAATCGCCCCCGGCTACCAGGGCTATGTTTTTTTTTTGCATCTTCGGCAAGAGTTTGCATGGCTTGGTTCCGGAGGCAAACTTAAGAAAAAATAACAAAGCTTTCCGGGTACAGGCGAAACATAAAACGCCCAAAAACTCGTTTGCTACTATAGGACCGGGGTGCATTGGTACGCTTCTTGCGACAACAGGGGCTGAATACCCCAAATTGTATTATTTTTGTCCCGCAAGCTTAACCACAGAACATTATCCATGAGTGAACGCGATTTTATGTTCAGCAGGTATTTTCTCAGGCAACTGCTGATGGCCATGGCCGTGTCGGTAGCCATTATCTGGGGGGTTCTGAAGCTGCTGGACCTTTATACCCTGCACGGCCGCAGCATCGAGGTTCCCCTCCTTGAGGACTACCAGAAAGAGGATGCCATCCGGCTGCTGGAATCCCTCGACCTGAGGCATGCCATCAACGATTCCATATTCGACAAGCAAGGCGAAAAGGGCAGCATCGCCGCACAGGACCCCGCACCCGGCACAGAGGTCAAACGCAACCGCACGATCTACCTGACCACCGTGGCAGTCCTTCCCGAGATGGTGCCCATGCCCAATCTTCTCGACCTCTCACGCCGGCAGGCCATTTCGCTGCTCGAAACCCATGGTTTGCAGGTCGGGCGGCTCGAATACCGACCCGATATCGCCCGCAACGCCGTGCTGGAGCAAAAATACAACGAAGGAGCCATTGAACCAGGCACCATGGTCGAAATGGGTACGGCCATCGACCTGGTTTTGGGCGAGGGGCTGGGTGAAAACATCGTCGTTGTTCCCATGGTCATCGGGCTGGAGCGACAGGAGGCCATCCGGGCGCTGAACACCGCATCGCTCAATGTCGGCCACGAAGTGTTCATAAACGGGGAGCCGGAAACCGGGTCCATGAGGGTCTATACACAGGAACCCAATCCCCTGGAGCGCACACAATACCTTCAGGCCGGGAGCGTTGTTGATCTGAACTACCGCTCGGCCGGGGATTTCGATTTTGAGGCCTACCTCGGGGAGTTGCTTTCAGTACCCATGCCCGACCTTACGGGCATGACGCCCGATCAGGTGAGGGTATTGCTCGACAGCCTCGACCTGATACCCGGAGAAGAATTTTTCGAACAGGGGGCCACGCGCGACAACGCCCGGGTAAGCCTGCAGGAGCCGGCATACCAGCCGGACCTGAGGATACCGAAAGGTCAAACGGTAACTATCTGGTATATTCCAGCCGACAACGAAGTGTTCGACGACCAATAATTCCTGTGCGAATGAAACCCGAAAAAATCCTTCTGCTGTTTCATTGCGTATTGATCGCCTCCGGTATCCAGGCCCAGGAAATTCTGTTGCACCTGGAGCACAATCCTTCAAAATCCGATTCCGTTGCACAGGAACACCGCGCTGCCCTTAAGGCCACAGCCTATCCGCTCCATCTGCCCTTTCGCGACGATTTTACCAATCCCGGTCCCTATCCCGACACCAGGCTGTGGTCGGACAATGATGTATTTGTCAACAACCGCTTCGGCGTGCACCCGCTAACTTACGGTGTGGCCACCTTCGACATGCTGGATATGTACGGCCGCATTTACGCACATGCCGAAGCCAACAATATCCCCTTTGTTGCCGACCGCCTTAGTTCGCATCCCATCAGGCTGGATTCTGTTTTCGGGGGGAACCCTAGGGCCCTGTCGCCGGCCGATTCGGTGGTATTGTCTTTTTATTTCCAGCCGCAGGGACGGGGAGGCGATCCCCTGCCGGCCGATTCCCTGATTCTGCAGTTCCTTCGGCCGGCTGCTGACGGAGAAATGGAAGATGCCCGCTGGACAAATGTTTGGGGGGCTAGCGGCGAAAGCCTGTCCGGTTTCTCGGCCGACACCTTCCCCTATTTCAGACGGGTAGCCATCCCTGTTACCGATCCCGCCTATTTTCGAAACGACTTCCGCTTCCGCTTCCTCAACAAGGTGTCGATCCCGGCAGGTCAAATGAACAATTCGGGCACCCGCAGCATATGGAATATCGACTATGTAACCCTCGACCACGGGCGCAGCCTTTCCCAGACCGGGTATTACGATATTGCCTTTGCGGCCCCCGCCCAATCGATTCTCAAGGAATACACCGCCATGCCCTGGGCACAATACATTGCCGACCCGGCTTCGCATTTACGCGACCGTTTCGATATCAGTATCAGCAACCTCGACAATACTGCTTACAGCTATAGCTACAAGTACGAAATACAGGACGAAGGCGGAACCACCATTCGTACCTACTCGGGGGGAGCCTGGGTAATCCCTCCCTTTGTGGGGTCGGGCTACCAGGATTACCAGCCCCATGCCAACCCCCTGGTCATCCCCAACCCGCTACCGCTGTCACCCGCGCCTGAGCGGCGTTTCCGGATCAGGCACAGCATTCGTGAAGGGGCCACCGGCGATGGCTACACCCGCAACGACACCCTGATCCACCGCCAGGACTTCACCAATTACTATGCCTACGACGACGGCACCCCCGAAATGATCAACCTGCTCAAGGGGTACAACCCGGCCCGGGCCATCCGATTTGTCGCCTCCCGCCCCGATACCCTCGAAGCCATCCGCTTCTTTTTCATGGAAACCCTTCAAGGCAGGGAGCTGCCGTTTTACCTGACCGTCTGGAAACGGCTGGGGCCCGACGAAGAGATCATCTATCAGTCGGCAGAGCCGCTGTTCACCCCCCGGGGCGATCTCCCCGCCGACTTTGCCACCTATGCGCTGGAAGAAGCCCTGCTGATAGAAGATACCTTTTATGTGGGGCTGATGCAACCGGGCAATGCCCTGGAAGCCAGAGGCGCCATCGGCATTGGGTTTGACCTGCACAACGATGCCAGCCACCACCTGTTCAACAATGTGGGAGACGGCGATGGCTGGCAGGAGTCGGTGGCAAGAGGGGCTCTGATGGTCAGGCCGGTACTCAAACGGGAACTGACCACAGCCATCCCGCCATCTGCTCCAAAGGCAGCAGGCATCCACGTTTACCCCAACCCGGCCGGGGGCGATCATGTCCGGATAGAAACCGGTGAACATGGGCGCGCGGAAGAAGGCTTGCTTATGGAAGTGTTCGACTACCAGGGAAGGCTGCTGTATTCAGGGACCTTTTCATCCAGGCTGGATGTATCGCGTTATCCCGCCGGGCTTTATCTGCTGAGGGTTTCCGGCAAGCCGGGCCGGCCTTTGCAAACGGCCCGTTTCATCATATCCAGATAAATTCCAGTCGATGGCATACGGCATTTCCGTTCAGGACCCCCACAGTCAACATTCTGACAACGACGAGCAGGAGTTGTACGAACATCATCGCTTTGTTGCCGACAAAGGCCAGGGGCTGATGCGTCTCGATAAATTCCTGCATGCCCGGATGGAAGGCATCAGCCGCAACAAAATACAGAATACAGCCAGGGCGGGCAATATTCTTGTAAACGGCAAGGCAGAAAAACCCAACTACAAAGTCAAGCCGGGCGACGACATCAGCATTGTCATGGCTTACCCGCCCAGGGAAGTGGAACTCATTCCCGAGGATATCCCCATCCGCCTGCACTACGAAGACGATCACCTGGTGATTGTCAACAAAGAGGCGGGCATGGTGGTACATCCGGGTCACGGCAATTATACCGGCACCCTGGTAAACGCCCTGGTCTTTCATTTCAGCAACCTGCCCCGAAAAGATAAAGAAGACATCCGCCCCGGCCTGGTGCATCGCATCGACAAAGACACCTCGGGCCTGCTGGTGGTGGCCAAAACCGAACTGGCCCAGGCACGGCTGGCCAAATCCTTTTTCGACCGTACCATCGACAGGATCTACCATGCCTTGGTGTGGGGCGATTTCGATGAGGACGAAGGCAGCATTTGCGGGCATATTGGCCGCAGCCTGAAAAACCGCAAGGTCATGGAGGTATTCCCCGGAGGCAACCACGGCAAGCCGGCCATCACCCACTACCGGGTTCTGGAAAGGTTCGGGTACGTAAGCCTGGTGGAGTGCCGTCTGGAAACCGGGCGTACCCATCAGATCCGGGTGCATTTCAGGCATATCGGCAAGCCGTTGTTCAACGATGCCACCTATGGGGGCGACCAGATTCTCAAGGGCACCACCTATACCAGGTACAAACAGTTTGTAAAAAACTGCTTCCAATTGATCACCCGCCATGCATTGCATGCAAAAACGCTCGGATTCAAGCATCCGGCCAGCGGCAAGAAGATGCTGTTCGACTCAGACCTTCCGCCCGATATGCAACAGGTCATCGAGAAATGGCGCTCTTATGCGGTGCATAAAAAACCGGACAACGGATAGCCTATCCCCTTTTCAGGCCGTATTTCCCGATCTTGGCGTTCAGGGTAGGCCGGGTAATGCCCAGAATGGAGGCAGCTTCCTGCTTGTTCCAGCCCACCATATCCAATACATGCCCGATCTGTTCCTTTTCCATTTCGGCCAGCGAGGCAAGGCGGGCCTCCCCATCCTTTACCGCAGGGGCCTGGGCATGATGCAGGCCCTCGATATGAATGTGTTTTTTTTCGAGCAGTTCGCCCTGCGACAGAACCAGGGCCTTCATCAACACATTTTTCAATTCCCTTACATTTCCCGGCCAGTCGTGCGACTGCAGCAGCTGTATAAGGCCGTCCTCAAGCTTGTCGATGCTTTTGTTAAAGGCAGGGTTCATTTGCTGCAACAGATGCCTGACCAGTTCGGGGATGTCGTCCTTGCGCTCCCTCAGGGGGGGAACATGGATAGAGAACACATTGAGCTTATAGTACAATTCCTTGAGAAAATCATCGGAAGCGGCCAGGCGGTTCACATCCCTGCTGCTGATCGAGATAAAGCGGGGTTTCGGGCTAACGGCCTCCCCGTAGTCGTGCCCGTATTCGTCCAGGAGGTCGAGCAGCCGGGTTTGCATTTGGGGGGAGAGTTTGTCGACGGCATGCAGGACAATGGTTCCGCTTCCCACCTGATTCAGCTCGGAGGGCCATAGTCCGCGCAGCCGCGATGTGTCCCGGCCGCTCCGCTTGGCCTGGCTGGCCAGATATTGTTCGTTTTCAAGAGTAATGCAGTTGATCCATACCAGGGGGTCGTTCCTGTGCCGGCCCGACTGGTGGATCAGCCTGGCCAACCTTTCTTTCCCCGTCCCGGTTTCGCCGGTGATCAGCACATTGACGTTGTTTTGCGAAAAACGGCCGATGTTCTTGAATATCTCCTGCATGGCTGCCGACTTGCCCACCATCAGGTTGTCGTCATGGCGGACAGCCCGCTTCTGCAGGAGCGGGCCCGGAAGGCTGGTTACCGTTTCGAGGGTTTCCAGGCCGTTTTTTACTGTTTCAAGCAATTCTCTGGGATTGATCGGTTTTTCGATATAATCGAAGGCCCCGCTCTGTATGGACTTGATGGTGAGTGATGCATCGCCGTGTGCCGTGAGCATGATAACGGGCAGGCCCGGATCGATCTGCCGCAGATCCGACAACACCTCCATTCCCGACATGCCGGGCATCTGGTAATCGGTGATCACCAGGTCGGGCCGGCGGCCTTTTACCTGCTCCAGTCCTTCCTTTCCATCCCTGGCGAGCAGCACGTCGTAACCTTTTTTACGCAAAATGGCCGACATCAGCGACTGAACGGCCGGGTCGTCGTCAATGATCAGTATGCATTTCATGGCAAAAACACGGTGTTAAATGAAGCAAACCCCTCATGGACAGTGGCTAATGGGTAGAACACTGCAATGGTCCGGCTGCTTGTGGAAATAGGTCCCCCAAAGGTAAAGATATTTTACACAATACCCACGAGAGGTTATAAAATATTTTTCACCCCTGCGCCCGCCCTAGGGGCTGCTACTCAAAAACGCAGCTTGACCCCTGCCATGAAATGGCGTCCTGCCTGTGGAAAATACCCGTCGTCAATGGCGATCAGGCCCTCATCCCCCACCACGCCCTTGTAAATCCAGGCATTGGTTTCGTAGGTGGTATCAAGAAGATTGCTGACCTGAAGTACCAGTTCAAACTCACGGAAGGCCCTGGTTGTCAGTATATGGGTTATGCGCAGATCATTGACAAAGTAGGCAGCCAGCATCCGGTCGGGGCTCATGGTGTTGTCGATGTACTGCCTGTCCACGTATTTGCTGACAAGGGAAACGCCGAGGCCCTCCAGGGGTTTTATTGTCATGTTGCTGGAGGCGATCACCGAAGGGGAGAAGGCGATATCGGTATCTGCATATTCCCTCACGTCGGTGCCCACCCAGTTCCACTGGGCATCATACTTGTCGGAATGCTCCACAAAGAGGGGGATCTTGTTCCGGCTCAGGCTGAGGTTGCCCGACCAGTTGAACTTTTCATGGAAAAGGACGGCAGCCTGCAATTCGACGCCAAGGCGGTAGCTCTCCCCGATATTTGTACGTGAAAAACCGCCCACGTCGTTGATTTCGCCAGTAAGTATCAGCTGGTCGATGTAGTCCATCAGGTAGGCATTGATGCCAAACATGGTTTTCCGGGCGGTATAGTGATAACCCAGTTCGACATTCCTTAGTGTCTCGTGCCGGGGCCTGCTTTCGGGAGATGACTCGGTGAAATCGCGGCGCACGGGTTCGCGGTTGCCGATGCCGGCAAAAGCGGTAATCTGATGAGAGGGGGTGATCTCGTACGAAACTCCTGCCTTGGGATTAAAAAACCTGAAATCCACCTTCTGTTGCAGGGGCACCACCTCACCCAGCACCCAGGCCTGTCCGAGAAAGCTGTAGGAAACAGTCCGGTATTGGAGGTCGGCAAACACATTGACTCCCGGCCACACTTCGTAGGTGGCTTTCAGAAAGCTGTTGAAATCTTTTTTGAAACCATTGTTGTCGTAATAGCGGTGGCCGATATTGGCATCCGGGGCATGCCTGGCCCAGACGATCTCCCCGTAATGATCCCCGTTGTATTCATTATACCCCCCTCCAAGGATCAGGTTGAGCCCCTCACGGCTATTGTAGTTCAGCGACCAGGTCAGTCCGTAAAAATGGTTGTCGAGCCACCTTCTCCGAACCAGGTCGCTTCGTTCAAGGGACTGGTCGCCGATGACCATGGGGGGCAGGTTGTACCTGCTGAATCGATCGTTTTGCCTGAACTGTTCGTAATACCCCCGGCCACGTGTGTAGTGCAGGGCCGCATTGGCCAGCAAGGCACTTCCCAGGCTTCGGGAAACATGCAACTGGTAATGGTCTTGCTGGTAATTGTCTGTTTCGTCATCGTAAAAGTTGATGTTGCCATGCTCGTCGTAATACATTCCGGCCGGATTAAAGGTCCTGTTCACCCCAAGCGAGTCTGATGGCACCCCGTACCAGGCCTGATAGGTAGTTTCCGTACCTGAAAATGCCACGGCCTTCACCATGGTGTTCCTGCCGTAATAACCTCCCGACAGGTAAAAGGACTTCAGGTCGGCGGTGGCCCTGTCGATATAGCCGTCTGAGCCGATCCTCGACAACCGGCCATCGAAGGCCCATTTTTCGTCAAGCAGTCCGGTACCAAAGCTCACGGTGTTCTTGAACGTATTGAAGGAACCGGCCGAAGCACTGAGTTCGGCATAGGTACGATCCTGAAGCGGGGTTGTCTGCAGGTTGATGGTAGCCCCGAAGGCGCCAGCGCCATGGGTGCTCAGGCCCACACCGCGTTGTATCTGAAGGTTGTCGACCGAAGATGCGATGTCGGGCATGTTGACCCACCACACTCCATGCGATTCGGCATCATTGACCGGAATGCCGTTTACAGTGACATTGATCCGGCTTTGATCGCTGCCCCGGATGTTCATCCAGGTATACCCCACCCCGGCGCCTGCATCGGAACTGACTACGACAGACGGCGTATGGCTGATCAGAAAGGGCAGGTCCTGGCCCAGGTTTTTCGAGCCGATCTCTTCGCGATCGATGTTGGTGAAGGTGGTGGGGTTCCGCCCATCGGCCCTAAGGGCATACACCACAACCTCATCGGTGAGGGTGGCCCGGGGTTCGAGATAAAAGTCGAGCCCGGTATCGCCCTCCACATGGATCTCTTTTCTTAGGGTTTCATAACCCAGAAAGCTCGCCTCGATCACATAGTTTCCTCCAGCTACCCTGTCGAGGGCAAAGCTCCCGTCGAGGGTAGAAAAGGTTCCATGGTAGGTACCCCGGAGCAGGATATGTGCACCAGGTAAGGTGGTGTTGTCGGTACGGTCGATAACACGGCCGCGAATTTCGTATTGCCCCGAGGCAACAAGGGGCAACAGCAGGCAAATTGCCGCAAGCATCCGATAAAACAGCATAATACTATTTGTTGGTATGGTTAAACAATCAACGGCAAACAGGAGCCAAAAGCCGTTATTTGTTTATCTTCCCTTCCCTTCGCCGGCATTACCCGGATCAGGTTCAATGGGTTTGATCTCAGCCCGTGATTTGGGGCACCCCTATTTTTGATAAGCAGTGCAAAGATACAAAAAGCATGGCAAGTAGCATTGGCCCATTAATAAGAAATTGCGACATTTGTAAAAAAACATGCAGCATGCATATCCTGATACTCAATGGGCCCAACCTGAACCTGATTGGCAGGCGGGAGCCCTCCATCTATGGAAACCGCTCGTTCGAAGACTATTTGAAGGAGCTGAGAAGACACTGTCCGGACAACACCATCGGTTATTTTCAGAGCAATGTGGAAGGGGAACTGATCAACAGCCTGCATGAAGCCGACGGGCATTATGACGGGGTGGTGCTGAACGCCGGCGGCTACACCCACACTTCGGTGGCCATCGGCGATGCCATTGGCGCAATCCAGACCCCGGTGATCGAAGTACACATCAGCAGGGTCAGTTCGAGGGAACCCTTCAGGCAGCTTTCCCATATCTCGGCCAACTGCGCCGGAAGCATCAGCGGGTTTGGCCTCGACAGCTACCGTCTGGCGATAGAGGCCTTGAAACTCAGGTCGGAAAACCGGCGGACACCCCGCAAATAATAATCCATCACAATGCTGCCCCTGTACATCTGCGGGGGCAAAGATCCGGGCACACCCCGGCTTTGGGCGCGCATCTGCCTGAAATACCTGAAAAACCCACCCTGGGCCCTGAAAACGGCCAGGGCATCCCCCCATTTCCCCCCGAAAAAAAATTTAACGGCAGCCAACCAATCGAGTGCCAGCCTGGCTATAAAGACAGGGTAAAAATAGTGGGCTGGCAGATTTTTGGCCAGGGCAAACAAGCTATTGCGAAAATTAAGAAAGGTCTTCCTGGGGTTGGATGCCGGCAGCGAACCCCCGCCCAGATGATATACCACCGACCGTGGGCAGGCAATATTCCTGTAGCCCAGGTGGAGCAGCCGCCAGCAAAGGTCCACTTCTTCCATGTGGGCAAAAAAGCGCTCATCGAAACCCCCTGCCCTAAAAAAAGCCTCCCGGCGGATACACAGGGCAGCCCCGCTGGCCCAGAACACTTCGGCCTGGTGGTCGTATTGCCCATGGTCTTCCTCCAGTTGCTGAAAGATCCTGCCCCGGCAAAACGGATAGCCCAGAATGTCGATAAAGCCACCCGAAGCCCCGGCATATTCAAAGCCATTCCTGCTGGCGAGAGAAAGTATCTTAGGCTGACAGGCGGCCACCCCCGGGTCGGCCAGCATGAGTCCGAGCAGGGGGTCAACCCAGTCCGGGGTAACTTTAATGTCGGAGTTGAGCAGGATGAAATAATCGGCCTCCAGTTGTTTCAGGGCCTCGTTGTAACCGCCGGCAAACCCCAGGTTCCTTTTCATAGAAATAATTTTCACCTCCGGATAATGCCTGTGCAGGAACTCCAGTGATCCATCCGAAGAGGCATTATCGGCAACCACCAGTTGGACAAAACCGGGGGTATGCCTGACAACGGAAGGAAGGAAGCGCTCAAGGAGTTGCTTGCCGTTCCAGTTCAGGATGACCAGGGCAGTCGGGGGCGTGTCCATGCGGTTGTATTATTTCGAGGCGGGCCGGGGGCAGCGCGAAACCCAAAAATACGGTTTTTGCCGGGATCGGTGCACAAACAAAGGGTTATTGTTTTTTAAAACGATATTTTTTGTACTTTTGCGCCGGAGAGATGGCAGAGTGGTCGATTGCGGCGGTCTTGAAAACCGTTGGGGTGTAACAGCCCCCGGGGGTTCGAATCNCTCTCCGC